>Ga0070738_10003403_pt1 | contig 21009 bp, 16 predicted proteins | sample Coa_R2_2_FD_66446 | JGI IMG/M metagenome (GOLD analysis project Ga0070738, IMG submission 66446) | Surface soil microbial communities from Centralia Pennsylvania, which are recovering from an underground coalmine fire - Coalmine... | ecosystem: Environmental > Terrestrial > Soil > Unclassified ... | reverse complement strand
AAGAACGAGATCAGCTCCCAGAAGGGCTCGACCTACTTCGCCCGCATGCAGTACGGACGCCTCGTGGACGCCGCCCTCCAGTCCCGCTCCGAGCGCTACGTGGCCGACATCTTCACGGCGCTGCGCGACGTGTGCGTCGCTTCTCGTTCGAACAAGCCCATCGGCGACAAGATGATCCTCAACGCCGCCTTCCTCGTCTCGCGCGACAAGGAGTCCGCCTTCGACGCGCGCGTGAAGGAGATCGGCGCCCGCTACGACAAGCTCACCTTCAACTACACCGGTCCCTGGCCGCCCTACAACTTCGTCAACATCCGCCTGAAGCTCGAGCGCGCCCGGTGATCATCCTCGACCGCCTGCTCATCGGAGGGATCTCGTTCGTCCTCGACAAGGTCGCCCAGGCGGTCGACCGCGAGCTCAACGACGAGGACCGTCTCCGCGAGGAGCTCCTCGCGGCGCACGCGCGCCTCGAGACGGGCGACCTCTCGCCCGACGAGTTCCGCCAGCTCGAGGCCGCGCTCCTCGCCCGCATGCGCGCCGTCCGCGAGGCGAAGCAGGGCGGGGCGGGGCAGGCGATCGAGTGGTCCGGCGGCACGATCGATGCCACCGTCGAGGGTGACGAGGGCGAGGTCCGCTAGGGGCCCCCGCTCAAGGGCCCGAAACTTGTGCCCGCTACAAGTTGTGGCCCCTCTTGCGCGCGAGAAGGCCAACAACTTGTGCCGGGCACAAGTTATCGAGGCTTGAGGTCGTGGCGGCCCCACGCTCGCCCTCGAGGACAGTGGGGCGTGCGAATGGTGATGTCACGGGACCTGAACCGCGAAGACGCGAGGACGCCAAGCGGCTTCGTTGAACCTCTTGGCGTCTTCCCGTCTTCGCGGTTCAAGAGTCCCCGCGTGACGCCCGCGCTCGGCGAATCAAACCGCCTGTGTCGGGAGGTCGCGCCGGTCAGGACCGCCCCGAGTCGCGCCTCGCGGCATAGATCCACCGTGATTGTCGTAGGCAAATGTTAGGACTGGGGACATGCCGTCTCTCTCGCATCTCATCGCCGGCGCGCGTGGCCGGGCACGCCTCGTCCACGACGACCGCGACCGGTTCGAGCTCCTCCGTCGCACGACGACAGTGCATGGAACGAGACTCCTCGCATACTGCGTCATGGACACGCACCTCCACGTGGTCGCCGAAGGACCCCCGGACCAGGTCCTCGCGGCTCACCGGGTCGCCATGCGGAACTACGTGCGCTTCTTCAACGCGCGGCATGGGGCGGAGGGCCCTCTCCTTCGTGGCCCGGTCCAGGCCATCCCGACGACGCCGGAGATCGAGCTCGCTCGTGCGATCAAGTACGTCCACAAGAACCCGCTCGACACGCACCCGCCCATGGCCGAGACCGAGCTCGCGTACGAATGGAGCAGCATGCGCGCGTTCGCCGGATTGAGCCGGACCGACTTCGCGAACGTGACCCGCGCGCGCGAGCTCATGGGCAGGCACACTCGATGGGCGTTGCCCGCGGCTTGTCCACTCGTCGACCTCGACCCGGTGTCGGTACCGACGGCTCCGGCCGAGCTCATCCTCGCCGCGGCCGCCCAGACCTTCGGCGTGCTCGTCGAGGATCTGGCGTCGCTCTCTCGCGCACGCACACTCTCCGCGGCGCGCGCGGTGTTCGTCGCGGTCGGCCGACTCGAGGGCTATCAGGAGAGTCAGCTCGCAGCGGTGCTCGGTCGGACGCAACAGCGTGTGAGCCAGCTCGTTGATGTTCCGTCAGACACGGAGGGGGCTCGGGTCGTGCGTACCCTCCTGCGCGATCCCACGCTTCGCGCGAGGCTCAAGCCCCCGAAACTTGTGCCGGCTACAAGTTATGCGGGTTGTCACGCATGAAGGGGCACACAACTTGTGGCCGGCACAAGTTATGGGCACTTGAACCGGACGCGCGGGGCCCATGACCGAGCCGAACTTCCACTTCTTCGCCGGCAAGGGAGGCGTCGGCAAGACGACGAGCTCCGCTGCCGCGGCGATCGCGGCCGCCGAGCGCGGAGGGCGCGTCCTCCTCGTCTCGACCGACCCGGCCCACACGCTCGGCGACGCGCTCGAGGTCCGGCTCGGGCCCAGGAAGAAGCGCGTCCCCGTGCGCCGGGGCCGCCTCGAGGCGGTCGAGCTCGACGCAGACTCGGCCCTCGCGCGCTGGCTCGAGGAGCGACACGACGTGCTCCGGACGATCGCCGAGCGTGGGACCTACCTCGACGCCCAGGACGTGGAGCGCTTCCTGCGGCTCTCCCTCCCCGGCGTCGACGAGCTCGTCGGACTCCTCGAGCTCGTCCGGCTCGCCAGGGGTCACGAGCACGTCGTCGTCGACACGGCGCCGACGGGCCACACGCTCCGGCTCCTCCAGATGCCCGAGACGCTGCGGAAGATCGCGACCGTCTTCGACGACATGCAGGAGAAGCACCGGCTCGTCGCTCGCACGCTCGGCCGCGGCTACCGCGCCGACCGCTCGGACGCGCTCATCGACGAGATCGACGAGGAGGGCAGGGAGCTGGCGGCCCTCGTGCGCGACGGGGAGCGCGTCCGGTTCACGTGGGTGCTCCTGCCCGAGCTCCTCTCGGTCGCCGAGGCCCACGACGGGATCGAGGCTCTCGAACGGTCCGGGATCGACGTGAGCGACGTCCTCGTGAACCGTGTCTCGCCGCGCCCGACGGTCCGCTGCGATCTCTGCACGCCCCGTCATGGCGCCGAAGTCGCGGCGATCGCGAGGCTCCGGGTTCGCGTCCCGGTGAGGCTCGTCCCCGCGCTCGAGGAGGAGCCGCGCGGCATCGCGGCCCTGAGGAAGCTCGCGAAAGCAACCGTCCCGACGACGCCCAGGGCGTCGCGCGTCGCTCGAGCGCGGCCCAGGAAGCGCGTCACGACGCCACTCCCCCTCGAGGTCCCGCGGACCGTCCGGCTCCTCCTGTTCGGAGGGAAGGGCGGAACCGGGAAGACGACCTGCGCCGCCGCGGCGGCGCTCGCCCTCGCCCGCGACGAGCCCGAGCGCAGGATCCTCCTCCTCTCGACCGACCCGGCCCACTCGCTCGGGGACGCGCTCGACCGCGGGCTCGGCGACGCGCCGACCCGACTCGCGAAGAACCTCGAGGCCCGAGAGCTCGACGCGCCCGCCGCGTTCGCCGCTCGCCGCGAGCGCTTCCGCGAGGCCGTGGACGAGATCTTCGAGACGCTCCGGGGCGGCAGCGCCTTCGACGCCACCTACGACCACGCGGTCGCGCGCGACCTCATCGACCTCGCCCCGCCGGGGATCGACGAGCTGTTCGCGATCCTCGCCGTCGTCGAGGCCCTGCTCCCCGAAGCCGGCCCACCGAGCCACGACCTCCTCATCATGGACACGGCGCCGACCGGCCACGCCTTGCGCCTCCTCGCCATGCCCGAGAGCGCCCAGGAGTGGGTGAAGACGCTCCTCCAGGTCCTGCTCAAGTACCGGGAGGTCACGGGCCTCGGCCGCCTCGCCGAGGACCTGATCGAGCTCTCCCGCTCGCTGCGGAACCTGCGAGCCCTCCTCGCCGACCCCGAGAAGACGCGCTTCGTCCCCGTGACGCGCCCGGCGTCGGTCCCGCGCGAGGGGACGCGCCGGCTCCTCGCCGCGCTCGACGGCCTCGGGATCGCCGCTCCGACCGTGATCGTGAACGCCGTCACCCCCGACTCCACGAAGTGCCCCCGGTGCCGCCGCGCCAACGCCCGGGAGCGGCGGGAGCTCTCGCTCCTCGCTCGCCTGACCGGGAACCGTGATACTCTCGTCGCGAGGGCGACGGCCCCGCCGCCACGCGGCGCCCGGGCCCTCGAGGAGTGGGGACGCACGTGGCAGCCCCTCTGAGCGCGAGCTACGTCTACGCCCTCGTCGCCGGCGCGAAGCCGCGGCTCGGGAAAGCGCCGACGCTCCCGGGAGCAGGGAAGCCCCGTCTCCTCGACGCCGGCCAGCGCTTGCACGCCCTCGTCGCCACCGTGCCGCTCGAGCTCTACGACGCCGACGCGATCGAGCGCGGCCTCCGTGACCTCGAGTGGGTCTCGCGCTGCGCGATCGCTCACGAGCGGGCGATCGAGAGCGTCTCCGGCGCCGACGCGGTGCTGCCCATGAAGCTCTTCACGATCTTCCACTCCGAGGAGCGCGCGCTCGCCCACGTGGCGAAGACGCGGAAGAAGATCGAGAGCCTCGTCCGCCGTCTCGCGGGCAAGGTCGAGCTCGGAGCCCGCGTCGCGCTCGACCCGTCGCGCGCCGTCAAGCGCGCGCCGCGCCCGAAGACGGGCGCCTCGTTCCTCGCGCGCAAGAAGGAGCAGCGCGACGCGGGCCGCGACCTCGTCAAGAACGGCGCCGAGCTCGCCCACGCCTTCCACGAGCGCCTCGCGCGCCTCGCCGAGGATGCGACGCGGCGTCCCCCGGCGGCTCCCCGGCTCGTCCTCGACGCGGCCTACCTCGTCGCCCGGGCCGACGAGGCCGCGTTCAAGAGGGCCTTCGCGAAGGAAGCGCGCGCCCTCGAGGCGCGCGGCCTCGACGCGACGCTGACGGGGCCGTGGCCTCCCTACCACTTCGCGGGGCTCTCGTGAGAGACGACGAGCTCCCGGCCGAGCAGATCCTCGAGACCGCCGATGCGACGCTCCTCGACCTCGTGGACAACCTCCTCGACAAGGGAGTCGTCGTGAACGGCGAGCTCGTCCTCGGGCTCGCCGGGATCGACCTCGTCTACCTCCGGCTCTCGCTCCTCCTCTGCGCCGCGGACAGGGTCTTCCCGCGCGGAGAGCCGTGATCCAGGTCTACGCTCTCGTCGATGCCCCACCCCGCAAGGGTCCCAGGCGCGGCCCCTCGGGCGAGCGCGTGCGCTTCATCGAGGTCGGAGGCTTCTACGTTGCTCTCGGGAAGGGGGACTCGCCCGAGCTCACGAAGGAGAACCTCCTCGCCCGCGACCGCTTCGTGCGCGAGCTCGCGGACGAGGTCGCCGCGATCCTCCCGGCGCGCTGGGGCTCGCACGGCGCGTCCGACGCCGACATCGCGGAGGACCTTCTCCCGCGTGCCCGCGCGATCAAGGAAGCGCTCGAGCTCGTGCGCGGCGGAGAGCAGATGACTCTCCGCTTCGCGACGGCGAAGGCCCGGAAGAAACCCGGGCGCCCGCGGACGGGGACGGCCTACCTCGAGGCCCGCGCCCGCGCCGCGGAGGAGGCGCGCTCCACCCCCGAGCTCGAAGCCTTCCGCTCGCAGCTCGGCCTCGTCCGCGCCGAGCGCGTCGAGCGCCGCGAGGGCGCCGCGAGCGTGTACCATCTCATCGAGCGAGGCCGCTCGGAGGAGTGGCTCGCCGTCTTCTCGGGGACGGCGTTCCGCGCGAGCGGGCCGTTCCCGCCCTACGCGTTCGCGCCGGAGCTCCCATGAAGAAGAAGACGACGACGAGGAGGCCCCGCAAGACGAAGGTCGTCGCGCTCGCCGCGGACGAGATCGATGCGTTGCGCGAGGAGCTCGAGAAGACGACCGTCCCGCGCTGGAACGCCGACCCGGAGGACGTGCAGCGCTCCGTCGTGAGGCTCGTCCTCGCCCTCGTCGAGTTCCTGCGGAAGGTCATGGAGCGCCAGGCCATCCGCCGCATGGAGGAGAAGACCCTCACCAAGAAGGAGATCGAGAAGGTCGGCACGGCTCTCATGAAGCTCGAGGAAACGATCCACGACCTCGCGCGACGCTTCCATATCCCCCCGGAAGATCTCAACTTGGACCTCGGACCGCTCGGCCGGCTGATGTGACACACGCGGAGCCCGAGTGGGCACTAACTCGCGGAGACGGTGCCACATGAGGAAGCTCCTCGCGCTCGCGGTCGTGTTCGGCATTGCGGGCTTCGTGTTCGCGGACGATCGCGCCGAGGCCGAGAAGCGGCTCGACGCCGCGATCGCGGCCCAGAACAAGGATCAGGTGAAGACCGCGCTCCACGACGCGACGAGCGCCGGCGACCTACGCGCCGCCAAGGTGATCATCGCCGAGGCGTTGAAGCTTCGCGGGCTCGGGGTCCACGAGGAGCTGCTCGCGGCGATCAAGGGGATCTCCGACGAGGCGGGCGTCAAGGAGCTCGCCGACGCCGCCAAGAAGAACCCGCAGGCCGATCTCCGCTACCTCCTCGTCGAGGGTCTCGCCCAGCACGCGAGCGAGACGGCCCAGCACGCCGTCTTCGACGGGCTCGACGACAAGGACGACCAGGTCTCGACGATCGCGGCCCGCTCGGTGCGCCAGATCAGGACGCCCGACTGCCTCGAGCGCCTCATGGCCCGCCTCGAGAAGGCCGAGGCCAAGCCGCAGGAGGCGACGCTCGCCCGCGAGATCCAGGGCGCGCTCAAGGCGATCACGGGCCAGGACCTCTCCTTCGCCGCCGAGTGGAAGAGCTGGTGGCAGTCCCACAAGACCGGCTGGACGCCGCCCTCCGCCGCCGACGCCGCCAAGGCCGAGGGTGAGGGCACGACCTCGGTCGATCGCCTGAAGAAGATCCGGCCCGAGGACGCCCACACGATCGAGCGCCTCGGCGACGACGACATCATCGTCGTGAAGGGCCACAGCGATCAGATCTCCGACGTGCTCAAGGCGATCAAGATCAACCACAAGGAGATCGCCCCCGAGGACGTGGCGAAGACGAAGCTCGACCCGAAGAGCATCCTCGTCCTCAACTGCAACTCGCGGCTCAATCCTTACGGCGAGTCCGAGTTCGCCAAGATCCGCGAGTTCGTCGATCGCGGCGGCTACCTCTTCACCTCCGACTGGCAGCTCGAGTTCCTCTTCCCCAAGGTCTTCGAGGGCTCGATCCACCTCGACAAGAAGGTCGGCAAGGACGCGCTCACGGTCCCGATCGTGGCCGCCGCGCCCCGCCACCCGCTCATGCGCGACGTGTTCCCCATGGGCACGTGGGACGCGACGGCGTTCAGCTGGCACATCGACTCGCACAGCGAGCTCATCAAGATCGACTCGCCGGGCGTGACGGTCCTCGTCAAGTCGCCCGAGCTCGAGCAGAAGTTCCAGAACGGCGCCGTCGCCGTCACGTTCCGCTGGCACAACGGCGCCGTCGTGACGGGGCAGGGCGGGGCGCAGAAGACGGCGACCGGCGGCAGCGGCGGCAAGGCTCACACGCCCCAGCAGGGTGGCTGCGTCCTCCACGTCCTCGGCCACTTCAAGCATCAGAAGGACAAGGACTCGGGCGACCACTTCGCCCTCCAGCAGCTCCTCCTCAACTTCATCCTCGAGAAGAAGCACGGCGAGGTTCCGGCGAAGGGGAATTGACTCTAGAATCTCGCCCACCATGGACGAGAAGCCCGTCTCCGCCTCGCGCCTCGAGCTCGCCGAGCTCATGATGCCGCACCAGGCGAACCTCCTCGGGAAGGTCTTCGGCGGCGTCATCCTCGGCATGATCGACAAGGCCGCCGCCACGTGCGCGATCCGTCACGCGGGGCGGACGTGCGTCACGGCGAGCATGGACCACGTGACCTTCAAGGAGGCGATCGAGATCGGCGAGCTCGTCCGCCTCCTCGCGAGCGTCAACTACGTCGGGCGCACCTCCATGGAGGTGGGCGTCAAGGTCCTCGCCATGAACGTCGCGACCGGCGAGACACGGCACACGAACTCGAGCTACGTGACCATGGTCGCCATCGACAAGCAGGGAAAGCCCGTCCCCGTGCCGCGGCTCGTCATCGAGAACGACGTCGACCGCCGGCGCCATGACGCGGGAGCCAAGCGAGCCGCCGAGCGGAAACGCCAGCGCGAGAGCTGACGCATCCGGTCATTTTCCCAAGGCTGCCCGGGACCGCGACTTGGCTGCCCCGGATGCTCGCCCGGCTGCCCCGGATGCGCATTCGGCTGCCCGGGCAGCCGAGTCGGCTGCCCCGGATGCGCACTCGGCTGCCCGGGCAGCCGAGCCGGCTGCCCCGGATGCGCACTCGGCTGCCCGGGCAGCCCGCCGCTCGACCCGGGCCGTGATCTCGCGCGGCCGGGCAGCCCGCTCGGCGGCCCCGGCAGCGCGTCGGGCTGCCTCGCGATGCGTCATGGGCTGCCCGGGATGCGCGCTCGGCTGCCCGGGCAGCCCGTCCGCTATCCCCGTACGCGAGAAGAGAACGGCAACGCCGTTCTCCTGGCGTCCCGTTTGACCGGCTCAGTACCAGTGGTGCGCCTGCCAGAACGCCCACGCCTGGTCGGGGTTCCCGTAGCGCTGCTGAATGTACTTCAAGCCCGCGACGGCCTGCCCGTAAGGATCGCTCGTCTTCTGCGCCCCGACCGTCCTCCAGGTCGAGTTGAGGAACTGGAAGAGCCCGAAGGCCGTCGAGGTCGGGTTCTTGGCGTTCGGATTGAAGCTGCTCTCGTGGGCGAGGATCTGCTTGAGGCCGTTCGAGTCGAGCCAGGAAGCCGGAAGCCCGTCGGCCGCGAGCGCCTTGGCCAGCACGTCGCGGATCTGGGGCGGGATCTGGCCGTTGTAGGACTTGAGCGGCCCGGGATTCCCCGAGGTCGTCATGCCGTCGAGGGCCGGCGCGACGCCGAGCGTGTTCGAAGGGCTGTCCCCGGAGCCGCCTCCGGCCGATCCGCCCGAGGGAGCGGCGCTCTGTCCGCCGCCCGAGGGAGTCGCACTGCCTCCGGTCGGCATGGGCATGCCACCCGAGGGCGACCCCATGCTCGCGGGCGCCGTCGGCGCTCCGGTCTGGGGAAGCTGCTGCGGGATCTGGGGCGGGCTCATGACCGGGGGCTGGGTCGCCTGGGTCGGAGACGTCTCGTTGAGCGGCTGCCCGGTGGGACCGAGAGGATCGAGAGCGCCGGGCGCCGGCGGAGGCGGCGCCTGGGTCTCGGGCCACGACGCGTGCGCGAGCGAGTTCAGGCTCGAGCGCGACCCGTGGTAGTAGTCGAGGTCGACGCTCCCGTTGATCCCGGGGAGCGAACCCGCGGTCGAGTACTGCCAGAACTTCCAGTCGGAGAAGCCCGCGGGGAGGGACGGCGCGGCCGAGCCCTGGTCCTTCACCCAGAGCGCGCAGCCCGAATGAGCCGGGTTCCCGAGCGACTGCCAGAAGCTCTTCTTGGTCCCCAGGATCGGCGGTTGGCCCGTCTTGGCCTCGACGCGAGCGACCCACGCCGCGACCCCGGCCGCGACCTGGGCCGGCGACATCCCGTCGAGCGTCTCGACCTCGAGGAAGAGCGGGAAGTCGCCGCTCCCGAGAGCGCCGACCTGCGACGCCGCGAAGTCGGCCTGCTGGATCGGGTCCTGCGAGGCGCGGAAGTACTGCGAGGCTCCGCGCAGGACGCCCGTCGCCTGCATGAACGCCCAGTTCCGCGCGAAGAAGGGGTCGGCCGTGAGGCCGTCCGCGGCCCGCGCGATCCCGAACGTGATCCCGCTCGACTTGACGGCGGCCCAGTCCACGTTCACGTCGTAGCGCGAGACGTCGATCCCGCGGATCCAGCCCGGCGGAGGCGGGGCGAGCTCCTCCTGCGTCTGCGTCGGGCCGGGGCTCGTGTTCGGCAGACCGGCGAGCGCGCTCGCCGTGGCGGCATCGACGATCCCGGTCACGGGAAGGCCGGCCTGCTCCTGGAACGACCGGACGGCGCGCTCCGTCTTCGGGGAGAAGCGGCCGTCGGGCTCGTCCGGGTCGCAGCCGGCGAGGCGGAGGTCCTCCTGAAGCTCGGCCACGTCGGGGCCCGAGTCGCCGAAGCGGAGGACCCTCGAGCCGAGGGAGTCCGCGAGGGCGATGCCCCCCAAGAGGAGCAAAAGCGTTCCAGCAAACGCTCGCATGCCCGCGAGTGTGCACAGGGAGAGCCACAACCCGGGCCCCATGCGAACGTGTTGCGCGGCAACGACTTCGCGTCCGCTGCGACGGAAGGGGGCGCGATCAAAGTGTTGCCATTCTCCTCACGACGAGAGCTTGGAGACGATCTGGACGACGTTCGCTCCGAGCTTGGCGAAGGCGAGCACGCGGGGCGTCGCGTCACTCCTTGTCGATGGTCGGTGAGTCCTTCTTGAAGGCGGCGCGGCTGTAGGCGCCGGTGCGCGGCCCGTCGGCCGCCTGCTGGCGGGCGAGGGCGCGGATGATCTGGTCGGTGTCGTCGAGCGAGGGGTCCTGCGGCTTCGCGTCGGGGTAGAGCGGCTGGATCTCGGCGCCGCTGCGGAGGTCGTCCGTTCCGTTGTAGGCTCGGGTGAGGTCGAGCTCGATGTAGCGCTTCCTCGCCGCGTCGAAGGCGCCGAAGGACGTGCAGAGGACGACCTGGCGGCCGCCCACGAAGCCGAGCCCGTCGCGGAACCCGCAGCCCTCGAGCGGGCTCGCCTTGGCGTAGTCCACGAGGTAGGGGTGCGGCGTGTGCCCGGTCACGAGGAGCGAGCACGAGAACGACTTCAAGAAGTCGTCCACGTCGACGAGGTCGTAGTCGCGCGCCCGGAACCGGTTGTTGAGGAGCTGGTGATACGCCGACGCGTAGTAGGCGGCGGCGTTCGACTCGAAGAGCTCGTCCCGGCTCGCCGTCTCGATCTCGCGCCGGAGCGCGCGGGCCGAGAGGCCGTTCATCTTGGGCGGCCCGGCGTGGGTCACGAGCGTCTGGGCGCCCTCGAGGACGGCGAGGATGGGCTTCCGCGACAAATACTCGAGATGATGGGCGCGGACCCGGTGGACCATGTCGTAGGGCGTGACGTTGTTCGTGAAGACGCCCGGACCGAACGACTTCTCGTAGTGGACGAAGTAGTCGGCGAGGGCCGCGTGGTCGATGTCGGAGAAGTCGTCGCTCGCGGGGAGAGGCGCGTTCTTGCGGCGCGCGTCGAAGCAGGCGACCTCGCGCGCGATCCTCACGACGTGGAAGTCGTGGTTCCCCTCGAGGTAGACGATCCTCTCGGAGCGCTCGCCGAGCTCCTTCTCGAGAGCGATGAGCTGGTCGAGGATCGCGACGTCGCCATCGTCTTTGACGGCCGTGTCGATGGCGCGGTGCCGCTCGAGGTCGGGCACGTCGCCCGTGATGATGAGGTAGACGTCCTCGCCCGAGGCGATCCGGTCCACGATCCGCGTCCGGCGGAGGAGCTGCGCGAAGTCTCCCTGGTGGCCGTGGAGGTCGCTCGCGATGTAGGCCTTCCCGCTGGCGGGGATCGTGACGATCCTGCCGCGCACGGTCGGCCCATCCTTCCTCGAACCGAACAACCCCATCGGGACCTAGCCTAGCTCATTTCTCCTGGCGAAGCCCGAAGCGCGCCAGGAACGGCTTCACGTCGTAGGAGGTGTCGGGGTCCAGGTCGCGCGGCGGGCTGAAGACGTGCTGCGGCGAGAGCCGCGCCTCGTCGAGCGCGACGGCGAGGTCGGCGGCGTGACTCTTCTCGGCGCCGTTCCCGCGGGCGCGCGCGATCGCGATCGCGGCGTCCACGTCGTCGGCGGCATCGGCGGCGTCCTCGACGTTCGGGCTCATGGCTCCGAGCCACGCGAGGTAGGCGCGCGGCGCGAGCGCGTGGGGGAAGAGCCGCCGGACGAGCGAGAGGTGCTTCGCGCCCTTCTCGCCCAGGCCCTCGGTGCGGAGCGACTCGCGGGCGCAGCCGGCCCCGAGGAGGAGCTCGTCGAGGAGGTCCGAGGGCGCGCCCGCGAGCGGGTCGCCACGGCCGAAGCAGCCATCCACGTAAGCACCGTCCCACGCGAGCGCGAGGCGGGCCCACCCACGCATGTCGAGGTCCTTGTTCCTGGGCGGGGGAGGGACCTGCGCGCGGAGGTCGTTGCAGACGGCCTTCGAGGCCGAGTCGTGGCCGAGGTCGAAGACGAGCGCGAGCCGGCCGAGCTCGTCGGGGCAAAAGATCGGGGGCGCCGCTCCGTCGAGGATGGCGAGGAGCACGAGGTCGGCGCCGGTCGGCTCGCCCCCGAGCCGCGCCGAGCTCGCGCGCCGCGCCCAGAGGCGCGCCGCATCGGGGCGCCCGGCGACGACGCACGCGCGCGCCATGGTCGCGAGGCTCGCGCGGTCGAACGGCGCGAGGAGGACGGCGGCGGCCGCCGGGCCGAGGAGGGCAGGGACGTCCCGGGCGCGGACGACGCCCTCGAGCTCGACGCGGCCGAGCACGAGCCCGGCGCGGGCGCGGCGGACCTCCGCCGAGAACGGGTCGCGGCGCTCGGCCACGTCGAGGACGCGCTCGATGCGATCGAGCTCGGGGAGCGCGCGCGAGAGGGCATCGCCCGTGGGAGGCGCGGCCGTGGCGACGCGCGCGAGCACGGCGGCGAGCCGGTCGTCCGCGACCGCGACGAGCCTCTCGACCGCGGGGTCCGGGGGCGAGAGGACGACGTCGAGCGCGGCCGGGTTCGGCGTCGTCGCATCCTCTCTCCAGAAGACCGCCTGGAGGCGCGCCTGCGGGTCGAGCTCGAGGAGGTGCCCGAGCTTCACGGCGTCGAAGGAGGACGTCTGCCCGGCGGCGAAGACGGCGCGCGCGAGGTCGCTCCGCAGCCTCGCTTGCTCCGCGTCGCCGCTCGCCCGGAGCGCGAAGTAGAGCCACGCCGCTGCCTCGAGGTCGCCGGACGTCGCGAGGTCGCGGAGCGCGAGAGCGGGGCCAGGGTCCAGGGCCTTCGGCGGGGAGTCCCACAGATCGCCGGCCATGGCCTCGATCGACCGCGCGACGGTCGGAGCCGCCCCGGCGAGGAGGATGCGCCGCGCGCTCGGAGTTCCGGCGGGCACGAGGTCGGAGGGGATCGCGGCCGTGTGGCCCGCGAGGACCGCGAGCTCGCGGCGGGCGAGCGCGGCGTCGGCGCGCAGGGGAGCCGGGAGCGTCCCGCGGGCGACGATGGCGTCGAGGCCGTCGGGGACCGCGTTGATCGGCTCGCGGCCGAGGATCTGCGCGCGCGCCTCGAGGACGACGCCCTGCGAGGCGATCCGATCGATGCCCGGCGGAAAGGCGGAGCGGCGGACGTGCTCGCGGGCCGCGCGTGGCCGGCCCGAGTCGAGGAGGAGCTCCGCCCACTCGAGGTGGAGGCCCGTCTTCACGTCGCCGGGGGCGCCCGCGAGCGCCTTCGGATCCTTGAGGAAGTCGCGGAGCGCCGCCTCGCGGACTCCGATCGTGCTCCGGCCGCGCGCCGAGCGGAGGGTGTAGAGCGTCCGCAGCGCCGGCGAGAGGTCGTCCGCCGCGCCGGGCTCGAGCTTCTCGAGCGCGAGGAGAGCTTCGAGGCGGAGGACGATCGCCTGGTCTCTCTGCGCGGTGACGAGGCCGTCGAGCACGGAGGGATCGAGCACCGCGGCCGCCGCCTCGAAGTCGCCCACGGCCTCGAAGGCGCGCGCGGCGAGGAGGGGAGCGTTCTTCTCGCCCACGTTCGCGACGGCGCTGTGGGCGAGGGGCGCGAGCCTCTCGTCGTGGATGCGCTCGAGCGGGGCGAGCGCCTGCTCGAGGAGGCTCTTGCCGTCCATGGAGAGCGTCCCGTCCGCGGGCGCGAACGTGGCGGCCGTGAGGAGGTGGCGGGCCGCCTCGTGGTCGTCCTTCACGAGGAGGCGCGCGAGCTCGCGGTGGCCCATGGCGCGGCGGGCGCGCCTCTGCGAGTCGGTCGCCGAGTCGATCGGCGCGACCGCCTCGTAGGCCCCCACGAGCGCCTTCTCGGACTCGCCGGGGGCGCGGCGGGGGATCTTCTCGACCTCGGCTTCGAGCGCCGCGAGCGCGGCGCTCGTCACGACCTGGTGCTGGGGTGGCGCCGAGTGCCCGAGGGCGTGGGCGACGCCGAACGAGGCGAGGACGAGGCCGGCGCCCGCTCCGAGGATCCGCAGCGGCCTCAGGCGGAGGCTCCGGTAGAAGCGGCGGACGCGCATGCCGAGCGTGACGCGCCCGGCGAGGACGGGCTTCCCGTGGAGGTAGGCGCGGAGGTCGTTCGCGAACTCGCCCGCCGACTGGTAGCGCTTCTTCGGGTCCTTCTGGAGAGCCGTGAGGCAGATCTTCTCGAGGTCCTCGTGGATCCGGAGCTCGGGCTTGAGGGTCCGCGGCGGGACGGGCTCCTGTCCCTTGACGCGCTTCGCGACGTCCTCGATCGTCTGGGCGCCGAAGGGCTGCTCGCCCGTGAGGAGGAGGTAGAGCGTCACGCCGAGCGACCACACGTCCGAGCTCGGCCCGAGCGCCGTGAGGTCGCCCCGGATCTGCTCGGGCGACATGTAGAGCGGGGTGCCGATGAGGTCGCCCGAGCGCGTGAGGCGCGCGCCCTCCTCGAGGATCCGCGCCAGGCCGAAGTCCGTCACGCGCGCCAGGTTGTCGTTCCCGATGAGGACGTTCGCGGGCTTCAAGTCGCGGTGGACGACTCCCTTGGAGTGCGCGTGGTCCACGGCGCGCGCGACCTGCTCGAGGATGACGAGCCCCTTGTCGATCGAGAGCCCGCCGCCCTGGATGATCGACTCGAGGGTCGTCCCCGCGACGAAGTCCATGGTCACGAAGGGGCAGCCCTCGTGGACCCCGTACTCGTAGAAGCGGACGATCGCGGGGTGGCTCAGCTTCTGGAGGGCGCGCGCCTCGCGCTTGAAGCGCTCCACGTCCTCGGGGTCGGCCTTGTCGCCCTGGAGGAGCACCTTGAGCGCGACCTCCTGGCCGCCGCGGCGCTTGTCGCGCGCCCGGTAGATCGCGCCCATGGCGCCGCGCGCGACCTCGGTCAGGACCTCGTAGGAGCCCCAGGAGCGGCCGACGAGAGCGCGGCCCTGCGGCACGAGCGCGGGCGGCACGGTGGGGAGGATCGGCGCCGGCGGGGGAGGGGAGGGCTGGGCCTCGAAGCGGCCGGTCGCCCGGCGCGGCGGAGGGGCGGCGGCCTCGTAGCGTCCTGTCTTCGCGCGTGGACGGATCGCGGCCGGGTCGGCGCTCTCGTAGGCGAGCCGGAGGGTGCGCGTGAGCTCCTCGTCTCTCGGAGCGGTGCGGGTGCGCGCCTCGCGCTGGAAGCGCTCGACCTGGCGCACGTCGAGGAGTCCCGAGCTCGTGAGGACCTGCGCGAGGTCGATCTCCTCGCCCTGGTTACGACGCTTCTTCACCTCGGCCAGCGCCCGGGCGACCTTCTCGCCCGTGAGCCCGGAGGCCTTCACGATGATCTCGCCCAGGAGGACGTCGTCGTCAGCCACGTCCGAACGGTCCCCCTCGCCGCTCTCTTTTCCCGTCTGGAATCTATATCAACGGAGGCCCGACCGACAACCCGACTGGACGAGGGAAGGACATGCTGCTACAGTGCCTGGGCACCGCTCCAGACCGGAGCGGTCGGCTCTTCGGGTGATAGGCGATTCGCCGGTGCCCATGCACGACTTGCGTCTCGCATCCCCTCCAGTCACCGCGCGCGCACCCGCGCGCCCACTCGGTCACCTTCGCTCGAGCGCCTGCCCCAACGGGCGCGGTCGGGCTCGCGTGACCGCACAGGGAGAAACAACGAATGACCCGTGGTGGATCCACGAGCCCGGCGCCGCGTGGCGGCCCGTCGCTCGGCAGCGGCACGGATCAAGGCGCCGTGCTGCGGCTCCTCGGCACGCTCCGTGAGGAGATCGAGTCGATAAGGACGAAGCAGGCCGAGATCTACGAAGTCATCCTCTCCTACAAGGACCAGCTCCGCGAGCTCCAGACGACCGTCACGGAGTCGCTCAAGGGGCTGCCCAAGTCGCCCTACATAGCGGGCCAGCTCGTCCCGGCGCCGAGGAAGAAGCAGGGAGTCGACGACTTCCGCGACCTCCTCGCCACCTACTTGCACGGGCCGGCCGACTCGGCCGAGGACGAGAAGCCGGTCGACGTCGACCTCACTCCGATCCCGATCCCGGACCTCCCTCCCGTCGAGGAGACGGCCGAGGATGCCGACGAGGACGAGGAAGAGGAGGACGAGGAGCGCCGCCGTCGTCGGCGTGGTGGCGGCGGTGGACCGCGTCCCTACGACGAGGACGTGCGCGGCCTCAACCGCGGCCCCGAGCGCGACGTGGAGCCCTTCGACCTCCGTCCGCCGGCCGAGGACGACGAGGAAGACCGCGGCGGCGAGCCCGCCGGTGAGCGTGGCGGCGAGCGCGGCGGCGAGCGCCCCGAGGGCGACCGCGGCGAGCGACGCGGCCGCCGGCGCGGGCGGCGCGGCCGCCGGCGCGGGCGCGGCGACGACAGGGAGCGCGCGCCCCAGGACCGTCGCGAGGGCCGTCGCGACGACGACGACCGTGGCGGCCGCTTCGAGCGCCACGAACATCGCGACTCGGCCGAGTCGTCGCGGTTCGCCGCCGCCGTCGAGGCGGGCGGTCTCTCGACCGCGAGCAGCGGGCGTCTCCCCGTCGCGTCGCAGCCCCCCGAGCAGCCGCCCGCCGAGAAGCCCGCTCCCGAGCCTCCGCCGTCCTCGAACCCGGGCGACGAGCCGGGCGTCTGATCCCGTCTCTCCGAAGCCGTCGTCGATGGACCGTCGTCGATGGATGAAGATGAGCTGATCGCCGCCATCCACGCTCGGGCGCGGCGCGCGCGCGTCGCCCGGGGGAGCGGCGTCGCCGTCGGGATCGGCCACGACTGCGCCGTGCTCGCGCTGCGACCCGGCGAGTCCCTCGCCTGGCACGTCGACGACCAGGTCGAGGACGTCCACTTCCGGAGACGCTGGGCTCGGTTGGGCGACGTGGGCTGGAAGGCAGCGTCGGCGGCGCTCTCCGACCTCGCGGCCGTCGGGGCGCGCCCGCTCGGAGTCCAGCTCGCGCTCGAGGTGCCGCGCGACCTCGGGGATCGATCCGTGCTCGCGCTCGTGGACGGCTTCGTCGCGGCGCTCGCCGCCGCGAAGGCGCCGCTCGTCGGCGGGAACGTGGCGTCCCGTCCGGCGGGGCAGGGGATCTCGCTCTCGGTCTCCGTCGCGGGCGCCGTCCGGCGACCGTTCCTCAGGTCCGGAGCGCGCCCCGGCGACGGACTCTACGTGAGCGGGTCGCCCGGCCTCGCGCGCGTGGCGCTCCTCCTCCTCGAGGCGGGGAAGCGGGCTCCCGCCGCGGCGCGGGAGCGCCTCCTGCGGCCGCGGCCGCTCGTCGGGCTCGGGCTCGAGCTCGCGCGCCTCGCGAAGGGGAGACCCTCCGCGATGATGGACGTCTCGGACGGCCTCGCGCGCTCGGTCGCGCAGCTCGCGCGCGCGAGCGGAGTCCGCGCCGTCCTCGACGAGGCGAGCCTCGACTTCGAGGCCACGCGACGAGCCGGGCGTGGCCTCGGCGACGTGGTCGACCTCGTCCTCGAGGGCGGCGAGGACTACGAGCTCCTCGTGGCCGCGCCGCCTGCCTTCGAACGGACGCGCCCGGCCCGCGCGCTCCGGCGGATCGGGACGCTCGAGCGGGGCAGGGGAGCGTTCGTCCGCGGCCTAGCCGGGACCCGCGACCTCGCCGGCCGCGGGTTCTCGCACCGCTGAGGCCACGGGCTTCACGCACCGGAAGCCGAGCGCGTCGTTCGAGGCGCTCTCCGCCATGTCGTAGCTCCACGACGCCGCGCCGAGGTAGGTGCGGAACGAGCAGCCCTTCACGACGCGCTTCCCCTCCTTCGGGTCGGCGATGCCGCGGGTCCACTCGAGGACGTTCCCCGCCATGCCGCGGCAGCCGTAGGGGGATTCGTCCCGGAGCTTCGTGACGGGGACCGTCTTCCCCTGCGCCGACTCCTTCGTGTTCGTGCGGTGCGTGTCGAAACCGGAGCCCCAGGGGAACTTCCGCCCGTCGGCTCCGCGCGCCGCCTTCTCCCACTGCGCGGGCGTCGGCAGATCCTTGCCGGCCCACCGGGCGTAGGCCTGGGCATCCTCGAACGTCACGCACACGACCGGGTGATCGAGGAGAGCCTCGGGGAGCGTCCCGATCGGCCAGTACGTGGGGCGGCCCCGCTCGGTCGCCTCGACGAAGGCGAGGTAGGCGCGGTTCGTGACGGGGTCACGGTCGATCCAGAACGCGCCGAGCGTCACGGTCCGCTTCTCGCGTCCGAAGAGGAAGGGCCCCGCCGCGACGAGGACCATTCCCTCCGGTGAGCCCGTTCCGTCGTCGGCCATGGCGCGGCGAGTCTACCGCGCGCGGGGGGGTCAGCGTCGAGTGGGCGTGGCGACGGCGGCGACCCCGCCCCGCTTCTCGGGCGCGGGGAGCGCGGGCATGCGCGCGTGGTCGCGCAGGAGGAGCTGTCCGCCGGTCGACGCCGCGATCGGCCACCAGAACGCCTCGAGCCGCGCGACCTCGTCCTTGCGGGCAGCCCGAGCCTCGTCCGTCGCCCCGGGATCTCCGAGCGGAAGGACGACGTGGACGCGCACGCCCCGGTGGAACGCGAGCTCCTCGATCCTCCGGCGCGCGGCCGGCGCGTCGAGGTCGGCGTCGCTCCGCAGGGGCGTCCCGGCGGCGAGGACCCACACCTCCTCCACCTCGGGATCCTCGAGCGCCTTCTCGAGGGGGCGCAGCACCTCGCGTCCGGCGGAGCAGGGGACCGTCTCGACGAAGCTCTCGGCCTCGGCGAGCGCCCCCTTGGCGAGCGAGCTGGCGTGCGGCTTCCAGCTCCGCGCCCCGTCGGCGAGCGTGATGACGTTCGCGTGTCCGTGCTCCTGCGAGACGGTCTCGAGGGCGCGCACGACCTCGGCGGCGACGACGGTGCGCCGGCTCCTCGGGGCAGGCGGCGGCGGAGCCTTCTTGGCTCCCTCGGGCGCCTTCTTCTCCTCGACGCGGGGGTCGAACCGCTCGTCGATCGCCCGCTCGGCGTCCACGAGGAACGCGACCCCGCTCGCCGCGAACGCCTCGGGGAGGAAGCGGTCGTCGGCCGGGCCGGCGGGCTCGCGGACGGCGGGCGCGCCCCTGGCGGCGGCGAGCGCGCGCCGGACCTCGAGGAGGGAGAGGCCCGTCCGGGCGCGCTTGGCGGCGGCGGCGATCTCGGTCGCGATCGGAGCGAGCTCCTCGACCGGGCGGCGCGAGAGCGCCGCGAACAGGATCCTCAGGACGTCGTCCTGTCCCTCGCGGCGCTCGGCCTCCTCGGCGAGCGCCCGCGCCACCTCGGGGCCGGGCATCGCGGCGAGGGCACGCGCCACGAGGACGCCGCGTCGCGCGTCCGTCCTCGCCCGGAGCTCGGAGGCGAGGAGCTGCGCCACCTTCGCGGCCTTGTTGTGCGCGAACCCGTCGATCGCCGCCCGCTCGGCCCCGAGGGGGCCCTCCTCGAGCGCGCGGAGCGCGAGCTCGGCGGCCGTCTCGTCGGGAGCTGCCGCGAGCTCCTTTGCGAGCCGCTCGAGCACGTCCTCCGCCCCGGCCTTGAGCGCCTCGTCGAGGCGACGCCGCACCGACGGGACGTCGCGCGGAGGGATCCGTCCGCCCTCGAGGTGGAGGAGCGGCCTCTCCTTCTCGGCCGGCTTCGACGACGACACGACGGGCGCGACGGGGCGGAGCAGGGGAACGGTCATGACACGGCCACCCGTCGAAGCCGCGAGCCCGCGCGCGAGCGCGATGCGCTCGGCCGCGGCGTGCTCGCGCGCGACGCGCTCCCGCTCGTCGCGGGGCGGCCCCGGAGGCTCGAGCTCGAACAGGACGACGTGGATCACGACGCCCTGGTCCCATGCCTCCTCGCCGAGCGCGAGCGCCGCCGCCGTGCCCTCGAGCCCACGCCCGGACGGGACGCCGGCCATGGCGAGCCAGACCTCGTCGGGTGGCGGGTCGGCCTCGAGCGCCTGCCTGAGCGCGCTCACGAGGTCGCGGTCGTCGCTGGAGGGAAAGCCCTCGCCGAGGAGCCAGTCGCGAGCGTCACCCACCTCGCGCGAGGTCGCGCGGACGAAGCGCGGCGACGACGGAAACGGCCTCTCGTTGAACGCGATCGCCTGGAACGACGCGTCGTCGGAGAGCCGGACGAGAGCGCTCGCGAACGCGGCGCCCGCGACGTCGAGGGCCGAGACGAGCTTCGGCGGCGCGCGCTTCACCTTCGCGGTCGAGTCCACGAGGGCGAGGGTCGCCGAAGGCACGGCGGCCACGGGTGAGAGGTCGCGAGGCGCGTCGAACGCGGCGAGACGCGCCTCCGCGCTCGCGTCGACGAGGAACGCGATCCTCTGGACGAAGAAGCGCGAGGGAAGCCCGAGCGCCGCCGGTGTCACGTCGAACCCGGGCGGCGCCGGGGACCCGAGCCGCTCGCCCGCGAGCGCCGCCGCGTGCCGGACGCGCGCGCTCGCATCGCGGAGCGCGTGGGCCCGGAGCGCGGCCGACGCCACGGCGGCCGTCTCGGGACCGCGCGCTCCGAGCGAACGGGCGGCCGCCGCGCGCACCGATGGATCCTTGTCCTCGAGCGCGTGGAGGAGAGCCCGCGCGACCTCGTCTCCGGCGACGGTCCCGAGGGCCTCGGCGAGGAGCCTTCGGGCGCGCACGGGCTTCGGCGTGGCCGCGAGCCGCTCGGCGAGGGCGCGCGCGACGCGCGGGTCCCCGACGCGCGCGAGCTCGTCCCGCGCCGCCAGCGCGGCCTGACGCCGCGGCGTCCCGAGCTCGCCCGCGAGCTCGAGGGCGCCGCGCGGCGGCTCCGTCCTCACGAGGCGAGCCGCGAGCTTGGCGAGCGCCGCCGCGTCTCCCGACGCGGCCGCCTTGTCGAAGTCCGCCTTCGCCTCCCGGAGCTCCTTGTCCGCCGCGATGACCGCCGTACCGGTCGCGACGAGGAGGACCAGCGGGAGCGCCCTCGTGGGACTCGTCATGGCGCAGCCTCCGTCGGCGCGAGGGCGGCCACGACCTCGGCCGGGAGGCGCGTCGGCCGCCCGGCCTCGTCGAGCGACGCGAGGACGGTCTCGCCCTCGCAGAGGAGCTCGCCCTCGCGGCGCACCTCGTAGCCGAGGTCGATGCGCGTCGCGCGGACGCGCGCGACGCGGCACGTCACATCGAGGAGGTCGTCGAAGCGCGCCGGCGCACGGTAGCGCCCCCGCGCCTCCACGACCGCCAGGCGGCAACCCCGCGCCTCGAGCTCGCGATAGGGGAGCCCGAGCGCCCGGAGCAGCTCGACGCGCGCCACCTCGAAGTAGCGGAGGAAGTTCGCGTGGTGGACGACCCGGAGCGCGTCCGTCTCCTCGTATCGGACGCGAACCACCGTCGCCCGGGACGGCGGCGAGCGACCCTCTCCGGATGGAGAACGA
>Ga0070738_10003400_pt1 | contig 21028 bp, 20 predicted proteins | sample Coa_R2_2_FD_66446 | JGI IMG/M metagenome (GOLD analysis project Ga0070738, IMG submission 66446) | Surface soil microbial communities from Centralia Pennsylvania, which are recovering from an underground coalmine fire - Coalmine... | ecosystem: Environmental > Terrestrial > Soil > Unclassified ... | reverse complement strand
CATGTCGAAGCGAGACGGCTGGCCGATGTCCGTACGCCGGTCCAGGCCCGTGGGAAAGACGACGTCCGGCACCACGCCCGAGTGCTCCTGCGGCCCAGGCGCTAGGATGGGATGAGGTGAGCGGTAGACCACGCGGCACGGATTGCGCGCATCCAGCACGGCCGCGCCGGCGGAGTAGTGGAAATGGCGATGCTGCAGGCTGCCGCCGACGCCGTGGTAGACCAGCAGCCAGCCCAACCTCGTCAGGATGGGCGGCGCGCCCGCCCCGACTTTGATCCGCTCCCATGATGCGCGCGGCGACAGCAATCGGTGGTGCTGGCCGAACTCCCAGTGCCCCAGCTCCAGGAGATCGGCTGCGGCGCAGTAGGAGATCCACAGGCTCTCGTGGTGGATGCGCTGCTGGGCCATCGCGTCGGTGGGCTTGGTGCCGGGGAAGAGCGGCCGGTGGATGAGGCCCAGCGAGGGCCGGCCCTCGGGATCGTGCACGAACTCGGGAAAAATCACGGCGTCCTTGTTGTTGACGGCGCCAAAGTCAATGTCTCCAAGCCGAGTGAACTGCACCAGGCCCAGCCGCTCCCAGTGGAACAGGTCACGGGAGGACGCCAGGGCGATGCGCGGGCCGGCTTCGCTAAAGGCCGTGTAGGTCATCAGGTAGCAGTCCAGCGGCTCCACGAAGGTGATCCGCGGGTCCTCCACGCCACCGCCCGTCTCCGAGTTCTTCTCGTAAGACTCCACCGGCTCGAGCGCAAGGCCCAGACGCTCCACGCCGACGGGATCGCCGTGGGCATCCAAGACCACGCGGGCGATGCCGATGCGGGAGTAGTTGCCCGCGGCCACGAGCCGCGGAAAGAGGTAGAGCTGCCCGTCGCGTCCCCGGGCGAGCGCGGGATTCAACACGCCGCCGGCTTCGCGCGGGTCGTTTGGGTCGGGCTCCATGAGCACACCAAGCCGGGTGGCGTGAAATGGTTCCATGGCCTGGATCATGACCTCAGGCTAAGCAATCTCCGCACCAAGCTTTCCGTTCTTGAACAGGCGGCTTGGTGCGGATCTGGCACACGGCTTGCTTGGCGCTCTACCAGCCTGAGTGCCAGCAAGCGCCCAGACTAACACGGGCAGGAGGTACTCGATGACGGAAGACGCCTCGTTACCCATCTTGCCGACCCGCATCGCCGGCCTGGATACGGTGCTGCGTGGCGGACTGGTTCGGAACAGCGTGTGCCTGGTGCTGGGGCCGCCTGGCGCGGGCAAGACCGTCCTCGGCAACCAGATCGCCTTCAACGCCGCCACGGATGGGACGCAGGCAGTCATCGCCACTCTGCTGGTGGAGAGCCATGACCGGATGATGGCCCACCTGCGGCAGTTCGCCTTCTTCGTCCCCGGCGTACTTGGCGAACATCTCCACTTCATCAGCATCTACGACGAGGTGAGCCACAATGGCCTGGACGGCTGCCTCGACCTGATCCGCAGCGTGGTGCGAGAGCACAGGGCCGGGTTGCTGGTCCTCGACGGCGCCGGCCGGCTCGAGGATTTCGCCACCAGCGAGCTGGAGTTCCGGCGCTTCACCTACGAGCTCCAGATTCAGCTGGCGGCGCTGGGCTGCACCGCCGTGCTGCTGTCCGACCAGGATTCAACCCGGCTCCACCCAATCGAGATGCACGTGGATGGCATCATCGCCCTGCAGGATGAGCGCGTGCAATCCTGGGCTATGCGCTCCCTTGAGGTCCGCAAGCTGCGTGGCGTCGACTTCCTGCGGGGCCGCCATGCCCTCACAATCAGCCGCGACGGCATCCAGGTCTTCCCCCGGTTGGAGGCAATCAGCGCCGTCTCGCCAGCGCCCCCGGCTCCCGGGCACGAGCACCTGGCGTTTGGCGTGCCTGGGCTCGACGACATGCTCCAGGGCGGTCTGGGCGCCGGCACGATGACCATGATCCTGGGCGCGCCGGGCGCCGGCAAGACCATCAGCGGTCTGCATTTCGCCAGCCAGGGCCTGGCTCAAGGCGAGCGCGCGATGTTCGTCACCTTCAACGAGACGCCCGAGGAGCTGCTGCAGAAGTCCGAATCAGTGGGGCTCGACCTGCGCCCGCACGTGCGCGAAGGGCGGCTGCGCATACATTGGCAGCCGCCTCTGGAAGTGATGCTGGATGCCTGGACGCAGACGATCCTGTCCTCGGCCGACGAGCTGAAGCCAAGGCGGCTGGTGCTCGACGGCGTGAGCGACCTCGAGCGGCAGGACCAGGCTTCGGGCCGGCTTCCGTCGATGCTGGCGGCGCTCGGCAACGAGCTGCGAGCCCGCGGCGTGACTACACTGCTCACCACGGAGAACCGAGGTCTGGTTGGCGGTACCCTGGACGTGCCACTCCCGGCGCCGTCGGCGACCGTCGGCAACATCATCCTGCTGCGTTATGTCGAGTTACAGTCACAGCTCCACCGCCTGGTGTCGGTGCTGAAGACGCGTTCCAGCGCGCACGACACGTCCATCCGCGAGTTCGTCATCACGGAGCGCGGGATCCAGGTGTCGGACACGTTCGAGAGCGCCGAGGCCGTGCTGACCGGCGTCGCACGGTTCGCGGCGCCAACCACTGCGGCCGGGGCAGCCAGCGGATGAAAGTCCTCGTCGTCGACGACGAAAGCGGTATCCGAAACCTGCTGGTGTCGCTGTTGGAAGACGAAGGCTACGAGGTTGTAGCCGCAGGGGACGGGGCCAGCGCCATCAGGCTGGCAGAGCAGCACCGCCCTGGGCTGATCCTGCTGGACCTGATGCTGCCGGGCATGGAGGGCCGAGAGGTCCACCGCCGCCTGCGTGAGCTGGAGGGCATGGCCCGCGCGCCAATCGTGTTCATGAGCGCGGCGCGGCACCTCCGGCCGGAGGGCGATGCCCACACCAGCTTCGTCGCCAAGCCATTCGACCTGGACCGGCTGCTGGACCACATCTCTCAGCGCCTGGCGGCCGCCTAACGCCAACGGCCGGCTGGCCCCCCGTTTGCGAACCTCGGGCGGCAAATGGATCAGCAGCAGTTCCCCCCACAGCAGAACGAATCCGGCTCAGAAGAGGACATGACGCCGCGTCCTCAATTCGAGGATGCGCGCCATCGCGGCAGCGGCAAACTGCAGGGGAAGGTAGCCCTGGTCACGGGTGCCGACAGCGGCATCGGCCGGGCAGTGGCGGTAGCTTTCGCCCGCGAGGGCGCCGACGTGATGATCGGCTACCTGGACCAGCATGGGGATGCCGCCAAGACCAAGGCCGAGGTAGAAGGCGAATGCCGTCGGGCGGCGACGATGGCTGGCGACGTGGGCGATTCGGCGTTCTGCCGCGAGCTGGTGAGCGCGACCGTGCGGGAATTCGGCGGAGTGGACGTGCTGGTCAACAATGCCGGCGAGCAGCATCCCTGCCAGAGTCTGATGGATCTGACGGACGAGCAGCTCGATCGGACGTTCCGCACCAACATCTTCTCGATGTTCTACCTGACGCGGGCCGCGCTGCCGGAGATGGAGAAGCGCGAGGGAGCTGCGGTGATCAACACCGCCTCCGTCACAGCCTACAAAGGCAACCCGACGCTGCTCGACTACTCCTCGACCAAAGGCGCCATCGTGTCCTTCACCCGCTCACTTTCACTTGGGCTGGCGAGCAAGGGCATTCGAGTGAACGCGGTGGCTCCCGGGCCGATCTGGACTCCGCTGATACCCTCGACGTTTCCTGAGGACAAGGTCCAGGAGTTCGGCAAGGAGGTGCCGCTTGGACGGGCGGGCCAGCCCGAGGAAGTGGCCTCCTGCTATGTGTTCCTGGCGTCGAACGACGCCTCGTACATGACCGGCCAGGTCCTGCACCCCAACGGCGGCAGCGTCGTCAACGGTTAGGCCCGGTCAGGCGCTCTTGAGGTCGGGCGCCAGGCTGGCGCTCACTTGCGGCGCCTCCAGCGGCAGGCGGACGGTGATCGACGAGCCGCTGCCCTGCTGACTCTCGACCACGATGTCGCCGCCGTGCTGCCGAACGATCTCCTGCGCGCCGGCCAGGCCCAGGCCCGTGCCCGGGATCAGCGCCCGCACGTTACTGGCCCGGTGGAAGCGCTCGAAAATGTGCGGCAGGTCTTCGGCCGGGATGCCGAGGCCATGGTCCGCGACTGTGAGGCAGGCCCAGCCACGGCCGCCCTCCCACGACTCCGCTATCCGCACCTCCACTTCGCTTCCCGGCGGGCTGTACTTCACGGCGTTGTCCAGGAGGTTGCTGATGACACGGCCAATGCGCATCGCGTCCCAAGAGCCCAGCACTTCCCCGGCGGGCGTGCTGAGCTTGAACGGCCGGTCCAGGTTGGTCATCATCTCGGCGTCCTGGATGGCGCCCCGGGCCAGCGCCACGAGATCGGTCGGCCGCAGCTCCAGGTTGAGCGGCGCGCCCAGGTTGAGGCGAGCCACGTCCTGCAGCTCGGTGATGATTACCGCGACGCGCTTGGATGCGAGCCGCAGCTCGTCAAGCCCGGTTTCCAGGCTCTCGGTCCGGGCGTCGTGGCCCATGCGGCGCTTGAGCAGCTCGGTCCGCAATGCCATCGCCGCCAGGTGGCTCTTGACATCGTGCGCGGCGCTGGCCCAAAAGCGCTCGCGCCGTTCCAGCTCGGCCTGCAGCAGCTCCTGCGAGCGTGTGGTGCGGACTACCACCCGGCGAAACCACACCACTGCCACCCCGAAAACACACACACAGACGGAGAACAGGGACGCGACTCCCACCAGCTGAGCGGGCCGCAGCAGCACGTCGCTGGTGGACGCGCCCAGCAGGTACGCCAGTCCGATGCTGGCGCCGGTGGCGACGGCGGCAAACAGTTCGGGGCTGAATCGAGTGTGGGCTTGACTGCTGCTGGAGCGCTCCTGGCGGGGCATCGGGACTCCACTATCGCGAGTCCGTGCATGCGCCTCCAAAGTTCGCCCCATCCAGGCTAAGCATGTGCGGCAGTTTTCGGCAGGAGAACGTACTGAGTAGAAACCGCTAGCGCTCACGCGAAACTGGTTGAGCCCTCAATTTGTTCGCCATACTCAGAGGGTGAGCGAGACCCGCTGGCTCGATGCCGACGAGCAGCGCACCTGGCGCGCTTTCCTAGGTGTGATGCAACTGCTGATGGATCAGCTCGACCGTGAGCTTCAGGCTGAGGCCGGCATGTCGCACGCGTCGTACGAGATCCTCGTACGCCTGTCCGAGGCGGCGGATCGCATGCTGCGCATGAGCGACCTGGCGGACCTGTGCCTGTCGTCGCGGAGCCGGCTTTCGCACGCCGTCGACCGGCTCGAAAAGCTGGGCTGGGTCCAGCGGCTGGAATGTCCAACCGACAAGCGCGGCGCTTTCGCTGTCCTCACCGACAAGGGCTTCGAGGTCCTCGAAGCCGCGGCACACACGCATGTGGAGGGGGTGCGCACCCATCTGTTCGACCAGCTCAGCCCAGCCCAGGTGAAGGAGCTGCGGGCGATCATGGAATCCGTCCTCCGCCACCTCCAGACAGTGCACGCCGCGGGCTAGCCCCTATCATGGCCGGGATGGCCGAAAACGACGTCCTGATCCGCGCATTCGAGACCGTGCGCCAGCGCTTCGAAACCGCCCTGGAGGGCGTCACCGGCGACCAGCTCACGTACCGTCCGCACCCGGAAGCGAACTCCATCGCCTGGCTGGCCTGGCACCTGACGCGCTGGCAGGATGCGCAGCTGGCGCGCTTCTCTGGCGCGGACCAGCTCTGGGTCTCAGGCTGGGCCGGCCGCTTCGACCGACCGGCCGACCCGGCGGACACCGGCATCGGCCACACCAGCCGGCAGGTGGCCGAGCTTACGGGCAGCGCCGAGCTGCTGCGCGGCTACCACGCGGCGGTGGTTGAGCGCACTATTGCCTACTTGCGTGCGTGCGATGAAGCCGAGCTGGCCCGCGAGATCGACGACCCCGCCCGGAGCCGCGTCGACACCGTCGCCGGGCGGCTGGTCGGCGTCCTCTCCGACAACTTCCAGCACGTCGGCCAGATGGCCTACCTCCGCGGGCTCATCGCCGGCGCCCACTGGGGCGCACACTAGCCTCCTCGCAAAGTCATTCTGAGCGCAGCGCAGAATCCGCCCACACCGGGCCCTCAGTCCTGCTTGACGGCGTCCTTGCGCTGGGTGTACAGCTCAGGGGTGAGACCGAACAGCCCCATTCGCGGCAGGGTACCGAGGACATAGCCGTGCGCGCCGAGCTGCAGCAGCTTGGCGATGTCGCCCCCGAGCAGCGCCCTGCGCTCCTCATCGGAGAAGCGGTAGCCCTCCAGCGCGCCCTCGGGATCCTGCTTGAGCCGCTCGCGAAAGGCCGCGTCGCGCTTGGCCTCCTTGCACAGCTTGTGCACGAAATAGATGCTCATCCCACCTAATCCCAACGCCAGACGCCGAAGGCGTGGCCGCGGTGCGCCTCCGGCTCGAGAAAGCTTGGCTTGCGGTCGCCGATGGCGCCGAGCATGGCGATCCAGTTCAACAGCTCGCCGGCCACGTTGCCGGCCTGGGCCATCCGATCCGACGTGGCCTCGTTCAGCAGGTCGTCGATCTTGACCTGGCGCAGGTAGTCCATCACGTGGTCGGCCCAGGCCTGATCCGGCGTGCCGTTGGCCTGGCCGCGCGGCGCTCGCAAGCCGCCAATGTCGTTCGAGAAGTCGCCGCTGGCCAGCACGGCCACGTTTGTTCCGGCCGGCAGCGCCGCCACGGCCTCGCGGATCATCTTGCCCAGGGCGAAGCAGCGGCGGGCGGCGGGCAGCGGCGGCACGATGCCATTGATGAACAGCGGCACGATGGGCACGTCCATCTGCGGCCGCAGGAAGTGCAGCGGCACCATGATGGAGTGGTCGATGGTGAACTCCTGGTTCACCGCCAGGTCGAAGCCGCTGTCCAGGCCGAACTTGTACATGTGCGCGGCGGGCCCCTCGGCCACCGGCACGACGTAGTGCGGCACGGCGGGCGTGCCGTCGTTTGGCCCCTCCGTCTGATCCGTCACGCCGATGCACAGCGTGGGCAGCGGGTTCAGGAAGAAGGTATTCAGGTGGTCGGAGTCGAACACCACCACCAGGTCGGGCTTGATCTCGTCGAGCGCCTTGGCCACTTCCCGATAGAGCTGCGCCGGCAGGCAGTTCGGCCCTTCCTTCTCGACCGTCGCGGGAAAGCCGGGCGAGTGCGGCACGCCGAAGCCGGCGACGATCTCTCCCACGGAGCCGTAGGATATCAGCCCAACGGATGGCGCCTTCAGACAAGCTGCGCATCGCGACGCTGGGCGGCCCAGGCACGTTCGCGGCGCAAGCCGCGGAGCGCTTCGTCGGCGATGGCTCTCTCACGTATTTGCCTTCAGCCCAGGAGGAGTGGGCCGCGCTGGCTGCCGGCGAGATCGGCGCTTTCGTCATGCTGGCCGAGTCCTCGACCACCGGTTTCGGCGAGCTGGCCCGGCGGGCCGCCTCACCCGACTTCCCCTACTACGTGCTGGCCGAGCAGGAAGTGCCCTACGGCTGCCTGCTGCTGGCCAAGCCCAGCTCCGGCCCGATCACCCGCATCCTGGGCCACGGCTCGGTGGCCCAGTGCAAGCCCTACCTGGACGCGCACTATCCCGGCATCAACATCCTGACCGAGCGGACCAGCTCGCTCGATGCCGCTGCGAAGGTCGCCGCCGGAGACGGCTCTCTGGCACTGGTAGGCACGGCCCAGACGGCGGCGCAATTCGGCTTGGAGGTGCTGGCGCGCGACATCGATGGCGGCGCCGTGGGCCGCTACTGGCTGGTGGGCCGCGAGCCCGCCTTCGCGGCTGCGCCGGAGCGGCTGATCGTCTCGGCGCGCGTCCGCGGCGGCGATGCTCTGTCGTCCGCCGTCGTGCAGCTCGCCGAGGCCGGCTTCGCCGTCGAGTCCATGGCCGCCTGGCCCACGGGCACTGCGATGTTCGAGTACGACTACCTCCTGCGCCTCAACGGCGAAGGCGAGATCGAAGCGGTCCACGCAGCCGCTCCGAACCTGCGGCTGCTCAGCGCCACCGCCTGAGCCTCGTTTTGTCATGACGAGCGCAGCGAGGCATCCGTACCCCCAGCCCACGGATTCCTCGCGAAGCTCGGAATGACAAAGGGCCGGCGTAGGCTCGGCTTTGAGGTTTGCGCCGAACCGCGGACAGGCATAGGATTGCTGCACCTATGAAACGCTGCCTGGTTCCAATGCTCCTGTCCCTGACGGTGCTCAGCGCCTGCGGCGGCGCGGCCGTGCCGGCCAGTTCGACGCCGGCCGCCGCCAGCCCAGCGGCCTCGAAGCCAGCGGCGTCCACCAGTGCGGCCGCCGGCGGCGCTGCATCCGCCAAGCCGGCGGCCAGCTCATCTACGGCGAACGCAGCCGGCAAGCTGGTGACGGTGCAGGCAGCCTATCCCCAGATCAGCGCCGTTCACACGCCGATGTACGTGGCCAAGGAGCAGGGCTTCTACGCCCAGAACGGGCTGGACGTGCAGCTCAAGATCGTCCAGGGCCCAGCCGAGACGGCGTCGCTGATTTCCGGCGAGCTGCAGTTCGGCGACTTCGGCGGCAACGAGCTGACCGACGCCGACCTCGGCGGCGCCAACCTGGTGGGCATCGCCACGCTGGCCGATGTGCCGGTGTTCTCGCTCTACGCCGATAAGAAATACAAGACGATGAACGACCTGGTGGGCCAGAGCATCGGCGTGACCGCCCTCGGCACGACCACGTCGGCAACGGCCGAGCTGTTCCTCAAGCACTTCGGCCTGCAGGACAAGGTCAAGATCGTCGGGTCGGGTGGGACGACCGAGGGCATCCTGGCGGCGCTGACCAAGGGGCTCGTCGCGGCGGCCATCGTGAACCCAGCCTCGGCCGAGCAGGCCAAGCGGCAGGGCTTTATCGAGCTGGTGAACGGCGTGACCCTGGGCGTGCCGCTGAACTACGACGTCATTGCCGTCTCGCGCGACTACCTCAAGGCGCACCCCGACCAGGTGAACGCCTTCCTCAAGGGGTATGCGCAGGGCTGGGCCTACTCCGGCGACAGCGCCAATAAGGCCGGCACCATGGCGGCCATGCAGAAGTACTCCAAGTTCCCGAACGACCTGGCTGAGATCAGCTACCAATCGATGCTGCCGGTGTGGTCCGGCAAGAAGCTTCCGACGGTGGATCCAGAGGGCATCGCCAACGTGCTGACCTTCTCGAAGAACCCCAAGGCGAAAGACGCCAAGCCGGAGCAGTTCATCGACAACTCCCTGCTCGAAGCGGTGGCCAGATAGCCGCCTCGGTTCGCGGCGCCCGAGGCGCCATCGCCACGCCTCACCGCCTGGCCACCGAGGCCGGCTTCGCCGTGCTGCGGGACGGCGGCAACGCGCTCGACGCCTGCGTCGCTGCCTGCGCCGCGCTGGGCGTGGTGGCCGCCGGGCAGTGCGGCCTGGGCGGCGACCTGTTCGCCATCATCGGCGTGCCCGGCGAAGAGCCGGCAGTGCTCAACGCCAGCGGACGCGCCGGTTTGAAGGGGACGGCCGAATTCGTGCGCGCGGCCGGCCACGATCGCATGTCGGGCCGAGGGCCGATGAGCGTGGTCACGCCCGGCTGCGCCGCCGGCTGGGCCGCGGGGCTGGATCGCTTCGGGACCAAGCCATTGGGCGAGCTGCTGCAGCCCGCAATCCGGCTGGCCGAGGACGGCTTCGCCGCCGGCGCGGGCCTGGCCAGCGGCATCGAGGCGGCCATGCCCATCTACAACGACGCCGCCAAAGCCACCTTCGCGGGCGTCCGAGCGGGCGACACGCTGCGCCAGCCCGACCTGGCGCGCAGCCTGCGCGTCATTGCTTCGGACGGCACGAGCGTGATGTACGCCGGCCCGCTGGGCCAGGCCATCGGCGAGTTCCTCGAGGGAGTGGGCGGCCATCACACGGCGGCCGACCTGGCCGCCTACCAGCCGGAGTGGGTCTCGCCCGCGCACGTGCCTTTCCGCGGCTACGACGTCTACGCGCCGCCGCCCAACAGTCAGGCGCTGCTGCACCTGCTGGCCCTGAGCATCCTGGAGCCGTTTTGTCATGATGGGCGCAGAGAGGCCTCGGAACCCGGCTTCCTCCACCTCCAAATCGAGGCCATTGGCTTCGCCCTCGCGACCATCCAGCGCTCGATCGCCGATCCTGACTTCTCGGGCGCGCCGCTGGGGCAGCTGCTCTCGCCGGAGCTGGTGGAGCATGGGCGCGCCCAGCTCGGCAGCCCCGCTGAGATGGCAGCGCCGGCAGCGGGGGACACGGTCTACCTTTGCGCGGCCGACGGCGAGGGCATGGTGGTGTCCATGATTCAAAGCCTGCGGGAGGGCTTCGGCTCCGGGCTGATGGTGCCCGGCACGGGCATCGTCCTGAACAACCGCGGGCGCGATTTCTCGCTCGCAGATGGCGACCCCAATCAGATCGCGCCTGGCAAGCGGCCGCGGCACACGCTCTCGCCGGCGCTCGTCATGAAGGATGGCAAGCCGTTCGCGGCCTATGGCACGCGTGGCGGCGACGGCCAGCCGTTCACCATGCTCCAGCTGCACTGCAACCTCCTCGCCTTCGGCATGGAGCCGCAAAAGGCGCTCGAGGCCCCGCGCTGGACCGTCGAGCCGGCAGCGCAGGGTCCGCGCGAGGGCGCGACCGCCCTCGAAGCGCGCTTCCCGGCGGAAACCGCGCATGAGCTCGCAGCCTTGGGGCACCGGACGCAGACCATCAGGGACTTCGACCCCAACTGCGGCGTGGCCTCCATGGTTCAATTCGACGCGGCGCAGGGCGTCTGGCTGGGAGGAGCCGATCCGCGCGGCGCAGGCTCGGCGCTGGCGCTCTAGGCACAGGAGTCACGTATGGAGATCAAGTACGGGCTGATGAGCTGCGACTCGCACGGGCAGCTCGGCCGCGATGCGTTCACCAGCCGCATGTCCGCCCAGCGCTGGGGCGAGCTCATCCCGCAGGTGGTCGAGGTCGAGGAGGAGGGCGAGCGCGTCCATCGCTGGTCGGTGAACGGGAAGGTGCTGCCCGGCTCCGTGGTCAACTGCCCGGCCCTGATGCACGACCGGCGCTACTACCCCAAGCGCTGGGAGGAAGTGCCGTCGATGGCCTACGTCCCCGCCGAGCGCTTGAAGGCGCTGGACGACGACCACGTCGACGCCGAGGTGCTCTTCCCGAACACGCCCGTCCAGGGCGGCAGCTTCCCCATCCCGGATCCCGAGCTGGAGCTGGCCTGCGTGCAGGCCTACAACGACGCCATGGCCGAGTACGCCCACACCAGCCAGCGCTACATCCCTCTGGCGCTGATCCCCTACCTCAGCCCGATGGAGACGATCACCGCCGAGGTGGAGCGCTCGGTCAAGAACGGCCACGGCGGCATCCTGATGGTCGCCGCGCCTGAGAAGATCAAGGGCGCCAAGCCGGTCACGGACCGCTCGTGGGACCGCTTGTGGGCCACCTGCCAGGAGCTCGGCGTGCCCATCAACTGGCACGCGTCGTCCGGCGTCGGCATCGGGTTGCCGCGCTGGAAGGGCTACGACGAGCGCGAGGCACACACCGCCTCGACGGGCCACAACTACATGGGACCGTGCCAGGTCCTGCCAGCGCTGCTGTTCACCGGCGTGTTCGACCGGCATCCTCGGCTGAACTGGGTCCTTGCGGAGACCGGCGCCGGCTGGCTGCCGCACCTGCTGGAGCGCTGCGATCACGAGTGGGAGCGCCTGCACCTGTGGACAGAGGGCATCAGCACCCGGCCGAGTGAGGTCTTCCGCCGGCAGGTGTACGTGGACTTCTGGTTCGAGCGCTCCGGCATGGAGCTGCGCCACATCATCGGCGCCGACCGGATCATGTGGGAGTCGGACCTGCCCCACATCACCACCACCTACCCCGATTCCTGGGAGTACGTCGAGCGCTCGGTGCAGGGGCTGCCGCAAGAGGACCGCGAGAAACTCCTGTTCCGCAACATGATGCGCCTGTACCACCTGAACTGATGCGACTCGTCAGCGTCTGCGACCACGTCGTCGAGCCGCCCGATGTGTGGACCTCGCGCCTCTCGCCCGACCGCTGGGGCGACCGCATCCCGCACGTGGAGGGAGGCCGCTGGCTGGTCGATGGCCGCGAGCTGCCGCTGCCGAGTGCGGGCGCGTTGCTGCCGGATCGCGCGGCGAAGCCCCAGCGCTGGGAGGATGTGCCCGCCGCGGCCTGGAGCCCCGCCGAGCGGCTGAAGGCCATGGACGCGGACGGCGTGGACTGCTCGGTCCTGTACCCGGGCATCGCCGGCATCGGCGGCGAGACGTTTGGCCGAATCGAGGATGCAGGGCTGGAGCTGGCCTGCGTGCGGGCCTACAACGATTGGCTGATCGACGAATGGGCGGCCGCGAGCGCGCGCTTCATCCCGCAGTGCATCGTGCCCCTGTGGCCGGCCGAGGCGGCCGCGGCGGAGATCGAGCGGGCGGTCGGGCGCGGACATCGCGGCGTCATCTACCCGGCAATACCCATGGAGCTGCGCGAGGTCCCGCACGTGAACGAAGGGGCCTATGACCCCATCTGGGCGGCGTGCGAGCGGCTGAACGTGCCGCTGTGCATCCGCGCCGGCTCGGCCAGCTCGATCAAGGTGCCTCAGCCGGAGGGGATGTCGCCCGCCGTGGCCGCAGCGTTCGGCTCCATCAGCGGCTCGACGAGCATGATCTGCGTCCTCTCGAACCTGCTGGTGTCAGGCATCCTGGAGCGCTTCCCAAAGCTGAACGTGGTCCTCGCCGGCAGCGGCCTGGGCTGGGGCGCCTACGCCTGGGAGTACGTCGACCAGCAGTTCACAGCCAACGGCCTGCTCGGCCCCGGCCACGAGCACCTGCCGTCGGAGCTGATGCGCCGCCAGGTGTATCTCACCGGCTGGTACGGCCGGGCCGGCATCGCGGGCCGCCGCTTCGTCAGCCCCAACAACATCCTGTGGTCCACCAACTTCCCCCTCGCGACCTCGAGCTGGCCCTCCACCCGCGAAACCATCGACCTGGCGTTCGCTGGCGTGCCCGACACCGAGCGCGACCAGATGCTGTGGGGAAACGCGGCGCGCCTATACCGGCTCTGACTTCATTCCCCGGAACACTTTTTCCGCTGTCACCGGTAGCTCAGGGATGCGCACGCCCGAGGCGTCGTAGACGGAGTTGACGACAGCCGGCGCGAGGCCGACGATGCTGACCTCTCCCACCGGCTTGCTGCCGAAGGGCGCCGGGCCTTCGTCGCTGTCCAGGAACACGCTGATGAGCTCCGGCACGTCGGCCGCGCAGGGCAGCTTGTAGTCGCCTAAGTGGGCCATGGTCACCCGGCCGTCCTCGATTGCCAGGTCCTCCATGACGGCGTAGCCGAGGGCCGTGATGGCGCCGCCCTCCACCTGGCCCTGAGCCAGCATGGGGTTCAGCACCGTGCCCACGTCCTGGACCGAGACCACACGCTTCACCCGCACGTGGCCCGTCTCGGGATCGACCTCCGTCTCGACCGCGTGCGCGATGAAGTTGCGCTCCGCTAGGTGGCCCTGCAGGTCCACCTCCTCGCGGACCTCCACGCGTCCGCCCTGCGCCCGAGCTACCCGCGCCGCCAGATCGCGAAACGTCAGCTCGACGTGGCCCGCGCCCAGTTCCTGGATCGCGCTCGGCATCTCGGCGGCGAAGCCCTCGATCTCGCCCTTCATCTTTTGTGCGACGCGCTGCACGGCGGTGCCGGCGACGTGCGTGACGCGGTCGCCGCCGCTTCCGCTGTCGAACAGGGCCGAGCTGGTGTCGCCCAGCTCCACCGCCACGTCGGCTGGGGCGACCTGCAGGATTTCGGCCACGAGCTGGCGCATCATCGTGTGCGCGCCGGTGCCGACTTCCGGCACGCCGACGACCAGCTTGAACCGGCCATCCTCGTCCACGGAAAGGATCGCGCCCGACTTGCCGGTGCCGATGTGCTCGTAGCTCAGGGCCACGCCGCGCCCGGTGTTCGCCGGCTTGGGCGCATTCCAGCCGATGAGCGCGGCCGCGCGCTCGAGCGCCTCTTTCGGCCGCGGGTTCTGCCACCTTACGCCAGTGGGCGCGGTGTCGCCCGGCACCACCACGTTCTTGAGCCGGAACTCCACGGGGTCCATGCCCAGCCGCTCGGCCAGCATGTCCATGTGGCACTCGACGGCGAAGGTGGCCTGCACCCAGCCGGGCGCGCGCATGTGCCCGCACGGCACCTGGTTGGTGTAGACGCAGTAGGCCTCGTTCAGCGTGTGCGGGATGCGGTACACGCCGCAGGCCGCCTCCGAGCCCGAGAGGCTGGAGTCGGCGTTGGGCTTGTGCCCGCCGAAAGCGCCGCTGTTGAACACGGATTTCGCCTGCCGGGCGACGATCCGCCCGTCACGCATGAGGCCCGTCTTGATGGTGATCACGGACGCATGGCGCGGGACGGCGGCTGTCAACTCCTCGGCGTAGGTCATGATCATGCGCACCGGCCGGCCGGTGGCTTTAGCCAGGAAGTAAGCCGCGATCTCGTCGACGACGTACCCTTTGCCGCCAAAGTCGCCGCCTACGGCCACCGGGTGGACCGTCACGAACTGCTCGTCCACATCCGCGGCCTCGGCGATCCAGCGCCGCATGTTGAACGGCTGCTTGCCGGCGCTCCAGACGTCGATCTGGCCGTCGTCGCGGATGCGGACCACACAGGAGTGCGGCTCGAGGTAGCCGTGGTGCTGCATCGGCGTGCTGAAGGTGTCCTCGAAGATCAGCTCGGCTTGGGCGAAGCCCTGCTCCACGTCGCCCACCTTCCAGAAGCGGTAGGAGTGCACGTTGGGAATGTCCGGCACGCTGGTGACGTTCTTGTAGGTCCGCAGCTCGGGGTGCAGGATAGGGCTGCCCGCCTGCATCGCTTCCAGTGGATCGAACACGGCCGGCAGGTCTTCGTACTCGACCTGAATTAGCTCGAGCGCCGCTTCGGCGAGGTCCGGCTCATCCGCGGCCACCACTGCCACCTTCTCGCCTATGTGGCGGACGCGGTCGCGCGCCAGCACCGTCACGTCGTGCAGCCGCCGGCCGATCAGCATGTCCGGGATATCGGCGGCCGTGAGCACCGCATGTACGCCGGGCGCCTGGCGAGCGCGCGAGGCGTCGATCCGCACGATGCGGGCATGGGCGTGCGGGCTGCGCAGCGCCTTGCCCCATAGCGTGCCGGGCAGCAGCACGTTGGCCGCGTAGCGCTCCGCTCCAGTGACCTTGCCCACTGCCTCCACCCGGGTGACGGGCGTTCCGATGACGGAGTAGCTCATGGTCCGCTATGATGCCGCATAACGACTACAAGGAGGCAGACAGGATGCCGAAAGCCAAGATCCGCCACGTTGCCATTTCCACCGAGAACCCGCGCCAGACGGCCGATTGGTACAAGGAGGTGTTCGGGCTCGAAGAAGTGGGTACCAACGGCAAGGACGGCATCTATCTCTCCGATGGCGAGATCAATTTCGCCGTGCTGCGCATCGTCGACCGCAAAACCGGCCAGGTGCTGACCGGCGTGCACCACTTCGGCTTCGGCGTGGACGACGCCAATGCCTTTTACGAGAAGATGGCCGAAGTCCATGCCGAGCGTCAGCCCGACATCGCCACCCACGGCCAGTACTTCGAGAGCAAGTTCACCGGCCCGGACAATCAGACGGTGGACATCAGCGAGCACGGCTGGCTGGGCTCCGCTCCGGTGGAGAAGGCCGAGCCGGCCGCCGCGCGCTAGCCATGGCCGTCCTCACGGCGAAGAGCCCTTTCCGGCTGGAGCTGGAGTCGGCCGTCCTGGAGCGGCACTGCGCCAACCACCCTATGACCGAAAAGTGGGCGCGCGGCGAGCTGGGCTGCCGCGCCTTGATGGGCTGGGCGGTGGAGCACTGGCACTGGATCAAGCAGATGCCGGCCGCCACCTATTACCGCTGCGCCAAGGCGCCGGAGGACGTCCGCCGCTCGGAGATCTCCAACCGCATGGAGGAGGACGACCCCAAGCACTCGCACCGGGACATCGTCCTGCGCTTCGCCCAAGCCAACGGCGCCGACCTGGACGAGGTGCGCGCCGGCCGCGGCCTACCCACCACGGAGGCCTGGGCCAACTGGCTGGTCAGCGTCGCCCAGAACGAGCACTGGATCGCTTCGCTGGCGGCGAACCGCGTCGGCACCGAGTCGCAGTCGCCGATGCTCTACAGCAAGGTGCTGCCAGCCCTGCGCGAGAAGTACAAGTTCGTCGAAGAGGACATCGAGCATTTCTGGCTGCACTCAGAAGTGGACATCGAGCACGGTGACAAGGGCTTCGAGCTGCTGGAGAAGCACTGCACCACCCCCGAGCTGCGCGAGATGGCCGTCCACTTCGCCCGCGAAAGCGCCAAGATGCGCTGGTTCTACTTCGACGGCATCTATCTGCACTACGAGCTGGGCTACAGCCTGCGGTAACGTCGCCCCCTCGTTCCGCATGGCAGCCGGCTCGATGTAGAGTGGCTACATGGCCCTGAAGCGGATGGACAACGTCGGCATTGTCGTCGAGGATCTCGACGCGACTATCGAGTTCTTTCGCGAGCTGGGGCTCGAGCTCGAGGGGCAGGGCGCGATCGAGGGAGAGTGGGCGGAGCGCGTCACGGGGCTGCACCCCATGCGGATCGAGGTCGCCATGATGCGCACGCCGGACGGCCACGGCCGGCTCGAGCTGTCCCGGTTCCTCACGCCGCCCCCGGTAGCCGATAACCGCAAGGCTCCGGTCAACGCGCTCGGCTACCTGCGCGTCATGTTCGCCGTGGATGACCTCGACGAGACGCTCGCCCGTCTGCGCAAACACGGCGCGGAGCTCGTCAGCAGTGAGGTCGTCCGGTTCGAAGACACGTTCCGGCTCTGCTACATCCGCGGGCCCGAGGGACTGCTGATAGGGCTCGCCGAAGATCTCGGCTGAGCCCTTCGCCCGCGTAGGATTACCACCCGTGAGAGCGAGTCGGCGTCTCGGCGCCTGGATCACGGGGATGGCACTGCTGGCGGCCTGCGGCGGTACCGCGCAGCCAGCGCCCAGCGCTGGCTCGGCAGCGCCGGCCCTCAGCCCCAGCTCGGCAGCCGCCCCCAAGGCAAGCGCCGCCGCATCGGCCGGGGCCAAGCCCAGCGCCGCGGCCTCGGCGCAGCTGACCCCGGTCGGCATCCAGATCTCCGCGACCGGGCTGGCGTTCTTCCCGCTGTTCGTGGCGCGCGACCTCGGCATCTTCCAGAAGTACGGCATCGACGGCAAGCTGCTCACCATGCCGCCGCCCACGGCCATCCCGGCTATCCAGAAGGGCGACCTGCAGTTCATGTCCACCATCGGCTCGGCCGGGCGGGCCAACGAGCGCGGCCTGCCGATCAAGGTTGTGGACGTCATGCTCAGCCGGCCGGCGATCGTGCTGATGGGCGGCCCCGGCATCGCCAAGCTGGATGATCTGCGCGGCAAGGTCATCTCCGCCAGCACGCCCGACGATACGCTCACACAGCTCACCATCGCCATGCTGGACAAGCGCGGCCTGCCCGCGAACAGCTACCAGGTGCTGCACACCGGCACGGACAACGCCGCTAAGCTGGCCGCCGTCCAGAACGGCCAGGCGCAGGCCGCCGTGCTGGACCTGGTGAACTGGATGCAGCTGGAGGACAAGCTCAAGCCGCAGGGCTACACCGAGCTGTTGAACAGCATGCAGGAGATCGAGATGCCCTATAGCGGGCTCGCCACCTCGGCCGATTTCCTGTCCTCCAAGCCCGACGTGGTGCGGCGCACCGTCGCGGCCGTGGTCGAAGCCACGCAGCGCAGCGGCTCGGACAAGGAAGGGGCGACCAGCGTGATGGTGAAGGACATGAGCCTCACGCCCGACGTCGCCTCCAAGCTGTTCGACGAGCTGAAGCAGACCTCGCTGTGGCAGACTGACGGCCACGCAACTCAGGCCGGGATGCAATTCGTGTTCCAGCTCGATCAGGCGGCTCTCAAGCTGGACAAACCGCCGACCGAGAGCCAGATCTTCGACTGGTCGTTCCTGCCAAGCGCCGGCAGCGCAAGCAAATAGGTTCAACGGAGGCCACCATGGCAACTGACCTGATGCCCGTCCGCGGCATGTTCCGCGCCACCTCCCACCTGCCCATCTGGGAGGTGATGGACAAGGCCGGCATCTTCGCCGAAGTCGGCCTGGAGCTGGTCGACTTCAGCTTCTGCAACGAGCCGGCGATTGCCGAGGCCGCGCTGCTGGAAGGCAAGATCGACTTCGTCTCGGGTAACCACATCAGCACCTACACGGAGTTCGGGCGCGGCAAGCCGATCGTCCATCTCAGCTCGCCCAGCAACAGCGTGAACTACCCCGTCGTCGCGCGCGAGCCGATCACCTCGCTGGCCGACCTCCAGGGCACGCGCATCGGCGAGGTCTACGAGGTCGACATGCGCAAGGGCGTGTCGCACATCGAAGGCAACCACGCGCTGTACCTGCGCCACGCCGGCGTCGAGCCGGACCAGGTGAAGTGGGTGGCGCTGGGCGAGCTGCCGCGCGAGGAGTACAAGCGAGCCCAGCTGGCCGCGCTCAAAGAGGGCCGAATCGACGCCACCTTCGTCATGGGCAGCGCCGGCATCTTCGAGGAGGCGGGCATGCATGTCTACCGGCCGGGCCGCATGCCGATGATCAACGGCCCCACGCTGACGTGCGCCTCACCCAACCTACGGAAGCGAGAGGGCTTGGGCGAGCGGCTGGTGAAGGCCCAGGTGCTGGCCATCCACTACGGCCAGACCAGGCGCGAGGAGACCAACCGCATCCTGCACGGGCTGGCCGAACGCCGGGGCGAGCGCGCGCAGACCGCGGAGCGCTTCGACCGCATGCCGCGCAAGCCCTACCCGGATATCCAGGCCGTGCACAACGCCTGGGAGATGGCCTGCCTGCAGGACCCCGAGACGGAGAAGGTCAGCCCGCTGTCCCTATGGGACCTGCACTACCTGCGCGAGCTGGACGACTCCGGCTTCATCGACGCTCTCTACAACTAGCGCCGCTCAGTCCAGGAACTCCGCCATCAGCCCGTAATCCTGCCAGCGTTCGTTCGATCCGCAGGTCTGCGCGACTGAGTACGGCCGGCCGATCGGGAGACCGGCATGCACGCCTGGCGGCTCCTTGCCGCGCTCCACGTCGCGCAGCGTATCCAGCAGGAGCCGCCGCAGCCGGATGACCGCGGCGTCGCTCATGCCCAGGTGCTCCTTCGAGCGGTCCACCACCGGCCCCATGCTCTCGGTCATCGCCGAATCCTCGGCCATGATGCCGCGCAGGCCAGTCCAGGAGCCGTTGCGCATGGAGGCGCGGTCCTGGAGATGGTGGTTCTCGCGCGTGCCTGGCATCTCGAACTCGCCGGTCCGCGGGTCGGCGCCCTGGAACGCCTTCAACATCACCGCGTCGATAGGCCGGTCGTGGACCCACCACAGCCAGAACCACGTGTTCTCGTCGTCGATTGGCACATAGCCCTGCGTCTGCTGCGGCACGGAATCGAAGTGCGGCACCGTGGTGTACCAGGGCATGACGTAGCTGGTTAGCCGGATGTAGCGGGTGTCGTCGTCCACACGCCGGATGGCGGCGTACTGGAAGCCGGAGCTCGTGAGCTGTGTCTCGAGGCGGGGCGTGGTGTCTCCCTTCAGCATGGCCAGGTCAGGCGTCTTGTGGACCGGGTGCTCGGGCAGAGAGGCCATGGCGGTCTGGTGCAGGATGCCCACGTGCGTCGTGTCGAGCCCGCCCTCCACCACCTGCAGGTAGTTGGCCGCGAGCTTCATCCGCGCGACCGCACGATGCGTCTCCGGCGCCTGCGCCCAGGCCGGCGTTGGAAAGGCCGGCGCCGTGGCCGGATCGGCCAGGTAGGTCCAGACCACGCCGCTGGCTTCGACCAGCGGCAGTGAGCGCTGCTGCACCTTGTGCCGCAGCTGGCTCTGCTCCGGCTCGTTTGGCGTCTCCAGCACGTGGCCCTGCACGTCGTACTTCCAGCCGTGGTACAGGCAGCGCAAGCCGCCCTCCTCGTTCCGTCCATACGACAGCGACGCGCAGCGATGCGCGCACGCATCCGCCAGCAGCCCCAGCCGCCCGGATGTGTCGCGGAACGCCACGAAGTCCTCTCCCAGCAGCCGGATCCGCACGGGATCGCCGTCCGGCTCGGCCACCTCCTCGCTCAGCAGCGCCGGCATCCAGTAGCGCCGCATCAGCTCGCCCATGGGCGTGCCCGGCCCCACCCGCGTCAGCAGCTCGTTCTCTTCCCGGCTCAGCATGTCGCCTCCTATTAGACCTCCACCCAGCCGGCGCCAGCCGCCGACAGGCGAGCAGCGTCGATGACCTGCTGCACGAGCAGGGCCTCGCGAAAGCCCGGGACCGGGCTCGTCCCGCTTTCCAGCGCCGGACGCCAGTCCTCCAGCAGCAGCGCCATGGCTCGCACCTGCCGCGCGAGCGGATAGTCCTCTGGGATTGGCGCCCGCCGAGCAGGCACCCTCGCTGCGAGCTGCACCTGCTCCGTGGGCTCGCCGGCTCGACCCAACGTCAGCACAGGCCCGTCCGCGCCAGCTCGAAGGTGGACCGAGGCTTCAGTGCCCGCGGCCTCCAGCTCGTAGACGCTGCCGTGTGGGCTCACGGCCGTGCCGCTGATGCTGGCCATAGCGCCGGATTGGAGACGGAGCAGCAGGGCCGCCGTGTCCTCGGCGTCGCCAGCCTGCAACCCGAACTGCGCCGCCAGCGCCTGAGCAGTCGTTGCGCACACCGCTGTGGGCGAGCCGAACAGCCGCGCCACGAGATCGATATCGTGGGCGAGGACGGCGTTGAGGAACCCGCCGCCCTCGTTCAACTGGAACTTCCAGGGCGGGATCGCTCCGCAGGACGGATGCCACATCGAGACGTTGCGGGTGATCTGCACCAGCACGGGCGTGCCCAAGGCGCCGCTCTCGACGAGCTCGATCAGGCGCTGGTGCTCGGGCAGCCAGCGCAGCTCGAAGGAGACGGCATGCGCCTGGCCGGACTGCTCGGCTGCCGCCAGCATCGAACGGACGTCCGGCGCCGTGGGGGCGGCCGGTTTCTCGCAGATGACGTGCTT
>Ga0070738_10003399_pt1 | contig 21033 bp, 19 predicted proteins | sample Coa_R2_2_FD_66446 | JGI IMG/M metagenome (GOLD analysis project Ga0070738, IMG submission 66446) | Surface soil microbial communities from Centralia Pennsylvania, which are recovering from an underground coalmine fire - Coalmine... | ecosystem: Environmental > Terrestrial > Soil > Unclassified ... | reverse complement strand
TTCGAGCGTCGATAGGGGGTCAGTTTTCAGCCGGCGCTGACACGGTCGGCACCACTGCTGAGCAGCCGGTTGAGCTCCTCACGCACTTGCATCGACGGCGGTACCCTTCTCATGGCCTGGGCCTCCTTGCTCGCTTCTCGACGCCACCATGGTGGTCCAGGCCGACCTCGATTTACAGGAACCGTAGGACATCACCGTTTGAGCAGGTCCACATCGGCCTGCAGGCGCTTGTTCTCCCGCCGAAGCCGGGAGAGCTCCTCGCGCTCCTCAGTGCTCAGGCCCGGACGCTCGCCGGCGTCGATGTCGGCCTGGGCCACCCACCTGCGCACTGCCGACGGCGTCAGGTCGAAGTCCCGGGCCACCTCGGAGATCGACCGGTCACCGGCTCGACACCGGTCCACGATCTCCGACTTGAACTCCGGGGTGTACGACCGACGGTCACGGCGCTTGCTCCGCTCCATGGTCTCCATGATGGGCATCCTCTCCGGCGCCACGCGCCTCTTGGTGATGTCCGTCAGACCGTGCCAACCCCAGGACCTGTCTGGCATCGCCGAGGAGATCAACCCTCAGGTGCGAGGCTGGATCAACTACTACGGGGCCTTCTACCGCTACGAGTTGTCCTTCCTGGCATTGCGCATCGACCAGCACCTGGTCCGATGGGCCATGCAGAAGTTCAAGCGGCTGCGGGGGAGACCGCAGGCGGCGTGGGCTTTGCTGAACGCTGTTCGCCAGCGTGACCCGAAGCTCTTCGCCCACTGGCACCTCCTCTCGCCCACCAACGGCCGGACTGCAAGAGCCGGATGAGTCGAGAGGCTCATGTCCGGTTCCGTAGGAGCCGGGGGGTGAGATTCCCCCCGGCTACCCGACTGGGTATAACTCCAAGGGTCTTCGCGAGGGGCCAGCTGGCAGGGCGATCATCGCAGCGTCGAGCCGGCGACGGACCTACCTGCCGGTGCGCTGGCGGTGTCGGCATCCCGGCCAGCAGCAGGGCCGCCGTTGTCCTTCCTCCAGCTCCTCCCAGGTGCGCTGGATGCGGCGCTGTCGAGTCGCCTCCTTCTTCGCGTCCTCGACCCAGCAAATGAACTCGTTGCGGGCAAGAGGCGTGATGTCGCACCACGCATGCAGCGCGCCAGGGTTGGCGAGCAACGCATCCCGCAAGTCCGCAGGCAGCTCGTGCACGACGCCACCGGGCAGCTCGTGCACGACGCCACCGGGCAAGGGTCCGCCCTCCACGTGGCCAGGGTAGCGATCCCAGGAGGTTGTCCCGGTCGTCGTGGAAGTTGAGGTGGCGGTCCCCCGCCTGGCACCCGCCTGAGTGGTAGGTGTCGGGCGTCTCCCAAGACATCCGACCAAGCGGAGGGACCACCACGATGAAGGACTACCAGACGACCGAGACCGCCGGGGCGATCCCGCTGCCAGACAGCGTGCGCCTGGCGATGGACGACATCGCCGGGACGATGCGTGAAGGGCTGCTGGCGATGGCGGTGACCGCCGGGCTGGGGGTGATGAGAGCGTTGATGGAGGAGTCGGTGACCGCCATCGCCGGCCCGAAGGGCAAGCACCAGCCCGGTCGGCGAGCGGTGCGCCATGGCAGCGAGGCGGGCTCGGTCACCCTCGGCGGCCGGCGGGTCCCGGTCCGCCGCCCCAGGGTCCGCGCCGCCGACGGGTCCGGCGAGCTGCCCGTTCCCGCCTACGAGCTGTTCTCGGGCACCGACCTGCTCGGGGCGATGGCGATGGAGCGGATGCTCGCGAAGCTGTCGTGCCGCCGCTACCAGGCCGGCTTGGAGCCCGTCGGCGCCGAGGTGACCGCCCGGGCACGCTCCACGTCGAAGTCGGCGGTGTCCCGCCGGTTCGTGAAGGCCACCGAGACCGCCCTGGGTGAGCTGCTCGCCCGGGACCTCTCCGGCGTGGACCTGGTGGCGTTGATGGTCGACGGGGTCCACTTCGGCGACCATCTCTGCGTGGTCGCCCTCGGGATCGGCATCGACGGCACCAAGCACCCGTTGGCCGTGGTCGAAGGGGCGACGGAGAACACCACCACCGTGACCGACCTCCTCGTCGGGCTACGAGACCGGGGCCTGGACGTCACCCGGCCGATCCTCGTGGTCATCGACGGCGCCAAGGCGCTGCGCTCGGCGGTCGAGACGGTGTTCGACTGCCCGGTCTTAGCCCGCTGCCAGCTCCACAAGATCCGGAACGTCCAGTCCAAGCTGCCCGATCGGATGGCCGCGACGGTCGGCACGAAGATGCGCGCCGCCTACAAGCTGACCAGCGCGCTCGAGGCCGAGGCGACCCTGGTCGAGCTCGCCCGCCAACTCGACCGGTCCCACCCCGGCGCGGCGGGCAGCCTGCGAGAGGGACTCGCCGAGACCCTCACCGTGATCCGCCTCGGGGTGCCGCCCACCCTGGCCCGCACGCTGCGCTCGACCAACGCCATCGAGTCCATGATCGAGATCTGCCGGGACCACTCCACCAACGTCAAGCACTGGCGGGACGGGACCATGGCCCTCCGCTGGTGCGCAGCAGGGATGAACGAGGCAGCCAAGCAGTTCCGCCGGGTCAACGGACACCTCCACCTCCCCGCCCTGCGCGCCGCCCTCGAGGCCGAAGCCGCCCGCCGCCAGCGGGGCGAGACTGTCACACCCCCCAACTACGATCAGAACGTGGCCTGAACCAGCCACCGACCGTCACCGAAGTTCCACGGAACTCGGGACATCCTCGATCCCCAGAGAAGGGGAGCGATTCGGGAGCGAGCGAAGCCCGCTCCGAGCGAAGATCCTTTTGCGCGCGTCGCTCAGCCCATCGTCTTCTGGCCGTCGATGGCCTCCCTCAGAAGGTCGGCGTGACCGGCGTGCTGGGCTGTCTCGGCGATGATGTGCAAAAGGACGCGGCGCGCCGACCAGTGCGTGTCCGGGGGAAACCACGGTGCGTCGGGAAGGGGGTGCGAGTCGTCGAGCGACGGCAGGCTCCGGACCAGCTCGTCGGTCCGCTCGCCGATCTCCTGGTAGCGCGCCAGCAGGCCCTCGAGGGTCTCGCCCTCGGCCATGCGGAAGGTCGCCGCATGCTCGGCCATCGCCGCCTCGTCGATCCTGCCGAATGCCTCGGGGCCCTGCACCATGAAGGTGGCCCATCGCTGCTCGATCGCCGCCACGTGCTTGACCAGGCCGCCGAGGCACAGCTCGCTGACGGTCGTGCGGGTCGCGGCCTGCTCGTCGCTCAGCCCCTGGACGGTGAAGCGGAGGAAGTCGCGGCGGGATCGCAGGATGTCGAGCACGTCGCTCCGCTCCTGGTCGCTCGCCCGCGGGTGGCGTTCGGGCGGGAGGCCCGCCTGGTCCTGTGTCGCGGGGGTCATAATGTCCTTCCTGTCGGATTCCGCTTCGTCCACGCCGGGGCGCCGGTGGTGCCTGGCGGAGCCAGCATGCCAGAGCAACGTGGCGCGGCCTTGCCGCGCTCAGCGAGGCCGGCTTGCCCGTGTGCGACGAGCGTGGGCGCGGTGGCGGCTGGCGCCTCCTCGGCGGGGGGCGGACGGACCTGTCGGGGCTGACTGCGGGAGAGGCCCGGGCGTTGTTCCTTGTGGCCGAGCCGGCCGCGGCGGTCTCGCGCGAGGTCAGGCGCGCTCTGCGCAAGCTCGTCCGGGCGCTTCCCGAGCCGCTCCGGGAGCGGGCCGAGGCATCAGCTGCGGCGGTGACGATCGACAACGGCGGGTGGGGGAGTGCCCGGCGCGTCACCCGGCCGGTCCATCTCGACGCGCTCCAGGCGGTCGCCGTCGAAGGCCAGAAGGTGCGGCTCGGCTACCGTGGCCCCATGACGCGATTGGCCCTGGCGCCCGGGGCAGGCTTCCAGGTCGGATCGGACGGGGATCTCGACCGGTACCTGGGAGCGGTGGCCGCCGCTGGGTTCGAGGGGGTGTCCCTGAGCCTGCAGCAAGCAGGTGCGTGCGTCAGCATGCTCCCTACGCTGCTCGCACGCCACGGCCTGCGGTGCTCCGACGTCCTCTCCCTGGCGGTCACGCGCCACGACGACGAGGTGCTGGCGGCGGCCCGCGGCCTGGCCGGGCTGGCCGAGGCGGCCGGCGCCGAGTTCGTCCTCTCGTTGTTCTTCACCCGCGTCAGCGAGGAGTCCCTCGACCGCTACGGCAGGTGCGCGGACATCGTCGCCGCCGCCGGGGCGAAGCTGGCGCTCGAGATGCCACCGATCGGCGAGCTCGACAGCATCACGGCCGCCCTCGGGGTCGTCGACGCCATTGGGCGAGACCGGTGCTGCATCATGGTCGACACGTTCCACTTCTCCCGCGGGTCGAGCACCTGGGAGGAGCTCCGGGCCCTGCCCCTCGACGCGCTCGGCTACGTCCAGTTCGACGACGCCCTGCCGGCGATCACCGACGACGTCATGTTCGAGACGATGGACCGCCGCGCGATGCCCGGCGACGGGGAGCTCGACCTCCATCGCTTCAGCGACCTCCTCATCGAGCGAGGCTGGTCCGGTTGGGTGAGCGTCGAGGTGCTCTCCGCTGAGCTGCGGGAGCTGGAGGTGGAGGAGTTCGCGCGCCGCGCGTACGCAACCAGTGCCCCGTACTGGCTGGCGGGCTCGGCGGAGGCCGCCAGCCCGGGGCGCTGAGGCGCGTGGGGCTCGGCACCCCCTCGCCCGCCAGCCATCGCGCCGGCCGAGCTGCGCCCCGGAGCGGGCTTCCTCGCCTGGGGGTGGGTTCTTCAGCTGGCGGTGACCGCGATCACCGGTGAGCGCAAGGTCTGGCTCGTCATGGAGCCGGGATAGCGGGCGTCGCCGAAGGCGAAGACCCCGCCGTCGCCGGCTCCGAGCAGGTAGCCCCTGCCCGTGGGACTAGGCGCGATGCCCACCACCGGGGCGTTGAGCGCCCTGCCGGCCATCGAGCCGTCGAACCCCGCGTCACCGAAGGAAAAGACCCCGCCGTCGGCGGCGACCAGCCAGTAGCCCCTGCCCGTGGGGGTGGAGGCGATGCCCACCACCGGGGCGTCGAGCGGGCGCCCGGCCATCGAGCCGTCGAACCCCGCGTCGCCGAAGGAAAAGACCCCGCCGTCGGCGGCGACCAGCCAGTAGCCCCTGCCCGTGGGGGTGGAGGCGATGCCCACCACCGGGGCGTCGAGCGCCCTGCCGGCCATCGAGCCGTCGAACCCCGCGTCGCCGAAGGAAAAGACCCCGCCGTCGGCGGCGACCAGCCAGTAGCCCCTGCCCGTGGGAGTGGAGGCGATGCCCACCACCGGGGCGTTGAGCGCCCTGCCGGCCATCGAGCCGTCGAACCCCGCGTCGCCGAAGGCGAACACGCCGCCGTCCCCTCCGCAGAGCCAGTACCCGGTGTGCGACGGCGACGCGGCGGCACCGGTGATCGGGCCGGCCAGGTCGACGCTGTCCAGCGAGCCGAAGAAGGCGGCATTGCCCAGGGAGTACACCCCACCGCTCCTCGACGCCAGGACCAACCCCAACGTGCCGCCCGCGAACCACCCGTCGACCTGCTGGTCGAACGCGGCGGCGATGACGCTGTGGCCGGTGTCGTTGGTGTGGATGTCGGCGTTGGTGCACATGAACGTCCAGTTGCAGATGTTGGCGACGTCGTGGGGGAGCGTCTGGCCGTTGTACGAACCGGTCATGGCCACGTCGTCGGTGGCGAAGGCGTCGGCCACGTCGGCGGTCGGGTAGCCAGCGGCCCCGTAGATCTGGGCAAGGTCGTCGTTGAGCTGGTCGGCCAGCACCACTGACTCGACGGCGAGTGCCTGGCCAGCGCTGCCGAGGAGCCAAGCCGCGAGGAACGGGTCGTAGTAGTTCATGCCGAAGACCGGGAGCCCGGGGTCGGCGCGGGCGAGCCCCGCCAGGATCTGGGGGAGCTGGCTCTCGATGGCCGCGATCCCCTGCTGCAAGCAGGAGAGGTCGATGAAGGTCCCTGCGGTCACGCAGTGGTCGACGTCGTTGGCGCCGATGTCGATGGTCACGAACGCGACCTGGCCCTGGTGCGCCTCGAGGAAGGCTTCGGCGTCCCCGAGCTGGGTTCCCGAGCTGTACGCGCAGGTGCCGCCTCCGTCGAGCATGGTGCCGGTGGTGGCCCCCGCACAGCTGAAGTTCTCGAGCTGCAGGCCCGGGAAGCGGGCGAGCTCGTGCTGGGCGACGAGGTCGACGTAGCTGTCCGCGGCTGTCGTCGCGCCCACCCCCGCCGCCAGCGAGTCGCCGAGCGCCACGTAGTAGAGGGGCGTCGTCGCCCTTGGCTGAGGCCCCCGCAGGGCTGGCGATCCGGCCGCTCCGCCCGCGGGCGTGCCAGCCAGCAGGCCGCTCAGGACCACTCCGGCCACGAGCGCCGCCCTCCCCACGCGCCACGACCGCACGAGGCCCGACCGCGAGCTGCGTCCCATGGGACCCCCTTCCCCCGGTGCACGGCGCTTGCAAGCTCAACCCGTACCGAGCCACCCCGGGGCCCCTTCCCCCGGTGCATGGCGTCTGCAAGCCTGCCCGATCTGCCCACCCTCGTGCGGGCACACCTGAGGGCCGCACCCGGACGGCCGCCCACACGCATCTCGATGCAAGGCGGGCAACCGTCAAGCCGCCCGGAAGCGGCGAGCCGCCCGGAACCGGCGAGCCGCCCGGAGCGGTCACCTGCCTCCCCCCGCACTGCGCGCCCGGCGATGGCCGGTGGCCCGGTGGTGCGGGGTGGTTTATGGTGTCATGACCATTGGCCCGGCCCGGCCGGCTCCGTGCCGATCGGGCTGTCGCAGCAGGGAGGGATTCGTGAAGACGCCCCGGTTCGAGTACCACGCGCCGCGGACGCTCGACGAGGTGCTCAACCTGCTGGGCGACCTCGGCGAGGAGGCCAAGGTCCTGGCGGGGGGGCAGAGCCTGGTTCCCTTGCTGGCCATGCGCCTGGCCCGTCCCGAGCACGTCATCGACGTCAACCGGGTGCCCGAGCTCGCACGGATCGACGAGCGCGACGGCGCGCTCGTGCTGGGCGCCATGGTGCGACACCGGCAGGTCGAACGGTCGCCTGTCGTGGCCGCCCGGTCGCCGCTGCTCGCCGGCGCGGTTCCCTTCATCGGCCACGTGGCCATCCGCTCGCGCGGGACGATCGGCGGGAGCCTCGCCCACGCCGACGCCTCCGCCGAGCTGCCCGCCGTGGCCCGGGCGCTCGACGCCGAGCTCCTCGTACGCAGCACGAGGGGGGATCGGGTGGTGGCGGCAGAGTCGTTCTTCCTCGGTCACTTCACCACGGCCCTCGAGGATGACGAGTGCCTGGTCGAGGTCCGGGTGCCGGCCTGGCCGACCGGAGCCGGGTGGGGGATCTACGAGATGGTGCGCCGCCACGGCGATTTCGCCGTCGCTGGTGCGGTCGCCATGATGGCGCTCGGGGATGGCGGCACGATCGCCGACGCCCGCGTGAGCCTGTTCGGCGTGGCGGACGTACCGGTGCGCGCACAGGCGGCTGAGTCGGCCCTCCTCGGTCAGGCGCCGACGAGCGACGTGCTCGACGCTGCCGCGGCGGTGGCTGCCGATCCGCTCCGCCCGGCGTCGGACCTGCACGGCTCCTCCGCCTATCGCCGCCACGTGGCACGGGTCGCGGTCCGCAGGGCACTCGCCGACGCGGCAGAACGAGCGAAGGAGGCGGCATGACGAGCCAAGGGGGCGCCACGACGAGCGGGCAGGCGATCGCCGTGGAGGTGAACGGCACAGAGCGTGCCGCCACCGTCGACGTGCGGACGACGTTGGCCGATTTCCTGCGCGAGCACCTCGGGCTCACGGGCACCCATCTCGGGTGCGAGCACGGGGTGTGCGGGGCCTGCACCGTGCTGGTCGACGGGGAGCCCGTCCGATCGTGCCTGATGCTGGCGGTGCAGGCGGACGGCTCGAGCGTGGTGACGGTCGAGGGCCTCGCCGAGGGCAATGCGATGCACCCGGTCCAGGAGGCGTTCTGGGAGAGCTTCGCCTTCCAGTGCGGCTTCTGCACGCCGGGGTTCGTGATGTCCGCCGTGGCCCTCCTGCGCGAGAACCCCGACGCCGACGAGGCCACCGTCAGGGAGGCCCTGTCGGGCAACCTCTGCCGGTGCTCGGGCTACCAGACCATCGTCGAAGGCGTGCTGGCGGCGGGCCGCAAGGTCCGCGAGGAGGGAGCAGTCCTGTGACCGACCTGATCGGAGCCCGCAACGTCGGCGCGCGCGTGAAGCGGGCCGAGGACCCCCGCATCCTGACCGGGCGGGGCCGCTACATCGACGACGTCGTGCTCCCGGGCATGCTGCACGGGGCTTTCCTGCGCAGCACCGTCGCCCACGGGCGGCTGCGCAGCATCGACGTGTCGGCCGCCCGGGAGCTCCCAGGGGTCGTGGCCGTCTTCACCGGTGAGGACATGGCGGCCCTCTCCACGCCCGCCCAGGCAGGCCAGACGATCGGGATGACGCAGGTGCCCGGCATGAAGCTGCCGGCCGTGTACGGCCTTGCCACCGACAAGGTGCGGTTCGTCGGCGACCCGATCGCCCTCGTGGTGGCCGAGAGCCGGTACGTCGCCGAGGATGCGCTCGACCTCATCGACATCGACGTCGAGATGCTCGAGCCGATCGTGACCTATGCCGACGCGCTCGACCCGGCCAAGCCGCCGCTCTTCGACGAGCTGGCCGACAACGTCGCCTACCGCGGGGAGATGGCTCTTGGCGACGTCGACGGCGCGTTTGCGCGAGCGGCGCGGGTGGTGACGGCCTCGATCTCGGTCCACCGCCACCAGCCGGTGCCCATGGAGGGGAGGGGCTCCATCGGCAGCTGGGACGCTGCCGAGGGCAAGATGACCTTCTACACCTCGACCCAGTCGCCGCACATGGTCCGCCAGCTGCTGGCCCCCCAGATCGGCGTCCCGATGGAGCAGATCCGGGTCCTCTCCGGCGACGTCGGCGGGGGATTCGGGCTGAAGAACACGGTGTTCCGCGAGGACGTGGCGGTCGCGGTCGCTGCCAAGGCCCTGGAGCGGCCGGTCAAGTGGGTCGAGGACCGAATGGAGCACCTCGCCGCCGGCGGCCAGGCTCGTGAGGAGATGGCCGACATCGAGGCGGCGGTGACCGCCGACGGGGTCCTTCTCGGGCTCCGCATGGACAACAAGCTCAACGCCGGCGCCTACCCGTCGGACCCCTTCCCCGGGGCCATGTTCGTCAACTCCCTCGCCACGGCGTTCCAGGGCCCGACACGGATCGAGGGGCTTGCCGCTACCTCGACGTCGGTGTTCAGCAACAAGGGCACCTACGTCTCCTACCGCGGTCCGTGGGCCACCGGCGACTTCCTGCGCGAGCGCATGCTCGACGTCGTCGCCCGCGAGCTCGACCTCGATCCCCTCGAGGTCCGCCGCCGCAACTACGTCGTCCGGGGCGAGCCGCCGCTCGCCATGTTGACCGGGCAGCCGTTCGCCGGCGTGACGACCAGGGAGTGCCTGGAGCAGGCAGCCGCGATCGTCGACTGGGACGGGTTCCGCCGCCGCCAGGCCGAGGCCCGTCGCGACGGGCGCTACCTCGGCATCGGCGTGGCCTCCTACCTCGAGGCGGCACCCGGACCGCGCGTGCCGGGCCAGCTCCGCGGCGGCGGCATCCTCGGCGACGAGACCACCCACGTCTGGCTCGAGCGCGACGGCAAGGTGGTCGTCGTCACCCAGCAGCATCCGCACGGGCAGGGCCACCAGACCACGCTGGCCCAGGTGGTCGCGGACGAGCTCGGGGTCGCGTTCGAGGACGTCGAGGTCCGCTACGGCGACACGGACGTCACCCCGTACGCGCTGGTGGCGACGGGGGGGAGCCGGGCCGCGACCATGGCCAACGGCGCGGTGCTGCACGCCTCGCGCGAGCTGCGCCAGCGGGTGCTGTCGCTCGCGGCCGAGCTGTTCGAGGCGAGCGCGGCCGACCTCGAGATCTCCGACGGCACGGTGGCCGTGAAGGGCTCGCCGGCCACCTCGATGCCCCTCGGCGAGCTGGTGCGCGTGGTGGAGGAGGAGCCGGGGCGCCTTCCCGCCGGCACGGACACCGAGCTCAAGGTCACGCGGGTCTTCGACGGCGGCGAGGGCGGCTGGTCCGGCGGGACCCACGTGTGCGAGGTCGAGGTGGACGTCGAGACCGGGCTCGTGCACGTCGACCGCTACGTGGTCGTGGAGGACTGCGGTGTGCCCGTCAACCCCGCCATCGTGGAGGGCCAGATCCGCGGCGGGGTGACCCAGGCCATCGGCGCCGTCCTCCTCGAGCGCTCCGCCTACGGCGACGACGGGCAGTTCCTCGCGAGCACCTTCATGGACTACCTCCTGCCGACGACGACCGAGGTACCGAACTTCGAGATCCACCACGTCGACACCGTGCCCCTCGACCCCGACGTGAACTTCCGGGGCGTCGGCGAGGGCGGGATGATCGTGGCGCCGGCAGCCATCACGAACGCCATCGAGGACGCCCTGGCGACCCTCGGGGTGCGGGTCCGCGAGCAGCACCTGCCGCCGGCTCGCCTCCTCGAGCTCATCGGCACGGTCCCCGCCGAGTAGGCCCTCCGCCCGAGCCGGCACCCCGGCGACGGGTAGGGGCGCCGTCACGCCGCGCCCCGGCGTCACCGCGGGTGCGACTCCTGGTCCCAGCGCTGACGCGAGCGTCGCCGTTGGTGCGACCCCGGCCGCCACCGCTGGCGTAGCCGCCGCAGCGGGTTCGGCCCCCTGCCGCCGCGCCCCGGCGTCACCGCAGGCGCGACCCCCCGCCGCGCCCGACGAGCCGGGCCTCGCCGATCGAGAGGGATGGGTGTATGGTGTACGCGAGCGGCGCGGCTGGGCCCAGCGGGGGCTCTGGCGAGGCCGCCAGGGCGCGGTGCGCCCCCGTGGGGGCTGCCGTGCCGGTCGCGCACGAGGAGGAGGGGACGGCACATGACGACCACCACCGGGCTGCGGTACATCGACTCCGACGGGCACATCCTCGAGCACCCGACGGCGATGCCCGACTACGCGCCGGCCAAGTACCGCGATCGGATCTGGCACATCGAGACCGACGAGGCGGGCGAGGAGTGGCTCGTCTACAACGGCAGCCGCACGCCGGCCAACATGCTCTCGGCGGCAGGGGTGGCCGGGGCGAGCGACGAGGACCGTGCCCGCGCCTTTCGCGGGGAGATGCGCTACACCGAGACCCGCCCGGCCGCCTGGAACGCCAAGGCCCGCCTCCAGGACATGGACCAGGACCACATCGACCTGGCGGTGCTGTACCCGACCATGCTCCTCGGCCTCCAGTCCGAGACCGACGTCGACTTCGCCGAGGCTCAGGCGCGCGCCTACAACGACTGGTGCTCCGACCACGTCCAGGAAGGCGAGGGCCGCCTCTTCGGTGCCGGTGCGGTGCCCCCCATGCACCACGCCGATGACGTGGCGCGGGTGGCGGCAGAGATCCGCAGGGTGGCCACCCTGCCCGGCATGGTGTCGATCTTCATGCGCCCCAACCCGGCCGTCGACTGGCGGCCGTTCAACGACCCGGTCTACGACCCCATCTGGCAGGCTGCCTCCGACACGGGGCTGCCCATCGCCCTCCACCCGTTCCTGGCCCCCGACCTCCCCGGGGCCTGCAAGGGCCTGCGCCTGGCCCGTCCCCGGCGCCCCGACGGAAGCTACGTGGAGAACTTCGATCCGGATCGCACCGTCACCCAGGACGAGCAGCTGGCTCATCCCGAGAACCGCCCGTCGACGTTGTTCACCCAGGCCATCGCCAACCCGGTCGACGTCATGAGCTGCATCGCCTACCTGCTGGCAGGCGGGGTGTGCGAGCGGTTCCCCGGGGCCAAGTTCATCTTCTTGGAGGCCAACGGCGGCTGGCTCGTGCCGTGGCTCGAGCGCCTCGACCATCACTGCCGCAAGTTCCAGTGGGAGGTGACGGACCTGTCTCTGCTCCCCTCGGAGTACTTCCGTCGGCAGTGCTGGATCAGCTTCGACCCGGACGAGGCCATGCTGAAGACCACCGCCGAGTCGCCCCTCGTCGGTGCCGATCGCATCATCTGGGCCAGCGACTACCCGCACCCCGACGCCAAGTTCCCCGGCGTGACCGAGGAGCTGGGCGAGGCCCTCGACGGCCTCAGCTTCGAGCAGCAGCGCATGATCACCTCCGAGAGCGCCGTCGCCCTCTACGGGATCGGCTGACGAGGCGGGAGGAGGCAGGACGAGAAGGAGAAGGGAGCCACCCATGCGCATGGAGGACATGATCCTCGTCAGCATCGACGACCATTCGATCGAGCCCCCCGACATGTACGACCGGCACCTGCCGGCCAAGTACCGCGACCAGGCGCCCAAGATCGTGCGGACGCCCGAGGGGATCGACCAGTGGGTCTTCCAGGGCGAGGCCGTCTCCACCCCGTTCGGCATGGCGGCAACCGTCGGCTGGCCCCATGACGAGTGGGGGTTCAACCCCGGTGCCTTCTCCGAGCTGCGCCCGGGGTGCTTCGACGTGCACGAGCGCGTGCGCGACATGAACGTCAATGGCGTGCTGGCATCGATGTGCTTCCCGACCATGGCCGGGTTCAACGCGCGCACCTTCACCGAGGCGGGCGACAAGGACCTGTCCTACGTCATGCTCCAGGCCTACAACGACTGGCACATCGACGAGTGGTGTGCCGCGTACCCGGGACGCTTCATCCCCCTTGGCATCGTGCCAATGTGGGACGTGGACCTGGCCGTCAAGGAGGTGCATCGCCTCGGCAAGAAGGGCTTCAGGGCCGTGAGCTTCCTCGAGGCTCCCCACGCGCAGGGCTGGCCGAGCTTCCTGTCGGGCCACTGGGACCCGATGCTCGAGGCGATGATCGACGAGAACCTGGTGCTGTGCCTCCACATCGGTGGCGCCTACGGGCTCATCCAGCTGGCACCAGAGGCGCCCATCGACCACCAGATCGTCCTGCCGACGCAGGTCACGATGCTCGTCGCCCAGGACCTGCTCTTCGGCCCCACCTTCCGCAAGTACCCGGACCTCAAGGTGGCCCTGTCCGAGGGCGGCATCGGCTGGATCCCCTTCTACCTCGACCGGGTGGACCGCCACTTCAAGAACCAGAGCTGGATCCACAACGACTTCGGGGGCAAGCTCCCCTCCGAGGTGTTCCGCGACCACGTGCTGGCCTGCTTCATCACCGACCCGTCTGGCCTCGAGGCCCGCAAGCGCATCGGCGTGGACATCCTGGCTTGGGAGTGCGACTACCCCCACACCGACACCACGTGGCCGAGCTCGCCCGAGGTCCTCTGGGGCGAGCTCACCGCCGCCGGGGCGACGGACGAGGAGATCCACAAGATCACGTGGCAGAACTCGGCGCGCTTCTTCGGCTGGGACCCCTTCGCTCACATGGCGAAGGAACAAGCCACGGTGGGTGCCCTCCGGGCGCTCGCGACCGACGTCGACACCTCGCGGATGTCGCGCCACGAGTGGCGGCGGCGGAACGAGGCCGCCGGCATCGGGGTGCTCTGACCGCCTGACGGCCGGCCGACGCTGGCGGGGGGCCTGGCGCTTCGATGGACTCGCTCGAGGGCAAGGTGGCGGTGGTCACCGGCGGCGCCAGCGGCATCGGGCTGGCCATGGCGCGGCTGTTCGCGGCCGAGGGGGCGAGGGTCGCCTTGGCCGACGTGGCCGCGGGCGCCCTCGAGGTCGTGGCATCCCAGCTCGCCGCCACCGGGGCCGAGGTCATGGCGGTGCCGACCGACGTGGCTGACGGACCGGCGGTCGACGCGCTGGCGCGTCGGGTCGTCGATCGCTTCGGCGCGGTGCACGTGGTGTGCAACAACGCGGGCACCGTCGTGACCGGGCGGGCATGGGAGATCCCACTCGCCGACTGGCAGCGGATCGTGGGTGTCAACTTCTGGGGCGTCGTGCACGGTATCCGGAGCTTCGTGCCCCTCCTGCTTGCGAGCGGCGAGCCGGGTTACGTCGTGAACACCGCGTCGATGGCCGGTGTGACGTCGCTGCCCACGCTCGGACCGTACGTGGCGACCAAGCATGCCGTCGTGGCGCTGTCGGAGGTCCTGTACCAGGACCTGCGGGAGGTGGGCGCACCGGTCGGGGTCAGCGTCGTCTGCCCTGGGATGGTGGCGACCCACCTCGGCCAGGCGGACAAGCTGGCGCCGCTGCCCGAGCTCGGACGAGGCGTCAAGTCAGCCGACGAGGTGGCGCAGGACGTTCGTGCCGCCATGGCCGAGGGGCGCTTCTACGTCTTCACCCACCGTGGTTCGGTCGACCAGGTGCAGGCCCGGATGACGGCGATCGTTGACGGGCGCACGCCCGACGTTCGCCCGGTCCCCACCCGCGACAGCTGACCACGCCCGCCTCGCCTGCTGCCCGGCCCGCCGTGACGGTGCTCCCCCCATGCCGATGGGCGCGGCGTGCCGAGCGCGGAAGCCTCAGGGCGTGCCGCAGACCACGTAGGGCTGGAGGGTCATCGAGTGGCCGGCTCCGAGTGCGGCGGTGACCATGGCGACCGTCCTCCACGAAGATGTCGTGAGCGGGAAGGACGAGCGGAGCTCGACGTTGCGATCGGCGACGACCCCGTTCGCGTACACCTGGGCGCCTCCGTCGAGGAGCACCGTCTTGGACGGGCACGAGGTCGTGGCGACGAGAACGGTCCCGACCGGCGGGTCGGGCGCGGAGACGACGGCCGTGGCCGAGATCACCTTGGTGGCGGCGATCGTGCCAGCAGGACCTCTGGGCCCGGCCGGACCGGGCGCGCCCGCTGTTCCGGGCTCGCCCCGCGCACCGACCGGTCCGGCTGGCCCTGGGGGGCCTTGGGCGCCGCGGGGCCCTGCCGGTCCCGAGGAGGTGCCCGGCATGGTGGCCAACGCGACGGCCCCGACCCCCACCCCGGCGAGGGCGATGGCTCCGGCGCCGAGCACGCCGGTGAGTCCTACGCGGTGGCGCGCCCGCGGGGCACCCCCTGGCTCCCCGGCCGTGCCGCCATTGCTCGCCACCTCTGGTCGGTGCCGCTGGATCTGTGCCATGACGCCCCCCTCTCCTGGCCGCCTGAACATGACGATCAGATGTCGATCGCGTTGAGCTATCTATCCAGGGGCCGGGTCGCTCAAACCGAGGCGGATCGCCGGGGCGCTCCTCGAGCGGCGCCGACCCGAGGGCCGCACGCATCAGGGCTGTCGGTGGCGCTCACGACCCGTGGCGGGTGCGTCCTTCCCGGACGTCAGGCGAGACCTGTCAGCCCGGGTCGGCTCCGCGTGTGCCCCCCGCACGGGGGTACGGAGTCACGGGGCGGAGACCCAGGACGAGCCGTCCCAGTGGATGCGGGCGGTCCACGCGGATCCGTCCCAGTAGCGCTGGTGGTACGGGTCCTCTCCCTCTTGGTGCCAGCCGATCGCAAGGGCTGCCCGTGCCGCGGCACCGGTTCCGCTCGGAGGCGGGGTGTCGGGGGAGTGCGGGACGTGAGGCCCGGCTCTACCCGGTGGCGCCCCGGCGGCCGAGAGGAGAGCGGGTCCGACTGGTGCCCCCGGACCCGACCCTGCAGCCGTCGCCTGGCCGGGGAGCGGGGGCGCCCAGTTGCCGAGCCCGGCGACGGCCATGCGGCTGCGCCGACGGGCGGCCCGGGCCCGCAGCGCGATGGCGAGGAGGCCAGCGGCCACCGCGGCGATGATCACCCCGCCGACGATCGGGCCAGTGCTTGCCGGCGGGGCAGGCAGTGCCTGGTACTGACGTGCCGCGACGTCGCCGAGTGTGCGCAGGGACAACGGTGCGGTGCCGCCGAGCCCGATGGACTCGACCATCTCGACGTCGGGCCCCCGGTGGGCCGTCACGACCGCCAGCTGCACGGCCGCCCCCTGCTGCGCGGCGCACCTGGTGCCGAGGGAGCCGCCGAGCGCGGCCACGGGGGAGACCGAGGGGGGGTTCTGGCCGGTGGTGGTCACGCACTCGTCATCGAGGCCGGTACGCATGACCTGGTCGACGTCGACGTTGGACGGCCACATGATCACGGTGATCGCGAGGATGTCGGTGGCTCCGGGCGACCGCCACAGCTCGGCCGCGACGCGGACCTGCTCGCCCTGGACTGCGTTGCTGTCGAGCTTCTCGAGGCGGTCCACGATCTGCTGCACGCTGGCGCTGTCGGTGGCCTGCGTCCAGCCGGGCTCGGGGTCGTGCAGGATCATTGCGTCGAGCGATGGGTCTCCAGCCGCGGCAGCCGGACTCGCGGCGAGCGTCGCCCAACCGCAGAGCACGAGTGCACAGCAGGCAGCAGCGACCTGTTGCGATCGCCGTCGGGCGGAGCGGGGACGCGGGGCTCGGGTCATCGGGATCAGGCCCCGTGCTCTGCTGGCGCGGGACGCTCAGGGCACACTACCCCGGGCGCCCGCTCGGAGCCGGGACCACCCGAGGCTGGTCGCGGCCTTGTATCGTGCCGTCGTGGCTCGGTTTTTGGCCCCGTGCCCGGCTCGGCCCTCGACCCCTCGGTTCCCCTAGAGCCAGCCGCGGCGAAGCTCGCCCGCGCCGACCGGTACTGGCGGGGCCGGCTCGCCGCGGACCTGGTCGAGGAGCCGTTCGAGAGCCTGGAGGATGTCGGGCACCGCCTGGCGCAGGCGGGGTGCGTCGCCGCGGTCCACCCGCGCCGGGTCGACGCCGGACTGCTCGACGAGGCGGTCGAGGTCGCTCAGGCGCGCGCCCACCCAACCGAGCGGGTCAGCCGAAAGTGCGGCATCGAAGACCCTCGGCCCGACCTCCCAGCCGGCGATCACCGGATGGTGATGGGCACGGTCGAGGCTCCCCGGCACGCCGTCGACGGACTCGAGCAGGTCCACTCGCCAGATTGGCTCCGCCACCGAGATCGGCTGGGCCGAGTAGCGGCTACCACGGAGCGCCTCGCGCACGAGCAGCCGGACCTCGAGCCGGACCCCGCGCTCGAGCCCCTCCTGGCCGGGGAGCGGGTCGGGATCGAGGAAGGAGAGGTCGCCGAAGACGACGCCGGTGGTCTCGAAGCCGACCACGTGGAGCACGCCCGCGACCCTAGCGCCGGTCCCCGGGCAAGTCGGCCCTGTCGGCGTCGGGAGGGGTCGAGTACAGGGCGGCGACGGCGGCGATGTCGGCCGCGTCGGGGAGATCGGCGGCCGTCCGGCGGTACTGGTCGCCGGCCGCAGCGGCCATGGGCAGCGACACGCCCGATTGGCGAGCCAGGCTGACCGCGAGGCCCGCGTCCTTGGCCCCGAGGAGCGGCGGCCACCAGCCGTCGCGGCTACCGGCGAGCACGCGGTCGAAGCGGTTGGCGAGCCCGGGCGCCACCATCGGGCTGCCGGCGAGGAGCTCGTGGAGCTGGCCGTCCGACAATCCGCCCGCGCGCCCGACGGCGACGGCCTCGGCCAGGGCGACGACGCCGGCGAGGAGCAGCAGGTTGCTGGTCAGCTTGGCCGCGGAGGCGAGGGGCGCGGCGCCATAGCGACGGACGCCGCCCCCGAGAGCGGCCAGCACCGGGTCGAGCCGCGCCAGCGCGTGGTCGTCGCCGCCGGCGAGGTAGGTGGCCTGCCCGGCGGCCACCGCCGCCGGGGCTCCGAGGATCGGCAGGGCCACGAACCGCCCCGGCCCGAGCGCGCCTGCCAGCTCGGCGCTCAGGTCCGGCGACACGGTGGAGCAGTCGGCGTAGAGCGAGGTCAGCCCGAGGGTGGCCGCCACGCCACCGGCGCCCAGGGCGACCTCGCGCACCGCACCGTCGTCCGCCAGCGCCGTGATGGCAAGGTCGGCTCCCGCAACGGCATCCCCCACGCTACGGGCCTCGCGGGCGCCGTCAGCAGCGAGGCCAGCCGACCTGCCGGGGGAACGGTTCCAGACCGCAACGTCGTGACCGGCACCGAGAAGCCGTGCCGCCAGCGCCCTCCCCATGTTCCCGAGCCCGAGCACGGCCAGCCGCATTGCTCTCTTCTACCCCCAAGCGGGTGGGCGCAGGCACGCGGGGCGGTCAGGCAGTCAGCAGCACGGCGCCGGCGAAGACGCCGACCCCGTTGGACCAGACGGCGACCTCTGCCCCAGGCACCTGGCGCTCGCCGCACTCGCCCCGCAGCTGCCGCACGGCTTCGATGCAGAAGTTGGCGCCGTGGCGCCGCCCGACGTTGCACGCCCCGCCGTCGGTGTTGAGCGGCAGCCGGCCCCCGAGGCGCGTGTTGCCCTCTGCCACGAAGGGGCCAGCCTCGCCGGGACCGCAGAACCCGAGTGCCTCGAGCCACTCGAATGTGATGACCGAGAACCCGTCGTAGAGCTGTGCGCAGTCGACGTCTGCCGGGGTGAGGTCGGTGCGGGACCAGAGGGAGTCCGCGCACGTGACGGTGGCGTTCCGGACGAAGTCGTCCAAGAGGGCCATGTCGAAATCGCGCACGGCCGAGAGCGCGTAGGACTCGACCATCACGGGCTTGCTCCTGCGGTCGCGGGCACGCGCCTCGGTGGTGAAGATCACTGCCGAGGCCGAGTCGACGGGGTAGTCGCAGTCGAGCAGGCGGAGCGGCTTGCTGACATAGCGAGAGCTCAGGTAGTCCTCGACCGTCAACGGGTCGCGGAAGATCGCGTCGCTGTTGAGGGCCGCGTGGGATCGTGCGGTCACGGCGTTGTGCGCGAAGTGCAGCTCGGTCGTGCCGTACTGCGCCATGTGGCGCTGCATCTGGAGCCCCCCGATCGTCGGCGCGGGAGCACCGCCCCCGAAGGGGGCCGAGAACTGGGCGTCGCCGCTGACGTGCGCCGGCGGGCGAGGACCGGCGGCCTCCTCGTCGCCGCGCGCCGCCGGGTTGGCCGGCCCGAGCTGGCGGATGAGCCGGACGGCGACGCACGTGTGGCTCAAGCCCGAGGCCACCGAGGCGATGGCCATGACGGCCGGCTCCGCGAACGCGGGCGCCAGCTGGGAGGACGTGAAGAAGAAGTTGAGGGGCATGATGCCGAGGAGGTGGCCCATGCGCATGGCGTCGCCGCCCATCGTGCTGATCCCGTCGATGTCGGCGACCTCGAGGCCGGCGTCGTCCATGGCCGCCGTGATCGCCTGCCGGACGAGCTCGTCGTCGGAGAGTGGGAGCCGACGTCCGACCTGCGAGTAGCCCACCCCGACGATGGCCACCCGTTCCAGCGCGTTGCTCACGCTCGCTCCTCCTGGTGGGAGGCCGCCGGCCGGAACAGCGGCAGGGTCACGCCCGGCGCAACCTCTCGAAAGGCCACCTCCAGCTCCATACCGAGGCGGAGGTCCGCCTCGGCGCAGTCGACGACGTTCGTCACGAGCTTGAGCTTCGGCTGCTCGGGCAGCTCCACGACGGCCAGCACGTAGGGGAGGTGCGCCCGGTAGTAGGGGTCTGGCGGCTGGGCGGGCAGGGTCCACGTGTCGAGCACGGCCCGGCCCGACACCTCGGCGGGGGCGAGGTCGGTGGACCGGCAGGCCCGGCACACCGGGCGGGGCAGGTGGATGAAGGTGCCGCAGGCCCGGCACCGCAGCAGGAGCAGCTTGTGGTCGGCCACCCCCTCCCAGAAGAAGCGGGTCAGGTCGTCGGGCGCCGGCAGGGGGGGGCACGTCTCGGCTGTGAGCTCCATGGCCCTCCTTCCGCACGCTGGGTTCGGCACGTCGCGCACCCTGCCGGCACCGGCGGGAGCGCCCTTGTGCTACCACGCAGGAGGACGCGCCGCCACACGCGGCGGCCGCACCGGCGAAAGGTGGTCAGACGGTCGCGATCTCGATCCAGCGCCCGCGCACCACCCCGTCCGCGAGGAGCAGGCGGCCGAACGTCGCGTGGGGCTGCCGCCGGCGCTGGGTCGGCGATCCGGGATTGAAGAGGAGCTGGCCTTCCCGGCCCTCCTCGACGAGGGGCACGTGGCTGTGCCCGAACACCACCACGCCGGCAGTGGGGAAGCGGCGCTGGAGGCGGGCGGCGCGGCCGCGAGCCGGTCCCGCGTCGTGCACCAGGGCGACCGTCACGCCGGCCAGCTCGAGCACCAGGTCCTCGGGCAGCGCCGCGCGCAGCTCCAGGTCGTTGTTGCCGAGCACGGCGTGGGTCTCGGCGCACCCCCGCAGCTCGGCGAGGGCGTTCGGCGACGTGAGGTCGCCTGCATGCAGCACGACGCCCGCCCCTCGCACCGCGCGGATCACCCGGTCCGGCAGGCCGTCGAGGCCGTGCCGGAGGTGGGTGTCGGCGAGGACCACCACCTCCAGGGCGGTCGGTGGCCTGCGCCGCACGGCGCGCACCGCGGCTGCCACGGGTGAGGACGCTACCGTCGGGCCGCGCGCCGGCGCCCGGCAACTTGCCCCGGCCCGGCAGGCGCAGGAGACTGCCGCACGGCCGGTGCCCGGGTGGGGGCGCGCCGGCGCGAGCCACGAGCACGGCACCAGAGGAGAGCGCCATGAAGATCGACGTCTCGCTCGGGAACATCGCCACGGGTCCTGCCGATGTTGCCGACGCCGCCGCGCGCATCGAGGCGGACGGCTACGACGGGATCTGGCTCGGGGAGACCGCGCACGACCCGGCCGTCATGGTCACCCTGGCAGTCGGGGCGACCGAGCGGGTGACCGTGGGGACGGCCGTCGCCATCGCGTTCGCCCGCACCCCCATGGTCATGGCCCACATGGCCCACGACCTGCAGGCCCTCAGCCGCGGCAGGTTCGTCCTGGGGCTCGGTTCCCAGGTGAAGGCCCACGTCGAGCGCAGGTTCTCCATGCCGTGGGGGCGTCCGGCGGCCCGCATGCGCGAGTACGTCCTCGCGCTGCGCGCCATCTGGGACGCCTGGGAGCACGGCACGCGGCTCGACTTCGCCGGCGAGTTCTACACCCACACCCTGATGACGCCGTTCTTCAGCCCACCCCGGCACGACTGGGGACCCCCGCCAGTGGCGCTCGCCGGCGTGGGGGAGCGGATGACCGAGGTCGCCGGCGAGGTGGCCGACGGGTTCTTCTTCCACCCCTTCACCACCGAGCGCTACCTGCGCGAGGTGACGCTCCCGGCGCTCGAGCGCGGGCGGGCGCGATCGGGCAGGACCCTCGAGGGCTTCCTCGTCACCGGCCCGTCCTTCGTGACGGTCGGGCGTGACGACGCCGAGCTCGGAGCGGCGATCGCCGGCACCAAGC
>Ga0070738_10003393_pt1 | contig 21069 bp, 17 predicted proteins | sample Coa_R2_2_FD_66446 | JGI IMG/M metagenome (GOLD analysis project Ga0070738, IMG submission 66446) | Surface soil microbial communities from Centralia Pennsylvania, which are recovering from an underground coalmine fire - Coalmine... | ecosystem: Environmental > Terrestrial > Soil > Unclassified ... | reverse complement strand
GAACTTTATCAGCGATCGCCCGATCCCAAACCCGTCCCCGCCTTAAAAATTAAGATTGCCGACAACTACCAGCGCATCGCGCAACTCGACAAGGCCGAACAAAATTATCAGTCCGCCTACCAGCTTGCCCAATCCTTGCAGCAGTTTGCCTACGCCAGCGAGGCGCTCCAAAAACTCGGCACCCTCTATCGTGCGAACGATCGTCCCGACGCCGCGCTGAAGGTCTTTGATTATCTCGTTGGCCTCGAACAGCAGTCCTACAACCTCTATGGCATGATGACGGCTTATGACCAGATTGGTCAGATTCAACTGGCGCGCAACCAAAACCAGCAGGCACTCGCCGCCTTCCAAAAGGGTCTAATTCTGGCAAAGCAACTTAAGTATCGGCAAGACTACTTCACCGCCCAGATTCAAAAAATCAACTCGCCTTCGGGCAAGTGAGCATTGGCAAACCGGCTCCTTCCACCATGTCATACTTTCTTTCTGTCCCTTGGGATCTGATAAAATCTTAAGTTTGCACAGAACTTGACCCTGCAAGGAGACTCCCACTATGGCGCGGATGTATTACGACGCGGATGCCAATTTAGATTTGCTCAACGGAAAGACGATCGCCATCATCGGCTACGGTTCTCAAGGGCATGCCCATGCACTGAACCTGAGAGATAGCGGCGTGAATGTGATCGTGGGACTGTATCCAGGTAGCAAGTCGGCAATCAAAGCGAAGGAGTCGGGGCTAACCGTCTATCCGGTCGAAGAAGCGGCCAAACGAGCTGATTTCATCATGGTGCTGCTGCCCGATGAAGTCCAGAAGAGCGTTTATCAAAACGAGATTGAGCCAAACCTGACCGAAGGCAAGGTGCTGGCCTTTGCCCACGGGTTTAATATTCATTTTGCACAAGTAGTGCCGCCCAGCAACATCGATGTCGTCATGATTGCCCCGAAAGGCCCCGGCCATCTGGTGCGCCGGACGTATGAACAGGGCGAGGGTGTACCGGCTCTATTTGCCGTGTTTCAGGATGCGTCTGGTCAGGCGCGCGATCGCGCCATGGCTTATGCAAAGGGCATCGGAGGCACCCGCGCTGGCATTCTAGAAACCACCTTCCGTGAAGAAACTGAAACGGATCTGTTTGGTGAACAGGTCGTCCTCTGCGGTGGCCTGACGGCGCTCATCAAATCAGGATTCGAGACGCTTGTAGAAGCAGGCTATCAGCCCGAGGTTGCCTATTTTGAATGTCTGCATGAGGTCAAGCTGATTGTGGACTTGATCGTCGAAGGTGGACTCGCCAAGATGCGCGACAGTATTTCCAATACCGCTGAATACGGCGACTTCACGCGCGGCCCCCGCATCGTGAATGATCAAACCCGCACCGAAATGCGGAAGATCCTGCACGAGATTCAAACGGGACAGTTTGCCCGTGAGTTTGTGCTGGAAAACCAGTCGGGCAAACCCGGATTTACCGCGATGCGGCGGCGGGAAGCGGAACACCCGATCGAAGCGGTGGGCAAAGATCTCCGGGCAATGTTTAGCTGGCTCAAAAAAGCCTAGGAGAACGGACAGCAGGACGTTATACCCAACGTCCTTACGCGTCAAAGCGTCCATTCAAGCGAATCTGCTGGAATGGAATGTTTGCTTAAACCCAATTACCGCTGAGCGTCATTTCGGTGCCGTCAATCCAGGCTTGCTTGAGGGTCATAGCGTGCGATCGCACCCAATGCGAGTGTAAGGAAAGGCAAGTTCTCCCGTTTACGCCCACCTCAGATCAAGGCCGTGTTCATCTCGCGCCAGATGCGGTTGAGTCGCCAGGCACCGTTGCCATTATCGGCATCAGCGTCCCGTGTAGCTTCGCTAGCACCGTCATCGGTGGATAGGCGTGCAGGATGAGATGGGTCGTATCCCGCATCGGTGGAATTGTACCGGCCTTGATCAGGAGCGGAATATCGCCCCTCTACTCCTGCCTCCTGTCTGCTCACAAAATCCTGTCTGCTGATGCCTGATCTCTGCAAATTTGTAGTGAAGATCCAATCAGTTAGGTGCTGCCAAATTCCGAAAGCTGATAGAGTTTAGCGAAAAGCCGACTGGCTAAATTTCAACATTCACCTGGGATGAGCGTAGCAAGTTTAGGACTGTACGCTCTTCGTTCATACGCCAAGAACACATTTGCATGACTGAGTGGATTACCAATACAATGACTGCCCTGGGATACCTGGGGATCGGGTTACTCATGTTCTTGGAGAACCTGTTTCCGCCAATTCCCTCAGAGCTAATCATGCCTCTAGCCGGGTTTACAGTCGCGCAGGGCAAAATGAACTTTTTCCTGGCAGTGCTGGCCGGTGTAGCGGGTACCATGCTGGGAGCGCTGCCCTGGTACTATGCGGGTAACCTATTGACTGAACAGCGGTTGCGGCGGTTGGCCGATCGCTACGGTAAGTGGGTGGCCCTATCCAGTAAGGACATCGACAAGGCAAACCACTGGTTTAACAGGCACGGTACAAAGACAGTGCTGTTCTGCCGACTCGTGCCGGGAGTCCGAACCATTATTTCGCTGCCAGCGGGTGTGAGCCGTATGCCGATCGCCCTATTTCTGATCTACTCAACCGTGGGCACCACCCTTTGGGTAACGCTGCTCACGGCAGCTGGCTACTTTTTGGGCAATAACTATCGGCTCGTTGAAGCATTTTTGGAGCCCGTTTCCAAAGTCGTACTGCTGATGCTAATTGTGGCATTCACCCTATGGGTCATCCGTAAGCGCAGGCGTAGAGGCCGTCGCATCCGTTCAGTCGAGTAGACAAACTAGGCAAATCATCGGTACATGGTTCTTCGCTCTCACTTGTCTACAGGTGCTTGACAGTGCTGTGGCAGCGCGAGTAGACCTGGCACTCTTTTCCAACAAAATAGTCAAAGATCACGATACGGCTCCGCGACAACCAACCAGGAGATTTTAGACCCATGAATCTAGACGTTGCCCACCTGCGAGAGTTACTTGGCTCGTTAGGATATTGGGGAGGACATCTCGCAATTTGGGCTGTTGTCTTTGCCGAATCGGGCCTACTGATCGGCTTTTTCTTACCGGGCGATAGTCTGCTGTTTACAGCAGGGTTCCTGGCCTCACAGGGGTTTCTCAGTATTCAGCTTCTTGTCGTAGGGGCTTTTATCTGTGCCGTTGTAGGGGATAATGTTGGCTATGCAACCGGACACAAATTTGGTCGTCGTTTATTCCGTAAGGAAGATTCCTGGCTTTTTCATAAAAAACATCTCGTTACAGCGCAGAAGTTTTATGACAAGCATGGCAAAAAAACCGTTGTGTTGGCCCGCTTTATGCCCATTGTCCGTACGTTCGCGCCCATTGTCGCTGGCGTTGGGGCAATGCATTATCGCACGTTTATTGCCTATAACCTGGTTGGGGGATTCGCCTGGACATTTGGAATTACGTTATTGGGTTATTTCCTGGGGCGGGTTATTCCAGATGTCGATAAGTACCTGCTGCCCATCATAGGGGTCATTATTGTGGTGTCGATCGCCCCATCGATATTGCATTTGTATCAAGAAAGCAAATCAAACAAACATTGAACGCACGCGATCGCTACTGGCAGCTTCTTGATTCCATCCGACCACACGGTCGAACGATCATTCAAGCACTGCTCTGTACGCTCATTTTTACGGCAATCTGGCCTGGCCTGGCCTGGATTGCGGGTGAAATGGCATCGTTAATTGCTCAAGGGAAAATCATGGCGATTGCTCAGCTGGCTGGGGCCAGTACAATCGTCTTTCTGGCGCAGAAGGTGGCCCAGTACGGGCAAGATTCGCTCATGGCCAAGGCCGCACTCGCCATTACCCTCGACCTCCGCAAGCAAGTCTACGCCCACTTGCAACGACTCAGTCTCAGCTATTTTGAGATGGCGCAGAGCGGCGACCTCGCCTATCGCCTGACTGAGGACATCGATCGCATCGGTGAAGTTGTCAATAAAGTCTTCCACCAGTTTGTGCCCAGCGTGCTCCAGCTGATCGTCGTTTTGGCCTACATGGTCTACATCAACTGGCAGCTAACCGTGGCAACCCTGGTCATCGCCCCACTCATGGCATTGCTGATCACCTGGTTTGGGGAACAGTTGCGCCAGCTCTCCTATCGCAGCCAGAGCCGCGTGTCCGACCTGTCGGCGCTTGTCGTTGAAGTATTTAGCGGGATGCGTCTGGTACAGGCGTTTGCAGCGGAAGACTACATGCTCGATCGCTTTGGCCGCGAAGCCGAGCGCAACCGTCGTGCACGGTTTCGGGCCGAGCAGCTTAAAGCGCTGCAAATTCCTGTAGTGGGTTTTCTAGAATCGTTAAGTTTGCTATTTTTGCTGCTGTTAGGCGGGTGGCAAGTTTCTCAGGACAATCTCACCGGGCGAGAGTTTGTCAGCTACCTGACGGCTGTGGTCATGCTCATTGACCCCATTTCACTGGTTACGAGCAACTACAACGAGTTCAAGCAGGGCGAGGCATCCCTTGATCGCATATTTGAACTGTTGGACATCCAGCCAACTGTGGTCGAGCGCAGTGGCGCTTCACGGTTGCCGGCTGTGACCGGAAAGGTGGAGTACCGTCACATCAGTTTTGCCTACAAAACAAATCAGCCGGTGCTAAAAGATCTGAGCCTGCTGGCCTTACCCGGAGAAGCGATCGCGCTCGTTGGCTCATCGGGGGCGGGAAAAACAACGCTGGTTAACCTCTTACCCCGGTTTTACGACCCACAAGATGGCCAAATTTTAATTGACGGGGTCGATATCAAAGATGTCACCCTGAGCAGTTTGCGCCGTCAGATTGGCATTGTGCCCCAGGAAACAATCTTGTTCTCGGGCACGATCGCCCAAAATATTGCCTTTGGGCAGGCAGACTTTGACCTCGAAGCTGTGCAGAATGCGGCCAAAATTGCCAATGCCCATCAGTTCATTGTCGAATTTCCCCAGGGCTACCAGACCTGGCTGGGTGAACGCGGCGTCAACCTTTCTGGGGGACAGCGCCAGCGGTTAGCGATCGCCCGTGCCGTTCTGCTCAACCCACGTATCCTCATTCTTGATGAAGCTACCTCTGCACTCGATTCCGAATCCGAGGCGCTGGTGCAAGAAGCCCTTGAGCGATTGATGCAAAACCGAACGGTATTTATCATTGCTCACCGCCTGGCAACGGTTCGGCGTGCCGATCGCATCCTGGTGCTTGAACAAGGACAGGTGGTGGAGTCTGGAACCCACGCCGAGCTTCTGGATCAGAGCGGACGGTATGCCCGCTTCTATGCCCAGCAGTTTCAGGATCAGTAATGCACTATCACGCTGCGCTCCCACCGGGCCAACGGTAAGAGTTGGATCATGACCCGCGTCCGATCGCCGATGCGTTCGACTGCTATGCAGTTGGCCGCGATCGCAGTTGACGGGACGGGGTGAGTCAACTTGCGATCGCATCGTTCTGGAACGACGCGCCGGTCGCCCACTTTGCGCCAACTAACGAGACTATGAATACAATTGAATTACAGTTGTTGTCATGCAAAATATGGCAACCGCGATCCAGGAAGCGTACTTATAATCGGCATTTGAGCGGCTAGTTCCGTCTTAAGTTTTCTGGCCAACGTATAATTTGTTCACTTCACTTACGCTGCACACTTGCAGGAGCGCTATCTATGTACTCCCTTATCGCCGCCTTGACCCTAGCCGTAGTCGGCTACATCGCTGGCTCCGTCACAATTATCAAAGAAGGTGAAGAGGGGATTGTGGAGCGGCTGGGCCAGTATCGGCGAACGTTAAAACCGGGGCTAAACTTTGTCATTCCAGTCTTTGATACCGTTTGGTATGAGTCAACTCGGGAACAAATCCTCGACATCGATCCGCAGCAAGCCATTACGCGAGACAATGTGCCCCTTACAGTGGACGCGGTCATGTACTGGAAAATCCTTGATGGGCAGAAAGCCCGCTACGGAGTCGAAGATCTGGATCTGGCGCTGACCAATCTCGTCGTAACGGCACTGCGAGGAGAAATTGGGCAGCTAGATTTACGGGAAACGGTTTCTGGACGCACCAAAATTAATCAAGCGCTCCTGCATCAACTCGATGAAGCGACCGAGAGCTGGGGAGTAAAAATCATGCGAGTGGAGGTGCAAGAGATTAAACCCTCTGAGGCGATGCTGGAGTCTCTAGAGCTAGAACAGACCGCCGAAATCAAGCGAAAAGCAACGATGTCAGAGACTGAATCCACGGTGGAATCTATTCGCAGGATTGCACTCGCGCTGCAGGGACAACCCAACGCTCAGGATGTGCTGCGGTATCTCGTCGCGCAAAAATACGTCGAGGCCAATCTCAGGCTGAGTGAAAGCGACAACTCTAAAGTAATCTTTATGGATCCACGATCGCTCACCGAATCAGTTGAAAAGCTGATTTCAGGAGAAGAACTGAACAACGGCAACGGTAGCAAGCAGCCGTGACCGTTTGGGGCGATTGGGCTGATAGCCAGTTCCCCCGCGATCATTCCCGTTAATCTCATCCCATAGACACTCCCCAAAACGAAGCCGTATCGTCAATTCAAACGCCGCTTCAGCAACCTGACAGATGAAATCTCTCACTAAAAGCGGATGACAATCGATCGGCAACGGCCAGACAATCAAGAGATGCACTGACATTAATACTAGATTTTCAAGTACCGTTCCTGACGCTAGCGATTGAAGTCGGCTGCAGCGTCGAGCCGCTTTACCGCCTCAAATGATTATTTTCAAAACGCTGGAGTTGGTGTTGAGTCACACTGTCAGGCCGTTGGCGAGGTATTGAAGATGAAAGGGTTGGTGTTTACACTTTTAATGGCGCTTACCTTTACTCCCCAGGTTTTGACGGGCTATACGCCACCCAATCAAGGAGGGCCAACTTCATCGGTTGGAACCGGAACCCGAGCTTTTGAGCCAGTTCAAGATTGACGCTCGCACACAGTCCAGTATTTGCACACAGTCTAGTATTTGCGTAGCGTTGCTGACCTCATTGCTCCCACAGCTGGTAAAGCAAAGGATTTCACATCGAAGCTAGAGGTTTGAGCAAAAACGGTGACGTTTGGCTATACATTTATTCACAGAGCAGGTAAACTGCTGGGTCGTAAGCACTTTTATTGTTGTTGGATCGGAAATAAGTATGATTAGGGTTCGATCTATTTTCATCTTTATGCTGGTGCTGATTACGGTCACGCTAGTCAGCTTTGGTCATGTTGCAGAAGCCAAACCACTGTCGTACACCAGTGCCCAGATTGAAGAAATTCAGCCTTACGTGACCGAGGTGACGGCCCTACGCGATCGCCTGCCCGAACTTGCCACGCTGATTGAAGAACAGAACTGGACATTTGTGCGCAATTTCATTCACGGCCCTCTGGGAGAACTGCGCGCTAAGACCGCTTACATCTCCCGCAGCTTACGACCAGAGGATCAGGCAAAAGCCCGCGAATTAGCCAAAGACACCTTTAAGAGTCTGGTGGCGATCGACGCCGCGGCCGCCAGTGAGAACTACAAGCTTGCTGTTCGCAGTCTCGACAAGACAATTAAAGGGCTGGATGCGTTTTTAGAGCTGCTGCCGCAGTCATGACTCACGTTGCGATTGTCGGTTGTGGCATTGTCGGAGCCGCGATCGCGTATGAGTTGAGTGAGATTCCTGGTCTATCGGTGACGGTTTTCGATCGTCAACCGCCAGCACAGGCCTCAACTGGCGCGGCTTTAGGCGTTTTGATGGGAGCCATCAGCCAGAAGACCAGGGGGAATAATTTGCGCCTGCGGCGGCTGAGCATCGAGCGTTACAATGCCTGGATTCCAGCCCTGGAAGCAGCTACGGGGCAGGCCATTCGGTTCAATCGCCAGGGCATTTTGCGGCTCTGCTTTGAAGGTGAGGATTTGGCCCGATGGCAGCAGTTGGCGGCGGTACGGCAGACGCAGGGCTGGCCGATTGAAATACTTGACTGCGCCCAACTCACAGCCGACTATCCTCAGCTCAACCTGGAACAGGTGACAGCAGCGATCTACTCGCCCTGCGATCGACAGGTTGATCCAACGGCATTAACGCTGGCGTTGGTGGCGGCAGCGGCGCAAAAGGGGGTGACTTTTCAGTTTGATACCATTGTCACTGGCATTCCGCCTATGGAGCGGATCACCCCTCCGTCTGAGTCCGCTGTTCAGCGCTGTCAGTCCGTAGAAACAAGCGTAGGGCTCCAGTCGATCGATTGGCTCGTGATCGCCGCTGGCCTCGGTTCCACACCGCTCACAGCCGCGCTCCAGCAGCCGGTTGATATCCGTCCCGTCCTCGGACAGGCGGCTCAGGTAAAACTCCATTCACCCTTAGGAAAATCGACATTGCAACCTGTGATCACAGGCGATGATGTGCATATCGTGCCGCTGGGACAGGGCGAATATTGGGTGGGTGCTACGGTTGAGTTTCCGACTGGTACCACAGCCGCAACTCCGAGTGGGCCTGCGTTTGATGCGGTGATGTATAAAGCGATCGCATTCTGCCCTGCTCTGGCAGACGCGACGATTGTACGTACCTGGTCGGGCTTGCGCCCCCGTCCCGAAGGTCGTCCCGCACCGATCGTGGAACGCCTTCCAGGATACGAGAATGTGCTTCTGGCAACAGGGCACTACCGCAATGGTGTTTTACTGGCTCCTGCTACGGCTGTAAAAATTCGCCAAATGATCGACGGTGATGTGTTGAACGACAAGACCGTTGCTCCCTAGTCGTGAGCAACGGAAAAGCCCCGACGGGTGAGACGCGATTCGGACTGTTGCACATCAAACTGAACTCGATCGCTCAGGCCGCCACTTTTTACCTCAAGCGTCCAGTGTCCTGGTTGGGGTACCCAAAACACGGAGTCTGTCGTGTGAGTAGCCAACGGTTTGCCATTCAACTGCCAGTCCACCTGCGCGTCCGATACGTTGGCGAGCTTGAACTGAAGCCGCTGAGTGGATTTCGCGCTCGTTCCAGCCTCCACCAGAAAGACATCGCCATTGCGGGGCGAGAGAATTCTTAAGCCATCAGACTTGGTCGGCTCAGGTGGCTGCATTGCCAACCACTCGTTGTATTCTGGCGGCAGTTTAAGGCGATAGTGGCGTTGTCCACCAGGACTACTCACCGTCTGATAGAACGGATCAGGCTGGCGATCGTAGTCGCCCAAATCTTCTGGATCAAAATATTCCAGCACGATCGACGGACAGGCTGGGGTTGGACGAGCACCCGACAAAGCACACACAGGACGCTGGACCAGACCGACAGGCGGAAGAAACGCCTCCGGTTCCCGATGCTCATGGAGATGCAGCATAATGCGATTCCAGATGGGAGCCGCACCCGTCACTCCCGACACCTGACGCATGGGCTCACCATCAAAATTGCCGACCCATACTGCAACGGTGTAATCCCGCGTAAAGCCAACCGTCCAGGTATCCCGAAAATCTGACGATGTGCCTGTCTTTACCGCTGCTGGGAACGGCAGCCGCAACAGTGAATCCACACCGAACGCTTTTGCACGAGCGTGGGAGTCACTGATCATATCCGTGATGAGCGACCAGGTAGTCGCTGAAGGAGGGAGGGCTGAGGGGTTGACAGGGGCCGCGGGAAGGAGCGTAGAGATTGGAGATTGAAGGTCTTGTGCCGCACTCCCGCCTCCTGACGGCTCTGGCGGCTCTCCTTGATCCTCGCGCTTTACCGTCAAAGCGACTGGCTGCCCTTGATTCGCCAACACCACATACGCCTGCGCCAGCTCCCACAGACTGACCTCACCCCCGCCCAGCGCCAGCCCCAGACCGTAGTAATCCGCGGGCTGAGTCAGGCGAGTGAACCCAAGCTGGTGGAGGCGATCGAGAAAGGCTTTGACACCAACCCGCTCTAGCACACGCACGGCTGGCACATTCAAAGAGTTGGCTAAAGCCACGCGCACACGGACTGGCCCCTGAAACGTTTCGCTGTAATCAGACGGGGTGTAAAGCTTAGCACCGGGAATGGCATAGCGGGTGGGGACATCCGCCAGGACTGTGTTGGGATGAATGACCCGCTTTTCTAACGCCAACTCGTAGAGAAATGGTTTGAGAGTAGAGCCCGGTTGACGTAAAGCCTGCACGCCATCGTTACGCCCCATCTGACTATCAGCGAAGTAGTTGGGAGAGCCGACGTACGCCAGCACCTCACCCGAGTGGTTGTCCAGAACTAGCGCTGCCGCATGATGCACATTGTGCGGTGCCAGAGACTGGATCACTTGCCGAACTTGAGCATCGACAAACTGTTGCAAGGGGCGATCGAGCGTTGTCTGCACGCGCGCTGCCTGGAGTGACCCTTGATTGGCCAACCAGAAGAGAAAGTGTGGTGCCGCAATAATGCCCTGCTGTCGAGGCTGGAGCGATAATTCGTCTTGAAACGCACGATCGGCATCCAGCCGACTGAGGTGGTGATCCTGGATCAGGCGATCGAGGACATAACGCTGACGCTGCTTCAATGCATCCCGATGGTCGTAAGGATTGAGTCGTGCCGGATCGTTAGGAATAGCCGCTAAGAGGCTGGCCTGAGCCATGCTCAAGTCACGTGCTGGAATGCCAAAGTAAATTCGCGCGGCCGCCTCGACGCCATAAATATTGCCGCCCATCGGCAAGCGATTAATGTAAGCCTGCAAAATTTCAGCTTTGCTCATACCAGCCGTCAGTCGCCAGGATGTCCAAATTTCTTTGAGTTTTTCAGGCAATGTCCGGGGGGCTGGATGAATCATACGGGCCAACTGCATGGTGATGGTCGATGCACCGCTGACAAGCTGACGCGCTTGTAAAGCCTCCAGCAGCGATCGCACAATGGCCCGTCCATCCAGTGCGCCGTGCCGATAAAACCGCTGATCTTCCGCTGCGACGATCGCCTGTGTGAAGTAGGGCGACACCTGATCCAGCGGCACCGTTACGGTATGCTCCTGGTCACGGGTCAGGATCGTCCCGAGCGGCAGACCATTGCGATCGGTGAATTCAACCGACTGCTGGTCCTGGGCCAGATCCGTCGTCCGAATCGGAGCCAGGTAAGGGAGCGATCGCAGCACCAGTGCCAGCACCAGCACCAGCAATACAGCACGCAACCGCGGTCGTCGCGACAGCCAGCGCCCCACTCGCGTTAGCCGTTGCAGCCGCAGGTTGAGCCGTGGCAAGGAGGGGAGCGAGTTGAGGGGAAACCATTTGTGCTGACGCATCTTCCGTCCTTCTAGCCGCGATCGCAACCAATATTCAGACTAACTACATCACAGCCGTGAAATCTCCCGCAAACAGCAAAGATCCTGTTACAAATCAAAATTCTCTGGGAAATCTAAAAACGAACAAATGCTTGCATTCATCTGGGTGTCGCTACATGAAAAATCACACAATAACGAGGGCTGTTTTAACGGAGTTAGCAACACGATGGTCCTCCAGCACGGGATTTACCCTGCTTGAGCTGCTGGTAATTGTGGCAATTAGTGGAATTTTAGTTGCCTTAATGGCTCCCGGATGGGTAACCTTTCTGAACGTACAACGCCTCAACGCAGCACAGGAAGAGGTTTTGCAAGCAATGTACAACGCTCAAAGCCGCGCCAAGCAGAACCGTGTTCCCTGGCAGGCTAGCTTTCAAAGCGTTAATGGTGCCATCCAATGGGCCATCCATCCAGCCAATACCACACCCGCAGCATCGCTTTGGCGACAACTTGATAACAGCATCAAGCTGGATGACGAAACCACACTACAGCAGTCAAACGGCATCCGTCGGTTGCAGTTTGATCACCAGGGCAATATCAATGGGCAATTGGGGCGGCTCACCCTATCGAGCAAAATGGGTGGCCAAGCCAAGCGTTGTATTGTGGCCTCCACACTGCTAGGAAAGCTCCGCCCGGGGAAGGATCACCCCACTAAACAAGATGGTAAGTCCTGTTACTGATCGTCGTTTGCCTTCAGAACTTTCTCAGTCTTCTCGCGATCGAGCTTTAAGACCAGTGTTCCCAAAGGCGGCAAGCACAGATCGACGGAGTAGGGTTGATTATGATAAGCCCAGTCATCCGTCCACTTCCCGCCTAAATTGCCCATATTGCTTCCCCCGTACTCCCGAGAATCGCTGTTGAGCAACTCGGTATAGAAACCTTTCTCCGGCACCCCAACGCGGTAGTGAGAATGCGGCTGTGGCGTAAAGTTACACACCGTGACGATAAACTCATTCGAGTCTTTTGCCCGGCGGATAAACGAAACAACGCTGTGGCGATTATCGCTACAGTCAATCCACTCAAACCCCTCTTGCCCAAAGTCTTGCGAGTAAAGCGCGGGTTCGTTGCGATAGAGGTGGTTGAGCACACCCAAGAAATGCTTCAGCTTCTGATGCGGCTCATACTGAAGCAGATGCCATTCCAGGTCACCCCACACATTCCATTCACTCCACTGCCCAAACTCCATGCTCATGAACAAAGTCTTTTTACCCGGGTGCGTGTACATATAGGCGTAAAGCGCACGCAGGTTCGCAAACTTCTGCCATTCATCGCCCGGCATCTTACCAGGCATGTTGCTCTTGCCGTGGACAATCTCATCGTGTGAGAGCGCCAGCATGAAGTTTTCGCTGTGGTTGTACCAGATGCTAAAGGTGATGTTGTTTTGGTGGAACTGACGGAACCACGGATCCATGTGGAAGTAGTCCAGCATGTCGTGCATCCAGCCCATGTTCCACTTCAGGTTAAAGCCCAACCCGCCCACGTAGGTAGGCCAGGAAACCATTGGCCAGGAGGTTGACTCTTCGGCGATCGACAGCACGCCTGGGAAATAGCTAAAGATGACATGATTCATCTGGCGAATAAAATCCGCCGCTTCAATATTTTCCCTACCGCCGTACTGGTTCGCGACCCATTCACCGGGCTTGCGGCAGTAGTCAAGATAGAGCATCGAAGCCACCGCATCAACCCGAATACCGTCGATATGGTACTTGTCGAACCAGAACAGCGCATTGGCAACGAGATAGTTACGAACCTCATTCCGCGAATAATTGAAGACCAGCGTTCCCCACTCTTTGTGCTCGCCTTTGCGCGGATCGGCGTGCTCATACAGATGCGTACCGTCAAAAAATGCCAGCCCATGCCCATCCTTGGGGAAATGACCGGGCACCCAGTCCACAATGACACCAATACCGTTGGCGTGGCACTGGTCAACAAAATACATAAAGTCTTGCGGCGTGCCGTAGCGCGAGGTGCAGGCATAGTGGCCAACCACCTGATACCCCCACGACCCATCAAAAGGATGCTCGGCCACAGGCAAAAGTTCGATATGCGTGAAGCCTAACTCTTTGACATAGGGAATGAGTTTCGCAGCCAGTTCGCGGTAGGTGAGGAACCGTGCCCCGGGTTTAAGCTCTGAAACAACCACGACTGGCTCTGGTTCGCCGTTGGGCAGCAAGGCAGGCTCACTGGACGCGGCATGCAGCCAGGAACCAAGATGACACTCGTACACGCAAACGGGTTGGGTCAGTGGCTCTGTATGGCGGCGCTGCTCCATCCACTCGGCATCGTTCCAGGTGTACGTGTCGAGGTTAGTCACGATCGAAGCGGTCTTTGGGCGCGGCTCCTGCTGAAACCCGTAGGGATCAGATTTCTCGTAAATATGACCGTCTTGATTCTTAATCTCAAACTTGTAGCGATCGCCCTCACCCACTTCAGGAATAAACAGATCCCAGACGCCATTGCCAATCTTTCGCATCTGGTGCTTGCGGCCATCCCAGTGGTTAAAATCACCCAAAACAGACGCATTACGGGCATTGGGTGCCCATACAGCAAAATAGACCCCCTTGACCCCGTTCATCTCGGTCAGGTGGGCACCCATCTTTTCATAGATGCGATGGTGATTACCCTCAGCAAACAGGTGGATGTCAAATTCAGTGAGGTAGGGCGATCGAAAAGCATAGGGGTCATAGATCACCCGCTCGTGATCACCCTCTTTGATCCGGAATTGATAGTTGGAGAGGTCAGCACCATCGATCGTGCACTCAAAGAAATGAGGATGGTGAGTAGGCTGCATCAAGTGCTCTGCCCGCTGCTCAGGAAGAATGACCCAAACCGCATCAGCGCTCGGCTGATAAGCACGCACTACCCAGGCATGGCGGCCATCCTTTTCTGTCGGATGAGGACCCAGTACTTCAAACGGATCGTGGTGCTGGTTCCAAACGATCCGCTCGACTTGATCAGGGGTAATGGTCATGAAACTACCTACTTAAGAAACGTTGTTAAACCGCAAGTAATGTTAACGGTGAGTAATTAACTGTAATAAACCGTAGCAAATCATGCCAAAAGTCTCAAATCCATCTGTACTGATCCGCCCCGGTTCGTACGGATATAGAGCCGTATCCATCGTGCCGCCGTATTGACACTGAGAGAATACCACCGAACGACCATCACCAATCAAACAAATGCAAAACTAGCCCTAACTCTACCATTTGAAAGTCAGGGCTACGAGCCTGCTGAGCGACACTAGAGCAAACCTTCAAGCAATCGCGCCACTGTTATCAAGTCGATCGCGCTCTGGTTCTCAGCGCTCTGGTTGGCAGGTGAGCGCTCAGACAAGCAGCGCCAATCATGGGTCAGGCGCTACCGGTGAAGGTAACTTCGGGAAACTTCGCTTGTGCTTCTGACATTGGCCGCCGTTTCCCTTCTTCCTGCCAGTAGTTGATCACTTCTGTTGCCTGGTTAAGCAACTCGACGCGATCAATCTCGGAGATCCAGTGCTTGGCTTCCATTTCGTTTTTTAGCTGTTCCCACGCATCATTACGGGGCCAGAAGAAGTAAGAGGTTAACGGGCTTGTACCTTTACCAACAACCTGATCAACCGCCAATGCCACGTTCTCGTCTAACCAAAGAACTTTCAAAATAAACTTCGACAACCCAACCTCCAGCGTGTCCCAAACTTTTAGACTACTCTTACGGTTTCCTATTCTATCTCACCGTCTAGGGGATAACCACAGTACTTGAGAGTGGTAGTCGAAACGGTGCGGCGTGCGCGGTGTGGGGTGTAGGATTTTTAGCGTGATGAAAATGAGTGGCTATGACACCAGGAGCAGAGTTGGCACAAGCAGAAAGTTTCGATCGCGCTGATCGGCTAACCGCCATTGTCGTGTTCGACATTGATGGGGTCGTGCGCGATGTGGGTGGCTCCTATCGCCGCGCCCTCGCCGATACGGTCGAGCACTTTACCGGTGGAGCCTACCGTCCTTCCCAGACGGATATTGATGCGCTGAAAGCAGAAGGGATCTGGAATAATGACTGGGAAGCCTCGCAGGAGCTGGTTTACCGCTATTTTGCCCAGGGGCGATCGCGCGAAGCGACCAGAAGTACCTTACAGCTCGATTACAACGAGTTGGTAGCCTTCTTTCAGGCTCGTTATCGCGGCCCCGATCCGACGCACTGGACTGGCTATATCTGTCAGGAACCGTTGCTATTGTCGCGAGCCTACTTTGAGCAGCTTACCCATGCCCAGATCCGGTGGGGATTTTTCAGCGGTGCCACAACGGGATCTGCGCGCTATGTGCTGGAGCGGCGGTTGGGGTTGAGTGATCCCACACTCATTGCAATGGAAGATGCACCCGGTAAACCAGATCCAACCGGACTGCTGCAAACAGTCAGCCTGTTGAAGGGACTGGACACGACTCCCGTAATCTATGTCGGCGATACAGTGGGCGATATACGGACCGTGATCAATGCGCGTCAAGCTCAGCCCGATCGCCCATGGCTCGCTGTCGGAGTGTTGCCGCCGCATGTGCAGACAACGGAGGCGCACCGCCAGCCCTACCGAGCGACCTTGCAGACTGCTGGTGCACAGGTTGTGTTCGACAATGCTCAGGAGCTCACACCAGCGGCGATCGAGGCGTTGTTGACGGAGTGAGGGAAGCCGGTAAAGCGAAGCAGCAGGGCATGAGGATATTTTGGCGTCTGACGCCTGCCCCCGTCTGACACCTGACCTAAACCGATGACTTCAGGTTCAAAAACTTCTCCATCGCGGCCACCATCGCCGGTGGCCAGCGACGGTTATGTTTGAGCCAGTCGATGTCCTTATAGCGGGAGTCAAGGCCGACGGCTGATACCCACTGGCTTTCGGCCTCACCCTGTTTACCCTGGTTCCAAAGGGCAGCGGTGAGTGCGGCCCGCATGTCGGCAAATTTGGGATACTTACGAACCAGATTTCGCATCTTGCTCACAGCTTCGTCTTGCTTGCCGATCTGATAGAGCGCCAGCGCGTAGTTTGCATTTGCAAAGGCGTAATCGCGGGCTAATTCCGTTGCCTGTTTGTAATCGGCGACGGCCTCCTCCCACTTGCCTAAGCCTGCTTCGGCGTTGCCACGGTTATTAAAGGCAGCGGGGTCTTTAGGGTCTAGCTCCAGAACGCGGTTATAGTCTGCGATCGCGTCGTCCCAGCGGCCCAGTCCTTCCAGCGCCGTGCCCCGGTTGAGATAGGGGTCGGGGGCTTCGGGAGCCAGTTCGATCGCCTTGTCGTAATCAGCCAGAGCACTTTGCAGTTTATTCTGACTCACTTTGGCATTGCCCCGATTGCTCCAGGCCGCCGCCGTTTGCGGAAATTTTTCGATGATCTGCGTCCAGTATTCCTCAGCGGTGCGAAAGTCTCCGTCATTGGTGGCTTGAAAGGCTTGCGCGGCGATCGCATTCAGCTGCTTGTAAAGATCCAGGGCCGTCGCCTGGGGTGGGGCCGTGAGTTCAGCCGTTGGGGGGGCTGCAGTGGAATCTGGAGTAGACGCTGGCGCTGGTTGTTCCGGAGCGACTGCCGTAGGCGTTTGTGCAACCGCCAGAGCAGGATAAGGCGACCAGGCAATCAGGCTAGTCAACACCACACTCAATAGGACGAGGAAAAACCGAACCATAGGAAATTACCCAATGAACATCAAAGCGCGATCGTGCGGCTAAAGCTTCAGATCAGGGACTCTTGCGGAGGACAATAATCATTTCATCGTTGTGCTTTAGAAAGAGTTCGACTTCAAAGGCAACATTCAACGTTTTCCTTAAGGTCGTCAACAGTTCCAGAATTTCGGTCTGGCTCCAAACATGGAAGTGGATACTGTAGTCCATTTCCAGAAATCGATTGGTTTCGACTTCAACTCGAGGATCGTCTTCACCCTCGTGCTCACTGGTGTAGCCCAGCGAGAGAAATTTGGCCCACTCACGGAAATGCTGCCTTTTTGACCACTCTGGCCCTTCGTGATAATCCCGCAAAAGATGGTCAGTGGTGGTCAGTGGACGGTGCACGTCAAAGGTGTAGCGTTTGTCGGGTATGCCCATGTAGAGAATGCCCGCCGGTTTGAGCACTCTTAACATCGTCTCGATCGTTTTGATTGGATTCTGGCAGTGCTCGATGAAGTGGTTGGCAATGACAAAATCTTGCGAGGCCGCCGGAATCGTGGTCAGCGCTTCACCATCATCAATAATATCGACCGGGACGAGCGGTAAGTCTTTCAGCTCCGGGTAATGGGTTTTGAGGTCAGCCACCGTCATGCGATCGACATATCGCACTTTGACATTGCTGGACACCTGCAGCGGGTTATGCAGCGCGCCAATCTCAATCCCTTCGCCTTCCAGGTAGCGATCGGCCACGCTTTTGCGGTCGAAGCTTACGGGCGCGATCGTGTGCGACAGGTTATTGGACAACCGGAACGCTTTTTTGATTAATCCTTTTACCTGCACTTTCAACTGCTGCGGTGTGCTGACAGGGTGGGTCATGGCTCAGGCTCTTCCTCTCCTCAACATTTGGGCACTGGTCACTCTAGCGAATTATTGATCAAATCACAGAAAGTTGGGTATTGGGGGGAGTATATCCGAGATGACTCCAGGCGGCAGCCGTGGCGACCCGTCCCCGCGCAGTGCGGTTGAGATAGCCAATCTGCATCAGATAGGGTTCGTACACTTCTTCGATCGTTTGCGCGTCTTCGCCAGTCACAGCCGCCATCGTTTCCAGGCCGACAGGCCCCCCACCAAACTGCTCGATCATGACAGTCAACAGGCGGCGATCCGTCCAGTCTAAACCGCAGGGGTCAACGTTGAACCGTTCCAGCGCTTCCGCCGCGATCGCTTGATCAATCGTTCCCAATACTTTCACCTGTACGAAATCACGCACCCGCTTGAGTAAACGGTTGGCCACACGGGGCGTCCCACGGGAGCGGCGGGCAATTTCGGTAGCTCCTTCAGCGGTGACGGGTGTATCGAGCAGGGAGGCGGTTCGCAATACAATCTGCGTCAACTCATCCAGTTCATAAAAGCGCAGGCGCTGGATGAGCCCAAAGCGATCGCGTAGCGGTGAGGTGAGCGCACCGACTCGCGTGGTCGCGCCCACAAGCGTAAACGGCTGTAGCTTGAGCGATCGCGTCCGGGCACTGGAGCCCTGGCCGATCGTCAGATCGACCCGAAAATCTTCCATGGCTGGATAGAGCAATTCCTCACTCACTTTATTAAGGCGATGAATTTCATCAATAAACAGCACATCTCCAGGCTGGAGATTCACCAGTAGTCCCACAATGTCTTTCGGACGCTCCAGAGCCGGGGCACTGGTAATTTTGCAATTGACGCCCATTTCTGCCGCGAGAATCAGCGACATCGTCGTTTTGCCCAGTCCAGGCGGGCCATAGAGCAACAGATGATCAAGCGTCTCGGTGCGGGCTTTCGCGGCCCGAATGGCGATGTCTAAAATTTCTTTCAGGTCTTTTTGCCCAACGTATTCGGCCAACCGCTGGGGCCGCAGTCGCTCCTCTTGCTTGCCACGCTCTTCGGGTTCGGCCTCGGGCTGCAAGAGCGATTCGGGGGCAGCAGCCTGGGCGATCGCACGGGGCAGCGGCAGTTGACTGTCCGGCGCTGACCCATCTGGCTCAGGAGGCTGTTTTTTAGAAGAGATTATTGCCATACTTAAGAAAAAGCGGTCAGCCGTTGGCGCTCAGCGAAGCGCTTCATTCATCATACCGAAGAGAACTTTGGACGATGGCAGTTGAGCCTGTTTTCACCGTTCCCGATGAGATTGACTTTCGTGGCGCGATCGCGGTGACGCAATCGTTACTGGATGCCATTGAGCAGGATGCTGTGACAGCAGGAACGATTGACACAACAATCAGGGCATTGGTGCGTCATGTCGATGGTGCGCGTGGGTTCTTTGTCACCTACTTAAGCGACGATCGCCCACTGGCCGACCATCTTATGCCGACCATCATTGCGGCCCTGCAGTCAGCACCCACAGTCGTATCGCCGCTGCTCGTGAAGAATTTAGCCATGTCCACAGCAATGGCCATCACGCATCGGCGAAACCAAGACCCAGTCATGGCCACCGGATCGGATCGGGTGCGATCACGGACAGCGCAATTGATTCAAGCGCTACAGTTACCGGAAGTGGACGTAGAAGCGCATGATCTAATGCAGGCGATCGAGACTCAACAGGGCAACTACGAAGGGTTTCTCAACCGCTGGCACTATGACACCGAGCAACGGCAGGCCATCTGGCACACGTTGAACGCGATCGGAACTGGGAGTAGGCAGTAGGAGGAAACCGCAAAAAATAGGCAAACCCCGGAGCATTGCCCCTGGAACAAGCAGAATGTCGCATCGTCGATCAAACTGGCCAAGGCACCGCCAAACTAGTTAAGTCATCGGCAAAAGGGCTGAAGCTTCTGGTCAAACAGTTGCTACAGCCTGCCCAATTCAGATGAAATTACACGATTCAATTGGGCAAGTAGTTGACATTGGTACCAATTCCAGGGAATTTAGATCAGCATTTGCAACCAGAATTTAGTTCGGTTTTATCCAGGCATGGCAGTCTCAATTCAGAAAACAATGTCTCGATCAGAGGCGCAACGGTATTGGGAGTTGCTGAGTGTCTTAGTGTCGCGCAATCTCAGTGCGCGCTACCGAGGGTCATTTCTGGGCGTATTTTGGTCGCTGCTCAATCCGTTATTTATGACAGGGCTGTACACTGCCATCTTTGGTGGTGTATTTGCACAAAAGTACTACGGTTCGCTGTTTAACTACGCACTTGCCGCATTCACAGGGCTGGTCGTCATCAACTTCTTTTCAGCATCAACCTCCCAATCGCTCACCAGTGTGGTCGGGAACGGCCCCTTGCTGAACAAGATCCGGTTGCCGGTCAGTGTCTTTCCTGTCGCGGTGAATGCGGCCAATGTCTTTCAATTTGTCGTTGGCCCGTTGCCGCTGCTGACGATCGTCACCGTGATCAACGTCCGGCATCATCTGGTCACGCATCTCACCACACCGCTACCGCTGCCAGAGATGCTTGCCATTATCGTGGCTAAGAGCTTGCTAAATCTGGCGATTTTTCTGTTACCGCTGCTGTCCCTCACACTGGTCTGTTTAGGAGTTGGTTTTCTCGTCGGTGCCCTTTATGTGTTCTTTCGAGACTTGCCTTACTTCTATGAGTTAGTCGTCTTCATGCTGTGGATTAGTAGTCCCGTGTTCTACCCAGCATCAATCGTGCCATCCAACGTCAGACCGTTTTTGGATCTGAATCCACTCTTTCCCATTATCGAGAGCATTCGCCAAATTGTGCTGTCGGGAGAACCTCCTGATATGACGATGGTTGTGCGAGCGTTGCTGAGCAGCCTGGTGATCTTTGGATTGGGGTGGAGCTGCTTCCGGTGGTGGCGACCGCAGTTTATGGACTTACTCTAGATGGAAGTAATTCGCCTCGATCAGGTTTCGCTGTTGCGACGAACTCAAGAAGAGTTCTCCTATGATTTGAAAAAAACGGTGCTGTCATTTCTTGAAGGCAAGTACCGTAAGCCCGCTCGGAAGCTGGTGCTGGACAATATCAATCTGTCTGTTAATGCGGGCGAAAAGATCGGCATTATTGGTGCAAATGGTTCGGGCAAATCGACCCTGCTTAAAATGATTGCCGGGATCTTGCAGCCCACGCAGGGCAGTTTGCGCGTGCGGGGACAAATTTCGCCGCTGATTGAACTGGGCGCTGGTTTCGATGCCGAGTTGACCGTTATGGCAAACATTGTGCTGTACGGTGTGCTGCTGGGCTTTCGTCGCGACGACATGCTGGCCAGGGCCCCATACATCCT
>Ga0070738_10003390_pt1 | contig 21076 bp, 15 predicted proteins | sample Coa_R2_2_FD_66446 | JGI IMG/M metagenome (GOLD analysis project Ga0070738, IMG submission 66446) | Surface soil microbial communities from Centralia Pennsylvania, which are recovering from an underground coalmine fire - Coalmine... | ecosystem: Environmental > Terrestrial > Soil > Unclassified ... | reverse complement strand
ATCAAAAAGCACCACCAGGGGCCTGAGGAAAGCGTTGGGCGTTGAGCCAGCACGAACAGCATCACTGCATGGATGAAGTGGTAAAAGACCGCCTTCTCCCAAATGCTCGCCGTGCCGTTGCGCGTCAAAACTTCTCTGAGACCGTGGGCTCCGAACGCGCCCAGAACCACGGCTAGAAAGCCCAGGAAAGCGGCCAGTCGCAGCGCTGTTGAATTGGACATAATTCAGGCCGTCACGGCTGCGACTTGGTTTTGTCCCCCGGTTCCGGCACTTGCTTTGCCGCTTTGAGAACCGCCTCGGCCGGCAGAATGATGCCGGTAATGTTTTCGGGTTGCATTCCCATCATCGCGGCGCCACCACCACGGCTCTTGAGCGAGCGCATGACGAAAAACCCGACTAATTTCCCATCCAGGCTGAATGCCGGCGCGCCCAGGGCGGTCATCGTCATTGAGGTCTCGGGGACATAAAACAGGCGCGGTTTTTCGACGACTGCCGCGATGCGTTCGACCGAGGCGGCGTAAGCGCGGCCGGCCGCATTTCCCAAGCGGTTCAAGGCGATGACCTGGTCCAGGATTTCCACTTTTCCGCTCTTTGAAAGATCCAGCGGAGCGATGCTCGAAGAGAGCTTGGTTTTGGGCCGGACAAACGCCAGGTCCAGGTCCTTGTCCCTCAGCACAACTTCAGCCGGAACTTCGGTTCCATCCTCCATTAGAATCTTTACGTCGCTCAGCTCCGTCTCGAGTTTGAATTTGGATTCATCGTCGCTCATGCTGGACATGACGTTTTGCATCATCTGCGCGGGGTCCGTTGCGGCGAGCGATAAAACGGTCAGACCGGAACTGTCGATCAAAGTCCCGGTGACGTCCTGCCTTGATTCGTTGGACTGCCCGCCCATGCCGCCCATGGAAAACTTGCTTTTGACGACAATTTGGACGGTCACCACTGAATGGCGATTATTCTTAAAGATTTCGCGTCCTTTCTGGGAAAGCTCGTCCGCCATCAAAGGCGTCGAGGTTAAACTGGCCGCGAGCAAGATCGAAGTGATTGCCAGCAACCCGCTGCGGGCTGCAACTGCGCGCTTTTCAAATGGGACAGATCTATTCCTGGGTTCTGTTCGCATACAAACAGGATTCTACTTTTTCCACGCCGGCTCCAGTTCAAGGAAGGCGGTGTGAATGCCGCGGAGCACTTTGATGACCACGGCGGGTTTTTTGTTTTCTGAGATGTCGGTCATTATCTTCTTGAGCGAGTCGACGTCGGCAACCGGCTGCCCGTCGACCTCGACAATGAGGTCGTCCACGTACAGAGAGCCCAATTCCGCCCAACTGCCCGACTTGACGTCCTCGACCAGGGCTCCGCGCTGGCTTGAGGACCATTGCTCTTCGGCACGGTCGAAAAAGGCGACATCGCGAGCAGTGAACTCGAAATCTTCGTTGCGGTACTTCTTCATTTCGCGGCGAAGTTTGGGCGAGCGCATCAGTTCAACGGGAACCTTCAGAACGTCCGCTCCCCGAACCAGGGTCAGCTCCACTTTGGCGCCGATGTCATACTGCCGGATCAAGGTGCCCAGTTCGTCCTCATCCTCGGGGCCTGCAGCTTCGAGTTTTTGCGAGTCCACAGCCATGATAAAATCCCCGGGTTTGACTCCTGCCGTTTCGGCGGTTGAATGCGGATACACTTCGGTGACGTAGAAGCCCTTGAGGTCGGGCCGGCGCAATTCCCTGGCAATATCGCGGCTGATCACGTGACTCTCGACGGGGAGCCAGGCCTTGGTCACTTCAAGACCCGGGTCGCGCAATTCGTGGACACCGACTTTCACCACCGTGAGATATCTCTGGGAATCGCGTTCGAACGTGGCAATCACCGGAACCGGCTCAGTCTTGCCGTCGGTGAGTTTCCTCGTCAGGTCCAAAAGATCCTCGACATGTTCGATCTCCACGCCGTTGACGGCGGTAATGACATCCCTCGAATCGAGCGCGGGTTTGCTTTCTCCCGCGGGTCCGCCGGGGCGAACGGAGGTGACGAGCACCCCAAGAGAATTGGTCCTCTTCATTTCGCGCGCTGCCAGGAACGAGAGATTTCGAGCCGTAAGGCCCCAATTCTTAAGTTCCTTTTCCGGAGGATTGACCTCGCCGCGCTCAATGGGAGTGAGGGCGAGGTTGGTTTCTTTGCCCGCGCGCAGAATGGCGACCTCGACCTCGCGTCCAATGGGCAGGCTTGTGATCAAGCGCATGAAGTCCGGCATTTCTTCTTCGTAGCGGACATTTGTCGGCTGGCCCGCGACGCGCATGATCAAGTCACCCGCTTGCAGGCCGGCCTGGGCGGCCGGGGCGTCCTTCACAACGCCGCTGACCAGCACGCCGCGTTCGTCCGCTCCGTGCTTGAATAGAGGTTGAACATCGAGCCCAATCCAACTGCGCTTCACCTTTCCGTGAGCGATGAGTTCATTGGCGACGTTGCGAGCGAGGCTGCCGGGGATGGCGCCGCTCAGGCCAAATCGGATTTCGTTGATCCCGATAATTTCCCCTTTGAGATTCACCAGCGGCCCGCCTGAATTGCCGCCGTAAATCGCCGCGTCGTGCCCAATCCATCGCACCAATGCGCCAACGTCCTCACCATCCAGCCGCATGCGCCCCATCGAACCGAACATGCGCGGCATGATCATTTCGCCGTTGCTGATAATGCCCAGCGTGACCGATTGCGACAAAGCCATCGGGCTGCCCATCGCCAACACCGGGTCTCCTACCAGGATTTTGGACGAATCCCCGAAAACCGCCGGGACAAACTCGCGCGGCTGGTCCGGACGCAGTTTGATCACCGAGATGTCGGTCAGCGGGTCGCTACCGACCAGGTCCGCCTCGATTTCCTCGCGGTTCCACAAAGTGCAAATCAAGCGAGCCGCGTGACCCGCGACGTGATGGTTCGTGACGATGTAGCCGTCCTTTGAAATGATTGCGCCGCTGCCGACCGCTTGCGTTTTGAGCTCTCTTCCCTCCCGATATTCAGTAAACACCACGCGAATGCGCACCAGGGCCGGGCGCATGCGGGCGATTGCATCGTCCACGGCCGCCCGAACTTCGGCTGCTGCAGCCGGATCCTTTGAGATTGCCGGACTTGAGAGACCGCGGGGGAGGGGGGAAACCAACGCTGCCACAGTGGCAGCGACGAGAAGGATTGTCGGCCGGCGCATCGCCATCCCCTTATTTAAGTCAAATGGCCTCAGAAGCAAGGCCCCAACAGCCCGGTTTTTCAAATACCCATCATTCGCGAGCTGTCACGCGCAGCCCTGTTTGGGCCGTCGCTGAAGCAAACGACAGGACTCCGTTTTCGCTGGTAACGCCCGCATAGGGATCATTGGTGATCAGAACATTTCCATCGAGATCGAGATAATCGCAAAGCTCCGCCAGGTGCGCCGCGCCGCTGATGAGGATGCTGGTTTCGATCATGCAGCCAATCATCGTCTTGAGACCCGCTTTGCGCGCCGCCATGAGCGCCGCGAGTCCCGCGGTAATGCCGCCGGTCTTGATGAGCTTGACGTTTACCCCGTGAAAACATTGCGCCGCCACCTCGATATCCTCGGCCATGTGGTACGATTCATCGCCGAAAACAGGCAAAGGGCTGCGTTGCTTGAGCCACATCCAATCCTTTGCCGGCGCATTCGCCGGCAGGGGCTGCTCGACATATTGGATATACTTGTCCTGGGCCAGCCATTCGATCATTTGAAGCGCCTGTTCCTTGCTCTTCCAACCCTCGTTTGCATCGACTCGCACGTCTTTCTCCGGCGCCACGTCACGCAAAGCCTGGAGATTCGCTTTATCGTCCAGGCCGCCCAGTTTCATCTTTAAAATCGGGTAGGGGAGGGCTTGTTCCACTTTCTTACGAATCACTTCCGGAGAATCTATACCTATGGTGAAAGAGGTCCGATGCTGTTGCTCGCGAAAACCCAAACCCAGCATGTCATAAACGGGTTTCTTTGCCTTTTTAGCGGCGCCGTCCAGCAGGGCCAGGTTTAAGGCGCATTTGGCAGCTTTATCGTGTCGCGACACGGTGTCCAGGTAATCCATGCTGCCTTCAATGTCCGTGAAAGAAAGCCCCCGCGGGTCGACCGATTTGAGAAAGGCTTCGACGGTTTTGACCGACTCCTTATACCTTGCGGTCGGAGCCGCTTCACCGAGCCCTACCGTCCCATCGGCTCCGGTCAATTCAACTACGACCACCTTGGCCACGCTCGTGCCGGTGGTCCGCGCGATTGTCCAAACGTGCGCCAGTTGCAAGTCGACCTGTCTCCATGCCAGTTTCATCTCGCGAGGCGACTTATTGCCCAGCCGAAGGCAGCTGGTGTTCAAATACGAAGACGCCCTTCTTATTGCCCACCACGATGTCGGGATATTTTTTATTGCTCACAAAGCCCGCCGTGACCTCGGTTCCCACACCGGAGTCGTTATCAATCAGGTGCGGAATGAATTTTGCCTGGCCTTTCTCCGGACGGGTCAATTGGAACCAGTAAAGGACCGCGGCGCCGTTTGAGTCCGGGTCTGGCCCGTTCTTCCCATGCGCCCAGAACCGTTTTCCGGTCACAATGTCTTTCAAACCATCTCCGTCAATGTCAATGAGTGCCAGCGAGTGAAGCTGTGAAAAAGCTACGCCGTACGCGTTGAGCGTGGCGTCTTTGTTAAGAATTACGTGTTCGCGGAAAGTGATCTCGCCACCTTCCTTGACCTGCTCGTACCACGACAAACCATAGCCATGCGCATTGATCGAGGTGATTACATCGTTCAACCCGTCCCCGTTCACGTCATAGACCAGCATCTGCGCGCCGGCTTCCGCAAAATGGAATGGGTGCTTCGTCCAGACCGGGTCGTTTTCTCGAGACGCGGGCTGCTCCCACCAACCATCTTTCTCGATGATATCGATGCGCCCGTCTCCGTTGATGTCCCCGCAACCGATGCCGTGCGTGAAGCGCTGGTATGCCCCTTTGGGGCTGACCGCGTGGAATTTCCAGGCAGCAGCCGGGTTCTTCCAATCCGCTTCGGCGTAGCCAATATAGCCCTTCGAACAGCAGAGAATCTCCGGCTTTCCATCCCCCGTCACATCCATCAGTCCGGGCGACTCGTTGTCGAGCACGTCCAGGATCACGTGCTTCGGCCAGTGCCCTTCGGCGCCCTTCGGATTTTCGTACCACGCGCATTCGGCCCCCGGGAACCCATATACAATGACGTCCGGCCAGCCGTCCCCGTTAAAATCATAGGTGTAGGTAAGAAAACATTCCGAGTAGGCGTTGTTTACGCCCAAGGCCCCTTCAAAACCGGGTATTGTCTCTTCGGCGCCGTCCGCCTTCTTGCGTTTGAAACTGGCCGTCGCCGCCCAAATTTCGTGCCTTTTCTTGAAATCCGGGCCTTCGTACCAGAATGGTCCCGCCACGACATCCACTTTCCCGTCCCGGTTGAAATCGGCAATATCCGCGCCTTCAGCCCAGAACTGGTCGGTGACTTGTATTTTTTTGAATGAATGCGGCTCCGCGGCAGTCGAGGCCAGCGGGAAGGCGACACCGAGCGCAACTGCCATCAGAAGGACTATTGACATGTTCGTATGCTTGTCACCGCGCTCCGGCACGGTCAAGCAGGATGAAAGAAACATTGGCCATTTGCCTGGATTAAGGGCAACATACATAAATTTACTAATGAGCATTGCTACGGTAAATCGGACACAAACGGACGCGCCTGCGGCGGTGGAGCGCCCGGTGTCTCTTTCCTCGGAACCGGTTATTCGCCCGAAAACCAGCGTCCTCAAGCTTCTGGGTGAAGTGCTCGCCCATGGCGGGCCTGGCTACCTGCAGTTTGCCATTACCAATATCTGCAACGCGAAATGCGATTTTTGCGGCTTCGCGGTGGATCGCTTTGACCCGAAGAAACGGCGCAGCGTCACTCTCAAGGAAGCGCGGGACGTCATTGATATTTGCGTCAAAAATCATATCGGCTACCTGCTGTTCGTAGGGGGAGAACCTTTGGTTCACAAAGATCTTCGGGCGATGACCCGCTACGCCGCTGAACGCGGCATTCACCCGATGATCTGCACCAACGGCTCGCTCTGGACCGACCAGAACATGCGCGAACTTGCCTCCGACGGCCTGAGCAGCGTGATCATGTCAATCGACGCCCATGATGTGACCCGGCACGAAAAGAACCGCGGCCTGCCTGAAGTGTGCAGAAAAATTAAGCACGCCAATGAAGTGTTTGCCGGACTGGGAATCCAGACAACCGCGAGCGTTACCGCGAGCAAATTGATTGAGGACTACGATAAACTGCCTGATTTTCTCAAGGAACTAGGGTTTCGCAGTTGCACGTTCAGTTACCCATTGACGAACCTCGCCTCAAGCTACCTTAGCTTTAGCGATTCAAGCCTTGTCAGTTACAAGACCGAGGAACTGATCCAGGTTTTTGAGAAAATCAAACAGATGAAGCGCCGCAGCCGGTTCCCGGTGGTCAATCCGGCCGAATCCCTTTCCGAGATGCAGCGGCATTTGCGGCGGCAGCCGGAAAAATTCGGCTGCCTGGGAGGTCATAAATACTTTTACCTGGACTGGAACCTGAACCTTTACCGTTGCCATTTCTGGGAAACGCCGATGTGCAGCATCTACGAGTTCGACGAGTCCAAGTTGATCCGCGACGGTTGCACGCGTTGCATGATCGATTGTTATCGGGATCCAAGCGTCCTGCAATTTGTCGCCATTAGCGCGAGCGACGCCTGGAACAACCTCAAGCGCGGAAAATTCCTGGCGGCGGCAAAGAACCTCTGCGACACCCGAAATCTCACTTCGCTAAAGGCCGTCTGGGAAGACCGGAAATGGATTGGCAAGGTCTAGAAAAGGGCCTTCCGGACCGGATTCGGTTTGCCATGCGTGCCCGGACTGGGTATTGTTTGTCCAGAGTGAGCGCGATGCCATTGACGACGCCGATTTGACGTTCATCCACCCAACGGATGGACGGTGATGCCTCGAGAAACTATTCGAGGCTTTTTTTTTGAAAGAACCCACCCATGCAATCTGAAAATAACCAGGCCGAGAGAAAGACTTTGGATGACCGAAACCGGATGACCGAACTGGAACGTTTGCGCCACTCCTGCGCTCATGTGATGGCAACCGCGATCCTGCGGTTGTGGCCCGACGCACAATTCGCTTCCGGGCCGCCGGTTGAAAATGGATTCTACTACGACGTCGAGCTGTCGCACCGGATCAGCCCGGAGGATTTCCCGAAAATCGAGGAGGAGATGAAGAAGGAGATCAAAGCCAATCACCCTTTCGAGAAACGGGTCGTGGACCGCAGCCAGGCGCTCCAGGATGCGAACAGCGGCCGGCTTGGCGCGCTGAGCGAAAGGCCGGTGCCCAGCCGCTATAAACTGGGGAACCTGGCCGACATTCCTGAAGGCGAGCCGATCTCGTACTACCAGAACGGGGATTTCATCGACCTTTGCGCCGGCCCTCATGTGATGCGCACCGGCAACATTGGGGCGTTCAAATTGACCAGCGTCGCGAGCGCTTACTACAAGGGCGACGAAAAGAATCCTCAGTTGCAGCGCATTTACGGCACCGCGTTCAAAAACAAAACCGAGCTGGACGCGTATTTTAAAATGATCGAGGAGGCCAAACGGCGCGACCACAGGAAAATTGGCGCCGAGATGGGTCTCTATGTGATCGATCCGGAGTATGTCGGACCCGGGTTGCCATTGTGGCTGCCCAAGGGCGGCGCGATCGTCGAAGAGTTGGAGAAACTTGCCAAGGAAACCGAGTTTGCCGCCGGCTATGTTCGGGTGAAAAGCCCGCACCTCGCACGCGAAAAAATGTACCTGACCAGCGGCCACATTCCCCTTTACCAGGAATCCATGTTCCCCGCGCTGGAGTTGAAGGAAAGCCAGGATGCCCAGTCCGCCGAACGCTATTATCTCCGGGCGATGAACTGCCCGCATCACCACCGCATTTTCGCCGCCGAACCGCGCAGTTATCGCGACCTTCCGTTGCGCCTCGCCGAATACGGCACTTGTTATCGCTACGAGCAATCGGGCGAGTTGTTCGGGCTCATGCGCGTGCGCTGCCTCAACATGAACGATGCGCATATTTACTGCACTGCCGAGCAATTCGCGCAGGAGTTCAATGCGGTAAACGACATGTACCTGAAGTATTTCAAGATCTTCGGGATCGAAAAATACGTTATGCGCTTCAGTACCCACGATCCCGCCAAGCTGGGCCAAAAATTCGTCAATGAACCCGAATTGTGGCTGAAAACCGAAGACATGGTCCGCGACGTTCTTAAGAATTCGAATATCAACTACATTGAAGTTCCCAACGAAGCGGCGTTTTACGGTCCGAAAATCGACGTGCAGGTATGGAGCGTGATCGGCCGCGAGTTTACGCTCGCAACCAACCAGGTGGACTTCGCGGTGCCGGCAAAATTCGGCCTGGTCTATCGCGATCGCGATAATGTCGAAAAGACTCCGTTGTGCATTCACCGCGCTCCCCTGGGAACTCACGAGCGATTCATAGGGTTTCTCATCGAGCATTACGCTGGGAATTTTCCGCTCTGGCTCGCACCCGAACAAGTGCGTGTGCTGACCATTGGCGAAGACGCTGCCTTGATGAAGTACGCCGAGGATCTGGTGCGGGAACTTCGGGGACACATGGTGCGCGCGCAAGGCGACTACGATTCGGATAAAATAAACGGGAAGGTTCAACGAGCGGAACAGGCCAAGGTCCACACCATGCTGGTTGTGGGACCGCGCGACATGCAGGCCAATGCCGTCAGCATTCGCGTTCATGGCAAAGGCAGCCAGGGAACCAGGCCGCGTGACGAAGCCGTGGCCGACATCCTCGCAGCCGTCAAAGAACGCAGGCACAGTTAGGAAACTCGAGAGAATCCAACATCCTGTGCCAAACCGCCTTGAAACTCGGGTGGCCGGGCCCTGAGTTGAATTCCAGGACTCAATGGCTCATCTCACTCTGACTTTTTGGGACTTGATTCGTGCCCCGTTTCTCGATGTGAGCATGATTTGGGGGATTGTGCCATTATACTTCGCCCTGCTGCTGAACGAATTGACTTCGACTAAGGCCAACTTTCGGACCGCCATCCAAACCGGGTTTAGCTTTATCTGGGCCGCTGCTCAATGGTTCTATTTCTTTGCGAAAAGCCGCCCCGTGCCGGAATCAGCAGCCATATTGGCCTCAAAGCCGATCAACCTGTTTGTGACCGTAGCGGTTTTTGTCCTTGGATTGGTTGCGCTTTATAGCGGCTTAAGGCGGCGCTATCCCAAATACGGCTCGTTCCTTGGGCGGACCCGGTTCAGCAACTATTTCATGATCACAATTTATCCCATCCAGGCCCATCACTTTGCCTGGACCTGGGAGCGGGTGCAGGCCATTGGGGCTTTTGCAATCCCGGTTTGGCTTGTTCTTCACTTCGGCTTGATGCCTTTTCGCGGCCGAAAGTGACGCCGTGCTGGCTGCTGATTCGCCCTCATTTTGCCCTTGTCCCCCTTGCCAACAAGCGGGGCCATCCCTACGTTGCTCCCATGCGTGTGATATCCGGCCGATCCAGGACAGCAGGAATCCTAACATGGATGGCATGCCTGTCGTGTCCGCTTAGCCTCCTCGCCGCTTCGTTGCCGTCGGTGCCGACTCCCGTTCAACCCGTAACCAACGTCTATCATGGCGTCCAGGTCGTTGACGACTACCAGTGGCTTGAAGACCCCTCAAATCCGCAGGTGAAAGACTGGGTGAAAGCCCAAAACGAGCGCACCCGAGCTTACTTTTCGCGGTTACGCTATCACGATGGGATTGCCGAACAGTTGATGCAAATTCGAAGCGAGGAATCCGCTCGCTACTTCGGCCTGGCCTGGAAAAAAGGGCACACCTTTGCGCTGCGTTTCAAACCACCTGCGCAACAACCGATGCTCGTTCGACTTTCCTCCTTGAATCCCCCGGCCCTCTGGCGGCCCGTGGTGGACCCCAATGCGCTGAACACAAACGGGACCACAGCGATTGACTGGTACATTCCATCTCTCGATGGCCGGTTAATTGCCGTTTCGCTCTCTGAAGGCGGCAGCGAGCAGGGGACCTTGCACTTTTTCGAGGTCGAGACCGGCAAGGAGCTTTCCGACACGATCCCGAGGGTCCAATATCCCACGGGCGGCGGGAGCGCCGCCTGGAATGCCGACGGCTCCGGCGTGTTTTACACGCGTTACCCTCATGAAGGCGAGCGCGCGGAACAGGACGCCAACTTTTTCCAGCAGGTCTGGTTTCATCGGTTGGGAACGCCCGCATCCGAGGACAAACTGGAAATAGGCCGGGATTTCCCCCGGATTGCCGAAATCGAGCTCGAAACGAGCGAGGACGGGCACTGGGTCCTGGCATCCGTCGCCAATGGAGACGGCGGAGATTTCGCCCACTATTTGCGAAGCGATTCCGGGCATTGGACGCAGTTGACCCGGTTCGAGGACGGGGTTAAAGCGATTAGGTTTGAGCGCGACGGCGCCCTTTACCTCTTATCACGGAAGGAAGCGGCCCGCGGGAAGATCCTGCGGCTTGGCCTCGACAGAATTGGCCAGAGCGCCGGGCCCGCCGAGTTGCTGTCGGCAGCCACGGTCGTGGTCCCGGAAGGCAAAGGTGGCATCCTGGAATATGCGCCGTCCTCAAGCGGGCTGTACGTGGACGACCTGGTCGGCGGTCCTTCTGATTTGTCCTTTTATCCGAAGACATCCACCAAAGGCCGGAGCATCCCGATCCTTCCCATTTCGAGTGCTTCGGGTCTGAATTCGTGGGAAGGAGATGACCTGGTATTTGGCAACGTCAGCTATCTCAAGCCGTTTGCGTGGTTTTCGTATAAACCAGGAGACAAAGAGCCTCGGCGTACGGCCCTTTACATGACCTCGCCCGTGGATTTCGACGATATGGAAGTCGTGCGCGAATTTGCCACCTCCAAGGACGGAACCCGCGTGCCGCTCAACATTATCCGCCGAAAAGGCCTCGAGTTAAACGGACGCAATCCTACTCTGCTGTACGCGTATGGCGGGTATGGCGTGAGCATGACACCGTCGTTCGATTCGACTCGAAGGGTTTGGTTTGATGCCGGAGGGGTGTATGTGGTGGCCAACATTCGTGGGGGCGGAGAATTCGGAGATGCCTGGCACACAGCCGGCAATTTAACCCGCAAACAGAACGTTTTTGACGACTTCATCGCCGCCGCCGAGCACCTGATAAAGAGGAGTTACACCAGCCCAGCTCACCTGGCGGTAGAGGGCGGGAGCAACGGAGGACTGCTCATGGGGGCGTTCCTGACCCAGCGACCGGACCTGGCCAAGGCCGTCGTCAGCCATGTGGGCATCTATGATATGCTGCGGGTCGAACTGGATCCCAATGGCCAATTCAACACTACGGAGTTTGGAACGGTCAAGAACCCCGAACAGTTCAAAGCGCTGTATGCGTACTCTCCTTATCACAGGGTCCGCAACGGGGTGGCCTATCCTGCCGTCCTTTTTACCACCGGCGACAACGATGGACGCGTCAATCCTGCCCAATCCCGCAAAATGACGGCGCGCTTGCAAGCGGCCACTTCTTCAGGAGCCCCGATTCTGTTTCGAAGCACCTCCAGCGCCGGGCATGGGATCGGCACGGCACTCAAAGTGCGCATCGCCGAGCAGGCGGATGTGCTTTCGTTCCTGTTCGACCAGCTCGGGATCGACGGCTCAGCCTGGACATTCAACTAGGCCGCCTGTTCGTGAATAACCCTTCTTACACGAGCGAGAAAATTTCAGGAATTGACTCGTACCGGCTGTACCGCGGGCGCATCGAGCACGAAGACAACCTTATTATTCAGCGGCTCTCGTGGCTGGTCGCCTCTCAGTCCTTTTTGTTCACCGCTTACGCCATTACCACCAACGGCCTAATCAACCTGGATGCAAAATTCCCCGGCCGATTCGCTGAGCAGGCCGGGTTGCTCTTCCGGCTTATCCCAACGGTGGCCATCTGTGTGGCTCTGCTCATTTATATCAGCATCCTTGCCGCCTTGAGGGCTATCCGCCAGATCCGCCGTTTATACCAGGACGGGCCTGTCCCCGCGGAGTTGCCCCCGATTCAAACCGCCGCCACTACCCGGTTGCTGGGCCTCTCCGCCCCGCTGTTGCTGCCGGTTCTATTCGTTTCGGTGTGGCTGGTGCTCTTGCTCAACGGCCCGGCGCGGCATTGAGCGCCAGGCCCCGCGAAGGCCAGACGTCAGCGACTCTCGATCGGCAAGGTTGAAGTCTGATTGTTTCTCTGAAATTTCTCTTTCCTTAACAAAGTTCATATAATAGCCTGACCCCGACCTAACCAGAACCCTATGCTCGGCGTTAAAACAGCTGCGCTCCCGGCGAGCTTGCGGCGAACCAATCAGCGCACAGTCATTTCCCTTTTGTTGCGGTTGGGAACCGCTTCCCGGGCAGATCTCGCGAAGGCGGCGGGCCTGAGCCAGCCTACCGCGGGTAAAATAACAACCGAGCTGCTCCGGCTCGGCGTGCTCCAGGAGGCGGGTTCTTCGAGCGATCTCAATTCAAATGGCGACGGCACTGCCACCAGGCTCGGACGCCCCGGCCAAATGTTGCGGTTGGACGCGATGCACCCGCGTTTCCTGGCCATCGAGCTAGGCGTGACGGAAACAAAGCTCGCGGCGCTTCCAGTCGCCGTGAAGCTGAAAGACGACTGGGATTTCGAATTCCCGACGCCCAAATCGCCCGAGGCATGGCTGGCGGCATTGCGCTCGGCGGCTGCCGAGGTGAACCCGCAGGGATTATGGGGGATCCTGATCAGCGTTCCTGGAATCGTTGATGAACAGGAGAGCAGAGTTTTGTTCTCGCCGAATCTCCACTGGCTTGAGAAAGCAAACCTGCCAGCCATGGTTAAGACGATTTGGAATCTGCCCGTCCTCCTGGTCCAGGAGATCCGCGCCTTGGCGCTGGGGCAACTGACAGCTGAACCCGACGGCGAAGATTTCCTCCTCATCGACTTTGGCCAGGGCGTCGGCGGGGCAGTCGTACTCGAGGGCGAGTTGTTTTCGCATCCCATTCCGCTCAGCGGCGAGTTTGGCCACACGCCCGTGGCGGGCAACCGGCGAATATGCGGGTGCGGCGCAATCGGGTGCCTTGAAACCCTAGTATCTGAACGAGGCCTGCTTGAGAGCTTTTCGGCCGACGCCCAATCTCGCGGGCGAACCGGTTCACGCCCCAGCTGGAAAACGCTGGCGGCCCGCGTGACCGAAGCCGGGCTGGACCCATGGCTCAGAGAAGCCCTGGAGTCAACGGCGCGGGTGGTCGCGGGCGCTCTCAACGTCCTGGGTGTGCGGCGCCTGGTCATGACAGGTAAGCTGGTGGAGCTGCCGTCTTGCGCTTCCTTTCTGTCGTCGGAGATCAAGAAAGGCGCGATGTGGGGCCGATTCGGCGAGATTGGATGCCAGACCGCGCCGCACCGGCGCGCGGCAGGACTGGTTGCCGCCGGCATCGACCGAATTGTTTTGCCGGCGGATGAGGATGCGGCGGCTGCCCAGCGTCAGGGTGTCGGCATTAATCCTCCTTGATGCTGCTTTTAAAAACTTACGATTTCTATGAGCGCTAAATATTCGATCGGCCTCGATTACGGCACCAATTCCGTCCGCACGATTATAGTGAACGTGGCGAATGGCCGCGAGGTGGCGACTGCGGTTTGGAATTATTCTCAAGGCACAAACGGTGTCATCCTCGCGCGCGATCCGAACCTGGCGCGCCAGCATCCCGCCGATTACGTGCAGGGCGCCGAAATAACGATCAAAAAAGCGTTGGCGGCAGCGCGGCGGGAAGTGAAGGGCTTCCAGCCGGACCAGGTGATCGGTATCGGCGTCGATACCACCGGCAGCACTCCGATCCCGGTTGATCGGAAGGGTCGGCCGCTCGCTTTGGGCCGGAGGTTTGCGAGGAATCCCGCAGCCATGGCATGGTTATGGAAGGACCATACCGGGGTCGGCGAAGCTGCCGAGATCACGGAATTGGCACGGCAGACCAGACCGCAATACCTGGACAAGTGCGGCGGCACCTACTCGAGCGAGTGGTTTTTCAGCAAAATTCTGCATTGTCTCCGAACGACGCCTGAAGTCTTTGACGCCGCGCATTTGTGGGTCGAATGCGCGGATTGGATCCCGGCGATGCTGACAGGCACCGAGGCGCCTGAACAGCTTACCGTCGGGGTCTGCGCCGCCGGTCACAAAGCCATGTACAGCGACGCGTGGGGCGGTTATCCCGACGCGGAATTCCTTTCGAAGCTCGACCCGAAAATGGGCGAATTGCGCGCCCGGCTGCGCCCGAAGGCTCATGCGATCGACAGGGCCGTTGGCGGCCTCACCCAAGAATGGGCCAGGAAAACCGGCTTGCCGGCGAACATCCCGGTCGCCGTCGGCGCGTTTGATGCCCACCTCGGTGGAGTTGGTTCCGGCATCCGCCCGGGCGTTCTTGTCAAAATCATCGGCACCAGCACATGCGACATGATGGTTGTGCCCATAGGAGACAAACTGGCGGACATTCCCGGCCTTTGCGGGATCGTCCCGGGGAGCATTTTGCCGGGGTATTACGGGCTTGAAGCAGGCCAGTCCGCGGTGGGTGACATTTTCAACTGGTTTATCAATTACATCCAGCCGCTGGGCAAAAAAGTCGGCACGCACGAATCCTTGAGCAGCGACGCTGCGCGGCTGGCGCCCGGGGAGTCGGGCCTGTTAGCTTTGGATTGGAACAACGGCAATCGGACCATCCTTGTTGACCAGCGGTTAACAGGGTTGTTGTTGGGCCAAACCCTTTACACAACGCCGGCCGAAGTGTATCGCGCGCTGGTTGAAGCGACGGCGTTTGGAGCGCTGACCATTATCAACCGGTTTGAGGAGTACGGGGTCAAAGTCGAGCAGATTGTCAACTGCGGCGGGATCGCTGAAAAGAACCCGCTGGTCATGCAGATCTACGCGGATGTTACGGGTCGTCCAATCAAGATCTCGCGCTCCGCACAAACGTGCGCGCTGGGCGCGGCAATTGCCGGAGCCGTTGTCGCCGGCAAAAACGCCGGCGGCTATGAGAACTACGCCGACGCTCAGAAATCGATGACCGGGCTTAAACCGAAAGAATTTCGACCCAATCCCAAGGCGCATGCAGTTTACCAGCGAATCTACGCTCTGTATCGCAAGCTCCACGACTCGTTTGGAACACCGCAGCCCAATGGCTCGTTGTACGGGGTTATGAAAGACCTGATCCAGATCCGCACCGAAGCCAGGAATTAGATCATGCTCGAAGCGCTTAAACGCCAGGTTTGTCAGGCTAATCTCGAACTGGTCCGAGAGGGACTGGTCATCCAGACCTGGGGCAATGTCAGTGGTCTTCATCGCGCAAAAGGGCTGGTGGTCATAAAACCGTCAGGAGTTCCTTACTCGAAAATGCAACCTCGGCACATGGTTGTCGTCGAGCTCGAGACTGGCCGCGTCGTTGAGGGCACTCTCAAGCCGAGCTCCGACACGGACACGCACCTGGTTCTGTATCGCGCTTTTCAAGGCGTGGGCGGGATTGTCCACACGCACAGCCTGCACGCCACCGCCTGGGCCCAAACCGGCCGGCCCGTTCCCGCCCTTGGCACCACTCACGCCGATTACTTTCACGGACCTATTCCATGTACGCGCTTGATGACCGGAACCGAAATCAAGAGCGATTACGAAACGAACACCGGGCATGTGATCGTCGAAACCTTCGCCGGCCGTGACCCTCTTTCATGTCCGGGGGTGCTGGTGGCCAGCCATGGACCCTTCGCCTGGGGGGCGTCTGTTCCCGAGGCGGTGCACAACGCGGTTGTGCTCGAGCACGTCGTAAAACTTGCCGGCGAAACGTTCCGGCTTTTTTCCTCGTCTAAAGCCATGCAACCCGCTTTGCTTAACAAACATTTTTTCCGCAAGCACGGCCCCGGTGCTTATTACGGACAAGCACCCGCCGCGACAGGCGGCCAACCCGGCAACCACAAATAAAAACTAAAAACCCAAACTAGATTATGCGAAGTCGATCTCCCTGGTTCTCTGCTCCAACCTTTTGGGCGCCCACGCGCACCGATGCGCGCGACTGCCGGCGCTTACGCGCGGGAGTTATTGCGGGCGTTTTGTCCTGTGCCGCGGCAATGATAATGGCGGGTTGCGCAACCTCCCACACCGGCCCGATCGAAGTGTCGCGCAAACCTTTCGGCCAGACCGCCGATGGCAAGCAGGTGTACGAGTTTACATTGCGCAACACCAAGGGCTCCGAAGCCCGGATTCTAAATTACGGCGGCATTGTCCGCTCACTTAGGGTTCCGGACGCAAAAGGCAACCTCGGCGACGTGGTGCTCGGATACGATACCCTGGCGGATTACCTCAAGGAAACCCCCTACTTCGGGGCCCTCATTGGACGGTATGGCAATCGCATTGCCCGCGGAAAATTCACTCTCGACGGCCAGGAATACACGCTTGCTACAAACAATTATCCCAACGCCTTGCACGGGGGGGTCAAAGGATTCGATAAAGTGGTTTGGGAACCTGCCATCCTGACGGGGCCGGACGGGCCCAGCCTCAAACTGACTTATTTGAGCAAGGACGGCGAGGAAGGCTACCCCGGCAATTTGTCGGTAACGGTTATTTACACGCTCACTGAAGACAACGGATTGAAAATTGAGTACACCGCCACCACAGACAAGGACACGGTGATCAACCTGACCCAGCATTCTTATTTCAACCTCGCCGGCAAAGGAACCATCCTCGACCATATTGTCATGATCCCTGCGGACAAATTCACTCCCGTCGACAGCACGCTGATCCCGACCGGAGAATTAAAGCCGGTGGATGGAACTCCATTTGACTTCCGCACACCGACAGCGATTGGGGCGCGCATCAACCAGGACGATGAGCAACTCAAGTTCGGAAAAGGCTATGACCACAATTGGGTCATCAACAAGCCTATGGGAGAATTCGGCTTGATGGCGCGTGTGACCGAACCGACGACGGGCCGCGTCTTGGAAGTCCTTTCCGCCGAACCGGGCCTGCAGTTTTACACGGGGAACTTTCTCGACGGTACCCTCAAAGGCAAGGGCGGGCAGGTTTACCAGTTCCGCTCCGGTTTTTGCATGGAATCACAGCATTTCCCCGATTCGCCGAACAAACCGCAATTCCCAAGTGTTGTGCTCAAGCCTGGCCAGACGTACCACAGCACCATTGTGTTCAAATTCTCAACCCGCTCGTAGCCCAAGCGTCCGTTCTGTGACCTTGGCAATGGATATCGGGATTCGAACCTCGCGTGCTGCGCGTCGGCCAACACGGCGCGCAGCCCGGCCCGGATGATCCACTTCGTTTTCAAATAACCGCTAACCCACCACCCGCAACGAACTATGACCCAATACCCCATTCTGTTTGCCGCCACCACGGGCAGGTCGACGATGACTGGACTCGACTGGCTGGCGATCGTGTTCTACTTCGCCATCCTCGGATGCGTCGCCTGGTGGGTGGTAAAGAAGCGCAAGGATACCGCGACGGATTACTTCCTGGCGGGCCGGAATCTAAGCTGGTGGATAATCGGGGCGTCCATCTTCGCCTCGAATATCGGCTCCGAGCATATCGTCGGCCTGGCGGGTTCGGGCGCCAAAGACGGTGTGGCGATGGCACACTACGAATTGCACGCCTGGTGCCTCCTGGTTCTGGCGTGGGTGTTCGTGCCGTTTTATGCCAGGTCCCTGGTTTTTACGATGCCCGAGTTCCTCGAGCGCCGCTTTTCCACACAATGCCGGTACGTGCTGTCGATCGTTTCACTCATCACCTTCATCATTTCAAAGATAGCCGTGGGTATTTTCGCCGGCGGCCTCGTTTTCAGCACGTTGCTGCCTGAACTCCAGATCGGGCCCCTCGACAGTTTCTGGATCGGTTCAATTCTTGTCATCGGTTTGACCGGCCTTTACACGGCCCTGGGCGGCATGCGAGCCGTGGCTTACAACGATGCCGTCCAGGTTTGTGTGCTGATCACCGGGTCGGCTTTGTTGACTTTTTACGGGCTCCGTGAACTCGGCGGCTGGGGCCGGTTGCGAGAGATCTGCGGGTCGGACATGTTTAACCTCTGGAAGCCGCTCACACCTCCGGGTATGGAAAGCACCTGGGCGCCGGTAAAAGACGGGCATCGGATCGCCTGGTACTTCAACTCAAATTATCCCTGGCTCGGCATGGCTATCTGCGCGCCCGTCATCGGGCTCTGGTACTGGTGCACCGACCAGTACATCGTCCAGCGCGCCCTGGGCGCCCCCAACGAAACCGTGGCCAGGCAGGGCAGTATCTTCGCGGCGTTCCTTAAACTCTTTCCTGTTTATCTGTTCATCATCCCGGGTCTCATCTGCTTCGCCTTGGCCAAAAGCCACACCAACCCGGCGCTAAATGCTGAGTTTTTTGGCCCGACAGCCCGCGAGAACCCGTACCAGGTTGCGTTTCCCCTGCTGGTCCAGCACTTGTTGCCGGCCGGCTTGCGCGGGATTGTGGTGGCGGGATTGCTTTCGGCTCTCATGGGATCGCTGGCCGGAGTTTTCAACGCGTGCTCGACTCTTTTTACCGTTGATATTTACAACAAACTGCGTCCCGCCGCTTCTCAGCATGAAATCGTTCGAATGGGCCGCATCGCGACGACTACAATGGTTGTCATTGCGTTGTTATGGATCCCGGTGGTCCGCCACGCCAAAGGCCTTTATGATTACCTCCAGGCGGTTCAGGGCTACCTGGCACCCCCAATATTCGTCGTGTTCTTCTTTGGTGTCTTCTGGAAAAGACTAAACGGGCAGGGTTGCCTTTGGGCCATGATCATCGGGTTCCTGGCAGGCCTGTTTCGAATGCTGGTCGACACGCCCGTTACGCTTCAGGGCCGCCAATATTCGGAAGGATCATTCCTGTGGATCGTCAACAACATCAACTTTCAGTATTTCAGCATTCTGATCACCTTGATCTCTGCGGTCGTCATGGTTGTGGTCAGTTACATGACGCCGGCCCCGAACCCAGTACAAATCAAAGGCCTGACTTTCAGCACGGCCACCGCCGAGGACAAGGCGCAAACTCGTGCCAGTTGGAGCGCCAAAGAGGTCCTCGCGTCAGTGGTTGTCCTGGTCTGCATTATCGGAGCATACCTGTACTTCAGGGGCTGATTCACTGGCGGCAAGCTGCTGAGCCGGTCTGGGTATGCCGTTGCAATTAGCGCCTTTTTGGGCATATTGAACTCAACACAGCGCGACTCTATGGCCGAATTCAAATTTGCCTGTCCGCATTGCCAGCAACATTTGCAGTGCCGCGAAGAATTCTCCGGGCGCCAAATTCAGTGCCCTGGCTGCAAGGTGCTCATTCGCATTCCAGCGGCGCCAGGCCATACGGCTGATTTCGCTCCCGAATCCGGCATGACGTGGGCCACCTTCGTCCCTGAAGGCAACGCGTTACCACCCGCAGGACTCGAAGTGAAGCCAAAGGACTCAACTCCTAAGAAGTGACCTCACCAGGCGCGCCGGGAATTAGCGCGATGCTGGTTTGTCCAGGCTGGCGATCATTGCCCGGAGCTTCTGCTCAATGCCGCGCTGACGTTCGGGTGCGACGATTTTCGTTCCGTTAACTTCCCGAACGTAGAAGCTGTCGATGGCGGCTCCGCGTTCAGTGCTGATTTTAGCCGCTGAGATGTCGAGGTTGAGTTCGGAAAGTTGTTTCGAGATGGCATATAACAAGCCGATTCTGTCCTCGGTCTCGACCTCAATGACTGTCCGGGTGTCGGAAGAATCATTGTCAAAACCTATCCGGGTGGCCATTTGCTCTCCCACATACGCCTGATAAGCCGGGCGGGTGATTTTGCGCTTGGCAATCAAAGCGTGGAAATCCAATTCTTCGCCGGTCAATGCCCTGTTGATGACTTGTTCGAACCCATCCCGCTGGTCTGGGCCGGCCAGGTTTCCGGTCCTGGCGTCGTTGACGTAGAACGTGTCCAGAACGATCCCATCAGTCCGGGTGAAAATTTGGGCGCTGAGGATGTTAAGGCCAGCAGCGCTCAAGGAACCCGCAATTTTCCAGAAAAGGCCCGCCCTGTCCCAGGTGCAAACCTTCACCGCGTTGCAGCCGCGGTCCGGCTGGTTATGCCAGCTAATCACCGGCGTGAGCGGGTTGTCATGGTCTGACGCCTGGAGTTTCATGAACTGGTTGGCCAGCAGCAGGTCGTCCAGCATGTCGCGGGCGGAATGAATTTGGAAATAACGAGGCGGCAGCGCCGCGAAATGCGCCTGGAGTTCTTCGTCGCTGATCTCCGGTGGCATCTGCCTCTGGACTTCTTCCATCAACAATTCCCGTTGCTTCTCTTCAGCGCGAACGAATTCCGTGCCCCCGGCCATCAGCTCCACGGTTTTATGATGTAACGACCAGAGAAGCGAGTCCTTGAACCCGTTCCAAAGTTTATCGCTGGTGGCCTGGGAATCGACAAAAGTGTGCAGGGTCAGCAGCATCAGGGCTTCGGGACTCTGGATTTGCTTGGCGAATTTGCGGATGACAGCGGGATCGTCGAGATCGCGCCGCTGCGATGTGCTCGCCATTAACAGGTGATTTTCAATTACCAGCCTGAGGGTGTGAGTCGCGGACCCGTCGAGCTTCAGGCGCCTTGCCACGCGCATCGCCAGTTCGGCGCTGACCACCGCGTGATTGCCGTGGCCCTCGGGTTTGCCCACGTCATGCAGCAATAAAGCCAGGTACAGCAGAAAAGGCCGTTCAAGTTTCTGCAAGAGCGGCACGTACTCGCTGTAGGGCGGCTGCTTGGCCTCCCACACCTTGTCCAACTGTTCGAGGCACATCAGGGTGTGCTCGTCCGCGGTGTATTGATGATAGAATTCATGCTGAACGAGGCAGGTTAGCCGCCCGAATTCCGGCATGTATTTTCCCAACAAATCCGTCTCGTGCATTGCCCGCAAAACGCGCGCGACACTGCCGCGCTGCCCCAGAATCGTGAGGAAGGTTTCGCGCACATGCTCATCGGAAAGGAACGCGCG
>Ga0070738_10003388_pt1 | contig 21082 bp, 19 predicted proteins | sample Coa_R2_2_FD_66446 | JGI IMG/M metagenome (GOLD analysis project Ga0070738, IMG submission 66446) | Surface soil microbial communities from Centralia Pennsylvania, which are recovering from an underground coalmine fire - Coalmine... | ecosystem: Environmental > Terrestrial > Soil > Unclassified ... | reverse complement strand
CACGTCGAGAGAGCCCAGCTGCTCGACTGCCTGGCTGACCAGGGCGTCTACCTCGACCTCGGAGGTGACGTCGCAGCGCAGGGCGAGGACGCGGGACCCGGTGGCGGCCAGCGCGTCGGCGGCTTCCCGGACGCCGTGGGCGTCGCGGTCGGACAGCACCACCGATGCGCCTTCGCGGGCGAACGTCCGGGCGATGGCCAGGCCGATACCCTGCGCCGCGCCGGTGACGATCGCCGTCCTGCCTTCGAGCAGCCCCATGGACACCCCTTGCGCGCCCGGTCCTGGCCCCGACCGACGGGCACGTTACCCCGTGGCAGGCCCGCTGCCGCCGGAGCTGCGCCCGGCGGGCCGCGCCGCCCCGCTCCCCGCCTCGGCCCCGTGCTGGGCCCGGCGGTGCAGCAGGCACGCGAGCTCGTAGGCGACGTGGGCGGCGGCGATGGCGGTGACCTCGGCGTGGTCGTAGGGCGGCGACACCTCCACCACGTCGGCCCCGACCAGGTCGGCCCCGTCGAGCGACCGCAGCAGGGCGAGCAGCTCCCTGCTCGAGAGCCCCCCGGCCTCGGGTGTGCCGGTACCCGGCGCATGGGCCGGGTCGAGCACGTCGATGTCGACCGACACGTACACGGGGGCCTCGCCCACCCGCCGGCGCAGCACGGCGGCGACCTCGTCGACGCCGCGGGTCATCACGTCGAGGGCCGACACGCGGGCGAACCCCATGGCGTCGTCGTCGGGCAGGTCCTGGGGGCCGTAGAGCGGGCCCCGGATGCCGACGTGGACCGCCCGGCCTGCCAGGAGGAGGCCCTCCTCGGAGGCGCGCCGGAAGGGCGTGCCGTGGGTGTAGCGAGCCCCGGCGTAGCTGTCCCAGGTGTCGAGGTGCGCGTCGAAGTGCACGAGGGCGAGCGGTCCACGCGCCCGACTGGTCGCCCGCAGCAGGGGGAGGGTCACGGTGTGGTCGCCGCCGACGGCCACGATGCGCCACCCTGCGGCGAGGAGCTCGGCAGCGGCGCCCTCGATCTGGCCGAGCGCCGCCGAGATGTCGTAGGGGGTGCAGCCGACGTCGCCGGCGTCGACCACGGCGCCCTCGGCGGCGACGTCGACGCCGAGCTCGGGGTGGTAGGGGCGCAAGAGGCGGGAGGCGGCCCGCACGGCGGCCGGCCCGAACCGAGCACCCGGGCGGTAGCTGGTGCCGCTGTCGAAGGGCACGCCGAGAACGGCCACCGTGCCCGATCCGGCCGGTCCGGCCCGGCGCTCGGCCAGCCGGGCGAAGGTCGCCAGCCCGGCGAAGCGAGGCAGCGGCGGACCGCTGCCGGTCGGCTCGGGGGGAGTGCCCGCCGTCATGAACATCGCCCCGTCATGGCCGGTCGTCGAACGCCTCGCGCAGCCGGGCCAGGCTCGTCGCCAAGAGGCGCGAGACGTGCATCTGGCTGACGCCGATCCGCTTGGCGATCTCGGATTGGGTGAGGCCGTCGACGAAGCGGAGGCGGAGGATGACCTGCTCGCGCGCCGGCAGCTTGGCGAGGGCCGGTGCGAGCACCGACCGGTCGTCGACGCTCGAGAGCCGGGCGTCCTCCACGCCGAGGCGCGCCGCCATGGCGTCGTGCTGGGGATGGGTCACGTCGATCGACGACGTCCGGTAGCCCTGGCCGGCTTCGAGCGCCTCGAGGACTGCCTCCTCCGAGGCCCCGGTCGTCGCCGCCAGCTCGGCAACGGTCGGCGACCGGCCGAGCTCCTGGGAGAGCGCGCCGACGGCGTGGCCCAGCTCGAGGTAGAGCTCCTGGATGCGCCTGGGGGCCCTGACCGCCCAACCCTTGTCGCGGAAGTGCCGCTTCAGCTCCCCGATGATGGTCCTGGTGGCAAAGGTGCTGAACTCGACCCCGCGGTCGGGGTCGAAACGGTCGACGGACTTGATGAGGGCCACCGACGCCACCTGCACGAGGTCGTCGTAGGACTCGCCGCGGTTGGCGAAGCGCCGGGCGAGCTGGTGGGCCAGCCCCAGATGCTCCGTCACCAACTGGTCGCGCAGCTCGGGATCGCGTGTGGCCGCGAAGGCGACGAACCGGCTGCGTGTCGACCCGTCGTGCGACCGGAGGTCGCCGCCCATCACACGGTCAGCGATGCCCGATGCTTGCGGAGCCAATGGCGATCCTGTCCGTCGCCGTCGGTGCGCCCGTGGGCGTCGACCAGGGCGTCGAGGATGCGGGCCGACAGGGTGTCGTCCGGATGTCCCTCGGCGCGGCCCTCGGGCGCACCATCCTGGCCGCGCCCCTCCGCGCCGGTGGCGCCCTCCGCGCGGCCCTCCGCGCGGCCCTCCGCGCGGCCCTCGGGCGCACCATCCTGGCCAACCGCCCGGAGCGCCTCTGTTGCCTGCACGGTGCAGGAGATCTCGATCGAGTCGCCTTCGCTGACGTAACGGAGCTGCATGCGGCCGCCGCGTGCCGCGCGCACGAGGGGCAGGCAGAGCTCGTCGACCGCCAGGCGCAGGTCCTCGATCTCCTCCACGTTGAAGCCTGCTTTGGCGGCGATGGTCGCAGCGGTCAGCCGGGCCAGCACCAGCAGGTCGGCGCTGACCGGAATCTGCAGGTCGATGACGTCGGTCACCGGTCGCCGCTCCTCGACGCCGCCGTCACGCCTGCAGCGCGGCGTCGACGGACGGGAAGATCTGGAAGATGTCCGTCAGCCCCGTGATCTCGAAGACCTTGAGGATCCTGGGCTCGGCCATGACGACCCGGAGGTTGCCGCCCGCTTCGCGGCAGCGTTTGAGCGCCCCGACCAGCACGCCGAGGGCCGTGGAGTCGAGGAAGGTCACGTCGAGCAGGTCCACGAGCACGGTCGGCCACCCGGCATCGACCTGGGCGTTCAGCCGCTCGCGCAGCGCCGGTGCCGTGGCGACGTCGATCTCCCCTTTCACCTCCACGACGGGCGGCCCCGCCGGGGCGGCCGGGCGCTCGGTGATCTCGAAGGTCTGGTCCATGGGGTCGGGACTCCTTTCCCACCTGCCCGCGTGGGGGACGGTCGGCACGCGAGCCCCGTGTGCCCCGCCCGGCTGGCGGGTTCCCGTGACGGGTCGAACAGCTGTTGCCCTCCGGGCGCCGCGCCAAACATGCCCGGCGGCCGACTGTGCCCGGCGAGGCGTGGTGCCAAACATGCCGAGGTGTGACTGTAGCGAGGAAGGCGGTGCCCCCGCCCTGCCGCCGGGCGGCGCTCACTGCTCGGCGAGGGTCACCTCGACGCCGGCCAGGCCGTCAGCGCCGACCGGTGCCAGGACGAGGTCGTCCACACCCCCGGCCTCGACGAGGTCGTGGCGGACGGTAGCCAGGGCCGTCAGCCGCTCGGGCGCGTCGCGCACCTCCAGGCGGGCGACGCGGGCTCGCAGGGAGCGCTGGGCTTCGGTCTTGGCCCGGCGGACCGCGGCGAGGACCTCGCCGGCCAGGGCGAGGACGTCGGGCCCGCCCGGCGCCCGATCGGCCACTGCCAGCTCCGTCGCGTCCGGCCAGCGGGCGCGGTGCACCGAGCCGTCGCGCCACCACGACCACACCTCCTCGGTGACGAAGGGTAGGAAGGGGGCGAACAGGCGCAGCTGCACCGACAGAGCCAGGGCGAGTGCCGCCCGGGCCGACCGGGTGCCGGCAGCCGCGCCATCGCCGTAGGCGCGCGCCTTGACCAGCTCGAGGTAGTCGTCGCAGAAGTTCCAGAAGTACGACTCGGTGCGCTCGAGGGCAGTCGTGTAGTCGTAGCCCTCGAAGGCGCCGGTGGCCTCTGCCACCACCTCGCGCAGGCGCCGCAGCGCGTGCAGGTCGAGCGCCTCGGTCACGGCCTCGGGGCCCGGGGCCGCAGCCCCTTCGAGCCGGCCCAGGGCGAAGCGCGAGGCATTGAGGATCTTGATCGCCAGGCGCCGCCCCACCTTCATCTGGCCCTCGTCGACCGCGGTGTCGGTCCCCTGGCGCCCGCACGCCGCCCAGTAGCGCACCGAGTCGGCGCCGTGGCGCTGCAGGAGGGGCAGGGGCGTGACCACGTTGCCCTTCGACTTGGACATCTTCTTGCGGTCGGGGTCGAGCACCCACCCCGAGATCGCCGCGTCGCTCCACGGGAGGCAACCGAGCTCGTACTCCGTCCGGACGATGGTCGTGAAGAGCCACGTGCGGATGATGTCGTGTGCCTGGGGCCGCAGGTCCATGGGGAACACGCGGGCGAACAGGTCGGGGTCCTCCTCCCAGCGCCCGGCGATGAGCGGGGTGAGCGACGAGGTGGCCCAGGTGTCCATGACGTCCGGGTCGCCCACGAACCCTCCAGGCTGCCCGCGCTGGTGCTCGTCGTAGCCCTCCGGCACGTCGGTCGAGGGGTCGATCGGGAGCCGGTCCTCGCTCGGCACGAGGAGCCGGGCGTGGTCGACCTGGCCATCGTCGCCGACTGCGTACCACACCGGCAGCGGCACGCCGAAGAAGCGCTGGCGGCTGATGTTCCAGTCGCTCTGCAGGCCCTCGACCCACGACCGGTAGCGGTGGGCCATGTAGGGCGGGTGCCACCGCAACGCCTCGCCGTGGGCGAGCAGCCGGTCACGAAGCCCGAGGGTGTGCACGAACCACTGCCGGGAGGTGACGATCTCGAGGGGGCGGTCGCCGCGCTCGTAGAACTTGACCGGGTGCACGATGGGTCGAGGCTGGCCGATGAGGGCACCTGCCTCGGCGAGCAGCTCCACCACGCGGTTGCGGGCCTGGCCGACGGACCGCCCGACGAGCTCGCCGTACGCGCGGGCTGCCCCGACAGGGTCCTCGCTCTCCCAGCCGGGCGCGCCCCAGGTGACCGGCTCGAGCCGTCCGTCGCGCCCGACGACGGCGCGCGTCGGGAGGCCCAGCTCGCGCCACCACAATATGTCGGTCGTGTCGCCGAACGTGCAGACCATGGCGATGCCCGAGCCCTTGTCGGGATCGGCGGCCTCGTGAGCCAGGACCGGCACCCGGACGCCGAACAGGGGCGTGAGGGCCTCGGTGCCGAACAGCGGGCGGTAGCGGTCGTCGCCAGGGTGGGCCACCAGCGCGACGCAGGCCGCCAGCAGCTCCGGCCGCGTCGTCTCGACGTCGACGTCCCCGCCGCTGGCGAGGCGGAAGCGCAGACGGTGGTAGGCGCCCGGCCGCTCGCGGTCCTCGAGCTCGGCCTGCGACACGGCCGTTTGGAAGTCCACGTCCCACAGGGTGGGCGCCGACTGCTGGTACGCGTCGCCCCGCGCCAGCATGCGGAGGAACGAGCGCTGCGAGGCCCGGCGCGCGGCGGGGTCGATCGTCGAGTAGCACAGGCTCCAGTCCACCGACAGGCCGAGCTGGCGCCAGAGGTCCTCGAACGCCTGCTCGTCCTCCGCCGTGAGGCGCTCGCACAGCTCGACGAAGTTGGGCCGCGAGATGGCCATCGGCGGGTCCGGGGGGACGGCCGGCGGCTCGAAGCCCGGGTCGTAGGGCAGGGTCGGATCGCAGCGGACGCCGAAGTAGTTCTGCACCCTGCGCTCGGTCGGCAGGCCGTTGTCGTCCCATCCCATGGGGTAGAAGGCCTCCCTGCCTCGCATCCGCTGGAAGCGGACCACCGTGTCGGTGTGGGTGTAGGAGAACACGTGGCCAAGGTGGAGGGACCCCGACACCGTCGGCGGCGGGGTGTCGACCGCGAACACCCGGTCGCGAGGCGCCGCCCGGTCGAACCGGTACGTGCCGTCCTTCTCCCACCGGGCCGCCCACTTCTCCTCGAGCCCCTCCAGGGAGGGCCGCTCGGGCACGCGGGACGCCCCCGGTGCCCGGCCGTCACCTGGGTCACTACCCGGGCCACTACCTGGACCACTACCCGGGCCATTACCTGGAACCGCCCCGATCATGATCGGGTTACCGTACCCGGATGCTGCGCCTCTTCGACACCGCCACTGCGACCGTGCGCCCCCTCGAGCTGCGCGAGACGGGCCGGGTGTCGATGTACGTGTGCGGCCCCACCGTCTACGACGTGCCCCATCTCGGGCACGGCCGGTCCACGCTCGTCTTCGACGTCCTGCGGCGCTACCTCACCTTCCTCGGCCTCCAGGTCCGCCACGTGTCGAACGTCACCGACGTCGACGACAAGATCATTGCCCGCGCCGCGGCGACCGGGCGGAGCGAAGCGGCGGTGGCGGCCGAGCAGGAGGTGGCGTGGTGGCGCGCCATGGACGCGTTGGGTGTGCTGCGCCCGACCGCCACCCCCCACGCCACCGCCTACGTGGGCCCGATGGTCGACCTGGTGGCCGACCTCGTCCGGCGCGGCGCGGCCTACGTCACCCCCGACGGCGTCTACCTGCAGGTCGAGCAGGTCCCCGGCTATGGCCTCCTCGCCCGCCAGCCGCTGGCATCGCTCCGGGCGGGGGCTCGGGTGGAAGCGGGCGAGCACAAGCGCTCGCCCCTCGACTTCGCGCTGTGGAAGAAGGCCAAGCCGGGCGAGCCGGCGTGGGACTCTCCCTGGGGCCCGGGCCGCCCCGGCTGGCACACCGAGTGCGTGGTGATGTCCCTCGAGCTCCTCGGCGAGGGCTTCGACCTCCACGGCGGGGGCCGCGACCTCGCCTTCCCGCACCACGAGAACGAGCGGGCCCAGGCCCTGGCCGAGGGCAAGGCCTTCGCCCGCCACTGGGTGCACCACGGCTGGGTCGAGGTCGAGGGCGAGAAGATGTCCAAGTCGGAGGGGAACTTCATGTCGCTGCCCGACCTCCTCGCCCGCAGCGACGCCCGTGCCTACCGGCTCCTCGTCCTGCGGGCTCACTACCGTTCGCCCATCGAGGTGGACCCCGGCACCGTCGAGCAGGCCGAGCGGGCGCTTCAGCGCCTCGACGCCCTGGCCCGGCGCTTCGACCTTGCCGATCCGCTGGCCGAGGGTGACGGGGTGGTGGTGCTCGGCGCCACGTCGTCGGCCGGCGCCGCCCCGGACCTCGTCGCGAAGTTCCGCGAGCGCATGGACGACGACCTCGACACGCCGGCGGCCGTGGCCGGGATCTTCGAGCTGGTCAACCAGGCCAATGCGACCGCCGATTCCGGCGACACGCCCCGAGCATCGGTGCTGGCCCGCACGGCGGCAGTGCTCTGCGGCGTGCTGGGCCTGCGCCTGCAAGGCCGGCAGGCGGACGTCGTGGACGACTGGGCCGCGCGGCTGGTGGCCGAGCGCGACGAGGCCCGGGCCGCTCGCGACTTCGAGCGGGCGGACCGCCTTCGCGACGAGCTGGTGGAAGCGGGCTGGGTGGTCGAGGACCATTCCGGGGGCACGCGGATCCATCGCCGTGGCGAGCAGGCGGGCGTCGACCCCCCTGGCGGCCCCTGCTAGCGTGCCTGCGGGGAGCCCGGGTGCACCGCGGTCCTCCGATTCCGGCGTGGCCGGACAGCAATGAGCAATAAGAGTCGGGCGTGGCCGTCAGCAACAAGAGTCGGGTGTGGCCGGACAGCAACAAGGCCGGCGTGGCCGGACAGCAACAAGGCCGGCGTGGCCGGACAGCAACAAGGTAAGGGGGATTGCCACCGTGGCATCCGGAACGGTCAAGTGGTTCAACTCCGAGAAGGGCTATGGCTTCATCTCCCAGCCCGACGGCGGGGCCGACGTGTTCGTCCACCACACCGCAATTCAGATGAACGGCTACCGGTTGCTCGAAGAGGGCCAGCTGGTCGAGTTCGAGGTCGAGCAGGGCCCCAAGGGCCTGATGGCCAAGGACGTGCGCCCCGTCAGCTCCTGAGCGCCGGCGCGCCACCATGGCCCCGCGGCCGGTGACCGCCGCCCCGCCGGCCCCGCGGCCGGGTCGTGCGCGGCACGCCGCTCGAGGGGGCGTCCTTCCGTGACGCCCCCGTTCTCCCTCCAGCTCGACGACGACCAGCAGCAGCTCAAAGCCTGGGTGCACGACTTCGCCGAGCGGGTCGTCCGTCCGGTGGCCCACGAGTGGGACGAGCGCGAAGAGACGCCCTGGCCGGTGATCGAGGAGGCAGCCCGAGTGGGCCTCTACTCGTTCGACTTCCTGGCCACCTGTTTTGCCGACCCGACCGGCCTGCAGCTGGCGCTCGTGATGGAGGAGATGGCGTGGGGTGACGCCGGCATCTGCCTGGCTGTCTTCGGGTCCACGCTGGCCGTGGCCGCCATCATGGCCAACGGCACCGCGGCCCAGCAACAGGAGTGGCTCCCCCAGTGCTTCGGCACGCCTGAGGCCCCGAAGCTGGCGGCGTTCGGGGCGTCCGAGGCCGACGCCGGCTCCGACGTGTCCGCGCTCCGGACGCGCGCGGTCTACGACCCCGTGGCCGACGAGTGGGTGCTCAACGGCACCAAGACCTGGGTGACCAACGGCGGGCTGGCCGACCTCCACGTGATCGTGGCCTCCGTGGAGCCTGCCCTCGGGGCCCGCGGGCACGCCAGCTTCGTCGTTCCCGCCGGGACGCCCGGACTCCGCCAGGGCCAGAAATTCAAGAAGATGGGGATTCGGGCCTCCCACACGGCCGAGGTCGTGCTCGAGGACTGCCGTGTGCCGGGCCGCTGTGTCCTCGGCGGCCGCGAGCGGCTCGAGGAGCGGCTGGCGCGCGCCCGCGAGGGGCTGCCGGCCGCCGGGCAGGCGGCGATGGCCACGTTCGAGGCATCTCGCCCGCTCGTGGGCGCCCAGGCGGTCGGCATCGCCCGCGCCGCGTATGAGTTCGCGCTCGACTACGCGAAGGAGCGGCGCCAGTTCGGGCGGGCGATCATCATGAACCAAGCCATCGCGTTCAAGCTCGCGGACATGCGCACGAGCATCGACGCCGCTCGGCTGCTCGTGTGGCGAGCAACGTGGATGGCGCGCAACGGCCGGCCGTTCAGCGCGGGTGAGGGCTCGATGGCCAAGCTCGTCGCCGGCGAGACGGCCGTGCGTGTCACCGAGGAGGCCATCCAGGTCCTCGGCGGGTACGGCTACGTCCGCGACTACCCCGTCGAGCGATGGCACCGCGACGCCAAGATCTACACCATCTTCGAGGGCACGAGCGAGATCCAGCGGCTCATCGTCAGCCGGGCCATCTCCGGCCTGCGCATCCCCTGATCCCCGACCCGGGTGCCGTGGCGGGAGTGGGGCCATCGGGGACCGCGAGCGTTGCCCATCTGGAATGGATCGTTTCATGACAGCCCCTTGAAACTGTTCGGGAGGCATGGTTGCGTTCTCGAGAACGCGTGGCCGGCCCGGCTGTTCCTGGACGACGCGCGCTGGGGCAAACACCTGCGAAGGGGGTAGGACGTGAAGAACCGACGTGCCGGGGGCAGCCTCCTGGCCATGCTCGCTGCGGCGTCGTTGGCCGTCGCCGGCTTGGCGGCCCCGGCCGCCGCGGCGGCCCCGGGGGTCACGAAGAAGGCCGTGAAGGTCGGCTTCATCACCGACATCACCGGCATCGCCTCGTCGACCTTCGAGGACAGCGCCCAGGGCATCGCTGCCCGCTTCGCCCTCCAGAACGCACATGGGGGGGTCAATGGCCGGAAGCTCGAGCTCGTCACCGCGGACACGACGTCCACGCCCGCCGGGGCGCAGACAGCCGCGCAGGACCTCGTCGAGACCAAGGGCGTCTTCGCCGTGGCCGAGGTGAGCGCCCTGTTCTTCGGCGCGTACCACTACCTGAACCAGCAGGGCATCCCCGTCGTGGGCACCTCGCTCGACGGCCCGGAGTGGTACCAGCAGCCCAACACCAACATGTTCAACATCGAGGGCACCAACAGCCCCAACTATCCGTCCTACACGCAGTGGGGGAAGTTCTGGAAGGCCACCGGGGCGAAGAAGATCAGCATCGTCATGTCCCAGACGCCGTCCTCCCAGCGGGCCGGCCAGCAGGAGATCAACTCCATCAAGGCCGTCGGGCTCCAGACGTGCGACGACACGGTCGTCCCCCTGGGGGGTGTGAACTTCAGCGCCTGGGCGCTCAGCTTCAAGAACGCCGGTTGCGACGGCGCCGAGTGCTCGTGCGTGCTCAGCTCGAGCCTGGCGATGGCCACCGCCATCAAGAACCTCGGCCTCACCGACGTCAAGATCGACTTCGCCGCGGGACCGTCCCAGGGTGTCTTCGCCAACCAGGCCACCCTGTCGGCGGCGGAGGGCGCGTACTTCCCGGGCACCAACTTCGACCCGACCTACCAGAAGCCGGCCAGCAAGGCCATGCTGGCCGCGCTGCGCAAGTACGACCCGAGCTACAAGGGGGGCATCCCGGACCTGGGGCTCAGCGACGGCTGGGAGGTGGGCGACCTGTTCATCAAGGGGCTGCAGGTCGCGGGCAAGAACCCCACGCGCCAGTCGTTCATCGCCAACCTGCGCAAGGTCGGCAACTTCGATGCAGGAGGCCTGCTGCCCCACCCGGTGTCGTTCCGGAACTTCGGGCAGGCCCCCAAGCAGAGCTGCATCCTGAGCGCTCACTTCGTCGACGGCAAGTACCAGGCGTTCCCGGCGAGCGGCAAGCCGTTCTGCGGCACGCTGATCCCGAACTCGAACGCCTCGTGAGCCGGCCGGCGGCGGCCGGATGGCGTTCGCAGGCGGCGGCTGGCGGGGCGGCTGGCGGGCGGCAGAGGAGGAGGGGAGGAGGGGAGGAGCCCCCGTGCACATCGACGACATGATCCTCGTCAGCATCGACGACCACGTGATCGAACCGGCTGACATGTTCGACAACCACATCCCCGAGAAGTACCGGGACCAGGCGCCCAGGTACGTCCACGACGCCACCGGGCGCGGCTACTGGGAGTTCCAGGGCCAAGAGACCGGGATGAGCGGCCTCGGAGCCGTCGCGTCGTGGCCGCGCGAGGAGTGGGACATGCAGCCGGTCGACTTCGCGGAGATGCGCCCGGCGGTCTACGACCTGGACCTGCGGGTGCGCGACATGGACGCAAACGGGCAGCTGGCCGGCATGTGCTTCCCGACCTTCGCCGGGTTCAACGGGATGTCCCTGGCGCGCTCGACCGTCGACCGGGACCTCACCAACGCCGTCGTGGCCGCGTACAACGACTGGCACATCGACGAGCTGGCGGGTGGGCACCCGGGCCGGTTCATCCCCCTCGCCATCGTGCCGACCTACGATCCCGAGGCCATGGTGGCCGAGATCAACCGGGTGGCCAGGAAGGGTTGCACGGCGGTGTCGCTGCCCGAGACCCCCTACGGGGTGGGCCTCCCCGCCTTCGACGAGGACGGCTACTGGGACCCGGTGTTCCGGGCCCTGTGCGACCACGACATGGCGATGTGCCTGCACATCGGCGGCGCGTTCGGCCTGCTCCAGCGCGCCAGGACGGCCAAGGAGGACAACCTCATCATCATGTCCCCGCAGCTCTCGGCCGTCGCCACCTCCGACCTCATGGTGGGGGGCACCTTCGTGCGCTTCCCCGACCTCAAGGTGGCCATGTCCGAGGGCGGGGTGGGCTGGATCCCCTTCTTCCTCGACCGCATGGATCGCCACGTCTGGAACCATCGCTGGACCGGGCTCGAGATCGCCAAGGGGAAGACGCCGACCGAGCTGTGGCGGTCCAACTTCCTCGGCTGCTTCATCACCGATCCTGCCGCCCTCCGGCTCCGGGACCGCATCGGCGTCGAGTCCATCGCGTGGGAGTGCGACTACCCCCACTCCGACTCCACGTGGCCCCGCTCGCCCGAGCTGCTCATGGGCGAGCTCGTGGCGGCGGGCTGCAGCGACGAGGAGATCGAGGCCATCACCTGGAAGAACGCGTGCCGCTTCTTCAACTACGACCCCTTCGCCCACGTCCCTCGCGAGAAGGCCACCGTCGGGGCCCTGCGGGCGACGGCGACCGACGTGGACGTGAGCGAGGTCTCTAAGGAGGAGTACCGTCGGCGCTGGGCTGACGCGCACAAGGTGGCCTGAGGGCGCACCGGGTGCTCCGTAGCACCCGGCTGGCGCCCGCGGGGAGGCTGGAGCCCGATGCGCGGGGGCGATCGGGAGGGGAGGAGACGTTGACCACTGCGAGGCCCGAGCCCCGGCCACCGCTCCCCGCTCCCGACCCCCTGACGTCGTTCTTCTGGGAGGCCGCCCGGCGCCGGCGGCTGGCGATCCTGCGATGCGACGACTGCGGGTGGTACGTGCACTGGCCTCGCCCGGTGTGCAAGCGGTGCCGCTCCTTCTCGCTCACCCCGACCGAGGTGTCGGGGCGGGGGACCCTCTACAGCTGGACGGTCGGCATGCAGGCCTTCCACCCGTGGTTCGAGGACCGGCTCCCCTATCTCCTGGCCGTGGTCGAGCTCGAGGAGCAGGCCAACCTCAAGCTCGTCACCAACCTGGTGGAATGCGACGAGTCCCAGGTCGAGATCGGCATGGCTCTCGAGGTGACCTTCGAGGTCGTCTCGCCGGAGCTCACCCTGCCGATGTTCCGCCCTGCACAGGGGGCCTGAGGGTGGCGCGCCGCCAACGGGTGGCCGTCGTCGGCGTCGGCTACTCCACCGTCGGGAGGCGCACGGGGCTCAGCCTGGAGCACCTCACGGCGCAGTCCTCGGTCGCCGCGCTGGCCGACGCCGGCCTGGCTGCGCGCGACGTCGACGGCGTCGTCGTGCACAGCTTCCCGCACCAGTACGTCGGGGCGACTCAGGCGGCGGACCTCATCGGGGTGCCGGACCTGGCCTTCTACTCGGGGTCGGTCGACGGGGCGGCCTACAGCGTCGCCGCGCTCCACGGGATCGCCGCGGTGGCGTCGGGCTCCTGCCACACGTGCCTCACCATCCGGACGGTCCACCAGGCAGGCGCGGCCGGCGGCGGGGTCCCGGCGGGCGATGCGCGGGTGGGCGGCCCTCGCCAGTTCCTCCTGCCCTACGGCTCGTTCACCGGGGCCCACTGGGCCGGGCTGTACATGCGCCGCCACATGCACCAGTACGGCACGACCGAGGAGCACTTCGGGGCGTTCGCGGTGGCCCAGCGCGACTTCGCCACCCGCAACCCCGATGCCCTGTTCCGGGAGCCCCTCTCCATGGACGACTACCTGGGCTCGCGCTACATCACCAAGCCCTTGCACCTGCTCGACTGCGACTACCCCGTCGACTCGAGCTCTGCGCTCATCTTCACGACCGAGGAGCGGGCCCGCGACCTGGCCAAGAAGCCCGTGTTCTTCGACGCCTGGGCGATGGGGACGACCGACGTCGTGGACTTCAACCTGGTGGAGGACATGACGCACTCGTCGCCGTGGCGTGCCGCGAAGCGGATGTGGGAACGGACCGACCTCAGCCCCGCCGACGTCGACGTTGCCGGCCTCTACGACGGGTTCACGTTCATCGCCATGCAGTGGCTCGAGGCGCTCGGGTTCTGCGGCGAAGGTGAGAGCGGCCCGTTCGTCGCCGCCGGGGAGACGCGCCTCGGCGGGGCGATCCCGACCAACACCGACGGCGGGGCGTGCAACGTCGGCCGCCGCCACGGCGCCAACTTCTTCATCGAGGTGACCCGGCAGCTGCGCGGCGAGGTCGGCGGGGGCCGCCAGGTGCCCGGCGCCGAGGTCGGCGTGGTGAGCAACGCGGTCGGGGGCTTCGCCGCCTGCGCGCTCTTGACCGCGTCGTGAGACCGAGTGCACCGGTCGTGGGCTCGCGTGGCGCCGTGACCCCGTCCTGAAACGTGACCCCGTCCTGAAAGGAGCACCATGGACATCCTCCGCGGCATCAAGGTGATCGACATCACGGCGTGGGCGTTCGTGCCCTCCGCAGGCGGCGTGCTCGCTCACTGGGGGGCCGACGTCATCAAGGTCGAGAGCCCGACCGCGCCCGATCCCATGCGTCTGCTCGACGGCACGCTCGAGCCGGGGCGCGCCAGCACCTACTTCAAGCATTACAGCCGGGGCAAGCGCTCCGTGGCCCTCAACCTGGCCACCCCCGAAGGCCGGGAGATCCTCTACGCGCTCGCCGCAGATGCCGACGTCTTCTTGACGAGCTACCTGCCCGACGTCCGCCGGAAGCTCGAGATCGACGTGGAGCACATCCGGGCGATCAACCCCCGGATCGTCTACGCCCGGGGGAGCGGGCAGGGCCCCAAGGGCCCCGATCGCGCCCGGCCCGGCTACGACGGCATCACGTGGTGGTGCCGTGGCTCCCTCGCGCAGTCGGCCATGGACGTCTCCGGGGCCCGCTGGCCGACGGGGATGGTCGGCCATGGCGACGGCATGTCCGGCATGACCCTCGCCGGTGGCATCTGCGCGGCCCTGCTGCACCGCGAGCGGACCGGGCACGCGCCGGTGGTGGACGCCTCGCTCCTCGGGACTGCCGTCTGGTTCAACGGCCCTGCCCTGATCGCGGCCCAGTTCACGCCCCAGCAGCGCGAGTTCGGGCCCGTCGAGCCGCCGCCGAGCCGGCTGGCCGGATCGGCGACCTCCGGTGCCTACCAGACCCGCGACCACCGCTTCGTGAACCTGTCCCTCGACCTGGCGTCCGACGTCGACCGGGTGTTCGCCGACTTCTGCGACCACGTGGGGAAGCCCGAGCTCGCCGCCGACGAGCGCTTCGCCCGGGCTGCGGACCGCCTCGCTCACCGCCAGGAGCTGCACGAGATCCTCGCCGGCGTGTTCGCCGCCAGGACCCTCGAGGAGTGGAAGGTGGCGCTCGCCACCACCGAGGGGGCGTGGTCGCCGGTCAGCACGCCCGAGGAGGTCTACGAGGACCCCCAGACCCAGGCGAACGGCTTCCTGCGCCACGTGGACTACCCCGGCGGGGGGCTGAAGGTCCCGGTGCCACCGGTGCTCTTCGACGAGGAGGCCGGCGACCCGCCGCGGGCGCCCGACTTCGCCGAGCACACCGACGAGGTCCTCGCCGCCCTCGGCTACGGGGCCGCGGAGGTCGAGCGGTTGCGTGCCGCAGGCGTGGTGGCCTGAGACGCCGAGGCCGGGCGCGGCGTCGCGGGCCGGTGGTGGCGGTCCGCCGGCATGAGCGGCACGCTCAGAGCGGGTCGCCCATGCGGGCGAAGGCATCGACGGCATTGGCTCCGAGGAAGCGCTCCCGCGTGGGCGGGTCGAGGGACCCCAGCGCGCCGCCGTAGGCGTTGAGGGGGTCGGCGTTGCCCTCCTGGTGCGGGTAGTCCGAGGAGAACAGGGCCATCTCCGGCAGCGCCGCGACGACGTCGAGGACCCGAGCCTCGTTGAAGCCGGGCAGCGGCGTGAACCGTATGTTGCGCCGCAAGAGCTCGTCGCCGGTGAGCTCGAAGGGCCAGGGGCCCATCATGGTCGAGGACCTCGACTGGCGCCCGCAGAGGTCGACGTACGCGGGGATCCACCCGACGCCCATCTCCTCGAGCACCACGGTCAGGTTCGGGTGGCGGTGGAGCGCCCCGCCGAAGAGCAGCGACGACAGGAGGTCCTCGGCCACGTGGTGGCGCTTGGTCGACGACAGCCGCAGCAGGGCCGACACCCCCGCGCCGCCTGGGAGGTCCCAGCCGATGTCGGCCCACCCGCCGTAGTCGGCGTAGGTGTTGCCGACGTGGATGACCGCCACCATCCCGAGATCCGTGGCTGCCGACCAGACGACGTCCCACTCCGGGTGGCCCGGCGGCGTGGCCCTCGGCGGCCGCCCGTCGAGCGTGTAGAGGAAGAAGGCGCGATGGCCCTTGGCCCGCGCCCGCTCCATCTCGGCCACGGCGGCACCGAGGTCCGCGAAGTCGACCACGGCCACGCCGTGCAGACGGTGGCTGCCGTCGGCCAGCTGTTCGGCCAGCCAGTCGTTGCAGATGGCCGCCCCCTGCGGGCGGTCGGGGCCGAGGTACTCGAGCAGCTGCCACCAGCTGCCGGGGTTGACCAGGCAGTGGTCGATGCCCGTTGCGTCCATCCACGCCAGGCGCTCGGCTGGCGACGAGGGGTGCGGTGGCTGCATCGTGACCCGCTCACCCCGCTCCTCGGACGCCTGCACCAAGGTGGCGAGCATGGTGGCGCCGTCGGGACGCCGGTCGTCGGGCAAGGCCCGGAGGAGGTCGCCCGCGAGACCGTTGGCCAGGTGCTGGACGATCTTCGGGAACCGGTCCCGCCACCGCTCGAACGGGTGGCGCCCCCGCTCGAACTTGGCCACCTCCCAGTGCGAGTCGACGTCGACGACGACCATGGTGCTCCCCCTTCGACGACGGTGCCCCCCTTGGGTGCTCCCCCGTGTCCCCCCGGCGCAGGCGCGCGCTTGCCGGCGGCGCAGGGGATCCTACCGAGCACGGGGCGCGAGCCGCCCAGCCGAGCTCCCTCGTCCGATCTCGGGCTGCCCGTGGCGGGCCACGTGGTCGGCAGCGCCGATCGCTGTGGCGGGGCGAGGAGCCCCGCTCGCCATTTGGTGAGCCTCTGCCTGCTGGCGTAGGTTCGCCGCCCGCGGGCTCGTCACGAGAGAACGGGCGCCCGCGTGCTCGTCACGAGGGAAGGCACATGGACGGACGCCGAACGCCGGGCAGGGCTCGCGGCTGCTCCGCGGACCGTTGCGCCGCCCGGCCGGGTGCCGGGGCCCGAGTGCTCGTGATCTGCACGGGCAACGTCGCCCGCTCGGTGATGGCCGGCGCCATGCTCGAGCACCTCGCCGGGGCCCACGGGCTCGACGTGACGGTCACGACGGCGGGCATCCTCGCGGTCGAGGGCCAGCGTGCCAGCATGCGCACGCGCGCCGCGCTGGCCGCGGTCACCGGGCTGCCGGCCGCGTCCGTCGGGGGCCACCGAAGCTGCCAGCTGACGGGGGACCACCTGCGCGATGCCGATCTGGTGGTCGCGATGGAGCTCGACCACGTCCGCTACGTCCGCCGGAAGCATCCTGGTGCAGCAGCCCGGACGGCCACGCTGCGCCGGCTGGCTGCCCAGCTGGAGCCGGCGGGCACGCCGCTCGCCGAACGGGTGGCCAGCCTGGGTTTGGCGGCTGCCCCGCTCGACCCGGCCGAGGAGGTCGCCGACCCTGCCGGCCAGCCCGATGAGGCCTACGTCGAGTGCGCGCGCGAGCTGTGGTCGCTCTGCAGCCAGGTGGCGCCGCGCCTCGCGCCCTGACCGGGCCTCGCCTCAGCGGGGCACGGCCACGCTCGCGAACACGGCTTCCAGGCGAGCTGGGAGGTCCGCCAGGTTGAACCAGCGCTCGGCCACGGCCCGGTTGCGCTCGAGGAGGCCGGCGTCGGGAGCCGCCAGCCACCGTCCGATCCTCTCGTGGTCGCCGGCGGCGAACCACTCGAAGCCGAAGGCCGCCAGCTCGCCGGCAACCGGGTAGGGGCCGACTGCGAGCGGGCGGCGATGGACAGCCGCCTCGATCGAGGGGTTGCCGAACCCCTCCCACGTCGAGGGCAGGACCACGAGGTCGCTGGCCGCGTAGGCGTCCTCGATCCCGCCCGCGTGCCCGTTCCCGCCTGCCGGGCCGCCGCCCGGCTCGAGGGCGTGGCGGCCTACCACGACCTGGCAGCGCGCCCGTGCAAGGAGGCGGTCGAGCTCGGGCCCGTAGCCGTCCTCTGGCGGTCCGAGCAACCAGTAGGTGGCGTCGATGGCCTCGGCGAGGCGCAGCGCGGCGGGGACGTTCTTGCGAGGGAGCGCCCTCGTGGGCTGGAGCAGGAGCCGGGTGGTCTCGCCGACGCCCAGTGCCGCCCGGGTGGCCCGCCGCCGGCCGGGCCGGGGATCGAGGTCGAAGGCGTTGTAGACCGTTGCCGCCTCGATCCCGCGCCGGGCGAGGGCGCGGGCCGCGTGCCGGCTGATGGTGACATGGCGCCAGGCAGGGTCGTCGGGAGGGCCGGCGAGATGCCGGAGGTGCGGCCGCTCCCAGGGCAGGTCGTGATGGTGCAGCACCGCAGGCCTCCCGCGCAGGAAGGCGGCGAGCCGCGCCGCTGCCGGCGGGTTGAGCGGCAGCGAGCACACGTTCTCCACCACGACGAGGTCCGCTGCCCCCAGGGCGGCGTCGAGCTCGGCCGTCGTCGGCGGCTCCGGCGCCGTCATGGCCAGACCGGGCACGAGGTGGTCGACCGGGCCCTCGCCGGCGACGGTCACCACCTCCATGCCCAGGCACTCCATCGCCCAGCGCCATTTCGCCGCCTCGACCGACACCCCGTCGGTGCCGCCGAGGCGGAACGAGACGAGGGCGACCGTGGGCATCGAGCGCACTGTAGGGCTCCCGCCACGCGGTACCGTGGCGAGGGCCGGCGCGGCGAGGGTCCCGGCGGGAGACGGCAGCGAGCAGGGAGTGCGAATGCCGAAACGGGCGCTCATCACCGGAGTCACCGGCCAGGACGGCTCCTACCTGGCCGAGTTCCTCCTCGACCACGGGTACGAGGTGGTCGGCATGGTCCGGCGGTCCAGCACCGTCAACTTCGAGCGGATCGCCCACATCCAGGACCGGATCGAGCTGGTGGCCGGCGACCTCCTCGACGAGGCGTCGCTCATCACCGTCCTGCGCGACCACCGACCCGACGAGGTCTACAACCTCGCTGCCCAGTCGTTCGTCCAGACCAGCTGGAGCCAGCCCGTCCTCACGGGCGAGACGACGGCGCTCGGGGTCACCCGGTTGCTCGACGCCATCCGCACCGTGGACCCCGACATCCGCTTCTACCAGGCCAGCTCGTCGGAGATGTTTGGCAAGGTGCACGAGGTCCCCCAGCGCGAGACCACGCCCTTCTACCCCCGCAGCCCCTACGGGGTGGCAAAGGTCTACGGGCACTGGATCACGGTCAACTACCGCGAGAGCTACGGGCTGCACGCGTCGTCGGGCATGCTGTTCAACCACGAGTCACCTCGCCGGGGCCTCGAGTTCGTCACCCGCAAGGTGACCCACGGCGTGGCGCGCATCGCCTGCGGCCTGCAGGACAAGCTGCATCTCGGCAACCTCGACGCCCAGCGCGACTGGGGCTACGCGGCGGACTACGTGCGGGCCATGTGGCTCATGCTCCAGCGGGACCGGCCGTCGGACTACGTCGTGGCCACCGGCCAGACCCACTCCGTGCGCGAGCTGTGCCAGCTGGCCTTCGCTGCCGCCGGGCTCGACTGGGAACAGCACGTCACGGTCGACGAGCGGTTCTTGCGACCGGCCGAGGTGGACCTCTTGGTCGGCGACCCCTCGCGTGCCGAGGCGGAGCTCGGCTGGCACCGCGAGGTGGACTTCGCCGGGCTCGTCGCCATGATGGTGGAGGCGGACCTGGCCCTGGTCCGCAAGCAGCTCGCCTGAGGAGCCTGTCGAGCTGAGGGTGCAGGTCGAAGGGAGGGCATGCTGGTCCTCGCGCTGGGAGGCGGGGCTGCCGTGCCGGCAGCGGTGACGGCCGATCCGGCCGGGGTGCTGGTGGCGTTCGGCGCCGGGATCCTGTCGTTCGTGTCGCCGTGCGTGCTGCCGCTCGTGCCGGGCTACGTGTCGATGGTGACGGGACTGTCGGCCGCCGAGCTGGCTGCCGGGCCGGGCCAGTCGCCGCGCCGCCTGGCGCCGCTCCTGCGGGGGATCGGGCTGTTCATCGTCGGTTTCACGGTCGTGTTCGTGGCCCTCGGGGCCGCTGCCTCGGGCCTGGGCCACGCGCTCGGCACCCACAAGCAGCAGCTGACGACGGCGGCTGGCGCGGTCGTGGTGGTCCTCGGGCTCGTGCTGGTGGCGAGCGCGGCGCCGCTCCGAGCATCGCGGCTCGTCGGCGCCCGCGGCTCGGGCGTCCTGGCCAGGGTGCTCGGGGAGCGCCGGGTCCACGTGCGGCCCTCCGCCCTCGGCGCCTGGGCGGCCCCGGTCGCCGGCATGGCGTTCGCCTTCGCCTGGACGCCGTGCATCGGCCCGGTGCTCGGGGCGGTGACCGCCCTGGCTGCCACGCGGGCCACGCTCGCAGGCGGGGTGGTCCTCCTCGCCGCCTACTCGCTCGGCCTGGGCGTGCCGTTCCTCGTGACGGGGCTCGCCTTCGGCCGCCTGACGGCCACCCTCGCCGGGATGCGCCGGGGGCTGTGGGCGGTCCACGCCGTCGGGGGGGTGGTCCTGGTCGCGTTCGGCGCCTTGTTGCTGGCCGGCCAGCTCGGTTGGCTGTCCTCGCAGGTTTCCACGCTGCTCGACCACCTCGGGCTGCACCGCCTCACCACCAGCTGACTGCCGTCCGGCCGGCAGCCGAAGCCGCGGGGCCGTGGCCTGCCGCCTGGTGGTGGTCCACCGGCGCCCGTAGCATGTGCCACCGACGTCATGACCCCCGCCGTCCACCTCCGCACCGCCATCGCGCTCGCCGGGCGGTTCCCGGCGCTCGCCGGCGTCGACCTGCGGGTCGACCCCTCTGAGGTCGTCGTGGTCCTCGGACCCAACGGTGCGGGCAAGACGAGCCTCCTGCGCGCGTGTGCCGGGCTGCTGCCGGTCACCTCGGGTGAGGCGTGGGTGCTCGGCCACGACCTGCGCCGGAACCGGACCGAGGTCCGCCGCCGGGTCGGCCTCCTGGGTCACGCGGCGCCTCTCTACGACGAGCTCAGCCCGCTCGAGAACGCCCGCTTCGCGGTGCGCGCCGCGGGGCTCGGCACCGAGCGGGTCGAGCCGGCGCTCGAGCGTCTCGGCCTGACGGGGCGGCTCCGCCGTACCCCCGTCGGGCGGCTGTCGGCCGGGCAGCGGCGCCGGGCGGCCCTCGCGATCCTCCTCGCCCGCCAGCCGGCGCTCTGGTTGCTCGACGAGCCGCACGCCGGCCTCGACGCCGACACCCGCCTGCTGGTCGCCGAACTGGTCGCCGAGGCCGCCGCGTCGGGCGCCGCTGTCGTGCTCTCCTCGCACGAGCCGGCGCTGTCGGCGACCCTCGCCGACCGGATGGTGACCATGGCGGGGGGAAGGGTGACCGAGGAGGCGCCCGGTGCCAGGCGTCCGGTCCTGGCCGCCGTCGGCCCGGAGGGCCCCCGTGTGGCGTGACGCCCTCCTCGTCGCGGGGAAGGACCTTCGGATCGAGGCGCGGTCGCGTGTGGCGCTGTGGCAGGTGCTGCCCTTTGCCCTGCTCGCCATCGTGCTCTTCGCCTTCGCGCTGGGCCCGGCGCCCGAGGCGCTGCGCCAGGCGGCGCCGGCGGTCTTCTGGCTGGCCGTGCTCTTCTCGACCGTGCTCGCCGTGCAGCGGAGCTTCGCCATCGAGTCGGGCGAGGGCACCCGCGACGGCCTCCGGCTCTCGGGCATCGACCCCGCGGGCGTGTTCCTGGGCAAGGTTGCTGCCGTGGCGGTGCAGCTGGTCGCCCTCCAGGTCGT
>Ga0070738_10003387_pt1 | contig 21083 bp, 22 predicted proteins | sample Coa_R2_2_FD_66446 | JGI IMG/M metagenome (GOLD analysis project Ga0070738, IMG submission 66446) | Surface soil microbial communities from Centralia Pennsylvania, which are recovering from an underground coalmine fire - Coalmine... | ecosystem: Environmental > Terrestrial > Soil > Unclassified ... | reverse complement strand
GTTTGCGGGCGGCGAGCAGGCGGGCGTGGCCGGCGATGATGATCCCGTCCGACCCGGCCAGAATGGGGTTGGTCCACCCGAACTCGGCGATCGAGGCCGCGATCTGGGCAACCTGTTCGTCACTATGCGTGCGCGCGTTCCGGGCGTAAGGGATCAGCCTTTCGACCGGCCACGTCACCACCTTCAAGTCCTTCATGCTTTGCCCGGCTGAGTGGATTTCTGGAACAGGCCCAGTTCGTTCTGCAGATCGACGATCTTCCCGATCATGGGAATCACAATGGCGACCAGTTTGTCCCAGGAGAACTCGGCAGCCAGCGAACTGCTGCCGTCATAGGCGGTCTTGAGAATGTCGAGCACGAGATCGAGCTTCTTCCGGCCCTGACCGGGCAGCGGGATCGCGTCCTCGACGGCGCGAACGGCGCTCAAAATGAGCGGGAACAACTTGAGGACGGTGAGTAGCGTTTTCATTGTCGAAGGTTGGGTGGCGAGCGGCATAGTGGTAACAGACCGCCCGCCGCCGGGCGCGTGGGCTATGCCTTGCGGTTATTCAGGGCCTCGGTGACGGCAGCCACGACGATGGCGCGGATGCCTTCCTTGAAGGTCTGGTTGCCCAGAATCTCCTCGGCCGTGTAGCCCTGCTCATCGACGTTCCACTGCCGGTCGATGGCGATGTCGGCGTGGCGCACGGCCTGCTTGCCGGCCAGGTTCGCCGTCTCGGCCGACTGCTCGCTGACCTTCTGCGCGACCGCGATGGCGTTCTGCATGATCTGGTTGCCCAACGTCTGGGCGTCCAGCACCATCTTGTTGAATAGGGTGCGCTGCTGGCGGGTGGTCTCGAGCGACTCCTGAAGCAGTTCGTCGAAGACGCGCTTGTGGTTGAGGAACAGCAGGCCCGACTGCGCTTCCGACTGTCCCTTGAAAAACTCGTCCGAACCGGTCTCGAACTCGCGTTCGGCCTGATTCGGCGTGGCAACTTCGGGCATTGGCGTGGTCTCCTTGTGAGTGGGTTTGGGTTACGGGTTGGCCGCGCGCTGCGCGGCGATGTCGCTGAACTTTTCTCCGGACGCGAGCGCCGGCTCAATGCCGGTGAGGTGCTCGATGCGGCGCAGGATCACGTCGCAATATGCCGGGCTGATCTCGATGCCGTAACCGATGCGATCGAGCACGTGTGCCGCGGCGATGGTCGTTCCGCTTCCCAGAAACGGATCGAAGATCAGATCGCCGGAATCGGAAAAGGCCTTCACGAAGAACTCGGCCAGGGCCCGCGGGAAGGGAGCGGAGTGCGATCCCTGGCCGCTCTCCGTCTTCACCTCGATCACGTTACTCGGGCGTGCGATCCCGCCGTGCCGGCCCTCGAGGTCATTGGCGTTGCGGCGCGTGATCTGCCACGAATGGTGGTTCCTGCCGACGTCCGCCGCGGCGCCGCGCGGCCCGGTGCCCAGCAGACCGCTGCCGGACGTGGACTTCGGGTTATTGGGCGAGTAGTCGAAGCAGTCCTCCGACCAGTGCCCAACCGCCTTCGGGCGGAATTTGATCTTCTCGTGGCGGCAGAAGTGGAAGACTGGTTCCCACGCGTTTTTGAAGCGATTGCCCCAACCGCCCGGCACGCCATCGTCGGTCTTCCGCCAGCAGAGTTCATCGACGAAGCGCCAACCCCACTGCTCCACATGCGCAATGGTCAGCTTCTTGACGTACAGGTTGCGCTGGCCGCCGTCGGCGTGCTCCTTAATGTTGAGGAAGTACGAGCCGTCATCCGCCAGCACCGCAGCGATGTTCGCCGCCACATTGCGGAACCACTCGATGTACTGGTCCGGCGGGACCGGCCGGAATCCGCTGGAGGGATCGTAGGCACGCTGGGAAGCGTAAGGCGGCGACGTGATGACGACATTCGCCCGCGCCCCGTCGAGCAGCCGCTTCACAACCGCGTAATTCCGGCAGTCGCCGCAAATCAGCCGGTGTTTGCCGATCAGCCAGATGTCTCCGTGCCGCGTGACCGGCTCTTCCGGAGCTTCGGGCACTTCCTCCGGCGCTTCCCCTTTTTCAGAGGCGGCGACCTCGGGCGCGACCTCCGCAAACAGTGTCGCCAGTTCATCCTCATCGAACCCTAATAATGCGAGGTCAAGATCCGCGTCCTTGAGGTCCGCGAGCTCGGTGCGAAGGATCTCGTCATCCCAACCCGCGTTCTCGCCGATGCGGTTGTCCGCCAGGATGTAGGCGCGCTTCTGCGTCTCGCTCAGATGATCGAGCACAACGACCGGAACCTGGTCGATCCCGAGCTTCCGCGCCGCAAGCACCCGGCCATGGCCCGCGATGATGCCGGCGTTCGTGTCCACCAGCACCGGGTTGTTGAACCCGAACTCAGCGATGCTCGCAGCGATCTGGGCGACCTGCTCATCCGAGTGCGTGCGCGCGTTCCTCGCGTACGGAACCAGCCGGTCCAGCGGCCACAACTCGATACGCTTCGCCATCGCGGGCGCGAGGCGGCCATCAATCACCGAGGGTTTCGATCTCCTGGATTCGCCTGCCAATCCAACGCATCACGGGAACCGCCATCGAATTGCCTATGGCCTTGTAGCGCGGACCATCCGGAGTGGCCCCCAACCGCCGAGCCTCATCGAGTGGGATGCCGAGGTAGGCAGCCATTTCCGAAACCTCGTCCGCGCGAAGCTTCTTCCGATAATTCGGAATCAATGTGTAATCGTCCGGCAGACCTTGAAGCCGCTCGCACTCGCGCGCTGTAAGCCTTCGAACTGCAAACGACGTCGCCAGCAGCGGCGCACCGTCGCCACGTCCGGAACCGCCGGACTGCGCCTTTAGCGGTGGCGCAATTACATCCGGAGCACCGCGTCCGTTGCGTGCGAAGCGGGATTCGAAAACCACCGGCGGCCCGACCGTCCCACCGTCGCTCGCGAGTACCGGAGGCGCAATCTCGTCCGGCACGAAACCGTCCTGAGCGAATCCCCGGAACGCCACTGCGAGCTGGCCGCCGGCATTCGGATGCGATTCCCGGTGGCCCATCGCGCGCATCGTCGGCGCGACATCTTCCGTCGCGTCCGCGCCCGAGTCCTTGCACGAAAACGCAACGGGCAGAATCGGTACGCCGCGGCCGGTGCCGTCCTCGCTCGCATCCATTCCCTCAGCGCGTAGCGTGTGCGCGATCAACGATCCGCACGTGTCCACGCTCATGCCGGGGAAGCGGTCCCCGCCGGTACGGTTCGCGCCGGCAAGCAGCGGCGGCGCAACCTCCACGCAGAACGTTTCGGTTTCGAAGTCCATCCGCATGCTGCCGCCGTGGGCGTTGCATGCAGTCGCGATGTTAATCGGCCCGGTCGTGTTATTGCCGCCGAACGGGATCAGGTGACCGGCCTGAGCCTGGTTATCGTCCGCGCCACATGTTCCAACGCCATCCGCAGTAAGGGCGGCAACGCCCTGGCGCGTTTTGCGGCGCGCCGGAGTATCCCGGCACAGGCCTTGGCGCTCAAGAAGTACCGCTGCGGCACGGCACCAATCTCCAAGATGTCCGACAACGAAGACGCGACGGCGTCGCTGGGGCACTCCGAAGAATTGAGCGTCCAGCACTCGCCAAGCGCAACCATACCCGAGTTCCGCCAGCGTCCCGATGATGGCGCCAAAATCCCGTCCGCCGTTCGACGACAGAACACCGGGGACGTTTTCCCAGACGACCCAACGGGGCCGAAGGCGGCCAGCAAGTCGGCAAAACTCGATGGCCAGTTGACCACGCGGATCAGCCAGGCCGCCTCGTCTTCCGGCAACGGAGAACGAGGGACACGGGGTTCCGCCCACAAGTAGGTCGATTGGGCCGGACTCGGCCCGGATCTCTCTGAAGTCGCCAAGGTTGGGAACGCCCGGGTAGCGGTGTGCTAACAGCGCCGAACAGAACGGATCGATTTCCGCGAACCACGCCGGCCGAAACCCCAGCGGTTCCCAAGCGACGGTGGCTGCTTCAATTCCCGAGCACACGCTGCCGTAGATCATCGGGCCGGATCTGTCTCTTCTCACCGGAACTTGTGTCGCCGGCATTTACTCCGATTTGAGTTGGTGGTGCTACATGAGACCGTCGCCACGGCAGGTCGTAGCCCCTGCCGCCTGCTGGCTCAGCTTCGGGCCGGTCTCCCTACTCTCAGCCCACCGGCGTCTCTCTGGCTGCGGCAAAGCACGAGGTGTCCTCCGTGTGGCCAAATTGGCCACTCGGCGTTTTATTTCCGCCGTGCTTCGTATGCTGATGCACGCCCGGTGAACTTTGGAATCCTGTGCCGCGCTCCACGCGACGATCGAATGACGACCTGACGACCCTGACGACCTCTTTTCGGTCGTCACGCTGGCGAAATCGTGCCATCCGGCCACCGCCGGGCGCGAGGCCCGGGAAGGACCCAGGATTGCTATAGGTAGCGCGGCCCCTTCGGCCTGTGGCGCGTCGTGGCGCGCTCCTGGCACGCCTGCCAACTGCGCGGCAGATGCCGGTTCGGGTAGTGCCGCAACGCCTGCCAGATCTCCCGCTTCCGCTTCGCCGGCAGGCTGACGAAGAGCCTGAGCGCGCCCTTCGCAGGGTCGATGCCCGATCGCTCGCAGATCTGCCGGAAGCTGAAGACGTGGTGCGGATGGCGGTCGATGAAACACCAGCGCGCGGCATCGAGCATGAGATCGATCGATTCCTCCTGCTCATCCCTGGTCATGCGGAAGCCGTCCGTGCGCAGCCACAGGTCGCGCACGGCCTGCTTCAGAATGGCCAGATCGAGCTTTTGCTGAAGCCGGGGATCGATCATCGCTCGACCAGGCAGTCGGTGACCACTTGAAGAAACAGCGGCCGCAGTTCGTCGCGTTTGCCCAGCCGCCGGAGCGTCCACGTGATCGTGCCGTTGGCCAGGTGCTCCCGATAGGAGTACGCCCTCCCGCGGAAGCGCACGACCGGCTCACCGGGACGGCGGTAGAAAATGCATCGGGCGATGTGGCCCTTTGGATGGCGGACCACCTTCGCCAAACCGAGCCGTTCGAGGCGATTGGCCCGCTGCTCCGAGATCCAATCACACAGATGCAGATCCGCCGCGTAAAGCGGGATTGGCTTTGCCATCGGGGAGACAATCCTGGCTTTGCAAAATGCGGGATGGAGTTTTACGAGAGTCCCGGCGCTCGCTGAGCTACTTTTGGGAGGGATCTTTCGGAGGGTGCGCTTTGCGCCGGCCTGTCGAACCGAGCCTCTGACAATAGATACTCACGAACCACTCAAATTGTCCAAAAAAGGTAGCGGCGCATGGTCTGTCACCGGATTCGCTTCAGCCACGGCTGATCGACATCGGGATTGTAGAAATGCTGCCGGACGCCGTCCTTAAGGATGATTTCAATCGCCTGGGCGGTGACCTCGCCGATTCGATCGCTCGGTTTCAGATAGCAGACAAGCCCGCGCCGCGGATCGAATATGCCACGGCCGCCAAGGCCGTAGAGCCGTTCTCGTTTCCAGCCCAGCGATAGTGCGCGTTCGCTGATCGCATCCACCATGGCGACCGCTTCGGGCGCGACATGAGTACTGTCCCGCGAGCGCGGCGCCGGGACACGCGGGGCGTCGTCCTCGGCCACCGGCGGCCTGTAATCGGCCGCGCGCATCGTCCGCACGGCTTCGAGCAGCCGCTCCTCCCCGAGATGATCGAGTGCCCATTCGTGCACGGCGTTGAACCGCACACGCAGGTCTTCGAACGCGGCCGCATCGAGCTTCCCGGCGGCCGCCGCTTGTTTGGCCACCACCATGCGCGACCGCAGCCACGCGTAATACTCGGGATCGAGCCGCCGGTACACCGTGTCGTTGATCTGTACGTCGCGGGCGAACCATTCCGGATTCGCTGTCGCCCACGTGTCGAGGGCGGAAGAAACAAAGAGGGCGAGACTCGGCCGGCCTCTATCGTTCGTGACCACGCGTTCAGTCTCGGCCGCACTTACTACCGTGTCCTCTACCGCTGTCATCGATGTGCCTCCTCAGTTGCCAGGGATTCGATCGCAACATCGGCGATCAGCTACGGCGGTTCGTCATCGCGACCGCCGCCCGAATCCGGCAGCCGGGCCAGGTCGATGGCCGAACCAATGCCGCCATCTGGGGACCTGGGGACCTTGGGGGACCTTTTGGGGACCTCAGCGCCCAAGGTCCCCAAATCAGAACGGGTTTGTTTTGTGTCGATTGCAGACGGTTTGGGGACCTTGGGGACCTTGATGCCGGTTTCCGCTATGCCCGCGTGAGAAAAATTCAAAAATTCTCCTTCACCCGGAATTTCTTCTTTTTTCGAATCTCGCGCGCGAAGATCCCCTCCAAGGTCCCCAAGGTCCCCAACTTCTCCGAAACTGATTGGATCAATGGGGCTTAGCGTTTGGGGACCTTCAAAACCAAGGTCCCCAAAGGTCCCCAAGGTCCCCAAATCGACCGGACCGGCCGGAGTCGGCCGGCCCGACGCGCTCATCTGGAGGGCATACATGGCCGCGCCCTTATGTTTGGTCTGCGGATCGACCTTGATAATCCGGTATCGATCAAACACCTGATCGCGCCGATTGTGCAGCGCGTTTCCGAGCCTTGTCTGCTGCGAACGCTCCGAGCGGTCACCCCGCAGATCCAGCATCAGCCCTTCCCGTTCGCACAACTCGTTCAGCTCCGAAACCTTCTTGGGTTCGGCTTCGAAGGCATCCCACCAGGCTGCGGTGAACCTGCGCCACTCCTGGCCTTCGGCATCGGCGGCGTCATAGAGTTCATCGAGGCTCTCCAGAAATCCGGGTATGCCGGCAGCCTGAAGAATGCCGCCGATCGTCGCCGACCACGCCTCATACGAACCGAGCCGAACAGTGTGGAGCGGGCGGCCGGCAGCCAGCCATGCCTTCACCAGCACAATCACCGCCCGGACCAGCCGAGGCCGGTTCTCGCGAATCCAGCCCACCAGATCCGGATGCCGAAAACCGGCGCGCTTCCATGGCCGGTCTATTTTGGGATCGATCCGAATGCGCACGCAGCGGCGCGGCATATCTCCCGTGAGTTTCGGGTTGTTCCCCGTCATGAGCCACAGGGCCAGGTTCGGCACCCGGACGTCCTCGAGGCTGCCCAGCATGCGGTCGCTCCATATCTCGGCCGTAGTGATTGCGGCGAGCGCGCGGGAGATGATGGACTTCCGCTCATCCACGTTATCGAGCAGGATTACCGGGCGCGCCTTGAGCAGTTCGGTCGTCAACAGCTTCCGGATCTCGTCTTCGCTGTCCGGAAGCGTCTTGGTATCGCAGGGGACGCCGTGGGCCACAAGCGAAATGACATTGGCCAGCAAGCCTTTTCCGGAACCTTGCCGCGGCGCCTCGATCAGGTGGATGGGAGAAGGGCCGCTGAACAGCCGCCGCACGAAGGGAAAGATCATTGCGGCCACGGCATGCGCGGCATCGGATCGGCTGACGAACGGGAAATCGCCCAGGAGCTCGTCGAGCAGCAGCGTGCGAGCGGCAGCGATGTCGCCGGCGGAAGGCGCGTCCGGGATCTGGGACAGATCGATGGTGTCCAGGGGATTCAGCCAGACCTTCTCGTCGCGGTGGTACCCGGGTTCGGCAACCAATCGGCCATTGCGGCCGAAGACAGGGGTTCGAAGGACAGCTTCAAGTTGCGGAAGGGCTGGATCGGGGAAATGATTCATGACCCGGGTGAGGTCGGCCGGAGGATGCACATTGAGGACCGCCTCCTCTGTCACCTTGACCCAGTTCGCAGCAAGCACGAGGAGCGCGAAGAGCGAGCCCTCGGTCACGGTCTCGATCTCAATGCCCTCCTCCTGACTTCCGCAAAGCCGCACGAGGGAGTCTTGCCGCCGAAACAGAAAATACGGCAGACGTTCAGGCGAGGTGAGGTCGCCGTTCAGCGCGTGTACGGCGCGCCAGGCGTCAGCGGCTACCCGATAGAGCTGGCGATTGTTGATCTGAATCGCCGGCAGGTTCTCCTCCACTGCGTGCGGCTCGCCATCGGCGGGCGCTCTCGAACCACCTCGAGCGTGCCGCCGGCGAGTTGCGGCATTCAGCTCAACTACCTTGAGCTGCTTCCTCAACGTGCCGACCGGGACTTTGCGCTTGCCAACGCGCGCCTGGATCAGCCGGAGATGACGGTCCTGCTCAATCGGGTCGAGCCGGCCCACTTCCGCCAGGACCGGCTCAAGCAACCTGCTAAGGTCTGCGTCGGGCACATCGGCGCTGAGTTTGGAAATCGCCAGCTCGAGCGGGGTCTGCGCCGCCGCGAGAATCGCTTCAAAATCGTCCGCCGTCTTGCCGGAGGCGAAAAACTCGTTGACGTCGATCTTCGCGTCGGCCAGGAGTTCTTCGGATTCGACGACCCCGGCGGCCAGCTTTTCGCGCGCGGCCCGCTGCTTGTCGCCGAGCGGCAGGATGGCCACTCGCGTCGTGATGCCGTGATCCGCCAGGATGCGCGCGGTCTTCAGGGCACCCTGCATCCCGGCCTCGGAGACCTCGTTGTCCTGGCAGACGTAGACAGTCTTGACGCCGCGTAGTTTCGGCAGCAGCCGTTCCCAATCCGCCTCACGGATCTGGACCGTGACCGGCGAGACTGCCGGGAATCCGTGCTGCATGAGCGAAATGCAATCCGTCACGCCCTCGGTGATGATCACGCGTTCCGGGCGCGTCAGCAGCACGTCTTCGTTGTAGAGGACGTCGTTTTGGATGCATGGAGCGACGTGTGCGTGATCGCGCTCGTTCCGGACCGCCAGCTTCTTGTACTTCGACTTCTCCCAAGGCTGGTCCGGCGTCCAGGGCGTGCGGCGACCGATCATGAACACGACGCTGCCGCGGCTCCAGTAGGGAAACACGATCCGGCCAACGAAGAAAGGCACGATGCCGTCCTGCGCCGTCGGCCGGAATGCCGACGTGGCCGTCAATTCCCGCATCGTAAACGCGCCCGGCCCATCCATCAGCGCCCGCGCCACGCTGGACTCGCCGTCGTCGGCGAAGCCGATCTTCAGCCGTGCGACCGTTTCGTCGCCGATCCCGTATTTCTTCTGGAACCACACGAGGACTTCCGGATTCGCCAGAAGCCGCTGGTGATACAGTTCCGCCAGCGTTGTGAGCGCTTCGCGCACACGAATCGTGGTCTGGTAAGCTGCCTCGGCTTCCTCTGGTTTTCCAGACAGCGGCGGCAGGCCAACACGCGCGGCCAGGAAATCCCGCGCCTGGCGGTGAGATTCGGGCATGCGCCCGGACTGGCCGCGAGTTACGACGCCATGATGGACGAATTCGACGAGGTGGAGGACATCGCCGCCGACGCCACAGCCCCAGCAGTACCAGCATTGTTCCTCGAGCGAGACGTGGAGCGACCGATGCGACTGGCTGGCATGGTTCGGGCAGTCGCAGAACAGCGTCTGCTGCGACTCGTGCGTGATGCGGCTGCCGAGCAGTTCGCGGGCGATCTCGCCGATGTCCACATCTGTGACCTGACGGTAGTAGGTTTGTGCGTCGGGCGCATTCACGGCCGTGCCTCGGGACTGAGCAGAAAAGAAAGGAAGGTGTTGCGGCGGTCCACCTGGCGCTTCGCCGCGCAGTTTTCGATGCCCCAGGGGTCGCCCAGCAGGATGACGGATTCCTTGGCGCGCGTGACCGCTGTGTATAGAAGATTGCGGTGGTGCATGAAGGAGTGCGATTTGTGAGCGATCACGACCGCGCAGGGAAACTCCGATCCCTGCACCTTGTGGATGGAAGTCGCGTAGGCCAACTGCACGTTGCCGGCGGCATCGGAGCCGGCTTCGATCTCGATCGCCCGGCCATCGAAGTCGATGGCCAAGCGGCCGTTCTTCCCGACATCGAGCACCACGCCCATGGCGCCGTTCATCACGCCCAGTTCGTAGTCGTTCTTCGTCTGGATGACCTTCTCGCCCGGATACAGCCGGGGCCGGTGGCCGTGATCGACATCGGGCACGTCGAATCCGAAGAGCTTCTTTTGCAACAGCCGCTGGAGTTCGATATTCAGCTCTACGGTACCGAGCGGGCCCCGGTGGGTCGGGGTCAGCACCTGGACGTCGCGGACCAGGTCGTAGCCGAGTCGCTCCTGAAGCACTTCCTCGAACAGAAGCAGCAGAATGCGCTGGACATCGCCAGTGTCGGTGAACCGGTCGACGACGTACCATGGCCGCCGCGCGCCGTTTTTCACTTCAGACGTGGGCCGCACCTCACCCGAGAGGATCGCGGTGGAGTTCTCCTTCAGTACGCCCGCCTGGCGAATGATCCGCGTGAGGACGGTGGTCGGGATCGCGCGCGACTTCACGAGGTCCCGGAGAAGATTCCCTGGACCCACGGGCGGCAACTGGTTGTGGTCGCCAACGAGCACGACGGCCGTGCGCTTGAGATCCACCGCCTGAAAGAGCCGCCAGGCAAGCGGCACATCCACCATCGAGACTTCATCGACGACGAGGATGTCGGCGTCGATTGGGTTCAGTGCATCGCGGGAGTAGGTATGGCCGTTGAAGCCGAGCAACCGGTGGATGGTGCTGGCCTCGTGGCGGACGACTTGTTCGAGCCGTTTGGCCGCTTTGCCGGTCGGCGCGGCCAACACGACGCTCTTCTCCAACCGCTCGGCGATCGTCGTGATCGTGGATACCGCGTACGTCTTTCCGCTCCCGGCGCCGCCTGTCATCAGGGAGACGGAGTAGGTCAGCGCGTTCTTGACGGCTTCCCTCTGTTCCCGGTTCAGCAATGCGCCCTCGACATCGAGCAGCCCGTCGAGATCGGTCACCGCGTGCGGGCTTCGCGTGTGCGCCGTGGCCAACACGTCCGCCAGTTCCCGCTCCATGCGGTGGATTTCCGGATCTGCAACCACCAGGCGCTCGAAAGGTTGGGATACGAGCTGCCCCTCCGCGATCATTGCCTCCAGGTGGCTCTCGATCACCTCGCGGCTGTCGAGCGTGTCCATCACCAGCAGCGTGTTGGCGCGATCGAGCAGATCCTCGTACTCGACCCAGCAATCGCCGTCATCGAGCGCGTCGAGCACGCAGTAGTGAATTCCGGCGCGAATCCGCGATGGCAGATCCTTGGGCGTTCCCATTTTCCGCGCGATCTTGTCGACGCGCTTGAAACCGAAGCCTGCGATCTCGCGCATGAGCACGTACGGATCGCGTTCGAGAATCGGAACCACTTGGCTGCCGAACCGCTCCACCAGCGCGGTGACCTGGTGGTGCGTCAGTCCGAACCGCGAGAGATACGTCATAGCGGCATTGAAATCGCTGTTCGCGATCCAGATCTTCTGTAGCGCCAGAATCGACTCCAGCGGCGCTTTCGCCACTGCCGCAACGGCCTCGGGCCGGGTCCGGATTGCGGCATCGAACCCGGCGCCGAAGTGATCCGCGATGAGCCGTGCCTTGGCCGGCCCGATGCCTTTCACGTCGGGATGGTTCGCCAGGAAATTCGCGAGGCCGTCCGCGTCCATCTCCAGGTCGTAGCCGAGCGCCTCAACCGCGAACTGCCGGCCGTACTTCGGGTGGTGCTTCCAGTGGCCCTCCAGCCGCACCGGGTCGCTCGGCTTGACGAACACCTTGCCGGCGAAATTCACCAGCGCGCCTTCCGCCGTCCGCAGTCGCCCGGCCGAAAACGTCGGGCCGGAGTAGAAGACCGCCTCCACGATGCCGCGCAGGGAGGCCCGCGCCTCCGCGGCCGCCGCTTTCGTCATGAATGCCACCTCGCGTGCGCTGCCAACAGATACGCCTGTACGAACTGGCAGGCGGCCTGCCGGTTTGAACAGAAAAAGACCGGAATGCGGAAATCGAGAATGATCGACAGAGCGCTCCCAAGCACCGCGTTCGGATGGGCGTCGCCGCGATAGCGGTGGAGCAACACATCGAGAACACCGGCCTCGACCACAATGCACGTGGCGCGGTAGCCCGCGAGCTTCCGCAACTCATCTCGAAAGCGCGCGCGGCCGTGGATCACCGTGGAAACGAAATCGTCGAGGGATTTGCGCTCGACTGCTACTTGGTTTTCGAGGCCTTCTATTGAGTAATCGCCAGCATCCAGCTTCTTGCGAACTGAGTCGGCAAAGACGTACTCGTCTTTTTCACGCGTGTCGATTACGATACGAGGCACCGGAGCATCTCCTTGTAGGGCTCGTATCGCGAGATCCGTCGCCGCGTTTCCAGATACCGTGCTTCGCCTAGTCTTTGGCGCAGCTCGTGTTGGTGTAGCGCGGCATGCTCTTCTGCAGAGAGCAACTCGAGGTTCTCAATTCGGTTATCAGTTCTGTCGTGGTTGCGGTGGTGGACGTGCTCATCCGCGAGGAGTTTACGACCAAGGGCGCGCTCCATAACAAGACGGTGTTCGAATACATACTTGCTGCCGTTCCGTTCAATACGATGCGGATTGAGCACGAGCACGTATCCCTGGGGATCGATGTAGCGCCCGCCCCGAAAATTCGGATTCAGCGATCCTGCCCGGCCAGCCATGGAATTCCGAACTCGGGAAATGTGGCCGTTGATGTACCGCGGAATCCCGCGGGCGTGATGATGCCGTTTGATTTCTATAAGCCCGCCGCATCCGCAATGACATCGATACTTGCCCTGTTGAGTAGCGACCCATGCATTAAGGTCGAAACGCGACATACCTTTCCTCTCTGGGTTTCCGTATGGTCTTGTGGGAGCGAGCGCTACCGTCCAGGACGGTCCGGTAGCGCTATTCCAGCTGCATTAGAACGGGACAAGGGCGTCGCCGGCCTCCTCCCGGAACTTCCCCGGCGCGCGGCCGTTCTCGATGCGGCGGTTGAAGAAGATGTTCTCGTTGTCGCCCTTGGTCTTCTTCGTGACCTCGAGCTTCACGTCCAGCAGCTTCTTCAGGTGCTTCGGCAGATCGGAGAGCTTTTCGAGATCGAGGCCGCACAGATGCAGGTCGGTCTTGACGTACTTCAGCGTGTTGTGGGTGATGACGCTGTTGCGCCACATCAGGCGATTGATGAACTTCGGCGCGATGATGCGGAGCGTCCACTTCAGCATCGGGTTGCCGGAGGACTGCGCCTCGGTCAACTCGACCTTCTCCACCGTGACCTGATACTTGCCGTCGGGAACGCTCTCGAAATCGCCGCGTTCTTCGGGCTGCTCGGAGCGGAAGTCTTCGTCGAATTGGGACAGATCAATTGCGTGCTTGCTCATGGCCTTTCTCCTGTTGGGAACCTATTTCGCCGCCGCCTTGGCGGGCTGGGCCCTCAGCGTCGCGACGGCAGCGTTGAACGCGTCGAGGTACTTCCGGAAGTCGAGGTCGATCGTCTCGGGCAATCGGCCGGTGCGGTCGCCGGCCTCGTAGTACAGGCTCGGCTTGGTGCGGATCACCCGCCGGATGTTCTTGGCGCCATCATCGGCAGTGGTGAGCTCCAGGTCGCAGAACAACACCTGATCCACCATGCCGAGCACGATTTTGCGGGCCTTGTCGGGCAGTGTCGGCACGATGCGCGTGTACTTGCCCGTGCGGGTTTCGATCTCGATCTCCTTGGCGTGGGAGACCAGAAACAGGCCGTAGGGCAGGAAGGCCAGCTTGGTCAGCACGCGCTGGAATTCGTTGTTGACGAGCGCGTAGCCCTTGCCGTAGCCGAGGTCCGACTCGTGCTCGATCTTGCACTTTCTGACGATGTAATCCGTGCAGAACTTGTAGGCGTTGTCGATGGTGTCGATGATGACCGTTTTAAACGGGTGCTTCCCCTCGGTGACCTCGGCGCAGGCGTTGAGCAGATCCTCCCAGGACTGGATGGGGACCTGATACACCTCGAGGGCGTTCAGGCCCGGCTCGGTGGCGAGAAACAGCGCGCCATCGGCCTGCGAGCAAAAGGTGGACTTGCCGATCTTCGTTTGTCCGTACACCAGCACGGTCATGTCGGCGAGGGCTGGCTTGGCTTGTGTCTTTGCGGTTGGCAGCATATGTCTCCTTTTCAAAAAGCTGGCTCCGGCGCGTCGGCGGGCAGCACCCGCAGCTCTTCGTTTGGCGGCACGCGCTGGTAGAAGTTCTCGATCACGTTGGGATTGCCGTTGGAGCGGCACAGCGCGAAGTACGGGCAAGGCCGCTGGTAGTTGAAGCAGAAGGCGGTGTTCTGGTAGAAAACGCCGCGCCGGCGTGCGTCCAGGAAGGCCTGCGTCAGCTCCCAGAGCTCGCTGCGGAGGATGTCGAAGCGGTCGCGCGAGAGATAGAGCATCTCGCGGTGGAACATCTCGGGTTCCGCGTACTTCTCCGCGAGGCGCTGCTGGAATTCTTCATCCGACTCGGGCAGCTTCCGCTTGGCCGTGGTTTTGCCGGTCTTCGATTTCGCCAGCAGCTCGGCGCGCCGCGTCTGAAATTCTTCCTCGGTCTCGCCTTTGCTCTGCTGGAGCTTCGCCTTCACCAGGACGTTGTAGATGATGCCGGTGATGGGGATGCCCATCGTCTGCTCGACGTAGTGGGCGTAGATGGTGATCTGGAAGTCGGTCCAGAGCTTTTCGAGGTAGTCGGCATCGACCTGGGATGCGGTCTTGTGCTCCAGGATGAAGAATCCGCCGCCGATGCGGAGGATGCCGTCCACCTTGCCGGCGAGCTTGAAGCTACGCGATGCGGCGCCGGTGGAGGGATTGACGATAGGGCCTTCGAACGCTTTCTCCAGCGCAATGACCTCGAACTCCTCGGCCGGATACCTGGCGGCGTAGCCCTTCATCATGGCGGTGGCGAGGTGCCAGTCTCGCCGCTGATCCTCATCCTGCGTCCGATTCATGCATAGCCTGTCAATGAGGTCGAGCACCTCGGGCAGGTCGCGCTGCGCATGCCAGCTCTGAAGGCACTCGTGGATGAGGGAGCCGAAGTGCAGGTTCCGGTCGCGCTGGAGAGGGACGAGTTGCTGAAGGTAGCGCCAGTCCACCGCCTTGCGGCAGTTCCGGAACAGCGACCACATGGAGTAGGTTGAAACAATCGGTGCCGGGCTCATCGGGCGCCTCCCCGTGACGCGAGGCTCGCCGGCGTGATTCCCGCCTCAATGAACGCGCGCCGGATCTCGGCAATCCACTGGTAAATCCGCGAGCGCGACCTGCCGGTTTCGCGGCAGATCTCCGGCACGCTCATCTCGGTCAACTGGCGGGCCAGTATTTGAAGGTGACGGGGCAGGCGCTGGAGCACACCCTGGACGTCGAGGCGAACATCGAGCTCCGCGTCCGGCCTGCTGACCGCTGCGGCCTCAAGCTTGCCGGCCTCCGGCTCGGGCTCTCGATGCGCGCTCGCCCGGCGGCCGCGCACCGCGAGTTTCGCCGCTTCGTTCCGGACGACACCGAAGATGAATCCGCGTATGTTGCCGCGCCCGGAATCGAATTGCGGAAGGCGCTCCAGGCAATCCAGCAGCAGGTCCTGGCGCAGGTCTTCCCAGTCGTCGCGGGTGTATCCGTATCGGCCGACCATGCGGCTTGCGCGGATTCCGGCCTGTTCCATCGCGAAGGGGTCCAGGACGGAGGTCAAGGCGGCGCTCATACGTCCACCTCCGCGGGCGCGGCCTCGATCACCATGCGGAAAGGCAGACCATGCCGCACGTCAATGCGCTCCACCGTGCCGTCGCTCAGGCGGTGGATCTGCTCGATGAACCGGTCGACCTGGCTGCGCAGTTCGAACCGATCGAGCCGGCGTTCCGGCCGCGGGCCGTCGGCGGCATCGAGTTTCAGCTCACGGAAAACGCGCGGTCCCGGGCTGAACACTGGCTCGCCGTTCCGGATTTCGAGCTCCTCGATGCGGCCAAAGTTGATGGTCTGGAACAGCCGCAGCAAGCGCTGCCAGGATGGAGAGAGATCGGCGAACTGCATTGCCTATTCCCCCATCCCGGCGCGGTTGCGCACGAGGAATTCGTCCACAGCGGCGTGAATGCGCGGAGGGCGCGCACCGCCTGGTTCATACTCCTCGCGCGGCGTGAGACCCTTGAGTTCGCGGAGCAGCCGGACGCGGATGCGGTCCAGCCGCTTCATGACCGTCCACACCAGATCGTCATCGAGCTGGTGCAGGGCGGCGGCGCTGGCTATGACAAGCGCCACGTCGGCCAGCGCCTCGCGGACGAGCGATTCCACATTGACAGGAGGGCCGGCATTGGGAGGTGCAGCCGGCGGGACCGTTGGGTTCGTAGCAGAGGGTAAGGTGCTCATCGATTGCCTCGGCCCCGATCCGTGGAAAATTCCACGGGAAGGCGGTTTTCCGCCGCCGCGCAATGCTATGTAGTTGAAAACAGGAAGAATTTAGTTTTGAAGAATTTTCGGCGCGCATGCCTGTGGCCGTGGAAAATTCCACGGTGGCTTGCTGGCTCGCCTTACCGGCGGCGCTCGGAGGAGCAGTCGAAGGTCGCTGCCCAAACCCTAGTCGTCTCGCTGAACTGTAGAGGATCGCCAGCGAGGCCGGTCTGATCACGTAGCCACTGGTTGAGTTTCAGGACGGCGATGTCATCACCCCTCCGCGCCAGCCTCCCGCCTGCCTGCAGCAGGTCAACTAAGGCCCGGCCCTCCGGCAGGAGCCGGTCCACATCCCGCGCGAGCCCCAGATCCACCAGCGAGTACTCATGCCACAGTGTTTCCTGATGTTCTGCCGCGCTGGTTTCGCCCGTGCGGACTTCCCTGGCGCGTCGAAGCCGGTTCGCTTTGACGCCTACCGCAATTCGGCCATCGCCGCGCTCGATGATTTGGTAGCTCATCCACGAGCCGTCCGACGGCAGCGGGAGATTCATGTACCCGGCGCGCCGGATCTTGAAACAGCACGTGTAGGCTCCTTCATCCGCATCCCAGCGGATCGACTCGCCTTCGGCGGCGAGCAAGTTCCCGAGCCTCTTTCTGAGATTGCTGATCTGCTTGCGAAAACCGTCAGCGCTGATCTTGGGGTCCTTGACCTCTTCCATAGTGAGGCGGCCGCGGCGTAAGGCGAAGAAGCGCAGGATCTGATACGACTTGTCACCCTCTCCCGTCTTCCGCCGGGAATCGGCAAAGCCTGCCTCTTCAGGATCGATTTCCCATGACTGGCCTCGCGCGAAAACTCGCAGCGACGACTCGCCGGGCTCCATCGTGATCTCCGGCCAGGTAATCCCTTCGGGGATGGGCAGACTGCGGATCTTATCCTCTTTGATAGCCCGGTCTCTGGGCAGGGCATCCTCAATGTAGTCGAGATCCACCGTGAGTCCCTCCGCGCCGAGCTCCACTACTTGCGCCACGTCAAACAGAGTCAGCCGGTCCAGGCCGTCCTGCTTAGGGAGTTGGACGCCGAATAGGATACCGTCCCTGGTGGTCAGAGAGCGCGCGGCTGCGTCGGCAATCCGCGCCTCCTCGCCGCTTGCAGCCATCGACAGGAACACGTCGCGGAACCGGCCTGCCAGGCGTCGCCGCCCGAGTTTCCACATCATGCCAGCCAGGACCTCTTCGACCGTTCCGGACAGATCCATTGCCGCGGCGAGTCTCCTGGTCATGGCGCTGGCGTCGACAATCCACTGCCGCAGACGGATTTCCGGGACATGCACCGGACCCTCTTCCATGCACTGGATATAGGCTCGTTTCCCCAAAGGGTCACGGACGCTCGACTCCCAGCGCACTTGCTCCCAATGGCCTTTCCCGCACGCATCGCAGGTGACCTTTTCCGCGAAGGGGCCCACCCGCAAAATCCCCAGCTTCACCAAGTGCTCGAGGCGTTCCCGCGGCCACTCCCGCACCTCATCGAAGCAGAACGCTCGCTCCGTTGAGGCGCATCGGCGCACGACGGCACGCCAGAGTTCAGCCGGCGACCTCAATCGTCCACTCCTTGAGGTATCCCCGAAGAATATCCGCCTCGTCCGAGTCGTCCAGATTGCAGTGTGTCGGCGTGATTTCGAACGTAACCGTGCGCTTGCGTTTGCCGGGCGACTCGAACACTACCTGCAAGCTCACCTCGCGGATGGTGACGTTCGAGAGCGTTGCCGTCTGCTCGGCTAGGTGCGCCCGGATCAAGTCGTAAACGGGCTTCTGGGAGCGCCCGGTATCGACAGTGATCGTCCCGCTATCGGCCCCATGCACATCGAACCGGAGTGCCTTCACGCGGACGGAGGTGATGTGATGTTCGGGCTTCGTCGGCAACTCGACATCGGCCTTCTTGAAGAGATCGAGATTGTATGGCGCCGGCTTCCACGGTTCGGACTCCCGCGCTTCGCCGAATGCGATCTCCGTGAAGATGCCCGTCAACTCGTCACGCACCACCCGGCCACCCTGGGCGTAGAGGTCGATAGTCCCCGCCGCTCCGTCATAAATGAAGACCACCTCGAAGGCTTTGCTCCAGGGACGACGGCCCAACTCCCCCGATTCGTCATAGCCGAGAACCTCGTCCTCGTAGTCAGCGGGGTAGGCGAAAAACCAGTGGTTACCGTTGTTGCGCTTCTGGTGCTCGACCTTACACGGCGCGCCGCGGCCGTCGCGGGCGCGGTAATAGTCTCCGATGCGAGGGCCAAGTTGCGCCCTTGTCGTGTCGGGCGCAGCGAGATCCTGCTTCGGGAACCCGTTGCGCTTCTCCCACGAGGTGCGCCGCAATCCTTCGATGTGATCGAGAATCCGTGCGGCGCTGAATACGCCGGGATGATCGAGATAACAGGCGAGCGCACGCTCGTGCGCGTTGCCGAGCGCGGCGAGTTCTTCCGCTAGATCGAGCCCCTGGTCCCGCCCGGCTTCGATCAGCGCCCGGGTGCCACGCGGCGTGGCCAGGCAATGCACCTGGCGCAGGACGCGACCTACGGCGCGAATTTCGCCGTCCTCCATCGTTTGCCAGCGCTCGAAGATGCGGTCTGTGCTTCCTTTGGAGCCACCATCCCAGTCGAAGTCCGCAAAGACAGGGTAGGGAGCAAACAGCCGGGCCAGTGTTTCGTTGGGGATAAGCCGGAGGACGGTCTTGGCGTTGTACTGCATCACACGGATACCTCGCTGTTGGTCAAGGCTCCGCGCGATCCGTACAGCGGTCAGCAGCCGGGGACGACGGCAAGACGAGGCGAGGCCCCAAGGTGCCGGAGCCAGGAAAACGCTCTACACAAACGCCACTGACTCCACGATTCTACCATGGCGAAGATTAAGCGAAACAAGTCACAATGTAACGGCTTGATCGGTCGGCAAATCTCAGGCTTGACAGTGTTCGGCTTGTGGATTGTTGTGGAAATCGGACGCCGGCTCCGGACAGCCCGTAAGCCGTCGGCATTCCAGGCTGTGTACGACCGTAATTGCTTATGCTGATCTTCCGAGAAACCTCCGTAGCGTGCGCCGCAAGCACTCCTGGTCCTTGATCTCACATTCCCACACCACTAGGCTCTTCCATCCCAAACGTTGCAGCTCGGACTGCGCATTCCTGTCACGCTCCACATTCCGCGCCACCTTCCGCGTCCAATAGTCGCGATTCTGCACGGGTACGCGCGCGCCCCGGGCGCAATCATGCCCGTGCCAAAAGCAGCCATGCACGAAGATCACCTTGCGCAGTCTCGGAAACGCCAGATCCGGCTTCCCTGGCAGGTCCTTCCGATGAAGCCGGAAGCGGAAACCCATGCCGTGCGCCAGGCGCCGCACCGCCAGTTCGGGCGTCGTATCGGCGCCCTTGACCGCCCGCATGATGCGACTCCGCTGCTCCGGAGTCTCCTTCATCGCCGCAATTCGATCCTCAAGCTGGGATCGGTCTCGAACTCGTCGACGATTTCGTTGTATCGCTCTACCAGGTCCGCAACGGCCGTCTTGCGTCCTTCGGCGCCGAACTTTCCCCACTCATAGAGATTAAGTGCGACGAACTGCTCGACCTCAAAGATGTCGATCCGATCTGCGAGCCCGGCATTGCCAGCAAGGCCCTCGGCAACCGTGAGGCCGCGTTGGAGCGTCACCAACATCGGCCGATAGCCGTCGTTCAGGTTCTCGCGGCACTTCTCGATTACCGCTTCGCCCGGCGATGTCGTGACGTGAATGGCCACATCCCCAATCAGGAAATCACCTGCGCGGGAGCCGGGCGCATCCGCCGTCGAAAAACTGTTGTGCTCGACGGTTCCCTTTCCTAGCGCGCAATCGAGCTTCGCGCCGACCAAGTGCTGAAGCACCGCGCCCGCATAGTACATGCCTGGGGTGGTCTTCTGACGATCTACAGCCTGGGCGATCACATCGCGAACGACCATGCGTAGGCTGCGCGCTGCGTCCAACTTGATCTTGAACGGTTTCCCCGCGAAGAATTCATGGACCCGCTCGATCCAAAACGCCTCCACAGCGTCCAGATCGACCTCGCCTACCCTGGACAGGTTGTTCAGAAAGGCGACGTACTCCCGCATGTTCTTCAGACTGCCGCGTGACGTGCGCCCCCCTTCGTCAGCCAGGACCCGCGTGACGCCATGCCGCTTCAGAACCGCCTGAACAGCCCCCTTCCCAAGGCCGAGGACTTGGCCGCCGCCTTCCGTGAGAAGTCGATCCGGGTCCAAGGGAAGTCCCATCGACTTCGCGTGTTGTGTCACCACTAAGGCGACGCAGAGCGGGCCTTTTCCCCGGAAACGTTTTTCGACCGCGAATGCGGCCAGTTCCTGCTGGTGCGCGCCTGTCATCTCAGGCCGCTTCCTTCTGGGCGCTCTCCGCTCCTCCGGCAAGCAGCGGCTCCAGCAGGTGCGCCGCAAGGAACCGGACCACCGGGACGACGACGCCGTCGCCGGCGAGGTGGTAGGCGTCATTGTAGTTCGCCGGCAACTTGTAGGTTTCGGGAAGCCCCATCAGCCGGGCGGCCTCGCGCGGCGCCAGCAGCCGGGACCGAACCTTCCTCCCTTCGACGATCATGATGATTTGCCGGCTCGACCCGCCAACTGGCGTTCGCAGGCATCCCGAGACATCGTCGAAGCGGATTTCCGCTCGTTGTACTCGGCTTCCATTCTCATCTTGGCGAGTGCGTTTGTAGATTCCGCCGACCATCCGCTTCCCGATTCTCATGGCCTGCTCAACTTTCTTGCGGTTGATCGGGCTCATCAGGCTGATGAGGCGTTCGGTCTCCGCCGCCGTGTGCCAGGACACTCCTTGCGGTTCGTCTTCGATCACATCGGCGAATCTCAACTTGCGCGCAGGAGGCGCCGGCAAGCTCCACCACACCCAAGC
>Ga0070738_10003384_pt1 | contig 21091 bp, 20 predicted proteins | sample Coa_R2_2_FD_66446 | JGI IMG/M metagenome (GOLD analysis project Ga0070738, IMG submission 66446) | Surface soil microbial communities from Centralia Pennsylvania, which are recovering from an underground coalmine fire - Coalmine... | ecosystem: Environmental > Terrestrial > Soil > Unclassified ... | reverse complement strand
CACGATCTAGCACACATCCACATTTACAAATGTGAGTACGTACAGAAAGTGATTTCTTCACAACTTCCCCACACTCAGAACAGTTTTGTGAAGTGTATTGAGGTGGAACCGAGACAACTACCCGTCCATACACTTTTCCAAAATATTCTAACCATTGTGTGAATTGTGACCAACCAGCATCACTAATTGATTTAGCAAGCCGATGGTTTTTTACCATGTTACGAATTTGGAGTTTCTCAAAAGCCACAAAATCGTTAGATTTCACTACGCACAACGCCTGCTTTACGGCGTGGTCTTTACGCTGGCGAGAAACTTTTAAATGTTTGCGTCCTAACTTTTTAACTGCACGTTTACGATTATTAGAACCTTTCTTTTTACGACTAACTTTCTTTTGTAGTCGCTTCAAAGATTTTTCTGACTTTCTTAGGTGACGAGGATTTTCGAGCTTTGAGCCATTAGAATCGGTGTAAAATACTGATAGTCCCACATCTAACCCGATAGTCTTTCCGGTAGGTTGAATATCTACATTCCTGTCTGCTTGAATGCAGAATTGAACATAATACCCATCACTACGACGAACAATCCTAACTCGTTTGATTTGGTCTATTTGATAATAGTGCAAGTCATATGTACCAATCAGTTTTAGCTTTCCAATCCCGCATTTATCAATGAAATTAATGTATTTACGGTCATCAGATAACTTCCATCCTGTCTGTTTGTACTCTACAGAACGGTTGTTTTTCTGAAACTGTGGAAATCCTTTCAATCCTTGTTTACCCGAGGAGCAATTATCGTAAAAACGTTGAATCGAGAAAGACGCCCTCTCTGTTGCGGCTTGTCTTGCTTGTGAATTCAGTTTATTAGCAAACTCAAATTCTTTGGCTAAGACAGCACTTAACTTACTCAGTTCGGATAACTTAACACCACGATTATCCATCCAAAACCGTATAGATTTATTCCGTACAAATTGAAATGTGCGGATAGCCTCATCAACTTTCTGATATTGCTCAACTTTCCCTTTGGCTTTGAATTCGTAGACAATCATGGTGTATCCCTAGTTATCGACCTATTACTATTATAGACGTGTTTACAATCACATTAGTCCCCTAAACACGGATTTTAAAAAACTTCACAGATCTCTGGACGTCGCCTAAAGGCGAGTCGCATTCATGAGGGCAGTGCGATGGGCGGGTTCCCCGACTTGTAGCAACTGCCCGTCCCACACCTTTTAGGTGTGGGCTTTCTGCTTCGATTACTGTAATACTAGACATTTGGCAATCAAAAAGATAGCCTGCCTAAAGTAGTTTAGCTGCAGGCTCAAGTTATCGAAAACCCCTATCTATTTGCGTGAACAACTCGATAGGGGTAATTTTACTTGTAAAACAGAAAATTTTTCCAGCAGATGCAAGAAAAACCACTGCCGGAAACCTAAAATCTTTTCTAGTCAAATAGTGAGTTAGCAGTTGTTGGTCCAACGACTCCATCTGGAGTTAGACCTACGCTTCTCTGATATCTTCTGACTGCATGAGCAGTTGTGTAATCATAATAGCCAGTGGTGCGAAGGCCCAATCTTCTTTGCAACCTTGAAACAAGCGTACCTTGAGAGCCAATGGATAGATAAACCTCTCCACCAACCCCAGGACGAGAACTATACTGAGGAGACCCATTTTCATTATATGGGTAACCATTGTCATTATTATATGGATTATAGTCACTACCACGTGTAGTCCCAATCCATCTAGCAGCAACCCAATTACCGCTGTCTAAATGAGCAAAACCATTTCTGTAACCGATGACTCGTGGAAGCCGTGAGCCATTGTAATATTGACCAATAATACCGGCATTGAGGCTAGGATAACGACGGATATTTAGAGGACTACCTTCTGTGGTGACGTAATATCTATAACCAGGACCATAGTATGTGGCTGAAGCCATTTGGGCTTGGGCTAGAATTGCAGCCAATACACCTACACTAGCAAAAGTTAACCAAGCAGATTTGAAATGTTTTTTCCAACTCAAATTGAACTGAATTTCAGGAAGACTGAAGTCTGCGTCTGGGTTTGCCTCTGTATTGGCAAGAACCAGATGAGAATAAGCAAGGTATTCCATGATGCGCTCCTTGAGGCAAAAGTTGGATAATTTCAGGAAATATCTTTGTTTTTCTTTGAATTTAGTCTAAGTGTATTTTAGACTACACCTAATCATAAAAGATTTTTAATGACGGATGAGTTAAGAAAAGTTAATTTTCGTGAAAAAAACCTGAAAAGGTTGATTTATCTGGAATAATTTATGGTTTTTCTGGGAGCATCCCCCAAATGGAATAAATAGTGCCAGTGTCTTGCTCGTGTGATATATCTAGCGAGACACTCACACTACAAAATAAATATGCAAATCGGGATGCTCTCGTTTTTCCATAGAAGAATTGTTTATGCTTGGCAAGCTAATTTAAGAATTGGAAAAACTGTCAGCATGTATAAGGTTACCATTCTGCCAGACTTGGACTTCTTGAGGAGTAACGACGTAAGAAAAGCTACCATTATCTGCTTGATATCGATTTTTGCCAACAATCCAAGCAGGAAGTCGCATCGGTTCTTCTCGGTTTTGCTTTAATTGCCCAATGTAAAAGAATTCACCATTTTCTTGACAGACTTTGACGCGAGTGGTTGCTGTTTCACCTGCAATGACTGTTCTACCGCCATTGCACCCGCTGTCAACTTTTGCAGTTTCTACAGGGATAGGAATGGATTCGGATGAGGATGTTTGTGTTGGGTTGAATGATGAGCCAGAATGAACAATTGGAACAGGGATGGAAATTGATCCGGATGAGGATGTTTGTGTTGAGATAGATGAGGGTCTTGAGGGAGTGGTTGGACTGAACTGACCGCTATTAGCAATGGTTGCTATTCGTTGTGAAGGGATTTTACCTGCAACTAGAGGTGGTAGCACGGGGATAGGATCAACCACAGACACCATATCATGAGGATGAACTTCAAAGTGTAAGTGTGGTCCTGAACTGTTACCTGTATTTCCCATCTCAGCTATGACTTGACCTTGAGTGATCTGTTGACCATTTTTGACCAGAAGGCGGCGATTGTGACCATATACTGTAAAGCTGCCATCTGAATGGTGTATTCTTATGAAGTTGCCCAATCCCCAATCATCCCAACCTGATTTAACCACCTGACCTGATGCAGCAGCAACAACCGGGGTTCCAGGCGGTCCAGCAATGTCAATTCCTATGTGACGATTTTTATTGAAGCCTTGAGAAAGAATCCCTTGAGAAGGCCAAATTAGACCAGCAGAATGATTGGAAGGTTCTTGTTGATTGTGTTGTTCATTGTAGGCAACTTTACGCGCTGTTTGAGTCAGTGCAGAGGTAGCTGCACCAACTAAAGCAGACAAGGAAATACACCCAATCAAGCCATAAGTATAGAATCGAGAAAACGTAACTTTTTTCATTAGTCCCAAGCCTATGAAACAATGCAGAAACTTTCTGAGTTATCTGCTGTTATAACCTCAAGTCTGAATAGTCAGGATAGTGAAATCTACAGATTTGCAACTTAATTGCTACTGCATTTATGCATCGTACTTATTCTCTCATTGTCAGACTGGAGCTTAGGAACTGGGTAAGATAAAGAATTGTAACTTATGAATCTTGACTATTCACTAAGGCTGAACCTTCCCGAACTGCTTGTACCAAATCATTAGGTGTGCCAATATCCAAATAACGTCCATCGGGAAATGCTTCTGCTTCTATGTGCAAACCTTGATGAAGCGCTGCCTGAATAACATTGCCGATGGGTATTTCTGCTAGCTGTGATACATCGTTATTAGCTTTGAGATTGAGAATGTACTCATGCAAAAACTGGGTAAAGGCAGGTGTCCAAACAGCAAGAGCCCACATATAACGCAAATTTGACTGGCGGGGTTTTTCAATTATGAGGTGGACTTTACCTGCAACATCAAAATCAACCATACCTGCCTTGTGGGGTTGATCTGTGGGAAACAATCCCAAAACAACATCAGCATTGGTTGTCTGTTGACGTGCGATTATTTTTACAAAAGCATCTTGAGGCTGAAACAGAATATCGGGAAAACCCAATGCTACCAATGCATCTTGGACAAAGGGATAAGCCTGGTCTAAAGTAAAAGGGACACCATAAGGCAAACCCATAATTAGATAGCCCAAACTCATAGAAAGCATTGTGCCATCGCCAAAATAGGCTGGAATATCCCACTTACCTGGGCGCAAGATAAAGTATGCTTTATCAATACCTGCAAGTTGCATTTTTTCAAGCAGATAGTGACTAACGACTTTTGGACGCAGGTCACATTGATGACCAAAATCACGAAAGCCAATTGGATATAACTCTTTACTCAAGGGTAAGGGAGAAATCCGTGTTGCTTGTCCACCAGCGGGTATAAGCCCAATGATTTGGCGCTTGGTCATGGGTGATTAGACAGAATGTCCGAAGTTAGGAGTTGATCAAACTTAATTTCTCATAAAATGACCCTCTCCTGAAGAGATCTATTGCTACATAGATATCACAAGGAAAGGGTCTTAACTTTTATTTGATTTTCTAAAATTAGACTACTTGACAGATACAGCATCAACATCGATAGTGTTGGCAGTGGAGGTAGCACTATCAGCTGCATTAGGTGCTTTAGAGCCCTTATTCTCCTGACGGGTTTTGAAACCTTCAATCACAAGCTGAGATACTTCCGATATCAATAGCGTCATTAAGAAGACATCGTCAAGCTCACCAACAATTGGCAGGAAGTCTGGAGCAATATCAATTGGGCTGAGAAAATAAAGTAGTGTTCCTAAAATTACCCACCAACGGTATTTAGGATTACGAAGTAAATTGCGATACCAAGAATAAAGAGATTGGATTGAGAATTTCATAGTTGACCTCCAGTTACCTTTGATCTTGGCAAATTATGATTTAAATTTCCTGTAGGAATAACCGCCCTTGATTGTCCGGAAGATGCTCATAGTAGGTAATTGCACAATTTATACTTCTAAGAAATTCAACATATCTGGCAATTGTGCCTCCATCTCTAGTATTAAGTTTATTAAAATGCAGTGAAAGTAAGTGTAGAAAAATCCAGGGAGGAAGCATAAAGCAGTGGATATTTTAGTTTTCTTCGGCAAGGTCGGACCTGTCATCTGGCCGTTGCTTTTCTTTTCTGTATTATGTTTAAGTGTGATTTTAGAGCGATTATGGTTCTGGCTGCGGATTTTAACTCAAGAAAAGGAAACCGTTGATCGTGTCCTGGATGCAGCTCATAGTAATTGGGCAGTAGCTGCGGAGATTGCTAGACGGGCAACAGATCAACCTATTGGCAGGTTTCTCTATGCTCCTTTACGCCAGCCAAAAAGCAGCCCAGAACTTTTTAGGTTGGCACTAGAATCAGCCGCAGAATACGAATTAGCTCAGATGCGACGAGGAGAAAAAATTTTGGAACTCGTCATTGCTGTCGCACCCTTATTAGGGTTGTTTGGCACCGTTTGGGGTTTAATCCGGTCTTTGGAATCAATTCGGATTGGAGACTTGGGAACAGAATCAACCGCTGGGGTGACTACTGGTATTGGGGAAGCTCTTTACGCAACAGCAACAGGGTTAGTGATTGCTATCTTCAGCTTAATATTCTATCGATTATTCCAAGCTCTTGTCGTCAATCAAGTCAAGGTTTTTCGCAAAGCAGGAAACGATTTGGAAATGTTGTATTTACAAGCATCTCCTGACCTTAGCAAGACTGTTGATGGTAGCATACCACCAGTATTTGTGCAGGAATCGCCTCAAACCACTAATCTTTCTTCAAAAAAAGATAAAAACAAGTTTTCGGAACTCCCACCACCTCCACCACCCCCAATAAACTCTGATTTATAAGAAAGTAGGTTGAAAACCCCGCGCTTTTAAGCCGGGGAGAGGTCAACAGAACCAAAAGATAGTTAAGCATTTAATTCCCAGCTTAGGCATGAGATTGAAACATGAAAGTTAATCTACATACACCAATTGAAGAAGCCCACGTTCAAATCATTCCTCTGATTGATGTCATTTTTTGCGTCTTGTCATTTTTTATTTTGGCTTCATTGCAATTTACTCGGCAACAGGCAATTAACGTTGATTTACCAACTGCTAAAACAGGTACAACGTCTCATAGTAGTGCATTTTCCCAGAAGAGACAGCAAATCTTGCCTGTAACTATCGATGCCATTGGTCAAACCTATGTAGAAAAACAACCACTAGGGAAGGAACAATTAAAAGCAGTTTTAGAGGATTATGTGAGAAAAAATCCCAGCGGTGTTAGTGCTAAATGCTTCGCGCTCTGCAACATACAATGATGTCATTGATATGCTGGACTTGCTGCGTCAAGTAGGAGGCGATCGCGTTTCTTTGGGTATCATACCTGGTTCTTCCCAACCAGCCTCTAATTTGCCACAGTCTACCTCACCTTACCTGCAAACCAATCCCAGCAATTTAAGATCTGCTCCTCTCCCAAACACCACACCTATTCTTCCCCCAATCCCTAATCAAGTAGCTCCCTTACCCCCCACCCAACCTCTCACATCCACCAAGAAAAGGTGAAAGACCAACAAGGGAGATAAACAAGCCATCCACAGCGCTTCCCTTATCCCCCTTCCCCTGTCCTCCTTGTCTTCCTTGTCCTCCTTGTCCTGTCCTCCTTGTCCTCCTTGTCCCCCTTCCCTTGTCCTCCTTGTCCCCCACTCCCCAATCCTAAAAACAAACCAAACAAAACCCTAGCTGCCATCAAAATTGCTGCTAATTTACAGATATAACGTCACAATAAACTGCACAATATTTAGCCGATAGCCATTTCAATTTCAGGGTTTTTGACAATGGACCTTCGGTCAATTTTTATTGTTTGGGTGTTAACAGGTTTTAGCTTGTACCTTTTGAGTAAAATCCCTGCACTAGGAGTTGAAATTGATACTCCAGGGGAGGCTTTTACTTCGGCAGCGGTTCTTGGAATTGTAACAGCAGTGGTAAAACCAATTTTTCGTGTGGTATTTGCGGCAATAGATTTTGTCACGATTGACTTGTTATCTAGCTTTTCCACATTTGTGATTACCGTTGTGTGTTTTGGTCTCACAGCCTCGTTGGTACAGGGCTTTCGCTTGCGCTTAGGCATTTGGAGTGCTGTGATAGGGGCGTTCACACTATCTGTTATCAGCAGCTTAGTTTATGGATTGCTAGGGTTGGAACGGCAATAATCTACTTAGAAGTTAGTAGAGGCAAACAGCTGTTTGCCCCTACTTATTCGCTAGCGGTGGGAGGAGTGGCTGTAGGACTTGATGGTTGAGAACGCTGTTCACGTTTTTTACGGTCAGCGGAGATCATATCAGCCATAACGACAATTGCCTGTGTCATCTTGTCTAGGTTAGAGCGGTACAGGTCTAAATCTTTACTGAGCCTGTCGTCAGATAACTTTAAGCCAGTCGCAATGGTTTTGAGGACTTCATTGCGTTGCTTTTCGTCTTTTACTAATTCTGGATCTGACTGTTCTAACAAAGAAAATATACCAATTGCAAATAGGCGATTGTATTTGAAGTTGGGATTGCTAGCAATTGAAGCCAGCGTTGACTGTAGCTCACTATCTTGCTCTAGAGGGTTAGTCTGGCTCAACCAACCAATTAATTCTCTTGGCGGTAAGCTCTTAGCTAAAGCCTGCAACCTATGCGCATCTTGTTTATAACGCTGAGGATCTTCTTCTACTGCTTGCAGGAGAGCATTAAAAATTGACTCCTTTTCCCGTTCTGGCTGATAGCCTTGCATAAAACGTTCAAAGGTAGTGACGACACCCAAAGCATAAATTGGGTTGTAACTAAAATCGACATTTACCGATAGCAGGTGCATTTCCACCATCAACTCTTCCACAACCCGACGATAAATTGTATTTATTGGACGGGTGTGCTGAGTATAGAAAGTTCGTTTTGTATCAGAAACAGTACGGACGTTATTCACAAATAAAATTTAACAGGGCAACGTATGTTTATTTTCTCGCTTCTAGGCGACTTTGCCAACTTTATGTTTTTGCTGGATATTTATTAATTTACAATACTTGCTAGCCGGATATTTCTCACAAATAATTTAGTTAACCGACTTGATCGGATTGTTGTATCTATGAGCTTTTCGCCACAGTTGCTTGCCCTGGCTGACTATCTGACAGGTGAATTTGATAATCGAGAACAAGCCCTTGCAGAGCCTGTTTGGTATGTTCATCTACGTTTGTGGCAAAAACCTGTTCCTTTGTTCTCTGAAGACAGTATCACTTTATTTGTGGAACAAGCCAGTGTTGTTAACCTAGAACAACCTTATCGCCAGAGGATTATGCGACTAACAGAAGGCAGCAATCCCGAAAGCCCACTGACAGTACAGTACTATATGCTCAAAGACCCTAAAGCTTTCAGTGGTGCTGCTAAAGGCGATCGCGCTTTATTAGAGAGCTTGACTATCGACCACATAGATCTATTACCAGGTTGTGTTCTTAACGTTAAACAGCAGGTGCTAGACGAGCGACGCTATCAGTTTATCGCTACTCCACCTCCCGAGAGTCGTTGTTGCTTTACCTACCTTGGTAATACTATCCAAGTTGCACTCGGGTTTGAAGCTACTGAACATGAATTCCTTAGCTACGACAAAGGAATTGACCCAGCCACAGGAAAAGCCACTTGGGGAGCAATTTTGGGCCCATTTCGCTACACCAAGCGGGATGGGGAATGGGGAGTTAGGAATGGGCATAGGGCATAGTCTGGAGTATCCCCCTTCCCTTGTCCTCCTTGTCTTCCTTGTCCCCTCTGCTCCCCTGCTTGCCTAAATGTATCAATATCAAAGTGAAACGGTATAATCCCTAACTTTTTACTAGCTAGCAATACTACGAGGTACACCTTCTAAAGCTTCCTCCTCAGTCTCAAAGATTTCAAAGACTGTGTCCATCATTGTGACTTCAAATACAAGTTTTGCTTCTGGATGCACATTACAAATACGGAAACTGCCCTTAACTTTATCAGCATCTCGCATTCCAGCTACCAAAGAGGTGAGACCAGAACTGTCAATAAAGTTGACTTGACTGAGATTCACAATGACATGGCGACTAAACTTAGAAATACACTCTTGCAACTTCAGGCGAAATTGCCAAGCGGTGGTAATGTCCAAGCGGCCTGCAGGTGTTAGGATAATAACAGTATTACCGTCTTGGGTTTTATAAGTTTTCTGGGCGATATGGATCACTAAGCCTCCCCTCGGTGCTTTTAAAGTAGTGATTAATTTTTTGTTATTAACTGTGAATTATTGGTGATTAAAACTACTAGTTATTCACTCCCCACCACAATTCGTCTATCTTCGTAATAAGTAGCCTGCATAACAAGGTACTTAAACAGTTGCCAAAGCCCTTGATTTAATTAACTCACCAATAATGGACTTGTTGACTCTGGTTTTTCTTTATTGCTAAGTAATAAGCTGTTAGTAGTCTAACTCACCAAAGAAATTTGTGTATATAGTGAAAATACTGAGTATTCGTCTCTGAATACTGAGTGTCTAGTGTATATCACTTATATGTTTAGAATTCAGGACGCAAGGTTAAGAATTAGTTATTTGTCACATAAGTTTTGCTATCTGTAGTGAGTGCTTTAGTACTTGAAATCGAGTACTAAAGTACTCACTACGAACTTTCATAACCTAATTGAAACCAATGAAATGAACCACTAGTTTGTTGGTGTCCAGTTTGCCCAATCTTGAGGCTTCAGAAAAGTTGTGTATAATTCGGCTTCAGGAGAATTTGGCTCTGGTTGATACCCATATTCCCAACGTACCAAAGGAGGTAGTGACATTAAAATTGACTCAGTACGACCGTTAGTTTGCAAGCCAAAGATGGTGCCTCGGTCAAAAACTAAGTTGAACTCTACATATCTTCCTCTACGGTACAATTGGAAGTCCCTTTGGCGATCGCCATATTCCATTCCATGTCGCCGTTTTACTATTGGTACATATGCTGGTAAAAAGGCGTTGCCACAGTCTTGTACAAAGGCAAATATCTCCTCCCAACTGCGCGGTGCTAATGTACCCAATTGATTGCTGTAAATCGCTGCTGCGCTATCGGTGTGGGGACCACGGTACAACTGACCTTGACCATCTTGGTAATCAAAAAACAAACCGCCTATACCCCGCGTTTCTCCCCGGTGTTTCAAATAGAAATATTCATCACACCAACGCTTAAAGACTGGATAATACTCTGGATTGTGATTATCACAAGCTTGTTTGAAAGTTTTATGGAAATGTGCTGCATCTTCGGCAAAGGGGTAGTATGGGGTCAAATCAGCACCACCACCAAACCACCAAACTGGTCCCGCTTCAAAGTAGCGATAATTGAGGTGAACAGTTGGCACATAGGGATTACGAGGATGCAATACCATTGAGGTACCTGTGGCAAAAAAGCCATGCCCTGCCGCCTCTGGACGTTGCGCTAAAATCGAAGGTGGTAAGTGAGAACCCCAAACTTCAGAAAAATTAACACCAGCCTGTTCAAATATTGCACCTTCACGCAAAATGCGCGATCGCCCACCTCCTCCTTCTGGTCTCTCCCATGTATCTTCGTGAAAAGTTCCCACACCATCCAAATCCGTCAATTGTTGAGTAATTTGATCTTGCAGCTGTTTCATAAACTGACAGACCCTGGTTTTAGCGTCAGTTGCTAGCCTTGATGTGGAAGATACTGTTGATACACTGTGGGTTTGGGAGTCAGTCAACATAAGCACAAGAACCTAAATTTTCAAGAAAAGCAATAAAAGTTTTCAGTCGCAAATTCACTGATAAAAAAGCTCTTACAAACAGCCTAAAACAGTTTAATTTGCGCATTGACTAAAGGTACAAGGGATGTAGAGATAAAGCTCACAGAGCAAAGGAGTTTTCTGTGATGTTGCTTATACCCTAACAGCTTTATACCTTTTCTCAAGGACAAATCTTTACACAGTATGTGGGTATGATTAAAGCCATTTTCCCCCAAATGCGTATAGCCTTGTATACTAAATTGTGTTTTTTCAACCTTTTTATAGAAAATTGCCAGAAGTCTAAAAATCTAGAGGCTTCCAGATTTAGTATGAAAGACAGATCGGCATTTCAACCTGACAATTGTAATCTTCTTAAAGACCAATGTTTAAATCCCCTTGGCAAAACTTTATGAAAATCTCACGACTTATGGTAGCGTCTTTCAGAAGTTATAACTTGCCATACCAACGATAATTTTGAGAGAGTTTGACATAAGAACTGACTTACAGTTAACAGCCATGCCAGAGTTACCAAAAAGCGTATAGCGAGGAGGATTAGGAAAATGCGAGATTGGTTGTCCAAATTCATCCACCGCAAACGTCGTAAGTTTTGCGCTTCTCTGGTGCGGACTTATCGCGAGATTAGTTCTGCCTCTGTAGATGAATTATGGCTGCAGGTGGTGAATTTAGCAGATGTTTCCTGGCATCCATTATTCAAAAGTACCAATGTCCCATATGGTTTAGTCCCTAAACCTGGCTTGATCTATCAAGTAGTGACGCGCATCTCACCAATTCCCATCCGCATTTTTGTGGAGCGAGTTAATCCCAGAGAATTACTAAGTGTGAGGATACTAACAATTCCTGGTGTAGAAGAACGGGTGACGTATAGAGTAGAGTCAACAGTTTGTGGCACGTGTGTGTCTTATTCTGTGACTTTACGCGGGTGGTTATCACCTTTGATTTGGTCTTTTTCCCGTCCTTATGCGGATCGTGTAGCGCGAGCGTTAGTTGATGCGGTTGAAAAGACGGCACTGCCAGGGGTTTCAGGAAAAAGAAAATCTCTTAAAGACAGTTGTTTTGATTTTTAGACAATGGCTTAGTTTGAGCTAAGGCGTTGAGTTTAGCACTGCCATAGGGTTAGTCTGTTCTCAGGGTGATTGGGGAGATTAGCTTGCCCTTACATTGATGACAGACCCGTCCCTTCCTTGCGCGTTTCTTTGATTGAGAAGGGTCACGAAGACACGCATGGTCTAAAGGGTCAGTAGTTCATGTCAAATCACAAATTGTAGGGGTGAATGCTTATTTGCCCTTACTGAATAACCATCAACTTTAGTTAAGATTTATTACAAAGTCAAGTGTAAAAATTATGTACGATGTGCTTAATTCTCAGTCGGTTTTAGAAGTATTGCGACCGGTTCAAGATCCAGAACTTCGCAAGAGTTTGGTAGAACTCAACATGATTCGCAACATCAAAATTGATGATGGTAAGGTTAGCTTCACTTTGGTGTTGACAACACCTGCCTGTCCATTACGTGAATTTATTGTTGAAGACTGTCAAAAAGCTGTGAAAAAACTACCAGGAGTGAGAGATGTATCTGTAGAAGTCACAGCGGAAACACCTCAACAAAAAAGCTTACCTGATCGCACTGGTATTTTTGGCATTAAGAATATTATTGCGGTTTCTAGTGGCAAAGGTGGTGTTGGTAAGAGTACGATAGCAGTGAATGTGGCAGTTGCCCTCGCTCAAACAGGTGCAAAGGTGGGTTTACTTGATGCCGATATTTATGGCCCAAATGACCCTACTATGTTAGGTCTCAGTCAAGCCCAGCTTGCTGTGTACTCAACAGAAAAAGGTGAAGTCTTAGAGCCTGCCTTTAATCACGGTGTCAAGCTAGTTTCAATGGGCTTTTTGATTGACCGAGACCAGCCAGTTATTTGGCGTGGTCCAATGCTGAATGGAGTGATTCGCCAGTTTCTTTATCAAGTGCAGTGGGGAGAGTTAGATTATTTGATTGTGGATATGCCCCCAGGAACAGGGGATGCTCAGTTGACTTTAACACAGGCAGTACCTATGGCTGGGGTAGTGATTGTCACGACACCCCAAACAGTGGCATTGTTAGATTCCCGTAAGGGATTGCGGATGTTCCAACAGATGAATGTCCCAATTTTAGGGATAGTAGAGAATATGAGCTACTTTATTCCACCAGATATGCCAGATAAGCAATATGACATATTTGGTTCTGGTGGTGGTGAGAAAACTGCAGCTGAGTTGGAAGTACCCTTACTAGGGTGTGTTCCATTAGAGATTTCCACAAGAATGGGTGGTGATGTCGGTGTGCCAGTGGTCGTTGCTGAACCAGACTCAGCTAGTGCCAAAGCATTGAAAGCGATCGCTCTTACCATTGCAGGCAAAGTCTCTGTTGCTGCACTGACATAAAAATACAGCGAATTGTTCTGTTGAGATCTCCTCAGTCATACAAATTTGCCATTGTTCCTAAATTAAAAATCTAAAAAATAAATGTTTACAATTGCGCAATGTTGTTAAAACGCTCCATCCCAAAAATTCGAGTTTCGTATTGGGTAAAACCTTGGCAGCAAATAGACTGGTTACTCCTCATTTTGCCAGTGACTCTCACCATATTCGGTGGTCTGATGATCCGCAGTACAGAATTAAACCAGGGATTAACAGACTGGTGGTGGCACTGGGTGATGGGTGGCATTGGCTTGACTGTAGCACTCGTGATAGCCCGAAATCGTTACGAAAATCTAATTCAGTTGCACTGGATAACTTACGCAATTACTAACATTAGCTTGCTTGCTGTGATGATCATTGGTCACAGTGCTAAGGGAGCACAGCGCTGGATTAGCATAGCTGGCATTCCTGTACAACCTTCAGAATTTGCCAAAATAGGGTTAATTCTCACCCTAGCCGCTTTGCTACATAAGCGCACAGCTTCTAGTCTTGATAGTGTTTTCAGAACTTTGGCAATCACTGCTGTTCCCTGGGGATTGGTCTTTTTGCAACCAGATTTGGCCACATCTCTGGTATTTGGTGCAATCTTTTTAGGGATGTTGTATTGGGCAAATGCTAACCCAGGTTGGTTGATATTAATGATTTCTCCAGCAGTGGCAGCAATTCTGTTTAGCATACCTTGGCCCTTCCCAATTGTTTTGTCAAAAGACCTCATTTTCGGACCGTTAGGATTAATTTGGGCAGTTGTCATGGGTGTAATTGGTTTGCAGACTCTGCCTTGGCATAGATTTGCTCTCAACGGTCTGGCTGCATTAGGTCTCAACATACTAGGCGGCGAACTGGGATTATTTGCCTGGAATCATATCTTGAAAGATTATCAAAAAGACCGACTCACTTCATTTATCAACCCCAACGCTGACCCACTCGGTGCTGCCTATCACCAAATACAATCTCGCATTGCTATTGGTGCAGGTGAATGGTGGGGATGGGGTCTGAATAAAGGTCCTATGACTCAACTGAATTTTGTACCAGAACAGCATACAGATTTTATTTTCTCGGCTGTGGGTGAAGAATTCGGTTTTGTTGGTTGTTTGGCAGTGTTGTTTGTTTTCTTTTTGATTTGTCAACGCTTGTTATATGTTGCACAAACCGCCAAAGACAACTTTGGATCATTGTTAGCTATTGGCGTTTTATCGATGATTGTGTTTCAGATGATTGTTAACATTGGTATGACTGTTGGTTTGGCACCAGTGGCGGGTATTCCCTTACCTTGGTTGAGCTATGGTCGTTCCGCCATGCTGACAAACTTCATTGCTATAGGACTCGTAGAATCTGTAGCAAATTTTCGCCAAAGACAGAAGTATTAATCTTGTGGTTGGTAAAATGCGCATTAGCCTACTAACCACTAATCAATGACAAGTATTATGCTAGAGACAGGAAATGACGGAGGTGAAAAACCATGATTCTACCTGGAGCGACTGTTCGTGTCAAAAATCCAGCAGATATCTATTATCGTTATGAAGGACTCGTTCAACGGGTGAGTGATGGCAAGGTAGCCGTGCTATTTGAAGGCGGTAACTGGGATAAATTAATTAGCTTTCGCCTGCCAGAATTAGAATTGGTAGAAACCCAAGCAGGACGAAAAAAAGGAAAATGAATGTCTCAGTGGGGAGTTAAAAGTTAGGAATAATAACCTTTAACTCCTCCTTCATACCACTATGCGTCTCCCATTACCACAGTTTTCTAGTCGCGATCGCCATCCCAACCATATTGCAGAAGTCATTGAAACTGCCACTTGCGAATTTCTAGCTCAGTGTTTGGAACCGGAAGACTTGAGCTTTCCGCCTATGCCCCCTTTCGGTAGCTGGGTTTGTTCTGTAGATGAGGAGTCGGGCAATCAGGTTTACGCTGTAGTTTATTATGCAACTACAATGCCCATAGATTCCGTACATAGAGCAGTAGCACTGGGATTGTCTTTGCAAGATTTACGCGAAGAGCAACCCCAAATATTTGCCATGCTCAAAACCGAATTCCGTGCGGCAATTGTCGGATTTGAGCGACCTGCAGATGCTATGATGACTAATAGTCAGGTGTATCAATATCTGCCTCCGCGTCCACCGCAAATTCATCAAGCGGTTTACCGTTGCGAAAAAGAGGCAATCATTCGATTTACCGAACAATTAGATTTTTTACAGACACTGATTTCTGTAAAAGGTGTACCAGTAGAGTCTTTGACTGCAGCAGCTATCCGAGAGGTGTATCAACTACGTCAAGCTGACCGACAATGGTTAATCAAAGCAGGACGGACCCTAAGTATGCTACTGAAAGATGACTATGATCGCTTGCGGTTCATTCTGAGTCAAATCCACCCATAGGTAGTTAGTTCGTTAACGATAATGCATGTAGTCTAGGTAAAATTTTTGATTTGTTGCTCAGGGTGGCTTTTGTAGTTGTTTGAAAAAGAGCGATTGCCCAGGTTAACCGCCGCCTCACCATAGCTTCTTAAAGTCCTACCTATGGAACTGATCTCACAATTTCTTGCTCTGGAACCAACTTTCCACGTTCTCAGCAAGGAACCAATTGTTCCCTTTGCCATTTTAGTAGTTGTCATACTAGTCGTACCCATTCTATTTGAGCGCTTACGATTACCAGGATTAGTAGGATTACTGGCGTCAGGGTTTATACTTGGTCCTCATGGCTGGCATATACTGCAGGCGGAGTCACCGATTATGACCCTACTATCAAACATCGGACTAGTTTACTTGATGTTTGTGGCAGGGCTGGAAATGGATATCAAGCAATTTCGACGTACAAAGAACCGTGCTTTAGGTTTTGGTGGCTTTAGTTTTTTAGTTCCCCTACTCGTAGGAACTTTCGTTGGTCGGATTTTTGGCTTTGATTGGAATGCCTCAATTCTTATTGGCTCCTTGTTCGCTTCTCATACCCTTTTGGCATATCCCATCATTAGTCGCTTGGGAGTGGTTAATAACGAAGCTGTCAATGTTACAATGGGGGCCTCGATTTTCACTGATGTCAGTGTTGTACTTGTTTTAGCTGTTTGTGTAGCTATTCACACTGGAAAATTTAGCTTTTGGCAAATCATCACCCTTCTTAATTCCTTGATTGTCTATGCACTTGTTGTTTTAGTGGGTTTTGATTGGGCTGGTAGAGAATTTTTTCGACGCTCTGGAGATGATGAGGGAAATCAATTTTTGTTTGTCTTGCTCACCGTATTTCTAGCAGCTGTGGGAGCCCAATTGATTGGGGTAGAAAAAGTTATTGGAGCTTTTTTAGCAGGTGTAGCGGTCAATGAAACTTTGGGAGAAGGACCAGTTAGAGAAAAAATAGCATTTATTGGCAATATACTGTTTATTCCTATTTTCTTTGTTAACCTTGGCTTGCTGGTCAATCTACCTATCTTTTTACAAAATATCGGAACAATTAAGTTAACAGTATTTATAGTTATTGGTTTAATTACAAGCAAATTAATAGCGGCTTTACTGACAAAACTAGTGTATCGCTATAACTGGCAGGAAATGTTAACAATATGGTCTTTGTCAGTACCTCAAGTGGGGCTAACATTAGCAGCAACACTAGTAGGATATCGAGTAGGATTGCTTAATTTATCGGTATTAAATAGTGTCATTTTCTTAATGATTATCACTTCGACACTAGGACCATTGATTACTAGTAAAGTAGCCGTTGGTTTAACTTCAGTGCCGGAAAAGCCACAAAAATTAAGTAGTTTATCTCAACAAAATATAGAAAAATCAAATACTCCTTTCACAATAGTAGTACCCGTCCATAATCCCCAAACAAAACAGTATTTAGTTGAAATTGCTTCATTATTAGCACGGCAAACAAATGGCAAAATTATCCCTTTAGCGATCGCTACTGCTTTTGCTCACATGGATGCACCAGATCTCGAGGCTTCCATACAACGAAGTGAGCAGTTACTTCTTAAAGCTATGGCACAAAGTCGTGGATTAGGTGTGAAAGCAGAACCATTGCTGCGAATTGATGATGCCTTCGCGCAAGGAATCACAAGAGCTGCTCGCGAACAAAAGGCTAGCTTAATTGTTATGGGTTGGGGTAATCGTACTGGGTTAAAAGCACGTCTATTTGGTAATGTCATTGACAATGTTTTGTGGTCATCTCATTGCCCAGTTGCAGTAACTCGTCTTGTCGAATCACCGAGAAAAATTCAGCGGATTTTGGTGCCAGTGGAAAATTTATTGACACCATCATTGCAGCCTGTGCAACTAGCCCAAATTCTAGCAGAAGCAAATCAAGCACAACTGACTGTACTTAATGTATGTGAACGCCGTGCAAGTTCAAGCAAAATTGATTGGAGGCGATCTCAGCTCTCTCTACTAGTATCTAAATTGGCTTTTTCTAATCCACCAGAAACCCAAATTATAGTTCATGAAAGTGTGGCTCAAGCAATTTTGCAAGCTGCACGATTATATGACTTGGTGGTATTACCTTTTATACCTAGTCGGACCAGTCCTAGTGGTTTAGCTATTAGCGATGTTACAACTCAATTGGTCAGGCAATTAACCTGTTCTATCATTATGCTGGGAGAACCCCAACGTACTCAAACAGCAGTTTTTCCATCTACGGTGACTTCCACAGCTACGATGTCAGAAGGAATGATCTAAAATTTGCAGTCTGCAATTTTACAGAGAATAGTCTTGAAATCTTCACCAAAGATTCAAAATCCTTTATCTATAATTCACTCACTAAACTTTACATTCTTGAAGATTTAGTAAAATATTGGTTTACATATCCCAATGAGTAGGTAGTGTTTGTTATTTTGCTAGATAAATAAATTAATAGAGTTAAATAAAAAAAGCTAGCCAATTTAAACATATCCAAATTGCATCTACAAGCAACTTGCATTCGTTGAAAAACAACTCCTTAAAAACCTGATTGGTACGGTATTTCTGTCCCAAAACTGGGTAATCTAATAAACAAGCACAATAGCTTGAATAGTAACAATTATCTGTTAATTCACTGGGAAATTATGAGAATATTGGTGACGGGCGGAGCCGGGTTTATTGGTTCACATCTGATCGAGCGACTGATCGCTGAAAAACATGAAGTGATTTGTTTAGATAACTTCTACACAGGTCATAAACGCAACATCCTCAAGTGGCTGGATCATCCTTACTTTGAAATGATTCGCCACGATATTACTGAACCAATTCGATTAGAAGTTGATCAAATTTACCATCTAGCTTGTCCAGCTTCTCCTGTTCATTATCAGTATAACCCAGTCAAAACGGTCAAAACGAGCGTTATGGGAACGCTGAATATGCTGGGATTGGCTAAACGCGTAAAAGCACGCTTTTTGCTGGCTTCTACTAGTGAAGTTTACGGTGATCCAGAGGTTCATCCCCAAAGCGAAGAATACTGGGGCAATGTCAATCCTATTGGTATCAGGTCCTGTTACGACGAAGGTAAACGAATAGCTGAAACGTTGGCATTTGACTACTATAGGCAAAATAAGGTTGATATTCGGGTTGCGCGAATTTTTAATACCTATGGACCGCGAATGCTAGAAAACGATGGTAGGGTAGTGAGCAACTTTATAGTTCAAGCGCTCCAGGGCATTCCTTTAACAGTATACGGAGATGGTTCCCAAACTCGTAGTTTCTGCTACGTATCAGACTTAGTAGAAGGACTGATGCGACTCATGAATGGTGAATACATTGGTCCAGTCAATTTGGGAAATCCTGATGAATACACAATTCTAGAATTGGCCCAAAATGTGCAAAATCTAGTGAATCCTGATGCACAAATAAAGTTTGAGCCATTACCTTCAGACGATCCACGTCGCCGTCGTCCTGATATTACAAAAGCAAAAACTTGGTTAAATTGGGAACCTACCATTCCTCTAGCTCAAGGGCTAAAACTGACTATAGAAGATTTCCGTAATCGGATGACAAGTAGTGATTAGTCATTTTGAACCATAGACAAATGACAACCCTTACTCATTGACTTGATTCATTCCGACCTACTTAGTCGTGAGTCATTCGCCTTGAGAGACCAACAATGCCTGACAAAGGACAATTGTGAAAACTTCTCATTTCAGCTAACCCTAAAACAAGCGAGGAATATAAAAATGCGTGTTTGCGTTATTGGTACTGGTTACGTTGGTTTGGTTACAGGTGCTTGCTTAGCTCACATCGGACATGATGTCATTTGTGTAGATAACAACGAAGAAAAAGTCAAAATCATGAAGTCTGGGCAATCGCCCATTTTCGAGCCCGGACTCTCAGAGATCATGCAGTCTGCTATTAGTGCTGGTAAAATTGAGTTTACCTCTGATATTGGTAGGGGAGTAGCATACGGGGAAATTTTGTTCATAGCTGTGGGAACCCCGCCTTTGCCAACTGGTGAGAGTGATACACGCTATGTTGAAGCTGTAGCTAGAAGCATTGGAGCCCACTTAAATGGTGGGTATAAGGTTATTGTTAATAAATCTACGGTACCAATTGGCTCAGGAGACTGGGTACGGATGATAGTTCTGGATGGTATCGCTGAACGTCAGAAAACACTTGTATCTGCAGGTGGAGGAACAATTGACGACAAATTGCCTGAAGTGACAGCTAAGTTTGATGTGGTCAGTAATCCAGAGTTTCTGAGGGAAGGTTCGGCAGTATATGATACCTTCAATCCTGATCGTATTGTTCTTGGGGGAAATAGTCAGAAGGCGATCGCGATGATGCGGGAATTGTATGCTCCCATCATTGAACGCAAATATGCCGATGATCCATCTTTACCTCCAGTGTCAGTGCTAGCAACAGACTTAAGTTCTGCGGAAATGATTAAATACGCCGCCAATGCCTTTTTAGCCACTAAGATTAGTTTTATTAATGAAGTCGCTAACATTTGCGATCGCGTTGGTGCTGACGTTTCTCAAGTTGCAAAAGGTATCGGTCTTGATTCACGTATTGGTAACAAATTCTTAAATGCAGGTATTGGATGGGGTGGTTCCTGTTTTCCTAAAGATGTTGCCGCACTTATTCACACGGCTGATGACTACGGTTATGAAGCTCAGTTGCTCAAAGCTGCTGTTAATGTCAATGAACGCCAACGCCTAATTGCAGTTGAAAAACTCCAGCAAGTCCTAAAAATTCTCAAAGGTAAAACTGTGGGATTGCTTGGGTTAACCTTCAAGCCTGACACTGATGATATGCGTGACGCTCCATCTCTTAATTTGATTGAGCAGCTCAATCGACTAGGCGCAAAAGTTAAAGCATACGACCCAATTGTTTCTCAAACTGGTATGCGTCATGGACTTTCTGGTGTACTAGTGGAAACTGATGCCGAACGGCTTGCTGATGGCTGTGATGCTTTAGTACTCGTGACTGAATGGCAACAGTTCAGCCAATTGGACTATGGCACGATGGCAAAGTTGATGAACCATCCTGTCATGATTGATGGTCGTAACTTCCTCGACCCAGAAACAATGGTAAGAGCAGGTTTCCAATATGTAGGTGTTGGAAGATAAATCTGTCTCTCAATTTTTCTCCTCTCGTTCCTTGGTTAAGCAATAGGGTTGTTAAGGGTAGATAAAGTGCAAAGAACCCCGGTTTCTATCAGAAATCGGGGTTCTGGTTAGTTAACAACTTAATTGTTATTGAGGCAAAGTCTGGAAATTTTGTTTTAAAAGCCAAAATTGCACAATACCAGATCGTATTTAGTACTTTGATACTCCCGACGGCTAAAAGCCGGGGGATTCTTGAAGAGTCCACAAACGAACTTTCAATGGTGCTATCAAAGACACCCTACTGATTCCACTAAGGTCTAAACCCAGTTTT
>Ga0070738_10003383_pt1 | contig 21094 bp, 20 predicted proteins | sample Coa_R2_2_FD_66446 | JGI IMG/M metagenome (GOLD analysis project Ga0070738, IMG submission 66446) | Surface soil microbial communities from Centralia Pennsylvania, which are recovering from an underground coalmine fire - Coalmine... | ecosystem: Environmental > Terrestrial > Soil > Unclassified ... | reverse complement strand
TAATTTAAATTCAGCTAATGCAGATTATGTGATTCGCACTTTAAAAATGGCTGCTTCTTTATGTTATGGCGAAAAAAAACAAGCTGATGCGATTGTGACTGGGCCAGTACATAAAGGTATCATCAATGAAGCGGGTATTCCTTTCACGGGTCACACTGAATTTTTTGCTCAATACTGCCGTGTACCGCAAACAGTAATGTTGTTTGTCGTCGATCATCTGAAAATTGCATTAGCGACAACGCATTTACCATTATCCCAGGTACCAAAAGCTATCACAAAAGAACAGTTACGTTTAATCATTACAACCCTACACGCTGGATTAAAACAGCAGTTTTGCATGGAATCGCCACGAATCGCTATCTGTGGACTTAATCCGCATGCAGGTGAAGGTGGTCATTTAGGACATGAAGAAATAACCATTATCACACCCCTGCTTGATGAATTACGGAAACAAAATTACGATTTAACCGGGCCCTTGCCCGCTGATACGATTTTTACGGCTAAGCATTTAGAACAAGCCGATGCGGTGCTTGCGATGTATCATGATCAAGCCTTGCCGTTGGTGAAGTATATTGGCTTTGGGCATGCGGTGAATGTGACATTGGGATTACCGTTTGTGCGGACGTCGGTGGATCATGGGACAGCGATTGATGTAGCAGGCACGCAGGAGGCAGATGCAGGGAGTATGAGGGCGGCGGTGGCGTTAGCAATTAGAATTCTCACTTAGCAGACTAATCACATTTTTCATATGAAAAACGTGATAATTTTCACATTTTTCATATGAAAAACGTGAAATCCATCACGTTTTCTGATATCCTATCTGTATCTCTTATTCTTAATTATCATTTAACCTATTGATATGAAAAGATATTTATATAAGCAATTACTTGAATGGAAAGCATCTCCCAATCGTAAACCTTTAGTTTTACGAGGCGCTCGCCAGGTAGGTAAAACATTTTTACTTAAAACATTTGCTCAACAAGAATACCGTTCCTTTCTTTATTTGAATTTTGAGGAAGATCCCAAGTTAGACAGCTTGTTTGCGAACAACCTTAAACCAGCCACCATTTTAGAAAATATAAGCACTTACCTAAATTATGATATCCAACCTGAAGAGACGCTTCTGATTTTTGATGAAATACAAGAATCTCCCTCTGCATTGAATAGCTTAAAATACTTTCAAGAACAAGCAGCCCAATTTCATATTGCTGCAGCTGGCTCCTTATTAGGCATAAAACTTGCAAATACTAAAGGTTTTCCTGTCGGAAAAGTAACCTTCATGGATCTTTACCCTCTTTGTTTCTTTGAGTTTTTAGAAGCACTAGGAAAAAATAAACTATCTGATTTTTTAAAGCAGATAAAAGAGTTTAAAGAAATCCCCGAACCCATTCATCAAGAGCTAATTTCCTTATTAAAAAAATACTTGTTTACAGGAGGCATGCCAGAAGCTGTAGCTGAATATACAAGAAGTAACGACTTATCATTGGTTAGAAAAATCCAAAAAGACATCCTTGATGCTTACATCCTAGATTTTGCTAAACATGCACCACCTGAACAATTAATGAAAATTACGCAAATATGGCAATCTATTCCTAATCAACTTGCTAAAGAAAATAAAAAGTTTATTTTTGCTGCCTTAGGCAAAAGCGCAAGAGGAAGGGAATATGAAACTGCGATTCAGTGGTTAACAGATGCTGGCTTAATTTATAAATCACACAATATTTCTGTACCAAAACTTCCTTTATCACATTTTGTTAACAATGCGTTTAAAGTTTTCTTGCTCGATGTAGGGTTACTTGCTGCAATGAGTAACGTTCCGAGTCAAATGGTAGTAGATGCGAATAATCTATTCTCGGAATTTAACGGTGCCTTTACTGAAAATTTTGTTGCTCAGGAACTTGTAGCAAATCAGTATCAGCTTTATTACTGGACGAGTGAAAATATAGCGGAGGTAGATTTTATTATTGAACATGCAATGGAAATTTTTCCTTTAGAAGTTAAATCAAATGCTTCTCGCAAGAAAAAAAGTTTGATTACCTATGGTAATAAATATCAACCCAAGTGGTTATTACGAGCTTCGTTAATGAATTTACGAAAAGATGGTGAAATTTGTAATTTTCCCTTATATCTTATTAGTCGATTCTCGCATTTACTCACTAAAAAATAATCGACTTTTATTTTACTTCCTATTGAAAAAGGCTACTAGTTAGGTATCATTTTGCAATAGGAAGTAAGATACAAGGGGCGACGGGCACGAAAACAACTAAGTATCCAAAAATAGAATTTACCGTAAGTAAAATTCTTTTTTGATTTTTAACATAAGAACCAAGCTTTTTAGCTAAAATCTTACGATTGTATTCCCTAAGAACCTATGAAATAATTCCTAAAGTAATTATTTAATAGGAATATATCGTATGGGTGCTAAGCATTACCAGATACCTCATCTAGAAGAAGACGTTTTGGTACACAATCTCAAACAACTTATGCATAATGCCCATATTAATGAAGCTGAATTAGCTCGTCAAACCAATATTCCGCAGCCCACATTACATAAAATTTTAGCAGGTAATACAATCGATCCAAGAATTTCAACATTAAAACTATTAGCAGATTATTTTAATATTTCTCTTGATGAACTATATTTATCTCCTCAGGATTTTAATCATCAAGTAAAGACGAAAACTCAAACTATTCCAATTATCTCCTGGTCAGATTGTATCAAAAGTCTATCGTATATAAGCTCTCTTTCTCAAACTAACTGGGATAAATGGTTAGTTACAGAACCTTTAACTAAACATGCTTATAGTTTACTTAGCAAACCTTCTATGGAGCCACACTTTCCAAAAAATACCATTTTAATTATTAGCCCCGACATCACTCCCTCTGATGGAGACTTTGTCGTAGTACATTACGAACGAACCGAAGAAGCAACCTTAAGAGAATTAATAATAGATGGACCAAACAAACTACTGGTTCCATTAAGCTCAAATATAAACCAAGACCCATTAAATGAGCATATTAAAATACTAGGAGTATTACTTCAATCACGCTTTGCTTATCATGGTAGATAAATATTATTCTATAATACGCAGTGTTGAACGCTTGTTCATTATGTTATCCAAAGTATGTTGACCTGTTCTTTCATCAACCTGTATTGATTTTTCTATACTAATACCTGCTAATATCCCTATATAACAAGCTTGGCTAGGATCGAACTTGGAAATAACATGCTGAGCATTAGCGATTGTTACAGGGTGCTCCAGAAATTCTCGCTTTTGCTTTCGATCAATGTAACCAATTTTCCCATCTCGATTTTGAAAAACGATTTTATATTGACTTCCATTATCTTTCAGGAGAAATGACATACTCTTCGCTTTTTTTAATGCAATACCTTTCTTAACCGAAGTCCTTAAAACCCTACCAAAATATCCACCTAACAAACAAGCGTCCCAGGGGGTTAAATCATTGATTATAGTGTTTATCGCTATAGCTTCTGATAAGCTACATCGCAAAAATACACCTTTATTCCTAATATGAAAAACAACTTCTTGTGTTTGGGTGTTAATTTCAGCAATCCGATATCCTCGGAGTTCTGATAATAGTATTTTAATTTTTTGAAAAAAAACTTTTACTATTTTTACCATAACATTTTTTAGTTAGTTATTATAATAAGACAATTTATTCACATCGAGTATTTCAGGATTGGCTAAAAATGAATTATTACTTAATAAAATGTTTTGAATATTATTTACTAATTGAACAGCTACATTAGTCAATGCTGTATTTGTGGTGCCTGCAATATGCGGTGTTAAAATAGCTCTCTTGCATCCTATGAGCGGGGATTGAAACTTGGCTCCTTCATTTTCAAAAACATCAAAGGCCACTCCCACCAACTTAGAATCTAATTTTTGTAATTCTTTCGCTACTGCTTCTTCATCAACAATTTCACCTCGGGCAGTATTAATGAGATAACTTCCATTTTGCATCGAAGCTATTTCTTTTTCACCTATTAATCGCTTAGTTGAAGAAGTTAGAGGTAAGTGCAAAGAAATGATATTAGCCTTAGAAATTAAGTTATGTAGAGTTGGAGAAAACTCTATCCCAATCATATCATTATCTTTTGGCTGCGTTCGCGCATAAGCAATTACATGCATGCCTAATGCTTTTGCTTTCATACTCACAGCTCGACCAATATGACCAAACCCGATAAGGCCTAAAGTTTTCTCGCTTAACTCCTCTTGGGGTGGGATTGAATATTTTGACCACATTTTATCATGCGAAAATTGATTATATTCGATGAGGCTGCGAGTTAAATTAAATATTTGCGCCATGACAAATTCAGCTACGGCATTAGCATTGGCTCCAGGGGTATAAGTAACAGCAACGCCTTGTTCCGTAGCTGTTGCCAAATCGATATGAGAGATTGTACTTCCTGCTTGGCCAAGTATTTTGAGTGGCTGTGTTTGATTGGATGCTGTTAAGGTCCGAAGTAATGGCTGATCAAATGGTACATTCAAACGAGTTGTAATGATAGTATACCCTTCTGCTTTTTTTATATGTTCAATAAATTCTGACCGATTTAAAGGGTTAACTTTCACCTGCATAACATTCGGATAGTGCTGCCTTAACCATTCACAATCCTCAAATGGTAGCTGGAAATTATTAATAGTTAATTGGATATCAGGAATTTTTTGCCAGGTCTTTAACGTTGCATGTAACGCCTTACCAGGAGCAGTATTTAAAATCAAAACGCGGAGCGACGATAGCATATTTCGTGAGAATAATTTATACATCATATGATACCTATTTATTTTCACTCACTTGAAAAGGATTTAATATTGGATTAAATTCATTGCCCACCCCTACCCGTTTAAGCAAGGAAACAATTATTGCTATTGGGGTACTAAAAAAAGCGGTAGAAATAATTTTTAATAATGCAGACCATATAACTAGATGGATAACAAGCTTATAATTCGAATGAGTTTCCCAAGAACTCATTAATCCTGACATAATAATTGAAGCAGCGATTACAGAAAAGACAATCTCTCCTATAGCAGAAGAGCCTATACTTCGCAACCAGAAAAATTGACCTCTTAATAAAAATTTCCACCGAAGCAAAAACTTAGTATTGACATACCATCCAAAAATAATTGCTAATAAATGAGCAGAATATATAAAGGGTAAATGACCTAATACCAATGAAAAAGCTGAAGAGCCAAGCCAACCAACTGGAGAAGGAAAATGAAGGATTACCATTGCTGCGATCGCAAATATTAATTCACTCAACATAGCAGACCAGAAAATTATCCTCGATATCTTATAACCGTAAAGCTCAGCGATCATATCATTAAATAAAAACCAAAAAGGAGCCACCATAGAACCAGCACTAATTGAGCCAACAGGAGTAGCAACAAGCTTCCCTACAATGATAATTGCTAAAATTTGGGTTGAAGAGTATAAAATAGCTAAGAATATTAATACACTTTGAGATAACTGCTGCTTAAACAATAATTGATTTAACCTTTCCTTTTTTGCATTCATGGAAGGTATTTCACCTGGCGCTTGTTGAGTAATCCTTAATATGTTCCCACTCATATTTTTATTTTCCTTTAGTTGAGGTTTTGAATAGTAAATAAAGAACCCTATTTATTCAACCGATAGCATAAAGAATTACCCTTAGATAGCGGAAACAATTCATATAATGATTTTAATATTACTTTTGTAATTTTTATGTTGACTTAATATTCTTTTTTGATAGTATTAAAATACTTTTTGAATGGAGTAACTATGAAGAAGCCATTGCTAATTTATGCGGCCCTAACAGGATCAAAATACTCAAAAGAATCAAATCAACATGCCCCTCAAGGTGTACCAACCATTCCTTATTCCTATGAAGAGGCTCTCGAAGATGCAAAAGAGTGTTACCGATTAGGCGCCCGATTAATTCATGTACATTCTCGAGGGAATAATGGCGAGCATCTAATGGATACTAAATGGTATTCTAAATTTGGGCAGCAAATTCGTAAACTTTATCCTGATATTAGTCTCTGCTTTGCAACAAGTCGTACAGGCCACGTAGCAAAACAAATCGGAAAACGCCTGCAAGCTTTATTAAATTCAGGAATGCCTGAAATGGAAGCATTCATTAATGCGGAATTCGAGCGAATCGCTTATTTAGAGACAGACAACATCACATCATTGCCAGATTATATTACGGCTTTTACCGCAACAGAAGTAAAAATGCTCGATAATACGCTCGAGACTGGACATGTTAACGATGTAGAATCTCCTGAAAAAACTCGCCAATTTTTTGAAACACTTATTTCGGAGACTAATAAACGAGGGATAAAACAAGAAATTGAAATTACCACTTTAAACAGCTTAGATTTAATTGAAAAAACAGAATATTCAACGCATTGGGGGCAAAAACCAAGCATTGTTTTTTTACCAGGTTTCACTAAATTTTTTCCTTTTTCAACTGAAACATTAGATAACATGATATTGCGTGCCAAGCGATGGTTAGATCAGATAGGTGGTGGTCTAATTACACTTGGACGAGTGTTATCTCACAACGATGATTCTATTTCTGCTCGCCAAGAATATATTAAATACTCTCTACATAATCCGCATATAAATGCTATTCGAGTTGGTATTGAGGATAGTCCATTTTGGGGAAATCAAATTTTGTCAAACCCGCAATTAGTCCTCCAGACAGCCCAATTAATTAAAGAATATGGCGGCGATATTAATTTAAACCCTAAACTCTAATCAAATTATTTATTTTATACATCAAAAGGAAAAATATATGTATATAGAAAAAATCCAAAGCTCACCAAGCCCCTCATTTTATAAAACATCTCAAATTATAAAAAATAATACTGTAAAGCTAGAAAGTGCTATATGGGTATCACCAGTACGTTTATACTTAACTCTTACTACCATGCTTAACGATATTGTTTGGAAAAAGGAACCTAATTTCCGATTCATTCACGAGGAAATAAATCGTTTTATTAATTGCCCTAATAATGAAAATTTTAAGGAATTAAAAAATATTTTATCCATACAACTTGAAAACAATTTGAAAGAAAAAATAATCAGATTATTTAGCTTATATCCACTACTCTTAAATATCTCAATAAAAACAGCTTTAATCCATAAAAAGATGAAAATTGGATACAGAAAAATAAAAATTAATCCTCTGGAAACTCCAATTAAAATGCATTTGGGATTGTATGGAAAAGAAACAGAACCAAGCAGCGAAGAATTAATTATCGCATTATCTGAGTTATCTGAAGGATTAGAAAAAATAGATACAATAGAAAATATTAAAAAATTAATTGAAAATGTATGGTTATCCTCATCAAGCACAAACCACTTCGATGAAGTATCGATGCAGTTATTTTATGCTAATCAAATTTATTGGAATTTTAATAATGTCGTAAGAGATATAAAAAATCAGCTTATCACTGAAGATAAAAATCTACTTGATTTAGGAAAATGGCTTGATTGCTACACATGGCTCACAACTGATCGTGATGGTCGACCACATGATACCAACTCAAAGACACTAAAATTAATTGAAATTTTAGAAGTCGCTATTAGAAATAATTATATAAAAGAGTTAAATGAAATTTTCCTATTAACATTAGATAGAAATATTAAGGAAATTATTAACAGAATTCCAAAAAACATTGACAATTCCTATAAATCACCAAATGAATTAATATTTGATCTTGAAAAATTAAAAAATAAAAATCATTTAATAGAAGAAATAATTATAAAAATAAAAATATTCGGTTTCCATTACCTTAAACTAGAATTTAGAGATAATGCAAAAATGTTTTCAGAAGTAATAAATACATTACTAGAACCTAGAATAATAGAAATAATAATCGGTGAAAAAAATACAAATTATGAAAAACTTAATCAAGAAAAAAAGATATCCTTACTAACAGCATTACTAAAATCTGATAATAAAATGCTAGTAAAAAATATTAGGGAAAATTATCTTAAAAAAAATTTATCTACCTATCAAGAAAAGTTAAATCTTTACAAGAATAAAGATTATATTGAATTAATGGATATTGATCCTGATTATATCAAACAAGTAAATGTTGAAAGCACATTGGGGCGTTTTAATTTAATGAGTAAATACCAGGATAGGCTGCATGTTCATGCTATTGCAGAAACATCTGGCCCAGAAGATGCGCTTGCTCTTTTATTTTTAGCCAAGATAAGCAATGGAACTACAAATTATATTGATATCGCGCTTCAACCTGAAGACTCAAATGGAGCAGTCACCATTATTAGTATGATTAAAACCCTTTACCAGAATCCTATTTACCGCGACCATATTCAAAAAAGAGGAAACAAACAATATATTATTTTTGGTCCGAGTGATACAGGTAAACAAGGCGGAAAAGCTATGCATATGGCAAATATGCAAATTGCTCAAATTCATAGAATAATTGCAAATCAATATAATATTAATCCTGTTATCCATGTGATTGTTGGTTATGAACATGCCAGATGCAACGGTCATCTTAAAGATATATTAGATGGTTATGGAACATTAAATCAAAGTGAAAGCGAATATATGATGGCTGGATTAAACGAAATGCGTAGCCAATTATTAACCTCTAAACAAGTGACTTATTTTTTAAGCGACCTTTTTTTTACTCATATCAACTATCACCCTGTGCAAGATTATCCAATTAAAAAAAGAGAGAAAAAATTTAGATTTTGGTTAAAAGTTGTAGATAGATATCAGCGATTCTTTCATAATCACTATTGTTTACCTAACTTATTACGTAAAATTGCACGATTCGATATTATTAATGCAACAGCAAAAGGCACAAGGCCACCCTCAAGGATTTTAAATACTAACAGCTTAGAGGATTGCCCTTCAGCCATTAGAGCCATACCATGGTCACGTGCATTTTTACTAGCTGGCATTCATTGTGAAGTTATTGGATCAGGATATTTAAATAAATTATCTCCAAAAAAATTACATCATCTGTATTTAAATGAAATTGATTTTCACCGTTATGTTCACCATATTGCGTATGGAATTGCAAGAACAGATATGGACTTTGCATGGAAAACAGCTGATGAAAATCGACCAAACAATATGATAATTAAGGATTTGGCAATTAAATTTGAAATGAATAACGAAAATATATCTTATTTAAACATGTTAGCATGGATTGACCGTGAAATAGATCTAGCGAGTAAATTTGTTTATAAAGCTATTCATGGATCTACGCCGAAAGGTAATGTTGATCGCATGTCATTATTGCAACATATTAACCCTGCATTATTTGAAGAGGTTTCATTAAGAGATAAAATATTCATTTTTCATAAAGCTCTATTAGCTGATAGCCGAAATCGACCTGAGATACTTAAGGAAAAATATATCAAAGATTTATTTACCGGAGCACTTACTATTTGTAATACTTCTTTAAGTATCATGCATCCTGAGAGTGTCAATACTTTAAATTGGAGCAGGTTCGTATAATGAAATCTTCAAATAACCAGTCAGCCACGCCTTTGAAATCAAGGCGTGCTGACTTACAATTAATTGTAATTTTATGTTTAGTAGTGAGCGTAGGAAGATTTTCTATGGATTCTTATTTACCATCATTGCCTGCCATTACTACCTTATTCAAAACTATACCTGAACAAGTACAATTAACATTGACTTGCTATTTTTTAGGCTACGGTATTAGCCAGTTTTTTTATGGTCCACTTTCAGAAAAATACGGAAGGCGAAATATTCTATTAGTGGGTATGTTAATTTTTTTAATAGGAAGCTATTTTTGCGCGACTGCATCTTCGATAAATATATTAATATTTGGCAGATTTTTAGCAGGGATTGGCGCAGGAGCTAGCGGGGTTTTAGCTCGTGCAATTGTGACCGATTGGTTTCCTAGTGAATCAGTAGCCATTGCTTGGGCTCATGTCACAACAGCTATTGTAATCAGTCTTATTATTGGACCTATCGTAGGCGCAATCGTTCAACAACATTTAGGTTTTAGATATAATTTTTGGTTAAGTATAATATATGGTTTGTGCGTCCTAGTAATTTTAACACGTTGGCTTCCTGAAACACATTTGAACCGACAGAAAGAATCAATACATATCAAAAAAATTATTTATTCCTATTTAAATATTCTTCAAGACGCGAAATTTATTATTTACATTACTTGCTCAACTTTAGCATTTTCCGCACTCGCTATTTATTTTCAATTAAGTCCGTTCATTTTTATAAATCAATTTGGTTATAACCCTATCTCCTATGGTTTGGTATTACTTTGGATAGCTTTTAGTTATATTTTTGGTGGCCAAATAATTAGAATTTATAGCAAAAATATTAATCCTCATTCTATGATCAACTATGGTGCAGCCCTTATTTTCATATCTAGCTTAATTTTAGTTTCATGGAACACTGTAAACCTAATCTCTGGATCTATTTCAGTATTTTTTGCGTCTTTCATATTTGTAGTTGGCGCAAGAATTATTATACCAACTGGATTGGGTGCTGGCCTTAAACTATATCGTAACATCGCAGGTTATGCCTCGGCTTTATCTGGAGGAGGGCAAATGTTAGGGAGCACTTTAGTAAGCTATCTTGTTGCTCAAATTTTTGGGGGAACTTCATTGTATCGTCTAGCTTTTACACTACTTTTTTTAAGTATAACTATTAGTCTATTGCTCTTAAGTATCAAAATTAAAATGAAAGATTCAGAATTCTAGTGAATTAAATTCATTTTGCCATGAATACTCTACCTCTGCCTATCCAACTCCACATTCACATACTTCTGAAACTCAAGCGGCCTCGCAATCAACGGAAACACATCAAACGCTCCAAACGCATTCAGCGACACTGTCCCAAAATTTAATAACTGCCCTACTATACTCTGATCCACATTCACCCGCGCAATCGCATTTAATCGAGTCTCATTCGTATGCCTAACAAAAAACCCTTCCCGCATCATCACGCGTTTATTTGTCACTGCAAATTCCGACGTCACATATTCCAACAAGGTATAGGCCCAGAAAATAGATACCACAACAAACGGCACCCAAACTACTCTGATTAAAATAAAATTATGCAGCATATACGGGATGATAAAAAATAGCGCCACGGTTAGCAGCATAGGATAAAAGAAAATAATCTTATGTTTTCGAGTGCGAAAAAGAATTTGCTCATCAGGCACTAAATTTCTATCAATATAACTCATCGCTTAGTTCCTTTTTAATACGGCCATCGTCAACCGATTAACAGACACTAATTTTCCCGCTTCATCTTTAATCTCAATTCCCCATACTTGCGTACTTTTACCCAAATGAAAAGGCCTTGCCGTCCCAATGACATTTCCCTCTCGCACAGCACGGATATGGTTGGTATTAATATCTAGCCCCACGCAATAATACTGCTCATAATCTACACAATACTGCGCGGCATTACTGCCTACTGTCTCCGCTAACACACAGGACGCACCCCCATGCATAATTCCCATCGGCTGTTTGACCCGAGCGCCAACAGGCATACGCGCGACAAGGTAATCCTCCCCTACCTCAATGAATTCAATACCTAAATAATCAGATAAAGTCCCCTTGCCGCGTTCGGTTAAAACCTCTAAACTTACCGGGGTTTGCCAGATTCTCATGAGCTACTCCACTCTATTGAAGATGACGAAAACTATCGAATGTGGCATTATTACATGCCTGCCTACACCAAACAAACAGCTATCGGTAAGACGTAATGAATAAGAAAATACTCTTTTTTATCGCTGCTTTCTTCAGCTTTCAAAGCGCGAAGGCGGCGGATTTGCTTGAAGTGTATCAACAAGCCTTGATCAGTGATCCTACCTACCAACAAGCCATTGCCCAGCGCTTGGCCACCAAAGAAGGGGTCCCTATTAGTGTTGCCAGTATCTTGCCGAATATTGCTCTTAGTGCTAATCCCTCGGTGACGCGCTCTGGCTATGCAGGATCCGCCCTGCAGACCGATGTCACAGGAACCAATCCGTTAACGCCTCGTAACAACACAGTCCGGGCTTATACCTTAACCCTGAGTGTGACACAAACGGTGTTCGATTTCGGAAAATTTTCAGGCGTTGCTGGCGCCACCGCGACATCCAAAAGTGCGGATGCCACGCTCAATGCCGCTTTGCAGGACTTGATGGTACGCGTCGCCAATGCTTATTTTGCTGTCCTGCGTGATGAAGATAATTTAAGCTATAGTGAAGCTTCTAAGTTAGCTTATGGTCAACAATTAGATCAGATAAAGCAGCAATTTAAAGTCGGTTTAAAGACTATAACCGATGTTTACACAGCGCAAGCTTCATACGACTCGGCCGTCGCAAGCTATATTCAAGCACAAACCACTTTGGCTAATGATAGGGAAAACTTGCGGGTAATCACAGGCACTTATTACCCCCATTTATCATCCTTAAGTGAAAATTTCCCGCTGATTACGCCACAGCCAGTTGATGTTGAAAAATGGGTGAAAACCGCTCAACTTCAAAATTGGTCGATTAAATCTTCTCAATACAGTGTCGATGCAGCTAGACAAGCCATCCACCAACAATTTGCTGGCCATTTACCAACCGTAAGTGTGGAAGGTTCATTGCAGAGAGAATATTCGGAAAATATTAACGACTATAATAACGTTATCACTGAAAATGGCCCTGGTACGCAGACAAATCGTACTATCATGTTAAATATTAATGTGCCCATTTTTGAAGGTGGTGGAGTTGTCGCTCAAACCAATCAAGCTGTTTACAATTATCAAGTTGCTCAACAGCAGTTAGAACAAACGATGCGTAATACTGTCAATACGACACGGCAAAGCTACCTCAGTATTCTCCAAGGTGTCAGCCAAGTTGGCGCTGATAAACAAGCCATTAAGTCCAACATCAGCTCCTTAGCTGGAATGGAAGCGAGTTATCGCGTGGGGACAGAAACGTTAGTCGATGTGCTCAATCAACGCCAAAAATTATACCAAGCACAAACTCAATATGCGACGGATCGTTATGCTTTTGTAAATAATGTACTCGCATTAAAACAAGCTGCAGGTACATTGAGCTTTGATGATTTGCGGGCTATTAATGCTTGGCTGATAAAAGATAAGGCTTAATTTTATTGCTGATTTTCTTGTAGCTTTTTATATTTAGCTAATAAGGCTTCTTCAGTCTCAGGGTGAGTTGGATCTTTGATAATGCAATCCACTGGGCACACCGCCACACATTGCGGCTCCCCAAAATGCCCGACACATTCTGTACATTGATCAGGATTAATTTCATAAATCTCGCTGCCCTGAAAAATGGCCGTATTGGGGCAAACCGGCTCACATACATCGCAATTAATACACTCGTTCGTTATTGTTAATGCCATATACCACGCCTCACTTCTTAAATTTTTTCTCCAATGCCTGCCTGACAACAGAAGGAACAAACCCAGTCACATCCCCCCCAAAACTGGCAATTTCTCGCACTAAACTGGAAGAAATATACATATACTTTTCTGCCGGCATTAAAAACAGGGTTTCAATCTGTTGATTCAAGAATCGATTCATACTCGCCAGTTGAAACTCATAATCAAAATCGGCCACCGCGCGTAATCCCCGTAAAATGACGTTTGCCCCATGCTGCTTAGCAAAATCTAACAGTAACCCTTCGCATTTAGCTGCAAAGACATTTTCATAACTCTCAAATACTTGGCTACAAAGATCAATTCGCTCATCCAGGGTAAAGAGGGGGTTTTTGTTCTTATTCACTGCTACTGCTACAATTACCTGATCAAAAATACGCGCTGCCCGCTCGACTAGATCGATATGGCCATAGGTGACAGGATCAAACATCCCTGCATAAACAGCCGTATTTTTCATGTTATACTGCCTCGCACTAGTTTGTTGGGTATGCATACGTTACCACAGAATTAGCTATAATGGGTTAATGATAATAAATAAAACAATGGAAAGAATAAGTTATGTTTGAATTCAAAATCATCCGCAATCATGAAGATGAGATTCAATATATTGAAACCCGCCTGACCGGGCAAGCGTTACTTAGCAACCCTAAGCTCAATAAAGGTTGTGCGTTTACTCAAGAAGAACGGGAAATATTCAATCTTATTGGCCTTCTCCCTCATCAAGTTGAAACGTTAGAACAACAAGTCGCCCGTATGTATGTGCAATATCATGAGCATCATACGAATTTAGGTAAAAACATTTATTTAAACGTCTTACACGATTATAACGAAACGCTGTTTTATAAATTAATCAGTGAACATTTAGAAGAAATGTTACCGATTATCTATACGCCTACCGTAGGAGAAGCAGTACAACGATTTAGCTTAGAGCATCGTAAACCCAAAGGTCTTTATATTAGTTATTGCGATCGCCATCAAATCGATGAGATTTTAGATAATCGTTTACCACCCGAAGTGGATCTGACGGTGGTCACCGATGGAGAAGCAGTATTAGGGATAGGGGATCAAGGCATAGGCGGAATTAATATTTCGAATGCTAAATTGATGGTTTATACCTTATGTGGCGGCATTAATCCGCATCGTGTTTTGCCAATACAATTGGATGTAGGGACGAATAATTCGCATTTACTGAATGATCCCATGTATCTCGGTTGGCGCCATGAGCGTATTACCGGGCAAGAATATGATGATTTTATTGATGCCTTCGTCCAAACCCTTACCAAAAAATTTCCCAACATCATGCTGCATTGGGAAGATGTAGGACGCGATAATGCACGACGTATTCTCAGCCACTATCGCGATAAAATTTGCACCTTAAATGGTGACATGCAAACCACCGGTGTCGTCGCACTCTCAGCAGTATTAGCCGCGGTTGCTGCTAATGGCTTACCGCTACGGGATCATCGCATTGTCATTATGGGAGCAGGAACAGCCGGTGTGGGAATTGCGGATCAGATTTATGGCGCCATGCGACGTGCGGGTTTAAGCAATGAACAAGCTCGGGAACGGCTCTGGCTGTTAGATCGTCAAGGCTTGTTGATGAATAATATGTCATTGCTACCTTTCCAACAAGATTATGCTCGCCGCCCTGAAGAGGTTCGAGGATGGGAATTGCATGATCCTCACTATATTGGACTGTATGATGTCGTTAAAAACCTCAAACCGACTATTTTAATTGGCTGCTCGACAGTAGCAGGTGCCTTTACTGAAGAAATTATCAAAATGATGGCCTCTCATGTAGAGCGTCCAATTATTATGCCACTTTCAAATCCAACCTCACTTTCAGAAGCTAAACCGGAAAATCTCATTGAATGGACAGAGGGTAAAGCGATTATCGCAACAGGCAGTCCTTTTCCAGATGTTCGTTATCAAGATAAATGGTATCGCGTAGCTCAATGCAACAATGCACTCGCTTTTCCGGGTATTGGTTTAGGTGTCATTGCAGCCAAAGCAAAATTAATTACGGATGACATGTTATGGGCAGCAACGCATGCGTTAAGCGAATGTTCACCTGCTAAGCACGATAAAATGTCACCTTTGTTACCTAAATTATCAGAAACGAAAATGGTCAGCTTCCAAGTAGCCCTCGCTGTCGCAGAACAAGCTCGCAAAGAAGGCGTCACGGATGTACCCGATCATGTAAATTTGAAAGAAGTGATTAAAAAATTAGTATGGGAACCGAAGTATTATCCTTATCATAAGGTGTAAAAAGTATGCATCATTATTGCCAAGCATTAGGCATACAACCTTGGGAATTACGAAAAAAGCAGACTGCAACTGTTGAGTCATCGGATTGGGAAATGTTACGGCAGGCAGTTGCTCAATGCACTGCTTGCAGTTTACATCAAACGCGTACGCAAACAGTTTTCGGTGTAGGGAATCGAGAGGCTAGTTTGATGTTGATTGGAGAAGCACCTGGTTTTCATGAAGATCAACAAGGTGAACCTTTTGTCGGTCGGGCAGGACAATTATTAACAGCCATGTTGAAGGCGATGGGATTTGAGAGAAAAGAGGTTTATATTGCTAATATTTTGAAATGTCGCCCTCCGAATAATCGCGATCCCCAACCCATCGAGGTGCAAACTTGTACACCGTTTTTGGAGCAGCAGATTAAGTTGGTTAGTCCTAAATTATTAGTAGCGGTGGGAAGAATTGCAGCACATTATTTATTAAAGACGAAATCTTCATTGGAATCAGTACGGAATAAAGTACATCAATACGGAGAAGATAATACGCCGTTGATTGTGACGTATCACCCGGCTTATTTGCTGCGGAATCCGGTTGATAAAAAGAAAGCATTCTTGGATTTGCAGTTTGTGAGACGAACGTTAGAGAGGGACTAAATCTTTTTCAATACTTTTTTGAAACTCCTTATCGCATCGATTCCAATTGATTAACTCAACGTTAAAGGGTAAATCAGAGTTCTCAAATGCTTCTTCGATTTTGACAATAATTGCATCGGGAATCGCTTCCTTATAGCAAAGATCTAAATCAGAATATTTCTTAGCTGTTCTTTTAACGCGTGAACCAAATGCAAAAAAAGTGTATGGGTATGGATAGTTAAATTTCTTTTTTTAATAAACTCAAACCAATGATCTAAATCATCAATCATTTTTTCTTTTGCTGCAGCACGAAATACTTCACGAGGACTGTTTACTTCTATGCCTCGATAAGCCAAAATCCGCCTCATTAACTTCCAGGCTAATTCATAACAAAATTCAAAAGCTTGTATAGCACCTGCTTTTTCTAGCTCGGAAGGGGCATTTTGAATAGCTGATATTAGAAAATGTTGCGCGCGAAGAATAGGACCAATGTGAATGTCACCTAAAATAATCTCTGACACAGGAATATCCTTTAGTTAATTTGGGAGTTGCCATTCTGAGCGCAGAAGAATCTCACTCTATTTAGAAGATTCCTCGCTACGCTCCAGTAGTGTCCGGTAAATCAGTAAACACCCTGTCATCCCGGCGAAGGCCGGGATCCACCCATCCTTATCAGAAACGCGTGGGTTATAACACAAGCCTTAGAGGTATATTTCCCCGTGGATCCCGGCCTTTGCCGGGATGACACAAATTTTTTACTCATTTACCGGAGAATACTGCGCTACCTCGAAATGACAAATGCGCACTCAAGTACGTTGTGCCTAGTATAACTTACTGCTTATAATTTCCAACTGCCTTCTTAATGCACCACGATTTGCCTCCATTACTTGTAAAGCACTCCTCCCCAATTGTTTAGCGTCTTCCGGATGTAGCATCAACCTTTCTAGTTCTTTTGCTAGCGCCTCCACATCAGTCGTCACAACTAAAGCATTCGCTGCTAAAAATAAAGCATTAATCTCCGCAAAATTAAAGGTATGGGGCCCTGTTAAAATTGGTTTCCCCAGCGCCGCAGGCTCTAATAAATTATGACCACCATGCTTAATTAAACTCCCTGCCACAAAAGCTACCTCTGCCGCTGCATACAATAGCAATAACTCCCCCATGGTATCCCCCAGATAAACAGCGGTTTCCGAGGTGCAGATTTGTTGTTGACTACGTCTTGCTATCTTCCATCCCTGCTGTTCACACAATGTCGCTACTTCATTAAAACGCTGAGGATGGCGCGGCACTAAAATTAATAACGCTGTTGGATTCTTCTCGCGCAGTTTTTTATGCGCCGCCAGTAGCAATTCTTCTTCCCCTTCATGCGTACTCGCAGCAATCCAAATCCATCTGTTGTGACCGAGCATGGCGCGCAATTCATGGCTCTTTTCTACTAAATTACTTGGAAGCGTAAGATCAAATTTAATATTCCCCGTCACTACAACACGCTCTTTTGACGCTCCTAATGCGATAAAACGTTCCGCATCTGCTTGCCCTTGTGCCGCAATGAGCTCAAGTTGATTCAACATAGCTCGCATTAAGGGTGCAATGTAACGATAACCTTGCGCCGATTTTTCTGATAACCGTGCATTCAAAAGATACAAAGGAATTTTTTTCTGATGACAAATAGCCACTAAATTAGGCCATAATTCTGTTTCCATAATAATTCCCTTCCGAGGATTCATGGCTGTCAAAAATCGTTTCACTGCAAAAGGAAAATCATAAGGGAGATAAACATGCTTAACACTTTCACCTAATTCAGCTTTCACTCTAGCTGCCCCAGTCGGTGTCATGGTAGTAATAAGAAAAGGTATATCAACATAACGTGCTTTCAATGCCTTCACTAACGGAATAGCAGCCACCACTTCACCCACCGACACCGCATGTATCCAAATACATTTTTCTAGCGTAAATGAATAACAACCTAACCGTTCTCCTAGCCGCTCTCGGTAAGCAGGAAGGTTGCGTGACCGCCAATAAAGACGCAAGAAGAGATAAGGAAAAATCAGGTAAAGCAGTAAACGATAAAAATAACGCACTGGTTTAGGTTCCACTTTAAGGACTGGGCATTAATATAGGCAAAACCCACTTCTTTCGCTACCCTATAAGTGATAGAATTGCGCAATTTTATAGCTAAATGCTTAAAGGCCATATGCCATATCACTTACCCAAAACATTACCGCCCTTCGACCAAGCCTCTATCTTAGTGGTGGGCGATATTATGCTAGACCGCTATTGGTTCGGGGACACCTCCCGCATCTCGCCAGAAGCCCCTGTCCAGGTCGTTAAGATCGATAGTAAAGATAATCGTCCGGGAGGTGCCGGAAACGTTGCCCTCAATATTGCCTCCCTAGGGGCTGACGTCACCCTATTAGGCCTAACAGGCCGAGATGAGGCGGCTGAGACGCTAGACCAACAGCTAACAGCAGCCTCTGTCAAACACGATCTCTGCATGCTGGACAGCATTTCCACCATTATCAAACTCCGGGTCATCAGCCGTCACCAGCAATTAATCCGCCTCGATTTCGAAGAAAAGTTGCCGGCAGCCCAGAATGATCTTTTAGTGGAGCGGTATAAAAGACACCTGTCTCGAGTAAAATTGGTCATTTTATCCGACTATCAAAAAGGCACCCTCGCTAATCCACCGCTCCTTATCGAACTTGCTCGTCAAGCCAATGTGCCTGTGTTAGTGGACCCCAAAGGAGCTAATTTCAGCATTTATAAGGGGGCTAATATCATCACCCCTAATTTCAAAGAATTTGAGGCTATCGTCGGCCCTTGCCAAAATGAACAGGATATTTTAGTAAAAGGGCGAGAATTACTAGCTACTTATCAAATCGACGCGCTATTAATCACGCGCGGCGAAGATGGCATGACCTTAATCGAACCGCAATCCTCTACCCATTTACCCGCCTATGCGAGAGAAGTCTTTGACGTTACAGGCGCAGGTGATACCGTCATCGGCGTGTTGGGCAGTGCTGTTGCGGCTGGGATGGATCTCCTGCATGCTACCGCCCTTGCTAATCTCGCTGCTAGCCTTACTGTCGCCAAATTAGGCGCTGCCACGGTGAGCGTCCCCGAGCTACAAGGTGCTCTAAGCGGTAAAAGTAACGTTGCAATGGGCATTGTAAATGAAGAACAATTACTGCAAACGGTCAATGAATTACGTGCACAAGGCAAAACAGTTGTCTTTACCAACGGCTGCTTTGATATCCTTCATGCTGGCCACGTCGCCTATCTGCAGCAAGCAAAACAACTAGGTGATTTTCTAATTGTCGCCGTCAATAGCGATGAATCTGTCCGCAAGCTCAAAGGCCCCGAGCGCCCTATTAATCATATCGCACACCGTATGACCGTCCTCGCTGGCTTAGGGGTGGTCGATTGGGTCGTGCCTTTTGCAGATGATACCCCGGAGCGATTATTACGGTTGATTAAGCCTGATTTCCTCGTCAAAGGGGGTGACTATACAATTGATCAAATCGTTGGTGCAGACATTGTCCGGGCTTATGGTGGCGAGGTACGGCGGATTATGTCGCATGATATTACGCTTTCTAGCACGTCTATTATTAAACGGATGGAAGGTATTTAATGCTCTCGGATTTAGGTAATCTGTATGTCATCGCTGCTCCCTCTGGCGCTGGTAAAACCACGTTAGTAAAAGCAGTTGTCGATTCCCTCCCCAGCATCACCGTTTCGATTTCTCATACCACCCGAGCCAAGCGACCAAACGAGATGCACGGTGTGAATTATTATTTTATCGATAAAGCCGAGTTTGAACGCATGATTGCTCACGGCGAATTTCTAGAGCATGCTGTCATTTTTGATCACTATTACGGTACCTCCCGTGAATGGGTACAAGAAACCTTAGCGAAAGGCCTCGATGTCATCTTAGAAATTGACTGGCAAGGCCATCAGCAAATTCGACGTTTATTTCCGGATGTTGTCAGCATTTTCATCTTACCGCCTTCAATAGAAGGCTTAAAAGAGCGGCTTATCAAACGTAACCAAGACCGCCCGGATATTATTCAGCGCCGTCTAGCGGATGCGAAAGAGACGCTTTCTCATATCAGCGAATTCGATTATGTAGTAATCAACGATGATTTCATGAAGGCACTCCACGATTTAAAAATCATCATTGAAGCGGGCCGCTTGTTATGTGCACGCCAAATGGCTAAATTTGCTAAAATTTTGGATAATTTTGCAAAGATGTAGAGGTAGCCCTCATCTTTAATTTCATGTATGATAGGCCCCTTTAAGTAACAATTATCGAAGGTGTTTGCAATGGCGCGAGTGACTGTTGAAGATTGCTTAAAAAACGTTAAAAACCGATTTGAATTAGTGCTGCTGGCTTCCCAACGAGCACGACAATTAATGCATGGTAAAGAAGCCAGGGTAGAATGGGACAATGATAAACCTACCGTCGTCGCTTTACGCGAAATTGCGGAGGGTTATACACAGTTTAATAAAGAAGAAGAGCCAGAAGAAATTCATGTTGCTTCCATGATTGTCGTCAACAAACCGGAAGAAACCTTGCCTATTGAGCCAAGCCAAGATAGCGAAGCTGCTTCCTAATCTCTAAAAAACGTGTCATCCGGCGAAGGCTCGCTACCCAGTAAATCAGTATAGCGAGTAGGAGGCGGCTCACGCCGCCGTCCTCTCACACCACCGTACGTGCGGTGTCGCATACGGCGGTTTAAGTTAACGTTTCAACAACATCGCTTGTTGTTCCAGAT
>Ga0070738_10003378_pt1 | contig 21103 bp, 17 predicted proteins | sample Coa_R2_2_FD_66446 | JGI IMG/M metagenome (GOLD analysis project Ga0070738, IMG submission 66446) | Surface soil microbial communities from Centralia Pennsylvania, which are recovering from an underground coalmine fire - Coalmine... | ecosystem: Environmental > Terrestrial > Soil > Unclassified ... | reverse complement strand
CGCGGCTCAGAATGAATCCGTGCAGGTAGAGCTGAAAGCCGTCGGCGATCGCATTGTTGTCGACACGCGCGGTGAGGCGACTGCTACGGACGAGAGAATCGCCGTCAAGGCTAAGCTTGTCGGAAGTGTCCGGAGTTCCTCGGGCGTGCGACGCGAATGACGTCCACGTCCTCCACAAACGTAGATTCCGAGTTCCTCCGCACGAGGATTCAAGCCACGCTTCAGGGCACCCAGGACGGAAGTCGTGATTCCCGAAGAGTGCCAGTCCATGCCCATGACGCACCCGAGCGACTGAAACCAGAAGGGATCACTGAGTCGAGAGAGCAGTTCCGGACGGCCATATTCACGCACCACCATCTCGGAGATTGCTGTGCCCAGCTTGGTCATGCGCTCGGCAAGCCAGGCAGGGACGCGCCCTCCATGCAGGGGGAGATCGGCGGTGCCGGAACGACGCATGCGCCTATTTTAATGAATCCAGGATCGAGGGGCCGTGCGGGATGCGGCCTCGCCCAAAGAACAAAGGGCCGCCAAATCACATCTGACATTTGTCATTTCCGCCTGGTGATGATCTGCACTAGTGCCCCAAAGCGCCCGAAAGCATGATGTTGGCGTTCGCTGGTGGAGGGGCCATGACAGTAACAATACAGCAACCGATTAGAAGGCCGCTTCGGCATTCTGATTCGATTATCGCGGAACTGCGCGGCGCAACGAAGCGTTATGGGACCACGTGCGCGCTGAACAAAGTCGATTTTGTCGTAAGGCGAGGAGAAATCGTTTCGCTGCTCGGACCCAATGGCGCAGGGAAGACAACAGCAGTGCGGCTGCTGCTGGGACTCACGCCTCCGACCGAAGGAATGGTCAACGTGTTCGGGGGAGATCCACGGAATCCTGTTAATCGTTTGCAGACCGGAGCGATGTTACAGGTTGGGCGTGTCCCGGAGACGCTTAAAGTGCGCGAACACATCGATCTGTTTTCCAGCTATTACGCCAATCCGATGCCGTTGGCGGAAGTCATCGAGGCTGCAGGGCTGAAGGGATTAGAGAACAAACCTTTCGGCGAGTTGTCAGGCGGCCAGCGGCAGCGCGCCTTATTTGCGCTGGCGATCTGCGGCGATCCGGACTTGCTTTTTCTCGACGAGCCTACGGTTGGATTGGATGTGGAGGCGAGGCGGTTGCTGTGGGATGAGATTCGCAAACTCGTCGCTCGCGGAAAAACCGTATTGCTGACGACGCATTACCTTCAGGAAGCGGATGCGTTAGCCAATCGCATTGTGGTGATCAATCGGGGCGAGATCGTTGCACAGGGTTCGCCTGCCGACATCAAGGCGCAGACCGCCGGCCGAAAGATTCGCTGTGTGAGCAGGGTTCCAGTCGAAGAGGTTCGCGCCCTGGAGGGTGTGATGGAAGTGAAGCAGGATCGCGATGCGCTAGAGATCCACGTGTCGCAAGCCGAGCCAGTCTTGCGGGAGTTGCTGGCGCGAGACATGACTGTGCGCGATCTGGAAGTGACGAGCGCAGGTCTGGAAGAGGCATTCCTGGCACTGACACAGAACAACAATGGCAATTCAGTGGAGTCGAGGTGAGGCGATGAGTGCAACTGCTCCCGTACTGACGAATTTAGTAAGCCGTGGCGGTCAACCCAACCTAGTCAGGATCTTCGCGAAGGAGGCGAAGTACGAGTTTCTGAAATCGATTCGCCTGCCAGTGTTTGCCGTCTCCACCATCTTGCTGCCCATAATGTTCTATGTGTTGTTTGGACTGCTACTGAATAACAAGTCGGGCGATTTTCCAATCACAACATTTCTGATTGCTACTTACGGCACTTTCGGGGTGATGGGCGCGGCCTTGTTCGGCTTCGGCGTGGGCATGACGGTTGAGCGTGGACAGGGATGGCTCGAACTGAAGCGCGCAAGTCCCATGCCACCGTACGCGTATTTCGCCGCGAAGGTCAGTACGAGCATGATCTTTGGCGCGATCATCTCCCTGTCATTGCTGCTGATTGGCATTGTCTTCGGCGGGGTTCACCTTGCGGCGTGGCAGATGGTGAAGATGGTGTCGGTGCTGGTATTTGGCTGCGTTCCATTCTGCGCCCTGGGACTGGCGATCGGGTATTTTGCAAAACCGAACTCGGCGCCGGCCATGGTGAACCTGATCTACCTGCCCTTGTCGTTCTGTTCGGGCTTGTGGGTTCCTGTGCAGTTTCTGCCAAAGACGTTACAGCACTTCGCGACGTACTTACCGCCGTATCACCTGAGCCAGTTAGCGCTGAACGTGGTCGGCATCGGGCAAGGTGGGTCGCAATGGTGGCATGTACGGGCGCTGATCGGAGCGACTCTGCTGTTCCTGGGAATTGCGCGGATCGGGTATTCACGCGATCAGGGAAAGCTTTACGGATGAGCCTGGAGGGCTAAGATGACCTGTACAGAGAAGCTGTTCTGGACATTCGCGCTGATCGTGTTGCTTCTTGCCGCTTTCTTCGGAAACTTGCGCACGGCGGGCATGCTGATCGCACTGGGGGCGGTGGCCTGGTACGGCGTGATCACGCCATTTCTGGAAGAGGCACACGGCTTGAATCTGAAGAGCAAAGGCAGGGTAAACTGAGGCCATGCGGCTGCTGCCCAAAGATCATTATTTGGGATGGACTCCTTACGCCTGGTTGGTGTACCTGTGCTTCTTCTACATGCAGCCCATCTTGGCGCATGCAGGGGTAAAAGAGTGGGTGCTGACCATAGGCGCCACCATCATTTTTGTCGCACTTTATCTCAGAGGCTACTGGCTCTGCGGTTGGCAATTGATTCTCAACACATCCGGCATCGTGCTGCTCGGAGTCGTGCTAAGTCCTCACAACCCGGGGGCAGTTGCGTTCTTTATCTATGCCTCAGCATTCCTTGCGTTCGTCGGGGAGACCCAAACCGGACTTAAGCTGCTATGCGCGTTGCTGGCGATCATTTGCTTTGAATCATATTTCGCCCATCTGTCACTCGGTACCTGGCTCACCGCGCTGGTTTTCTCGGCCCTAGTTGGTGGAGTGAATCTGCATTTCGCCCAGGCGAAGCGCCAGGCGGAGCGGTTGAAGGTCGCTCACGAGGAGATCGAGCACCTGGCCAAGGTCGCGGAGCGGGAACGCATCGCGCGTGACCTGCACGACGTGCTCGGTCACACGCTCTCGGTAATCGTGCTGAAGTCAGAGCTGGCATCGAAGCTGATCGAGCGGGATTCTGAGAGGGCGAAGAATGAGATTCGCGATGTAGAAAAGATTTCGCGGGATGCACTGAGTGAAGTACGACAGGCAATTCGCGGGTATCGCTCGCAGGGCTTGTCGGAGGAGATGGCGCGTGCGCGCGCGACTCTCGAAACCGCCGGTGTAAGGTTCGATTGCGACACGTCGACCGTGGGACTGAGTCCTGCGCAGGAGAGTGTTCTGGCCCTGGTGGTGCGCGAAGCTGTGACCAACGTGGTGCGACACGCAGAGGCCAAGAACTGCAAACTCCAACTGGACCGCGTTAACGGCGATTGCTTGCTGCAGATTGAAGATGATGGCCGTGGCGGTTCGCAAATCGAAGGTAGCGGCATTCTGGGAATGCGCGAGCGTATCGAAGCACTCGGCGGCCGCATCGAGCGCTGGACCGAGAAGGGAACACGTATCAAGATCACCTTGCCCCTGAAAACGGAGAGTCACGCCTGATGAATGCAGCAGTAAAAGACGCGCGCAAGACAATTCGAGTGCTGATCGCAGAAGACCAGGGCATGGTACTGGGAGCGCTGGCCGCGCTGTTGGAAATTGAAGGCGACATGGCCGTAGTGGCACGCGCGAAGAATGGACGCGAAGCACTGGATTGCGTGATCGCCAATCGTCCCGATGTGTTGATCACCGACATCGAGATGCCGGAAATGACCGGCTTGGAAGTGGCGGGGGAACTGAAACGGCGGCATCTTCCCACACGCGTGATTATTCTGACCACGTTCGCACGGTCCGGATACTTACGCCGCGCGCTGGATGCGGGTGCGTCCGGATATCTCCTCAAGGACATGCCCGCGGAAGAGTTGGCGGAAGCCGTGCGCCGTGTACATAGAGGGCTGCGGGTTATCGATCCGGAACTCGCGGCGGAGGCGTGGGGAGAGATGGATCCGCTGACCGATCGCGAGCGGCAGGTGCTGCGCATGGCGGGAGATGGATTGGCAAGCAACGACATCGCATCGCATTTGAACCTGTCCGAAGGCACGGTTCGCAATTACCTTTCGGAAGCGATCAGCAAATTGGGTGCATCGAATCGCGTAGAGGCGGCGCGTATTGCTCGGGCGAAGGGATGGTTGTAGCCCGTGCGCGATCTGTCTGCTCTATCGTGCAGGCAGAGTAGGTCTCGCTCGCTGCGCTTGGGAACACAACTATAAAGTTTCGATCGTAGAAGCTTCTTTTTAGCGCTCTAACAGTTGGCTATGAGCGGGCGTCCCACGATCGCCCGTGGACTGTGCTTCCAATCCATGATGAAATGCAAGTCAGGACAGGATCATGAGCGTCGCCGTACGTTGTCGTAACCTCAAGAAAACTTACGACGGGAAAGTGGAAGCAGTTGCCGGGCTGGATCTGGAAATCCAGGTGGGCGAGTGCTTTGGTCTGCTCGGGCCGAATGGCGCCGGTAAGACCACGACCATTGAGATCCTAGAGGGATTGTTACTACCGACTTCAGGGGAAGTCGAGATTTTTGAAAAGAAATGGAGTACACATGCGCAAGAGTTGCGGGAATTGATCGGCATCTCGCTGCAGGAAACGCGCCTGGGCGAAAAACTCAGCGTGCGGGAAACGATCAACCTCTTCGCCAGCTTCTACCAGAATCCGCGGCAGCCACAAGAAGTGATGGAAGACATGGCACTGACGGAGAAGGCTGATGCCTGGGTCGGCAAACTTTCTGGCGGTCAGAAGCAACGATTAGCGGTAGCCACGGCGCTGGTTGGAAATCCGAAGCTGCTGTTCCTAGACGAGCCAACCACCGGCCTCGATCCGCAGAGCCGGCGCCAGTTGTGGGACATCATCCGTACCTTCCAGCAGCGTGGCGGCACGGTCCTTTTGACTACGCATTACATGGACGAAGCTGAGAAACTTTGTGACCGCCTTTCCATCGTGGATCATGGCAAGATCATCGCTTCCGGCACTCCGGGCGAATTGATTGAACGCACTTGCGGGGCGCAGATGATCGAATTTGCAACAAGCAATGGCGACGCGACAATCAGCAGGGAAGAGTGGCGAAAACTGCCGGGAGTAGAAGCCGTCCATCAGGATGATGGACTCACCGTGCTGAATGCCCGCGAGCCTCATGCCACGATTCCCGCACTGCTGGCGGCCGTGGAAGAGCGCGGCCTGAGACTCGATCATCTAACCACTCGGCAAGCAAGCCTGGAAGATGTGTTTGTGCAGTTGACCGGGCGCCATCTTCGCGAGGAGTAATCATGACCGCCCATAGCACCGCCCAACTGGAATCGAAGCCTGCTGACAAGAAACCGGGAATTCCGGCGAAGGGGCGTCGCAATAGCCATTGGGCTGGATACTGGCATCTGCTGGGCGCGCGCTTAAAGGAACTGCGGCGAGAACCGGAGGTCGTTTTCTGGATCTTTGCATTTCCTATCCTGTTGGCGCTTGGCTTAGGGATTGCATTCCGCAACAAGCCCGCCGACGTGAGCCGCGTGGCTGTTGTCGCCGGGACGGACGCGGAAAACACTGCCGGGTTGCTGACAAACGGTTTCCATGCTGAAGTTCTGCCACGCGCGGCGGCGCTACAGGCGTTCCGGTTGGGAAAGGTAGACTTGGTTGTAATCCCGCGAAGCGACGGTTCTTTGGAATATGAATACGATCCGTCGCGCCCGGAAAGTGTATTGGCGAAAGCGTCTGTCAATGATGCAATCCAGGCGGGCAGTGGGCGTAAAGATGTCGTACCCACGTCGGCGCATATTTCGAGCGAACCTGGTGCACGCTATATCGATTTCCTGATTCCGGGACTGCTTGGTATGAACCTGATGGGCTCGGGAATGTGGGGCATCGGATTTGCGCTGGTCGAGATGCGCCAGCGCAAACTGTTGAAGCGCTTTCTCGCAACACCGATGCGGCGATCAGATTTCCTGATGGCCATCGGCAGCAGCCGCCTGGTGCTGATGATCGTCGAGTTGGTACTGTTGCTGGGGTTCGGTGCGCTGGTATTCAAACTTCCGGTAAGGGGGGCCTTGCTGACGATTCTGCTGGTCAGCACGGTTGGCGCGCTCACCTTTGCCGGTTTAGGTCTACTCTCCGCCTCCCGTGCGTCCAAAATCGAAACCGCAAACGGCATCATCAATGTCGTGATGTTGCCAATGTGGGTCTTCTCGGGATGCTTCTTCTCTTACGAGCGGTTTCCGGCGATCATGCAGCCTTTCATAAAAGCGCTTCCGCTGACCGCGCTCAACGACGCATTGCGGTCGACGATTCTCGAAGGCGGCTCACTGCGCGCGCAAGGAAGCCGATTGCTGATCATGTGTCTTTGGGGCGGAGTCTCTTTCATCCTTGCGTTGAAGTGGTTCCGGTGGGCCTAGCCATTGTGTGATGGAGTCGTCGGGTGATTTGGTTATTGAGCAATCCGGCAATTTCGTAATTTGTAAATTGAGCGCCTCAACGGCTACGACTCAATGATTCAATTTCCCAATCAACAAGTGCTGCCTCACCGTCGCCACCAGTAAGTCATTGACATTGCAGCTCTGGCTCCGTTAACGTTCACGATCAGCAAAAGCAAACGTTTTCTTATTGCCGAGGAGCGAACTGGATGCTGGTATCAGATCTCGCTGATAGCCGATGAACCTTGCCCTTCTGCTGCTTGCGCCGTCTCGCATGGTCCGCTTGGGCACGGTGGACGTCATCATAATTGCTTTTTATTTCGCGCTGGTGCTCGGCATCGGCTTCTATTTGAAACGCCAGGCCAACACCGGCGAAGATTTCTTCATGGCAGGCCGGGAAATGACGGCCTGGATCGCCGGGTTGGCATTCCTTTCCGCGAATCTTGGCGCGCTTGAGCTGATGGGTTGGGCCGGTTCGGCCTATCAGTATGGAATTCTCGCAACACACTGGTACTGGATCGGGGCCATTCCCGCGATGCTGTTCCTCGCGCTGGTAATGATGCCGTTCTACTACATCAGCAAGACACATTCGGTGCCGGGATATCTGAAGCTGCGTTTCGGAGAGCCGAGCCGTGCCCTGTCGGCGATTTCGTTTGCGTTCATGACGGTGCTGATGAGCGGCGTCAACATGTACGCGATGGCCAAGGTGTTGCAGATCGTGCTCGGGTGGAACATTCACTTCAGCATCTGGATCGCATCGATCACCGTCGCCATCTATGTTGCTCTCGGCGGATTACGCTCGGCCATATTCAACGAGGTGCTGCAGTTCATTCTGATCTGGGCTGGCGCGTTGCTTGTGCCTATCCTGGGACTGGTGGAAGCCGGCGGTTTTTCCGGGCTGAAGGCTCGCATCGTTACCAACTTCGGTGCGGAGTACACACACCTCTGGAGCACACTGGGCAATTTTAACGACAACCCGATGGGCATCAATTGGGTAGGGATCGTGTTCGGTCTCTGCTGCGTGATTTCGGCCGGCTATTGGACCACCGACTTTCTGGTCGTTCAACGCGTGCTCTCAGCCAAAGACCTGCGCTCAGCGAAGATGGCACCCATCATCGGATCTTTTTTCAAGATGGCGGTACCCTTCATCGTGATCCTGCCCGGCTTACTTGGCCTTGCAGTATTGAAGGATCCGAATACCGGCGCCCTGATCAAACTGGTACCGGAGAGCGTTGCTACTACTCCGTCCGGCATTGCGCAAGGTTTGCACAGCTACAACGACGTGCTTCCGCTCATGCTCGCGCGCTATTGCGGTCCCGGTCTGCTGGGATTGGGAATGACGGCGCTGATTGCCGGTTTCATGTCGGGTATGGCAGGCAATGTCACCGCGTTCTCCACCGTGTGGACCTACGACATTTACCGAGCGCTGATCAAGAAAGAAGCTGACGACCGGCATTATCTGAACATGGGACGCTGGAGCACCATTGTCGGCGTGATCGTGAGTATCGGCACCGCTTACCTGGTGATGCGCTCAGCCAGCATTATGGATTATGTTCAGGCACTGTTCAGCTTCTTCATAGCGCCGCTGTTTGGCACGGTGCTTCTGGGCATGCTGTGGCAGCGAGCGACCAATGCCGCAGGCTTCTGGGGGCTGTTCGCGGGGACTGCTTCGTCTTTGGGTATGTGGGCCTGGGTATATAGAGATCCGAGCGCGCTGCGCTACATCGCTATGTCACCCGCAGCGAAACCCATGGCCGAGGACATGTATCGTGCGCTCTGGTCGTGCCTGATCTGCGTCGTCGTAACCGTGGTTGTAAGTTTGCTTACAAAGCCGCGACCCGAAGCGGAGTTGAAGGGTCTGGTCTACGGCGCGACGGAAATTCCGTCTGAAGGGCATCTGCCTCTGCTACAGCGGCCTGCTTTCTGGGCCGGTCTCGCCGCAGTGATTTTTGTGATTTTGAACCTGATCTTCTGGTAGGTGGAGAATGCACGGCGGTCATATTTCAATCTGGTTCTTTATCGGCATTTCGCTGCTCGTGAATGGAGTGTTGATCCTCGGTGCGGGCATCTACCAGTTTGTGGTGCCTCCGGTACACCCAACCGTACTGTTTCAACTGCATTCCGGAATTTGGTGGGGGGCGGTGCTCACCATCTTTGGATTGTTGTACTGCATCAAGTTTGCACCCTCGAAGACGCAGCACCAGTAAGTGGTCGGCTGTCAGTTTGGTGTCCCACATTCGCCGCCAGGTGTTGGGGCTAAGGTGGGTTCATGACAGAATGCCGAGAGCCACGAGCCCAAAAGGAATCACACCCCTGACTTCAATCACCTGCAAAGCACTACTCTTCGACATGGACGGAGTCCTGATTGACTCAACCCCCGCGGTGGCGCGCGTCTGGCGCAACTGGGCCATCGAACATGGATTCGAGCCCGAATCCACGATCCGCATGGCGCATGGGCGTCCCAGCATTGCTACATTACGCGATCTGCTGCCGAATGCCGACCACGAAGCGCTGAATCGGGAGATAGAGCGCCGCGAGATTGAAGATATCGAAGGCGTGGTCGCACTGCCGGGATCGCGTGAGCTTTTGTCAGACCTGCCCGAGAATCGATGGGCGCTGGTTACTTCTGCGACGCGTCCCCTGGCGGAGGCGAGGCTGGGTGCAGCGGGATTGCCAATCCCAAAGTTTTTTCTTACCTCGAACGACATTGTGAAAGGGAAGCCCGACCCTGAGCCGTACATCAAGGGAGCTGCTCTACTCGGATTATCGGCGACCAATTGCGTCGTAGTCGAAGATGTTCCCGCAGGGATTCGTTCCGGCAAAGGCGCCGGAGCAAGGGTGATTGCCTTCACCACGACATTTCCTGAGCGCGAGTTGCTGTCGGCTGGCGCCGACTGGATCCTGCCGAATTGCAGCGCGATCAGGATGAATGACATTTCTGACGGGTTGGCACTGTCGCTGCAGCTATTATCGAATCAAATCGTAAGGCAGTAGGATTTACTCAACGGCATAATGCGCTAACAACCGTCCTACACAACGGCGCGGTTGCGCATAGATGTCACAGACTGCTGTACTGCGAATCGGTCCTCTCCCAAGCTTTGAGCAGGGCGGGGATAAGAATATTTCAAATGACCGACCGCTACTGCGCCGGCGCCGGTTGTGGCGTTGGTGTAGTTCCGAAGTTCACGCGTGGCGCCTGCCGCGAACCTTCATCGGCCTTGAAGTAGGCGTCATTACGCGTGAAGCCGCTCATGCCAGCCACAACATTGTTGGGAAACAGAGAAATATACGTGTTGTAATCCTGAACCGCCTGGTTGTAGCGGCGACGTTCTACCGCAATGCGGTTCTCGGTTCCCGCGAGCTCATCCTGGAGGCGCATGAAATTTTCGTTGGATTTCAACTGCGGATAATTCTCCACAATTGCCAAAAGTCGCCCCAGTGCAGAGTCGAGTTGGCCGTTCGCAGCAATTTTGTCGCTCGGAGTCCTGGAGTTCAGCAACTGCGAGCGTGCCGCGGCGATGTCACCAAACACCTTCTGCTCCTGCGCTGCGTATCCTTTCACGGTTTCCACCAGGTTGGGGATCAGGTCGGCGCGGCGCTGCAGCACGACATCCACTTGCGACCAAGCTGCGTTCACCGTTTCGCGTTTACGAACCATTTCATTGCGGCGGCCAACGTACATGCCTACGAACAGCAATCCAATCAGTACCAGCACGATGATGACGACAATTGCTCTTTGCATCTTGTAATTACCTTTCTTCCAGTACCTTTCTTCGGATCAGCGCACCCTTTGCCACTGCTCAGTAGGCGCGAGCTGATCCACCTTGTCGATGGCTTTGACGATGGCGTTCACGTAAACCTGATATATGTCTATCAAGCGCGCGAGATTTAGTTTCTCATTTTCATTGTCACGCAGGCTGACTACGTTGTGCAGCGCCGATTCGTCGAAACCCAGAAGGCGGGACGCCTGGGAAATTGCATCCGGGTTCGATCCCGGCATCGTACCCTCGACAGCAAACACAGCATGTCTCAGCAAAGTAAGCGCACCGGAAATGGACTTCGCCATGATGGCACGCAGTTCCACGTCATTTCCATATGAAAGCAGGTAGTGGTGGCGTAGTTTCAGCAGCAAGGTGCGCAGCTCATGCTCGAGTTCAATGCGGTGGAGATTGAGAGGAACCTCAAGCTCGCGCACTGCATCTTCGCCGAAGAGAACGCGGTGGCTGCTCTTGATGTCCATTAACTCGATGGAAAACACATCGGAAGAGGTTTGCAACTCGGTGGAGGTAAAGATCAAGGGCGCGCGCTCGCCATGCTCGACGGACCACCACTGAATAGGGCTTGCGAGCTTTGCCATGGTCTCACGGCTGAGTGCCTTCAGCGTGCACAGCAGATTGATATCGGAAATTTCGTCGCGAAAAGCATTTCGCGCGGCGGAGCCGTACAGGATCACGGACTCCAGATCCGCTCCCGCTGCAAAACGTAAGCGCTCGACAAATTCCTCCAAAAGCTCTCGACGTGTCTTCATGATTTGCTCCCGGCTACCAGCCCCCGCTAGCGCCCCCGCCTCCACTCATGCCGCCGCCAAATCCACCGAAGCCGCCCCCTCCGGAGAAGCCTCCGGAGCTACCACCAAACCCACCGCCACCCCATCCGCCACCCATGGGAGGGAACCAGAAGAAGCCCGGTCCGCGACGGCCGCCGCGGAAACTGTTTCGTCCACTGTGAGCAAAGATCTTAAGAACGATGAAAATTCCAAAGATGATCAGCAGGATCACCCAGAAAGGCATGCCGGAATCTTGAGCAGGTGGCGCTCTTTCTGTGACCACGCCGTTTAGACTCACGCCCTTATCGGCCGCGATCAATTGCGCCAACTGGTCTACGGCAGTGGTTACGGCTGCGCTATAGTTGTTCTGGCGCAGGAAGGGAACCATCGACCGGCCCACATCACCAGCGCGCGCGTCAGTGATGACGCCTTCGAGACCATAGCCGACTTCAACGCGGTAGCGCCTCTCCGGCGGGGCGATTAAGAGCAGTACACCACGATCATTTTTCTTGCTGCCGATGCCGAGATGCTTGTAAAGATCGACGGCGTACTCCTCGATCGATTCGCCTTCGAGCGACTTGACCGTCACAACCCCGATTTGTGCGCCGGTCTTCTGTTCCACTTCGTACGCGAGTGCTTCCAGCTTCTGTTTACTATCGGGATCGATGATGCCCGCGAGATCGGTAACATAACCTCGCGGATGTATGTCGGCGATTTTCTCGGCTCGACTTACTCCCGACCAGAGGAGCGCGAATAGAATGATGCCGAAGCGTGCGCGCAGCAAGCCATCTCCAATCTACAGAGCAGATTGAAGGAGCTAACGTACATAGCTGACGGAAGTCTCGTCAAGAAATTGCATTTGTGGATTTCTGGGGCCAGGTGGCCAGGCAATTCTGTGATCAGTTACAAACCTTCACCAGAAATGCAAACCCGGAACCAGCAGCTCGCATCAAAGCTTCTTATCTCTCGGCAGGCGATAGTTTTCGCGAGTCTGTCATCCATAATTTTCAAAGTGAGCGGGGTCTTACCGAGGACTGTGCGACCCGAGTCACCGCAGAACCTAGAGGCTAATGGGGACGGAACAAGAACTCCGAAAACAGGTCGATCAGTTCATTCTTGATGAGATCGATAGCGTACCTCAGCTCGAGGCGTTGTTGCTCATCTGGAATACACGGCCCAAAAGATGGTCTATTGAAGAGATGGGCCGTTCTCTTTACGTCAAACCTGACGCGGCGGAAAGGATCTTGCAGGACCTGGCAAACCGGTCCTTCGTGTCTGTGGAGCAGCAGTCTGCAGCCTTCTATTATGAGTCGCGATCGGCAGAGCGAGATGAGCTGCTGAGCTCCGTGGACCGGATCTACCGCCAGGAAATCGTTCGCATTTCTACGATGATTCACGCGAAAGCATCTCCCGCTATCAGGGACTTTGCACGCGCATTCCGTTTCACCAAGGACCGAGACCAATGATTGCAGAAATCGTGTACATCATCGGGGCTCTGGTCATGTTCCTTTGCGGGATCCTTTTGTTGCGCGGTTATTTCCGGGGCAGGCACCGTTTGTTGCTCTGGAGCGCATTGTGCTTCTTCGGGCTTTCGGGTTCGAACCTACTGATCTTCGTAGATCTCAGAATCTTACCTGAGGTAGATCTATATCCGGCCCGGCTCGCGACCGCCGCCATCGCCATGATCTTGTTGCTTTACGGCTTGATCTGGGAGGGAGACTGAGATGAGAATCGATGCGTTCCTCATCGGCGTGATCGCCACTGCCTCTGTGATTGCAGGCGTGTTTTTTCTGAAATTTTGGAGGCGCACGCGCGATTCCTTATTCCTGGGATTTGCCATCGCTTTTCTCATCGAAGGCGGAAACCGGATCGCGACTCTTAACCTGGCTAATCCGAACGAAGGTAGCCCTTGGACGTATGGAGTACGCCTTTTTGCTTTCCTGATCATTCTGGCCGTCATCCTCAATAAGAACTACGGCACAAAATAGCGATCACTGGCCATCTTCGGGGTTAAGGGCAGATTAAGAGGCAGAGGGTCTGGACCAGCTCTCAAAAATGGGCTATGGTAGCGGTAATTCAAATCCTCGGTCCAACCCGACAGAACTTAAAGAACGATGCAAAATCCGGAGTACAACCCGGGGTGAACACTTTGCATCAAAGCTGCGGTTAATGACCACCCGCACGGTCGGGGTACAGGTGCGCACTTTGTCGTACTTCGGACTGTAGGGTATTCGTCTTCCTGGAAAAATGTGGGGATTCCGATCGAGACAATCCGTACCGCTAGACCCGTAAACAACAAGAATACTGGCGAGATGAGAGCACAGCAGTTGCGCCGTCGACTCGGGAGATCAGCATGAAGAAATCAATGCGCAACAGCATGGCGGCAGAAGCCATGGGTGGAGGTGCCGCTCTGGGCGGCAATGGCACCGCTGCGGCAGTAGCTTCCGCGCACGAATCCGTGGATCTGGCCGCTATCCTCGCTGGACTGCAAACCATGCGTAACGGCGACTTTTCGGTGCGCCTTCCTGGTTCGTGGACTGGACTGGGTGGCAAGATCGCGGACACGTTCAATGAGATTGTCGCTGCGAATCAACAAATGGCGCAGGAGTTGCGCCGCGTTGGTCAGACCGTCGGCAAGGAAGGTAAAACCCGCGAGCGAATTCGTCTTCACCAACCGCGTGGCGCGTGGGGCGACATGGAGACGTCAGTCAACACCCTGGTGGAAGACCTCCTCCGTCCGACCACCGAAGTGACCCGCGCCATCGGCGCTGTGGCGCAGGGGAATCTGACACAAACGGTATTGCTGGAAGTGGACGGGCGTCCACTGGAAGGCGAGTTCCTTCGTTCCGCGAACATCGTGAACACGATGATTCAACAGCTGGGCGTCTTCACCCAGGAAGTGACCCGAGTGGCCCGCGAAGTGGGTACGGACGGAAAACTAGGTGGTCAGGCCATGGTGCCGGGCGTCGCCGGAACCTGGAAGGATCTGACCGATTCCGTGAACTTGATGGCCAGCAACCTAACCGGCCAGGTGAGAAACATTGCCGAGGTGGCGACGGCCGTGGCCAGCGGCGATTTGTCGCGCAAGATCACGGTCGACGTCCGAGGCGAAATTTTGCAGCTGAAAGAGGCCATCAACACCATGGTGGATCAGCTGCGATCGTTCGCATCGGAAGTGACCCGCGTCGCGCGCGAAGTAGGTACGGACGGCAAACTTGGAGGCCAGGCCGTAGTACCCGGCGTCGCCGGAACTTGGAAAGATCTCACGGATTCTGTGAACGCCATGGCTGGCAACCTCACGGCCCAGGTCCGAAACATCGCGGAAGTGACGACCGCCGTGGCCCGCGGCGACCTGTCCCGCAAGATCACCGTCGACGTGAAGGGCGAAATTCTCGAACTCAAAGACACCATTAACACGATGGTGGACCAGCTTAACGCATTCGCCGGTGAAGTAACGCGCGTCGCCCGCGAAGTCGGTACGGAAGGTAAGCTCGGCGGCCAGGCCCAGGTGCCTGGCGTTGGCGGCACCTGGAAGGATCTCACCGATAACGTGAACTTCATGGCCAGCAACCTCACCGGCCAGGTCCGAAACATAGCCGAGGTGGCAACGGCCATCGCCAACGGCGACTTGTCCCGCAAGATCACGGTCGACGTCCGCGGCGAAATCCTGCAGTTGAAAGAAACCCTGAACACGATGGTGGACCAGCTGAACAGGTTCGCCGGCGAAGTTACCCGCGTGGCTCGCGAAGTCGGAACCGAAGGACGGTTAGGCGGTCAGGCGAACGTGCCCGGCGTGGCGGGAACGTGGAAGGACTTGACCGACTCAGTGAACTCGATGGCCGGCAACCTCACGGCCCAGGTCCGAAACATTGCCGAGGTAACGACCGCAGTGGCTCGCGGCGATTTGTCGCGCAAGATCACGGTGGACGTGAAGGGCGAAATCCTCGAACTGAAGAACACCATCAACACGATGGTGGACCAACTCAACGCGTTCGCTGGCGAGGTAACGCGCGTGGCCCGCGAAGTGGGTACGGAAGGCAAACTTGGCGGACAGGCACAAGTGCCGGGCGTTGCCGGAACGTGGAAGGACCTGACCGACAACGTCAACTTCATGGCCAGCAATCTCACGGCGCAGGTTCGAAACATCGCAGAAGTGGCAACGGCTGTGGCCCGAGGCGACTTGTCCCGCAAGATCACGGTGGACGTGAAGGGCGAAATTCTGGAGCTGAAAGAAACCCTCAACACGATGGTGGAGCAGCTCCGGTCGTTCGCGTCGGAAGTGACGCGCGTGGCTCGCGAAGTCGGCACGGACGGCAAACTGGGCGGCCAGGCGCAGGTGATCGGCGTCGGTGGAACTTGGAAGGATCTTACCGACAACGTCAACTTCATGGCCAGCAACCTGACTGGCCAGGTACGTAATATCGCGGAAGTTTCGACTGCTATCGCGAACGGTGATCTTTCCAAAAAGATCACCGTGAACGTCAGCGGCGAAATTCTGCTGCTGAAAGAGACCATCAACACGATGGTGGACCAGTTGAATGCGTTCGCTGGTGAAGTGACGCGCGTCGCTCGCGAAGTGGGTACGGAAGGCCGGTTGGGCGGTCAGGCGAATGTGCCCGGCGTCGCCGGAACCTGGAAGGACTTGACGGACTCGGTGAACTCGATGGCCGGCAACCTCACGGCCCAGGTCCGCAATATCGCCGAAGTGACGACCGCCGTGGCTCGCGGCGACTTGTCACGCAAGATCACTGTGGACGTGAAAGGCGAAATTCTCGAGCTCAAGAACACCATGAACACGATGGTGGACCAGCTCAACGCGTTCGCCGGTGAAGTGACACGCGTGGCTCGTGAAGTCGGTACGGACGGAAAGCTCGGAGGCCAAGCGCAAGTGCCGGGTGTCGGTGGCACCTGGAAGGACTTGACCGACTCCGTTAACTCCATGGCCAGCAACCTGACTGGCCAGGTGCGCAACATCGCCGAGGTGGCAACGGCTATCGCCAGCGGCGACTTGTCAAAAAAGATTACGGTGGACGTGCGCGGCGAGATCTTGCAGCTGAAAGAAACGCTGAACACGATGGTCGAGCAGTTGCGATCGTTCGCCGCCGAAGTGACGCGCGTGGCTCGCGAAGTGGGATCGGATGGCCGCCTTGGCGGTCAGGCCAACGTGCCGGGCGTCGCCGGAACCTGGAAGGACTTGACGGACTCGGTAAACGCCATGGCCGGTAACCTTACGGCTCAGGTCCGAAACATTGCCGAGGTAACGACCGCAGTAGCCCGAGGAGACTTGTCGCGCAAGATCACGGTGGATGTGAAAGGCGAAATTCTGGAACTCAAAAACACCATCAACACGATGGTGGACCAGTTGAACGCGTTCGCCGCCGAAGTAACACGTGTGGCCCGCGAAGTGGGTACGGAAGGAAAACTTGGTGGCCAGGCGCAGGTGCCGGGTGTCGCTGGTACGTGGAAGGATTTGACCGACAACGTCAACGTGATGGCGGCCAACCTGACCGAGCAGGTGCGCGGCATCGTGAAGGTGGTGACGGCAGTTGCCAACGGCGTGCTCACCCAGAAGCTGACAGTAAACGCGAAGGGTGAAGTCGCAGCCCTTGCGGAAACGATCAACAACATGACGGACACGCTGGCGACCTTTGCCGATCAGGTAACGACGGTCGCACGCGAAGTCGGTGTAGAAGGACGCCTTGGCGGCCAGGCGAACGTGCCTGGCGCGGCCGGTACGTGGAAAGATTTGACCGGTAACGTCAACCTGCTGGCCGACAACCTGACCAACCAGGTACGCGCGATCGCGGAAGTGGCAACCGCCGTTACTAAGGGCGATTTAACCCGGTCGATTCAGGTCGAAGCCAGTGGCGAAGTGGCCGAACTGAAAGACAACATCAACACGATGATCAACAACCTGCGTCTGACGACGGAGCGCAATACAGAGCAGGATTGGTTGAAGACGAACCTGGCGCGTTTCACCGGCATGTTACAAGGTCAGCGCGATCTGTCGACCGTGGGCCGGATGTTGCTTTCGGAACTAGCGCCGCTGGTCAACGCGCAACAAGGCGTGATCTACCAGATGCAGTCCGAGGAATCGGGCGAGCTGAGTCTTCTGTCGGCGTTTGCTGACGAGGTGCCGGAAGGTCACCCCGAGACCCTGACGGTGGGGCAGGGACTGGTCGGACAGTGCGCTCTCGAGAAGCGCCGCATGCTGATCGGGGAACTGCCCGACAACACGGTGCCCATACGATCAGGTCTATTCAAAGCAGTGCCGCGTAATGTGGTCGTGCTCCCCGTATTGTTCGAAGACCGTGTAAAGGCGGTCATCGAACTGGCATCCCTGAACACCTTCACGCTTTCGCACATGGCATTCCTCGAGCAGTTGACATCCAGCATCGGCATCGTGCTGAACAGCATTGAAGCGACGATGCAGACGGAAGCTTTGCTCAAACAATCGCAACAGCTTGCCGCCGAACTGCAGACGCAGCAGAAAGAACTTCAACAGACGAACGAGCAGCTGGCGCAGAAGGCGCAGCAGCTCGCCGAACAGAACGTCGAAGTGGAACGGAAGAACCAGGAAATCGAGCAGGCGCGCCGTGCCTTGGAAGAGAAAGCAAAGGAACTGGCGCTTACCTCGAAATACAAATCGGAATTCCTGGCTAACATGTCTCACGAGTTGCGCACCCCGCTGAACAGCATTCTGGTGCTCGGTCAACAACTCGGTGAGAATGCCGACGGGAATCTGACTGACAAGCAAGTGGAGTTTGCGCGTACCATCCACGGCGCCGGCACCGATTTGCTGAACCTGATCAGCGACATCCTCGATCTGTCAAAGATCGAATCGGGTACGGTATCGGTCGAAGCCGAAGAGGTTTCCTTCACCGCGCTACTGGAAATGGTGGCGCGTCCGTTCCGCCATGAAGCGGAGAACAAGCGGCTTGCGTTCGAGGTCGCTACGGATCCGCAACTGACCCGAAACCTGGTGACCGACTCGAAGCGCTTGCAACAGGTGCTGAAAAACCTGCTGTCCAACGCATTCAAGTTCACCGAGCAAGGCGGCGTGCGGCTGTCGGTTTCGCTTGCCAGTTCCGGTTGGAGTCAGGATCACCCCATTCTGAACGGTGCCGCTTCTGTAGTGGCCTTTGAGGTCGCCGATACCGGCATCGGCATTCCGTTCGACAAACAACGCATCATCTTCGAGGCCTTCCAGCAGGCAGATGCCGGTACCAGCCGTAAATACGGCGGGACCGGACTAGGCCTGGCCATCAGCCGCGAACTGGCCAGCCTGCTCGGTGGTGAAATTCAGCTACGAAGTGCGCCGGGGAAAGGCAGCACTTTCACCCTCTACTTGCCTCAGACATACGTAGGTCCGACGGCTGCCGCAGTCACCATCGTGGAAAGTGACGGTTCGGTTCCGGCAAGGCCGGTTCAGTTGAAGACGGTCACGATCACTGAGCATGCGGAAGAACGCATCCAGGACGATCGCGCCAATCTGCAGCCAGGAGATACGGTGCTCCTGATCGTGGAAGATGACCCGCATTACGCTCGCGTGTTGCTCGATCTGTCGAGAGACAAGGGGTTCAAAGTCCTGGTTGCATTGAAGGGCACCGAGGCACTGTCGTTGGCGAAAGAGTACAAGCCGAGCGCGGTGTCCCTCGATGTATTTCTCCCAGACATGCTCGGGTGGACTGTTCTCAACCATCTGAAGCAGGACCCGGCTACTCGTCACATTCCGGTGCAGATGTTGACGCTCGATGAAGACCGGCACCATGGGTTATCACATGGTGCTTTTGCTTTCATTACGAAGCCAACTACGCCGGAAGGACTGGAGTCCGCACTCGGGCGAATCAAGGAATACGCCACCCCGCGGCGCAAGCGACTGTTGATCGTGGAAGACAACCCCACGGAGCAGTTCAGTATTCGGGAACTGCTGGGGCATGACGACATCGATATCGCGACGGTCTCCCGCGGAGCCGATGCTTTGGAAGCCGTTCAGAACGAGGCTTTCGACTGCGTGGTGCTCGACTTGAGGCTGCCCGACATGTCGGGCTTTGAAGTGCTGGAGCAGATGAGCAACTCGGAATCGCTCAGCGATCTGCCGGTTGTGGTCTTTACCGGAAAGGAACTGACGCCAGACGAAGATGCGCGCCTGCACACGCTGGCGCGCAGCGTGGTGGTAAAAGGCGTTGAATCGCCAGAACGTCTGCTCGATGAGACGGCTCTGTTTCTGCATCGCGTAGTCGCCGATTTGCCAGCGGAGAAACAGCGCATGCTCGAACGCCTGCACCGATCCGACGATGCACTGGTCGGCCGCAAGGTACTGGTTGTGGACGACGACGTGCGCAATATCTTCGCTCTGAGCAGCGTTCTTGAGCGGCGCGGGATGACCGTACTGACCGCCGGCACTGGGCGGGAGGCAATCGCAACTCTGGAGAGCACGCCTGATGTATCGATCGTGCTGATGGATATCATGATGCCGGAAATGGACGGGTACGAAACGATGCAGGTAATCCGGCAGAATCCGTCTTTCCGGCGGCTGCCGATTATTGCCCTTACCGCGAAAGCCATGAAGGGCGATCGTGAGAAGTGTCTTGAGGCGGGTGCATCCGAATACCTTGCCAAACCTGTGAACACCGAGCAGCTGCTTTCGGCCTTGCGCATGTGGCTGCACCGGTAAGCGTGGAAGGAACGGAGAAGAAAGATACAGCAGAGCACGACGAGAGAAAAAAATGACGCAGGATCAAGTCAACATTCTGATGGTGGACGACCAGCCGGGAAAATTGCTGAGTTACGAAGCCATCCTTAACGACCTTGGGGAAAACCTCATCAAGGCGACTTCGGGCAGGGAAGCGCTTGAGCACCTGCTGAAAAACGATATCGCTGTGGTGCTGATGGACGTAAGCATGCCGGAGCTCGACGGCTTTCAACTAGCCGAGATGATCCGGCAACATCCCAGGTTTCAGAAGACTGCGATCATCTTCATTTCGGCGGTTCACCTCTCGGACGTAGATCGTATGAAGGGATATGAACGCGGCGCGGTGGACTACATCTCCGTGCCGGTTATCCCCGAATTACTTCGCGCGAAGGTTAGCGTCTTCGCCGAACTTCATCGTAAGCGCCATCAACTGGAGCATCTGAACCGCCAATTGGAGCAACGGGTTCAGGAACGCACGCGCGAACTGGAAGAGAGCCAGTCGCAAATACTCAGGCTCAACCGTGAGTTGAAGCAGAGGGTTACAGAGCTTGAAACCATCATGCAGGTATTGCCTGTCGGCGTCGCCGTGGCGCACGATCCGGAATGCAAAGTAATTACCGCGAATGCAACGCTTACTCAAATCATTGGAACGAGATTCGGCGAGAACGTCTCCAAAAGCACCGTTTCCACCCTGCCATACGAGGTCTACAAGGACGGAAAACGCGTTCCACCTGAGCTTCTGCCCATGCAGCGCGCGGCCTCGCTAGGACAGCCAGTCGCGGGAGATGTAGTGGAGCTTCGTTACGAAAACGGAACGGTACTGCACATGGTGATCAGCGCCAACCCGCTCTTCGACGAAGAAGGGAATATTCGCGGCGCCGTAGGTGCGCATGTCGACATAACGCAGCGAGTCCAAATGGAGCAGACGCTACGAGAACGTGCGGAATTGCTGGAGCTTGCTTCGGAGGCCATTATCGTTTGCGATGAGCGATGGAATGTTCGTTACTGGAATGCCGGCGCCGAAGCACTATACGGATGGACACGCGAGGAGGCCATGGGACAGAACCTCCGGCACTTGCTGAAGTCGCAATGGGAAGTTCCCGCCGAAAAAGTGGAGGCGGCCCTAGCCACAGAGGGTCGATGGGACGGCAACATCATTCATCGCACCAAGGACGGCAGAGAGATTGTCGTTGCGAGCCGCCAGGCCGCCAAGCGCAATGGCGACCCGGGGGTACTGGAGATCAATCGCGACATCACGACGCAAATGCAGGCGGAAGAAGCTCTGC
>Ga0070738_10003376_pt1 | contig 21114 bp, 16 predicted proteins | sample Coa_R2_2_FD_66446 | JGI IMG/M metagenome (GOLD analysis project Ga0070738, IMG submission 66446) | Surface soil microbial communities from Centralia Pennsylvania, which are recovering from an underground coalmine fire - Coalmine... | ecosystem: Environmental > Terrestrial > Soil > Unclassified ... | reverse complement strand
CCGGCCCAGGTCGCGTGCTGGCGATAATACAGGTCGCTGTACTCATAGCCTTGGCCTAACAAGAACCAAAGGCCGAGGAAGAGCGTGAGGCCGAGCCAACGATAGAACAGCTTCGTGTTCCCGTGCTTCCAGCTTTCGAGGGCGTAATGCATCGTCGCGCCCGAGCCGAACAGTACGACCGAGTTGAGCGCGCCGAAAAGCAGGTTCGGGCCTTCGATCCCCGGCGGCGGCCAATGATCGATCGTATTGCGCAAGTAGAGATACGCGAAGATGAACGCCGAGAAGAGGATGCAGTCGCTGATCAGGAAGAGCGTGAACCCCAGGAGCCGGTGACCCCGGATCTCCTCGTAGAGGGCATCGCTCATCTCATGATGGCCTGCTCCGTGCTCGTGCTCGAGCGTTCCGCCTGCAACGGCCATTACCTAGTGCGCTCCCGCGGGAAGCGGCCCGCCGCCCGGCGCCTTTTCGAGTTCTTCCTCCAACCCGATGTACGGTAACGGGCTGCCGAAATCGTAGGGGCCCGACAAGACGGCCGGGATATTCTTGAAGTTGTAGTACGGCGGGGGTGAAGGGATCATCCACTCGAGCGTCCGTGCGCCCCAGGGATTGGGCCCGGCTTTCTTCCCGTACTTGAGGCTCCACGCCATGTTGATGAACAAGAGCACGAACGTGAACGCGAGCACGTACGAGGAGATCGAGATGAACCGATTCATGTCGGTGTATTGGGGCGCGTAGACCGCAACCCGGCGCGGCATCCCTTCGAGACCGAGGATGTGCATCGGGAAGAACGTGAGGTTCATGAAGATGAAGGTCAGCCAGAACTGCAGGACGCCGATCTTCTCGCTCAGCAGCCGGTTGGTGACTTTCGGCCACCAGTAGTAGATCCCGGCCAGCACGCCCATGAACGTCCCGCCGAAGATGACATAGTGGAAGTGGGCGACTACGAAGTAGGTCCCGTGCTCGTGCAGATCGGCGGGGACCGCGGCGAGCATGATCCCCGTCAGCCCTCCGATCGTGAACGTGATGAGAAAGCCCATGGCGAACAGCATCGCCGTCGTGTAGTGGATCACGCCGCCCCACAGCGTCCCCATCCACGACCAGATCTTGATCCCGGTCGGGATCGCGATCAGCATCGTGAGGATCATGAAGGGGAGTTGGAGCCACGGCGCCATGCCGCTCGTGAACATGTGGTGAGCCCACACCATGAAGCCCAGCAACGCGATCGTGACCGAGCTGAAGGCGATCATCTTATAGCCGTAGATCGGCTTGCGCGCAAAGACGGGCAGGACTTCGGAGATGATCCCGAACGCCGGCAAGATGAAGATATAGACGGCGGGGTGCGAGTAGAACCAAAACATGTGTTGCCACAGGATCGGGCTCCCGCCGTGGTTGGGATCGTAAAATGGGACGCCGAAGACGCGTTCCATGAACAGCGCCGAGAGCGCCGCCGAAAGCGCGACCGTCGCGATCATATTCAGACCGGCGGTGGCGAACTGGGCCCAAACGAAGAGCGGCATGCGGGTCAGCGTCATCCCCGGCGCGCGCATCTTGAAGATCGTCACCATGAAGTTCAGCCCGGTCAAGGTCGAGCTGACGCCGATCAAGATGATGGCCAGGCACCAAAGCGTCGTCCCCGGCGGCCCCTGCAGCGAAACCGGCGGATATTCGGTCCAACCCGCTTCCGGCGCGCCGACCAAGAACGAGGCGAACAAGAGTGCGCCGGCCGGCGGGAAGAGCCAGAAGCTCAACATGTTGAGCCACGGGAATGCGACGTCGCGCGCCCCGATCATGAGAGGCATGATGATGTTGCCGAAGCCGCCGGTGACGAGCGGAATCGTCACGAACCAGACCATCGCCGTCCCGTGCATGCTGTAGACTTCGTTGTACTGATCGGGCGTCAGGAAGCGTGCGTTGCCGTTCAGGAGCTGCGTCCGGATCAGCTCGGCGAGACAGCCGGCGATCACGAAGAAGATCAACCCCGTCACCATGTACTGAATCCCGATGATCTTGTGATCGATCGAGAAGACGTACTTTCGAATGAAGCCTTGCGGCTCGGGGTGGATATGCTCGGCGAGCGGACTATGTTGTGCGGCGACTGCCATTGCTGACGCTACTCCATTATTTCTGGCCCGACAGGCTGACCAGATAGGCGACGAGGTTTGCGATGTCGAGGTTGCTGAGACCGTTGGCTTGCCGGTTGGGCATCACGCCCAACGGTCCCTGAAATCCGTCTTCGATGATCTTTGCGATGTTGGACGGGTTCGGAGGATCTCCGTCGACCAACTTGGGATGCGAGGGGTCGTTGAGAAGATGGCCCAGGCCCGGACCGACGACCCGCTGGTCGAACGGGCCGACCGAGTGACAGGCCGAACATTTCTGGCTGAAAAGCACCTGACCGGCTTGCGCCTGACCTTTGCTCAAGTCCAGCGGCGCCGCCGCCGCCAGGCTCTGCGCCTTCGACTCCTGCGCGAGCCAACGACCGAAGTCTTGCTGGCTGTCGATGTGCAGGGTCGCGACCATATCGCCGTGGTCGCGCCCGCAGAACTCGCTGCAGATGATCCGATACGTCCCGATTTTCGTCGGCGTGAAGCGTAGAGTCTGGACCAGCCCGGGGACCATGTCGGCTTTGAGCCGGATCTCTGGGACCCAGAAGCCGTGGATCACGTCGACCGAGGTGACGTTGAGCGTGATCGGGGTGTCGACCGGGACGTGCATGTCGTCCGCGACGGGCTGGCTCAGTCGCGGATAACGGAACTGAAAGCCGAACTGGTGGCCGATCGCCTCCATCGTCAGCACGCCGCCCTGCGTGTTTTGCAGACCGCGCCAAATCTCGACGCTGAAGATCGCGACGACGATGATCAAGACCGTCGGAAGGAACGTCCACCAGAATTCGAGTTTGGCGTTGCCATGAACCTGGACGCCGATCGCGTCGGGCGGCATCCCTTTCCGATAGCGGAACGCGATGGCGAAGTAGATCGTGTATCCCGCGACGATGTAAAAGATCAGGATCACCCAGACGCCCATGAACTTGAAGAGGGCGTCGATCTGATCGGCCGGGATAGCCGCTTCCGGCAGCCAGTTGCTGAAGTCTTGCTGGACGAGCCAAACGATCGAGATGATCGCGAGGACGGCCAGGAACGCCGTAAACGTCCAGAAGTACGGGCCTAAATTCGAATATTGGCCCGACCCCGATGTCGGCTTATCCTGTGCCACACTCTACTCCCATCACGACGAACGACTCCCTACTATACCAGGGCTAATGCTACGCACCCCGCTTTTCGCCGAACAGGACTTATGTCAGCACGCCCGCGCTCGCGGCGTGGCGGCGACGAATCCCTTGACCAAGGCATCGATGTTCGTGATCGCCGAACCGACCACGATCGCCTCGGCTCCTGCCGCGAAGGCCTCGGCAGCGATCGCGGGGGAGGCTATCCCTCCCTCGCAGATCGTGAAACGGGCGAACCCGCGGAGTGCACGGACGAGTTCGAGCGCCGGGAGACGGGCGCCTCGGGTTTGCGGCGTGTAACCGCACAGCGTCGTCGCACAGATCGGGGCCCCGGCCGCCGTCGCTTCGCGTGCGTCCTCCACCTCCGCGCAGTCCGCCATCGGGACGCCCCCGACTCGCTCGATCTCCGCGATGATCGCGCCGACCGTCGAGCCGTCGGGTCGCGGCCGCCGAGTGGCATCGAAAGCGACCAGATCGGCGCCCGCGGCGACGATCCGCTCGACGTCGGCGACCCGCGGGGTGATGTACGGCTCGAACCCCGAGACGTAAACCTTGACCAAGCCGATCACCGGGATACGGACGGCGGCCCGCACCGCGGCGATCCGCTCCTCGCCCTCGATACGAACGGCGACGGCACCGTTCGCCTCGGCGCAGCGCGCGAGGGTGGCGATGATCTCGGGCGCATTGAGGACCGATCCGGGAGGCGCCTGAACCGAGACGATCAGACCGTCGCGCAGCGCTTCGAGCATCGGGACTACCGGGGCGCCAACGCGATCGCGAGCCGGAGCGCCCCGACGGCCGGTTCGGCGAGCGGGGCGACGGGCTCGAGCTCGGCATCGGCCCGGAGCACGCGTTCCGTCGCCGCGCGGAGCGGCCCATCGACGAGTGCGCCTCCACACAACGCGACCCGGACATGGGAAGGGAAATCGAGCGCTTGGCGGACGCAGCGGACGAGCCGGGAGAGGGCGATCGCACCCTGATCGATGATCAGCTCCGCCGCCGGGTCGCCCTCCTCTGCAGCCGCGGCGACCAGGGAGGCGAATTGCGCAAGCTGCAGGCGCGAGATCTTCCCCGAGTAGACGTCGCGGGCGAGGACGCGGAGGTCGCGCCGACCGAAATATCCCAGAGCCCGCTCGGCCAGCGTATTCGTCACGCCGAAATCGCTCATGCGCATCGCTTCGGAGAGGGCCTCGCGCGCGATCCAAAATGCGCTCCCGCGATCGCCGAAGAGATAACCCCAGCCGCCGCCGCGTGCCGTCCGCCCGCCGGGATCTTTCCCGTAGGCGACCGAGCCGGTCCCGGAGATCAGGACGATCCCCGGGCCGTCGAGGGCGCCCGCGAGCGCGACCGGGGCGTCGTGCATCAGCTCGAGGCGACGAGTCGGCAAGCGCGGCGCCTGGCCGATCAGCTCTCCCTCGAACCCGCTCAGCCCGGCGACGACGCACTCGAGCTCGGTGTCGGGCTCGAGGCCTGCGTCGTGCATCGCCGCCGCGACGGCACCTTCGAGCGCGTCGGCAAGGCGCCGGGAACCGCTCGGCTCTCCGATCTCATCGCAAGGTCCGGCGGTCCCGCGCCCGAGGACCGTGCCGTCCTCGTCGCTGATCAGGGCGATCGTCGAGGTCTGGCCGCCGTCTATCCCAGCGAAGAGCCTACGAGCGGACTCTTCGCGCATACTCTGCGGCGGCGCGTTCCCGAGCCGCGCGCGACGGAGCGCGAGGGATCTCTCCGATCGCCTCGCGATGATGGTAGAGCTCGTGGGCTATCGCCTCGTCGATGAGCGCCTGCCGTGCCCTCTCGTCCGCCCCGCAAAGCCGATCGAGCGCTCGCTGATTGATCCGCACGACCGGCCCGATCGGATCGTACTCGGAGATCAACGTCGCCTCACCCCAATCGCCCAGGTCGGCGATCTCGACGCGAATATCACCCACACTTTCGGGCCGATTCCTCGCATCGACGCCTGTTCCCCTCGCCCGGCGCTGGGCCGCATCCGCGAACCTGCATCGCTGGACCACCAGGCTTCACGGCAGCCGAAGATCGCCGCCGCGGGGAAGCGCCGCAGTCGAGGCGAACGCGCTAGCCCTAGAAGGGGGATCGGCCGGATGGGTAGTTTCTCCCGTTTTCCCCGGCTCGCAGCGGTGGTGACTCCGCTCCTGAGGCTGGTACTCGCCGCGTGGTGGTTGACGGCGGCCGCGATAGCGATGCCGGGCGCGCCGGCCCAGGCGCAAGGCACGTCGGCGCCGGCCCAACCCTCGCCGCTTCCGGAAGCCTCCGGGCTCCCGCCCGCGTGGAGCGCGTTCGAGCGTACTTGGGCCGGAATCTCCGGTTACACGGCGACCGTTACGGTCTTCGAACGGCTCGGGAATGCGGTCCAGAACGTAGAGTTCGACTATACGTTCCACAAGCCGTCGAGCGCGACGGTCCACGTTCTCAAGGGTCCCAATGCCGGCGTCACGCTCGTCTGGAACGGCGCCGGCACCGTCGTCGCCCACCGCGGTTCCGGCTTAGCCGCCCTCTTTACGAAGACGCTTTCTCTGCACGATCCCCTCGTAACGACGATCCGCGGCTCATCGATCGATCAGCTGAGTTATGCCGCTATCCTCGCTCACGCGCACGACACGGCCGGCCCCTTGTCGCAGGCCGTCGGACCGATCATCGGCGGTATCCCCACCGCAGCCGTAACGCTGGTGCCGACCACGTCCGGCACCGATAGCGGCCTGACACGTGAAGTCGTCGATCTCTCGACGATGACGAACCTTCCGATGCGCGTGATCGGCTACGATCGAACGACGCTCGTCCGCCAAATCGACTTTTCCGGCGTCAAGGTGAACGCCGATAGCACGAGGCCGCTCGCCCTCGCCCGCCTCACGCGGAACGCAAGATGACGCCGGCGGCTTCGAGCGCCGCGCGCAGGCGTGCGGGCTCGACGTCGCGTAGGCGGACGTTCGCGCGGGCGGCGAGCGCCGCCGCCGTCCCGGCGGCTTGGCCGAGCGTCATCACCGTCGGCGTCAGCCGCACCGAAGCCAAGGCTTCGTGCGTCGTCGAAATGCAGCGCCCTGCGACCAGCAGGCCCTCGACCGACTTGGGCACGAGGCACCGATAGGGGATCTCGTATGTCGCGCCCGGCGGTAGGCGATGCGTCGTCGTCCCGGCCCCCGAGGGATTGTGGATGTCGATCGGGTAGGCGCTACGCGCGACCGCATCCTCGAACTTCCGCGCGTTGAGGACGTCGTCCGCCGTCAACGTATAGACCCCGACGATCCGGCGCGACTCGCGGATCCCGATTTGCGTCCCGGTCGCGGCGATCCGGGCGTTCGCGAAACCGGGGACGCGACGACGGAAGAACGCCATCAGCTGCATCGCCTGGCGGCGCGCTTCGATCTCCGCCCGCGTCAAATCGTCCGGGTCGAGCGGATCGACGTCGAGGACGCGCGTCATGTTCACCGTAACCTCATCGGGATACGGCGAAGCGAAGAACGAGACCAGCTCGCGCGGCACATCGACCTCGCCGTTCTTGCGTGCGGCTTCCCAAAGCTCGTACAATCCGGCGACGGCGGTCAAGCGGCGCGGATCGCGCTCGTGCAGTTTCAGCGAGGTGCGTATCTCCTTCGGCTTCGTACGCACGTACGCGGCGAGCGCATGCATGTCGACGTGACTGACGCGGAATATCAGGCTCGCCGGCTGCACGCGTCCCCGGGCGTCGCCTTGCCGCAACTCGACCCCCGCCGCCGCGGCGACGTAGGCGTCGGCGGTCGCGTCGATCACGAAGCGTGCACGCAGCTCTCGAATCCCGCCGACCGTCGCGAAGCGGGCGCCTGCGACGACCCCGTCGTCGTCGAGCAGCGCTTCCAGGAAGTAAGCGTGCAGTAAGAGATGGACGCCGGCCTCTTCCATCATCTCGAAAAGGAGCGCTTTGTGCAGCTCGGGATCGAACGGCGTGATCGTCGGAACGTAATCGGACGAATCGGGGACGTGCCCGGGCGAACCGCCCATCGCGACGAGCCGCTCGACGATCTCTTCCGCGATCCCGCCGACGACGCGCTTGTGCCCGGAATGGAACGTCATCCACGGCCCGACCATCGCCGCCGTCGCCGTCCCGCCGAGAAAGCCGTAGCGCTCGACGAGCGCGGTCTTCGCACCGAGCCGAGCAGCGGCCAACGCGGCCGCGCAGCCCGCGTTCCCGCCGCCGACGACCAGGACGTCGAAAGGCATGGGGCTCTCTTCGGGATGCATTGCGGGCCTTCTAGCAAATTGGTCGAGTATGTTTACCAAGACCGCACGCTACTCCGACGCAATCTACGCCGCGCGCGGCAAGGACTATGAGGCCGAGGCGGATTGGATTCGCGCCAGCGTCGAGGCCGAGTTTGCCGAACGGCGCGTCTCGCTCCTCGACGTAGCTTGCGGTAGCGCCGCACACTTGGAGCGTCTGGCCCCGCACTTCGACGTCGAAGGGCTCGACGTCGATCCCGCGATGATCGAAGTTGCACGAGAGCGCCTGCCGCACGTCCCGTTCCACGTCGCTCGCATGCAGGACTTCTCGCTCGATCGCCGGTTCGACGTGATCGTTTGCCTGTTCAGCTCGATCGGCTACGTCAAGGACGAGGCCGAGCTCCGCCAGACGTGCGCGAACGTCTATCGCCACCTCAATCCGGGCGGAATCTTCATGCTCGAGCCGTGGCTGGCCCCCGATCAGTTTCAACCCGGCAAGGTCGACGGCGTCTTCGTCGACCGCAACGAGCTGAAGATCGCGCGTTTCGAGATCACCGAACGATATGCCGACACCTCGGTCTTGCGCATGCATTACATGGTTGCGCAGCCGAGCGGCGTCGATCAATTCGAGGAGACGCACGTCATGTCGCTGTTTCCCGATACGACCTATCGCGGCGCTCTCGAAGCCGCCGGGTTCGACGTGCGCTTCGAACGCAGCGACCTCTTCATAAGAGGGCTCTATATCGCGACGAAACGCTAGCGTGCGCTAGGCCGTAGGAGCCGACAACAGGACGGCGAGCGGCGTCTCTTCGGGGAGACCGCTGAGCTCTTCGCGGGCCAGAGCGAGCGCCTGAGAGGCCGCGGTCAAGCCGCGCAACTCGGCGATCCGCGCGTTGTAAATGAGGAAGACGTCCGGGAGGACGCGCCCGACGTCGCCGAAAGCCGTCGCCGCCTCGATCGCACCTTCGAGCTCGGCGCCGAGGCTCCCGACGTCGCACTGCAGGAGCGACGCCTCGGGAAGGACGAGCCGCGCGACTGCTCGATCGTCGACGACGCACAGAAACGGACGATCCCGTCGGCCGAGGCGCTTGGTCGCACGGTAGATCGTCATCGCGCCTACGGCACCGATGCAGGCGACCCCCGCCGGCTCGACGCAGAGCTGCTTGGCGACCGCCGCCAGGCGATCTGCGGGCGAGGCGGCCGGACGAGCGGCACGCTCGACGAGCGCGGTTGCTCCCGAGGCGATCGCCCGCACGAGGTTGCGGCGCGGATCGATCTCGATTGCGACCTCGACCCGCTCGGGATCGGCACCGGAGAGGACGGCCGCTTCGCGTGCCTCGCGCCGGATCCGTACGAGATCCTCGGGAGTCGGGTCGGCGACGTTACGCTCGACAACGTCCCGCACGAGGGCGAGGGCGACGCCGAGCGGGGAGATCACCTCGGCGTCGCGGGCGAGCCGATACGGCAAGCCGAGTCGCTGCGCGGCGTAGGGGATGAGCGCCGCCGCACCGCCGCCCCCGCCGATGAGCGTCAGGGTCGCAGGCTCGAGACGATAGTCGGCGATGAGCGCGTCGATCGCCGCGCGCAGCTTCCTCGTCGCCACATCGAGGATCGTTCGTGCGAGAGCCGCCGGTTCGCGTCCGAGGGCGGTACCCGCGAGCGCGAAGGCACGTGCCGCCGATCGCTCGTCGCCGCGCGCAAAGGCCCCCTCGGGGACGAGCCCGAGGAGATTCGCCGCGCAGGTCGGGGTCAGCGCAACCCGCTCGCCGCGCCGCGTCGTGCATGCCGCGTACCCCCCGTGCGGCTCCCAGCGCGCGCCTTCGAGCTCATCTTCGGCCGTGAAGCTTGCGTAGCGAAAACCCGCGATGTGGGCCGAGCGTGGGCCGACATCACGGACCGCGGTCTCGTCGACTACGACCAGGCTGCCGCCCCCGATCCCGATCGTCCGCACGTCGACCGTCCGCAGCATCGTCCGATGTCCGCCGATCCGAGCCGGCCGCATCTGCGGCAGCCCGCTACGGATAACCGAACAGTCCGAGCTCGTCCCTCCGACTTCGATGAAGATGCCGTCGGTCACGTTCTCGTGCAGCAACGCCCCGGCGACACCGGCGGCGGGACCCGAGAGGAGCGTCAAGATCGGCCGACGTTCGACCTCGCGCACGTCCATGACGCCCCCGTCGCTGCGCATGATCATGAGCGGTGCGGCGATCCGTGCCTCGGCGACGGCCTGCGCCGTCATCCGCGCGGTCTTCAACATCCGCGGCAAAATCGCCGCGTTGAGCGCGGCCGTCCGGGTCCGCGCCCGTAATCCGTACATCGAGCTGACCTCGTGCCCGCTCGTCGCCGCAAATCCACGCTCTCGCGCCAGCGCGACGATCCGCTCTTCAAGCTGCGGATCGTCGACTCCGAAGGCGGAACTCGCCGCGATCGCTTCGACCTCTTCGTAGGCACAGCCGTCGAGGACGACGTCCTCATCGCGACCGACGTCGACATCGAAGAACCGCGGGATGAACAGGTGATCGCCGCCCAGCGCAATCGGGGCGAAGCGCATCGCGCGCCGGACGAGACCGGCGAACGGACCGTCGGCGATCGTCAAGACGGCGACCGAGGCGAGATCGCCTTCGAGGAGCGCGTTGGTCGCCTGCGTCGTCGAGTGAGCGATGAAGGCGATCGCATCGGGAGCGACGTGGTACTCGCCGATCAACCGTCGCACCCCCTCGACGATACCGCGCGCGACGCCTTCGGGAGCATCGTGCGTCGTCGGGACCTTCAGCCGGGCGACGATCGCCCGAGAAGCCGCGTCGACGGCGACGACGTCGGTAAATGTCCCTCCCACATCGATGCCGACTCGCAAACTCGTCATCGATGCGGGACCCCACGCCATTTAACAGGCGCTCCGTCTTCGACGACGCGCCCCCCGTCGGCAAAGCCGACAGGGCCCCCGACATCGATGCCGACTCGCAAACTCGTCATCGATGCGGGACCCCATGCTGTTTAACAGGCGCTCCGTCTTCGACGACGCGCCCCCCGTCGGCAAAGCCGACAGGGCCCCCGACATCGATGCCGACTCGCAAACTCGTCATCGACGTGCGACTCGCAAACTCGTCATCGATCCGTCAGCCGGCCAAGGCTTCGGCCAGCTCGTCGTGAAGGTAGACCATCGTCTCGATCCCGCCGAAGAATTGCGCGAGCGTGAACTTCTCGTTGGGCGCGTGGATCGCGTCGTCGGGGAGACCGACGCCGATCAGCACTTGCGGCAGGTGCAGGATACGATCGAAGCTCGAAACCGGCCCGATCGTCCCGCCGATCCCGATAAAGACCGGCGGCTTCCCAAAGCCGCGCTCCATCGCTCGCGCCGCGGCGACGACCGCCGGATGATCGCGCGACGTCGAGACGGCGCGGACGTCGCCGGAGCTCTCGATCTCGACGCGAACGCCGCTCGGGGCGACCCCTCGCAGGTAGTCGCTCACGATGCGCTTGACGTGACCGGGATCTTGATCGCCGACGAGGCGAGCCGAGATCTTCGCCTTCGCCCAGCTCGGGATGATCGTCTTCGAGCCCGGTCCCTGGTACCCGCCCCATATCCCGTTGAGCTCGAGCGTCGGTCGAAACCACATCCGCTCGAGCGGCGAGCGATCGCGTTCGCCGCCGCACAGCGCGGTCGTGCCCAACGCTCGCGCCTCTTGTTCCTCGTCGAAGGGAAGCGCTTCCAGCTCGGCCCGCTGCTGCGCACCCAGTTCCGGTACGCCCTCGTAAAAGCCGGGGACGACGATGCGGCCGCTCTCGTCTTTCAACGCGGCGATCATCGAGGCCAGCGCCTCGATCGGATTGCGCACGGCGCCCCCATAATAGCCGGAATGCAGATCGGAGGAGGGACCATGGACGGTCACTTCCCAGGTGACGAGCCCACGCAGCGAGACGGTCAGCGAGGGGACGTCCTCGGCGAAGACCGCCGTATCGGAGACGACGACGAGGTCGCATGCGAGCCGCTCGCGCTCGCGGGCGAGGAACGCCTCGAAGCTGGCCGATCCGATCTCTTCTTCCCCTTCGACGATCACTTTTACGTTGAGTGGAAGGCGTCCGCGTAAACGAAGGTGCGCTTCGATCGCGGCGAGGTGCATGAGCACCTGTCCCTTGTCGTCGACCGTCCCGCGGCCGTAGATTTTCCCGTCGCGGACTTGCGCGTCGAACGGCGGCGAGGTCCACAACTCGAGCGGATCGACGGGCTGTACGTCGTAGTGACCGTAAATCAATACCGTCGGCTTCCCCGGCGCACCCAGCCACGCACCATAGGCGATCGGATTACCGTCGGTCTCCAAAACCGCGGTCTGGGTCAACCCCGCCGCCCGCATCCGCGCGACCATCGCCTCGGCGCAGCGGCGTATCTCGGGACGGTACGCCGGGTCGGCCGAAATCGAAGGGATCGCGACGAGCTCACGCAGCTCCGCGACGAATCGCTCCCGTTCGCCCCGCACCCACTCGATGAGGCGCTCCCGCTCTTCGCTCATCGCAACGGTTCACCGAGCGTCACGACGACGTTCGGATTCCCCGGCCGTGCCAGGTTGAAGGTGTGCGGTTTCCCGTCGTAGGCTTTGAGCTGCGACTGATAGGTCCCATATTCCCACCACCACTTTCCGTCGATTTTCCACACGATGTCGTCGCTGCGCATCCCGGCGAGGTACGCGGGACCGCCGGGGCGGACGCAGGCTCGCAGATTCCCATCCTCGGTTTTCGAAAGCGCATACAGGTAGGTCGGGGCGCTCCGCCCCGGGACGAACGCGAGACCGCGGGTGAAGAGCGCCTGTGCGACGTCTGGATGGAGATACGACCACAGCCACATTCGGTTGAGCGCCGCCGTCCCCATCTGCTCGAGCGTCGCGTCGTCGAGTCGCGGGACGATACGCTGCTCCCACCATTGATCGACGGGCCAGCCTGCGCAATCGAGGAGTTCGACGCCGACGTCGACGATGATCCCGCGCAGCGTCCGTGCATTATCGGATGCGAGCTCGATATATGCGGCATACGGTTTGCGGCTGCAATCGCTCGCCGCGGGATCACCCTGCGCCGCAATCGGGCGCAGCACACTCCCGGCCAGATCGCGACGGACGGCGCGTGCGGCGACGCCCGCAGCCGCACTTCCGTCGCTCCCGACGGCGACGACGTGGTCGGCGGCGGGCGGCGCATACAACCCGGCGATTTCGGCCGCACTTACGGGTGTAAGGAACGTAAAGGCGATACAGGCGACCGTCGCGACCGCCGTTTGATAAGGTAAAGTCAAGCGCAGAATCTGATCGACACGGACGCCGGTGTAATTCGCGACCCACACGTTTTGGGTATTCGTCGGGTCGCAGACGTTCTGGACTTGGACGACCGCCATGACGGCGGCGACCAGCGCAGCCGGCGGGAGCACGTGCAACGCCGCCAGGACCGTATAGACGCCGATCCCGACACCGAACGGGTTGAGCGGCCCGCGATAGAGCGCAAGCGGGCTGAAGACGCCGAAGGCGACCACGTAAGCGAGCGGAGAACGGGGTGCGAGCGGAGTGACGACGGCGGCCAGCGCGCTCTGCACCGGGGAGAGCCGAGCGGCGGCCAACAACATCCCGATCCCCATCATCAGGAGGACGGCCGGCGCGACGTCTTCGACGCCGCGAATCGCGGAGGCGACCAGGATCCGGATCGCGCGGCGCGGCTGAGTCGCGACGACGCCGTAGAGCGCCGAGACGCCGAAGGCGATCAGTCCGTCGGCGTGAGCGAAAACGTAGAGCCCGAGCGGGAGAATCGGGGTGACGAGCGCCCATGCCGGGACGGCACGCCGGGGGCGTTTCGGCGCCGCCGACGCCCAGGTCGCATAGTCCCGCATCCGTCGCGCTCGTACGACGGCGAAGACCCCGATGGCGGCCGCTTGGACGACGAACACGACGAGCGCGAAACCTTGCAGGGCGCTTGGCGCGACCCCGAACAGCTTCGCGTAGAACGTCCACTGCGCGATGTTGAAGACGAAGCCCAGCCCAAAGGCGAGCAAGAAGAGCGTCGCGGCGGTCGTGCGCGGAACGCCGGTCGTCATCATGACCGGGAGGACGATCGAGCCGACCATGATGATCGCACCGAGCCCCGTCAACGAGGTGAATAGGAGCGCGACCGCGGCGCATAGGACGAGCGCCAGCACCATCGGCTGGTCGCCGCCGAACTCGGCCGCGTAATTGACGATCGTCTCGGCGATCCCGGTCTCCATCGTCACTCGGCCGAGCATCGCGCCGAAGATCACGGTCGCGTAGACGGCGGCGAGCGCGACGACGCCGTCGCTCACGATCATCCCCAGACCGTGCGGCCCGACTCCGGCGATCGCGCCCATCACGAGCGCGAGCAACGGGACGGCGAGCAGCGCCGGGAGCACGCGCGCGATCATGAGACCGGCACACGCCGCGAACGCCGCGACGATCGCGATCCCCGCGATCACCGCGCTCTCAGCGCTTGATCGAACGGCGGCAAGGTATGCTCGCGAAGATAGTCTTCACGCTCGATCTTCTCGATCCGGTCGGCATAGGTGATCGCACGCTGGGCCGCAAGACGGTAACGCTCCATCACTCGATCGAGCGCGTAGGGCCGATCTTCATAACGCCAAGCCCGGGCGTACAGCGGGGCGATCGCCAGCATCTCGTCGCGGAGTTCCCAAAAAAGGTACTTCACGACGTTCAAGCTGCGGTACACGATCGCGTCTTCCTTACCGCCTGCATGCGCACGCGCATCTTCATAATAGTTACGGGCTTCGACGGCGATCTGGACGCGCCGCGCCAAAGCATCGTAGCGACGGGCGGCGAGCAGCATCACCCGAGCGGCGTTCGCGTGCAACGGCGGAGTTCGAGTCATGAGGTCGGCCATCACCGTCTCCGCGCGCAGGCGTATATCGCGCAGATCCAGCCGTGCGAGTCGATCCGTGATACGCCGATCGAGCGGATCGGCCCAAAACAGGTAGTTCCCGGGATCGCTTTCGGGCTGCGTTCGCAACATCGCCCGGATCGCCGCCAATTCCTCGAGGTCGCGGGCGAAGCGCGGGTCGTCGCTTCCGAAAAAAGCCCGCCCGAAGTCGCGCGCAAAAGCGGACCGCTCGATCGGCCTCGCCTGCCAAGCCGACGCGACGGCGAAAACGACCGGATACCAGGTCGCCTCGAAGAGCGACTCGCCGTCGTCGTGCCAAACCGTTTCGAAAAGACCGAGGACGCGGAGTGTTTGCTTCGCTTCGGCGATAAAGCGCGCCGCGGCGGTGAAAGCGCGCTCGACGTCCGGATAGATCTCGTTCCAGTTCCACGCCCCGGTCGCGGCGAATTGGTCGAAACCGGCTGCGGCGATGCGATCGAGGTACGGTCGGTAGGTCGCCTCGACGCCGTAATGAAAGGCGACGATCGCGATCTCCTTGGAGAGCAGCGGCAGGATCGCGGGATCTTGCTGGACCGCGTCGTCCCAAATCATCGGCCGGGGGCCGGCCGCAAAGACGAGCGCCGCGATCGGTGCGACGGCGCGGGCGAAGACGGCGGCGCGACCGTCGGCCTGGACGAGCGCCGCACTTCGCCCCCGGCCCAGATCGAGCGGCTCGTCGCTCCCGATGTGAAAGAACGGCGCATCCGGGACGGCGCGCAGCTCCCTCTCGAGCAGCGGACGCAAATAGGCCAGACGGCCGGGATCCCCGGGTGCGAGAAGGTAGCCGTGCGGCAACTCGGCGAGCGGCGCGTAGCGTTCCCACTCGAGCGTCTCGTGCATGTGCGCCAGCGTCTGTTGCTCGGGAATCAACGCGACGTGATAGCGGCGCGCATAGCGGTCGAGTTCGCGCAACTCGCCGGGGGTGATCGGCTGCGGCGGGGCGACGAACGGACTGCGCGGATCGGCGAAGACGTGCTCCATGTAAATCGAGTAGCCGTTGACTTTGAAGGCCGCCAGCGTCCGGATTCGCTCTTTGAAATAACGCATCGTCGGGAGCGGTCCGCGTGAGACGTCGTCCGAGACGATCCGCCAACGCATCGCGGGAGCGTCGTCGATCGCGACGCACGGCAACGTCCAGCCGTTCGCGCTGCGTTCGGCGAGTTGCGCGAGCGTGGTCAGCGCATCGAACTCACCCGCCGCGTCGCTTGCGACGATCGAGACGCCGTGGGCGTCGACGCGCAACGCGTAGCGCTCCGGTCCTCCCGTACGGCGTACCCGGATCGCAGGCCCGGTCCCCGTCTTCGAAGGGAGCGCGATCCCCAGGGCGCGCCACCGCTCGGCCAGCTCGTCGTAACCACCCGCGTCGAGCGAGCTCGCGACGCGCAGCGGACGCGCGAGCGAGACGGGATGCGCACACGGCACGGAACGAACGCTGCGCGGCGCGGGGACGAGGCTCGGGACGGCGGCGCGCACCGCCTGAGGCGAGAGGACGATGAACGCGACGGCGACGATGAACGAGCGCGCTCGCACCCTACGCCGTTTGCGAGAGATGGGCCGTCGTCCTCGTCGTTGAAGCGCAATGCATGAAGCTCGGTCCGCTCGACGTTGCGGTCATCATCGGATTCTTCGCCCTCAATCTCGGGATCGGGCTCTATTACTCGCGGCGCGGCGGCCGCAGTCTCTCGGAATACTTCCTCTCCGGTCGGAACGTCCCATGGTGGCTGGCGGGGACGTCGATGGTCGCGACGACCTTCGGCGCCGACACGCCGCTGGCCGTCAGCGAGATGGTGACGAAGAACGGGATCGCCGGCAATTGGCTGTGGTGGAACATGGTGATGAGCGGGATCCTCACCGTCTTTTTCTTCGCGGCGTTATGGCGGCGGTCGGGCGTCTTGACCGACGTCGAGTTCATCGAGCTGCGCTACTGCGGGAAACCCGCTGCGGCGCTGCGCGCCGTCCGTGCGGTCTATCAAGGGCTGCTGATCAACACGATCATCATGGGCTGGGTGAACCTCGCGATCGCGAAGATCCTCGGCCTGGTCCTGGGGATCCCGAAATTCGAGGCGATCGGCGTCTGTCTGGCCTTCACCGCCCTCTATGTGATGATCGGCGGCCTGTGGAGCGTCTTGGTCAGCGATCTCGTCCAGTTCGTCGTCAAGATGTCGATGACGATCGTCCTCGCCGTCGTGGCGGTCGCGGCGATCGGCGGAATCGGCGCGCTGCGCGCGAAGCTCGTCGCCGTCGATGCGGCCCGCGCCGGCGGCGGTTCGGTTCTGGCCTTCTTCCCGACCGGGGACTCGGCATGGATGCCGCTTGCGACCTTCCTGGTCTATATCGGGGTCGCGTGGTGGGCGTCGTCGTATCCCGGCGCCGAGCCCGGCGGCGGCGGGTACATCGCGCAGCGCATCTTCAGCGCCAAGGACGAACGCAACTCGGTCCTCGCGACCCTCTTCTTCAACGTCGCCCACTACGCGCTTCGGCCGTGGCCTTGGATCCTCGTCGCCCTCTGCGCACTCGTCTTCTACCCGCACGGCGTCAAAGACCCAAGCGGGACGGTCGATCCCGCGCTGGGCTACGTGCAAACGATGATCGACTATCTCCCGGCCTCGTTGCGCGGCTTGATGATGGCCGGCTTCCTCGCGGCCTATATGTCGACGGTCGGGACCCATTTGAACCTCGGCGCGTCCTACATGATCAACGACGTCTACCGCCGCTTCGTCGTCCCGGATGCGCAGGAAAGCCATTACGTTTGGGCGTCGCGCTTCATGACGATCGTCGCGATGCTCCTCGCGGCGCTGGTCACGGCCTTCATGGATTCGATCAGCGGCGCCTGGCAATTCTTATTGACGTTCAGCGCCGGCGTCGGACTCGTGATGATCCTGCGCTGGTATTGGTGGCGGGTGAACGCATGGAGCGAGATCAGCGCGCTGTGCGCGTCGGCGGCGATCGCGACGGCCCTCAAGCTCGCGAACGTCTTCCCGGCGACCGACCCCAACGCGGTCGCGAAGAGCCTATTGGTCACGGTCGCGGCGACGACGGCGATCTGGGTCGGCGTGACGCTCCTCTGCGGTCCTGAACCCGAACCGACCCTGGTCCGGTTTTATGAACGCGTCCGGCCGAGCGCCGCCGGCTGGCGTCCGATCGCCGCGAAAGCGGCTCCCTCCGCTGGGAGCGACGACTGGGGACTGAGCTTGCGCGACTGGATCGCGGGCTGCGGGTTGGTCTACGGGATGCTCTTCGGGATCGGGAAACTGGTCCTGGCCGAGGTCGGGAGCGGCCTCGCCTTCCTCGCGCTCGCCGGCGCCTGTCTCGCGCTGATCCTGCGCGACATGCAGCGTCGCGAAATGGCCGAGATCCCCGGGTAGTGCGGCATGCGGAGGTCGACGGGGGCCGTCGCCGGCCCCCTCGGCGGGAGCTTTCTGTGGCCTCCGTCTCTATGAGAAAACGAATATTCGTCGAAGGCCCGAGCAACCGTGGACGACTACATCCTGCTGGCCGGCTCGATCGTTCTCGCCATCGGCATCGCGCTGATCGTTGCCGGGGCGCGGCGCGTCCTCGCCCAGCGGGAAGAGAACAAACGCATCCGCGCGATCTTCGAGCGCTATTTCCCGCCTGAGGTCGTAAAGGATCTGCTCGCACGTCACGATCCGGAGATCTTTCGCGGGCGTGCCGGCCGGGCGACGATCCTGGTCTGCCGTATTTGGAACTTCGCTCACGTCCTCGAAGGCCGGACGCCGGCCGACGCGCTGAAGTACCTCAACGAATTCTATACCGTCGCCGGCCAGTCGATCCAAAAGTACAACGGGATGATCGACAAGTTTCTCGGCGACGGGATCAGTGCCGTCTTCGGGATGCCTCCGCTCGATGCGGAGAACCAAGAAGAGCACGCCCTACGCGCCGCGATCGACATCGTCCGTTTGGTCAACGCGATGGACGTCCGCTGGATCGCGGACCGCAGACCTCCGCTTCAGGTCGGGATCGGGATCAATTCCGGGGTGATCATCGCCGGCGATATCGGTTTCAAGGATCGGCGCGAGTTCACCGTCATCGGACCGGAGGTGACGCTCGCTTCGCGCCTGCAAGAGCACACCCAAGATCTGGGCGCCTACATCATCGCATCGAAGAGCACGGTCGATCCGGTCCGCGAGCTCTTCGACGTCGTCCCGTTCGAGAACGTCCCGCTGCGCGGGATGCGGCGCTTACGCGAGGTCTACGTCGTCCGCGGCATCGCCGTCCGCGAAGAGGACGAGCTGACCGCCCCGCAGCCCGACGATTTCAAAGAGACGACGATCACCGAAGACGGACCGACCGCGAAGGCCGAACGGGGCAAGGAGCTCGGCGAAAGCGCGCCGGCGCGCCCGACGCCGAAAAAGCGGGGCCCGATCGACGTCCCCGAGCTGCGCGCACCGCGGATCCACAGCGTCGACGACACCGAGCCGGCGATGCCCGACGTCCCGGCACCTCCCGCATTATACGAGGACAATCAGGGTCCGCCGCTCTCGTTGCCGCCGTAAAGGCGCAATCGTCGTAAGAGCGGCTCGATCGTGAGTCCCTGTAGGACGAGCGTCACGAGGACGACGGCGAAGGTCGCATCGATGATTTGCTCGCGTCCCGGCAGGCTCGCGGGGAGATTCAACGCGAGCGCCAACGCCAAGCCGCCGCGCAGCCCCGCCCATGCGACGACGTGATGCCAGCCGCGATAGCGCCGTCCGAGTCCCGAGAGCGGGAGGGCGCCGTACGCCAGGACCGCCCGCGTAGCGAAGACTGCAATGAGGGTGACGATGATGAGTCTCGGCTCGGCGAAGACGCGACGTAAATCGAGCGCAAAGCCCATGAAGAGAAAAACGAGCGAATTGGCGAGGAACGCAAGCGCAGCCCAGAACGTCTGGAGATCGCGCATGATCTGCGCGGGCGGCCCCGACCGGCGGGGAGCGGCGAGCGCGATTCCCGCGGTCGCGCAAGCAAAGATCCCCGAAGCGTGGATGCGATCGGCGACCAGATACGAGCCGTATGCGAGGACGAGGCTCGCGACGGCATAGAATCCGCCGTCGCGCGTCCCACGGAGCAAGCGGCTGAAGAGACGAGCACTGATGAGCCCGACGCCGACCGCGGCGACCACCTCGTAGACCGCAACGCCGAACTCGGCCGGCGCGGCGGCGCGGCCGCCGAGTGCGACCGCAACGCCGGCGGTATAGAGGACGACCGCGACGCCGTCGTTGGCGAGCGATTCGGCTTCGACGATCGTCTGTACATCGAGCGGGACGGTCAAGCGTCGAAAGGTCGCGATGACGGCGACCGGATCGGTCGCCGCTACGATCGCTCCCAAGACGAAGGCGGCCTCGAGGGGGAGCCCGGAAAAGGCTGCGCCGAGAGCGACCGAACCCGCGCTGAAGACGACCCCCGGGACGGCGAGGACGGCGATCGGGAGCCACCTGCGCAGCAGCGCCTCGGCGTCGAGCTGCAAGGCCGCCTCGAAGACCAAGGCCGGGAGGAAAACGAACAGCAGCCCCTGCGGGAACGCGAAGAGCGGTTCGACCGTCGCCCGCGACGAGAGCGCGATCCCGACGACGAGCAACGCGACCGAATAGGGGACCCGCAATCGCTCGGCCGCCAGCCCCACGATCAGCGCAATCCCGATCAAGCCGACGAATTGCGCGACGTGAGCCGCGAAGTCGGGCATCCTACATATGCTCGAGGAGCGACGGGATCAGGCTCGAGGCGGTGCCCCGCAGCGACCTCCCGACGAACGGCGTGAGGGCGGTCTCCTCCGGGTTGATCTCGATCACGAACGCTTTGCTCGCATAGGTGGTCGCAAGCGAGGCCGCCGGGTGGACGATCCCCGAGGTCCCGACGACGATCAGAACGTCCGCGCGTCGTGCGGCGGCGACGGCGCGCGCCCAAACGGCGGCGGGCAGCGGTTCTCCGAACCAAACGACGTTGGGCCGAAAGCGGCCGCCGCAACCGTGCTCGATCGCAGCCAGGTCGAACTCGCCCTCGATCGCACGGCGCTCGTCACATCCGGTGCAGCGCGCTTCGCGCAAATCGCCGTGCAATTCGAGTACGTTGCGCGAACCGGCGCGCAGGTGCAGTGAATCGACGTTCTGGGTCGCCAAGGTGAAATCGGGACGACGCCGCTCGAGCTCGGCGAGCCCGTAGTGCGCCGCATTCGGCCGCGCATTCGCATACATGCGCAAGCGCTCGTTGTACCACGTCCAGACCAGGCGTGGGTCTCGCGCGAACCCTTGCGGGGAAGCGAGCTCCTCGACGCGGTACTCCCGCCACCAACCGCCCGGACCGCGGAAAGTGGGGAGTCCGCTCTCCGCCGAGATCCCCGAACCGGTCAAGACGAAGACCGACTCGGCCTCGCGCAGCCGTCTTCCCGCTTCTTCTAATTCTAAGGCAAGCACAGGTCCGGAGTTCGCGGTTTTCATATGCGGGGTCCCCCGGAAAGTGAGGCGAACCCCGGGAACGTGGACGATGCTTCCGGCGATGCGCACGCCGCGTAGGATGCCGTTGTGGCCCGCCTATTTGGCGGCTGCGGTCGCGATCATCATCGCCCTAATCAACATCGTCACGACGGTCGACCTGCGTGCCGAGCTCGCGACGTCACGTGACCGTATCGCGCAGCTCGAGCAAGAGATCGAACAAGGCGTCCGAACCGAGATTCGCGATCGTGAGATGATCGCCGATCTCGTTGCGAGCGACAGCAAGAAGTTTCCGGTCGCGGGAGGCGAGGTCGTCGAACACGGGACGCGGCTCTATCT
>Ga0070738_10003372_pt1 | contig 21131 bp, 12 predicted proteins | sample Coa_R2_2_FD_66446 | JGI IMG/M metagenome (GOLD analysis project Ga0070738, IMG submission 66446) | Surface soil microbial communities from Centralia Pennsylvania, which are recovering from an underground coalmine fire - Coalmine... | ecosystem: Environmental > Terrestrial > Soil > Unclassified ... | reverse complement strand
CGTAGGGGCAGAAGTGCGTGTTGTCGATCTTGCGGGCCCGGAGCCAGGCGCCCGCCGGCGTCTTGAACCAGGCGAGGTACCGACCTCCGGGGTCGAACAGGCGGTCGGTCGGCAGGTAGATCGCCCGGCCGGGGAACGACGCGGCCACCGTGCGGGCTGCCGCGTCCCACGACCGCTGGGCCCGGGTGGCGGCCGACCAGGCCGCGGTCCCCCCGGGAGCCGGGGCGCCGTCGTAGGCCGAAGCCGGCGGGCCCGCCTGCGGGAACTGCACCAGCACGAGGAGGTCGACCCCGTTGCCGGGAGTGAGGATGACACGCATCGCCTGGCGGAGGAACGCGACGTAACCCCGCGGGTCGGACTCCGCGAGCTGGTCGTCCCAGGACCAGGTCCCCAGCGCGACCTCGGGGTGGTCGGAGGCGATCACCTGCTGCCACTGCGAGCGCCACTGAGGGTCGTGAGCGAAGCTCCAGCCCGGGAAGGTCGTGTCGGCGACCACCTTCGCGTCGCCGGTGGCCTGCAGGGCGGCGGTCACCCCGGGCGCGGCGTCGTTGAGCACGCTGTCGCCGAACAGCCAGAAGAGGACCGGCTCGGCCGCCGACACCGTCCGGGCGATGGGCAGCACGGGCGCCACCTGGCCGGCGAGGCCGGCGAGGGAGGCGGGCGCGCTCGGGGTCGCCACCGTGGCGGTGGTGGCCGCCACCGGGGCGACGGTCGCCACGAAGACCGTGCCGACGGCGCCGGCGACGGCGGTGGGCACGAGCGCCCGCCGCCACCAGCGCGCCCAGTCGGCCCGCCGGAGCGGCTGCTCGACCAGGTAGAAGCTGGCAGTCGCCGCCGCCAGGCTGAGAGCCAGCCGGCAGGCGAGCAGCGGGGCCCCGGCGAGCCCGGTGGTCGCCGGCGTCATCAGCACGATGACCGGCCAGTGCCACAGGTACAGCGAGTAGCTGATCCAGCCGACCCAACGGACCGGGGGGAGAGCGAGCGCCCGGGCCACCGGGCCCGAGGGCACCCGGACGGCGGCCGCCACCACGACGGCGACGCCGCAGGCGATGGCCACCATCCCTCCGTCCCAGACCCAGGGCGGGGTGCCCGACGCGGCCGCGACCCCGGCCGCGACGCCGACCGTCGCGACGAGCGACGCTGCCGACCACGCCCGGGGGCGGCGGACCGGGCCGGCGTCGCGCAGCACCATGGCCACCACGGCGCCGAGGAGGAGCTCCCAGGCGCGGGTGTCGGTCCCGAGGTACGCGCGGTTGGCGCCCCACAGCTGCGCGGCGGCAACCGCCCACGCGGCCGAGGCCACGGCCAGGCCGGTCGTGGCGGCGACGAGGGACCGCCGCCGCCCGCGCGAGACCCGGACGAGCAGCAGGAGCAGGAGGGGCCAGCACAGGTAGAACTGCTCCTCGATCGCCAGCGACCACGTGTGCACGAGCGGATCGGGTGCCGCGAAGGCCTGGAAGTAGCTGTGGTCGGCGGCCACCTGCTGCCAGTTGGCGACGTAGGCCAGGGTGGCGAGGGCAGGCTGGCGCAGCTGGGCCGGCACCACGCCCGGGCCTCCGACCCAGGCGTAGAGGGCCAGGGCGACCACGAGCACGAGCACGGCCGGGAGCAGGCGCCGTGCGCGCCGGCCCCAGAAGGCGCGCAGGGCCGCCCCGGTCGGGCGCGAGTGGGCGGCGAGCAGCTGGCCGGTGATGAGGAACCCGGACAGCACGAAGAACATGTCGACCCCGAGCCAGCCGCCGCCGAGGTGGCCCAGGTGGTAGGCGAGAACCGCAGCGATGGCGACCGCCCGGACGCCGTCGAGCGAGGGCCAGTACCCCCTGCCCTCCATGGGCGGACACTCTAACGACGCCGTCTTTCGCACCGGCGGCAGCGGCGGCGGGAGGTGCGCGGACCGGCGCAACCACCGGGAAGTCGGGGTTGGGGCGCGGCACCGCCGCGCGGCACGCCGGTGCCCGTCCTGGGGCGGGCGTGCATCGAGGGGTCGCGGCTCCTCGCCTACGATGCGGGGCCGTGGACGTCACGGTGCAGGGCGTGGCGCTCCCCGATCTCGAGCAGGCGCGGGGGGCAGGGGCTGGCTCGCCCGGCTCCGGGGCGCCCGGGAGGCTGCACGCCCTGCGCCGCGGCGCCCCGCAACTCGTGACGGCGGCCTTCGTCGCCGCCGTCGCCGCCGGCCTCGCGCTGCGCTTCCTGACCCGCTCCGCGCTGTGGCTCGACGAGGCGCTGACCGTCGACATCGCCCGGCTCCCCCTGCACGACCTGCACGCGGCCCTGCGCCGCGACGGCGCCCCGCCCCTCTACTACGTCCTCCTGCACTTCTGGATACGCGCCTTTGGCACCTCGGATCTCGCAGTGCGCTCGCTGTCGGGCGTCATCTCGCTGGCGACGCTGCCCGTTGCCTGGGTGGCGGCTCGCCGGTTCGCGGGCCGCACCGCGGCATGGATCACGGTCGCGCTCCTCGCGACGGCGCCGTTCGCCGTGTACTACGCCACCGAGGCGCGCATGTACGCCCTCGTCATGTTCCTCACCGCGTGCGGGATCGTGGCACTCGAGCGGGCCATCGAGCGGCCGAGGGTTGGCAACGTGGCGGCGGTGGCCGTCGTGACGGCGAGCCTCCTCTACACGCAGTACTGGGCCCTCTACCTGGTCGGAACCGTCGGCCTCTGGCTGGCGTGGCAGCTCCGCAGGGCGCAGCCGGCGCCCCGGCGCCGCGGCGCCGGGTGGTCGCTTCTTGCCGTCGCCCTCGGGTGCGCCGCCTTCGCGCCCTGGGCGCCGACCTTCCTCTTCCAGGCTGCCCACACGGGCACGCCGTGGGCGGCCCCGCCCAACTTCGGCGCCGTCATCAACGCGGTGACCGGCTTCGCCGACAACCAGGCAACGCTCACCACGGCCGGCTCGAACCAGGGCAGGCTCCTCGCCGTGTGCTACTTCGTGCTGGCCTTCCTCGGGGTGTTCGGGGTGGCCCTCGACCGGCGCCGTATCGAGCTCGACATCCGCACCCGGCGCCGGCCACGCGCCATGGCGTTCGTGGTGGTCGTGTCCCTGGCCGCCGCCGTGGCCGGGGGCATCCTCGACCAGAGCGCGTTCAGCCCCCGTTACGCCTCGATCGTCTTCGTGCCCCTGCTCCTGCTCGTGGCCCTCGGCACGCTGACCCTGCTCGACCGCGCCGTCCGCACCGCCGTGGTGGCCGTGGCGGTGGCGGCCGGGCTGGCGCTCAGCGTGGAGAACGTCTGGACCCAGCGCACCCAGGCCACCGAGGTGGCGGCCGTGCTGGCCGCCCGTGCCAAGCCGGGCGACGTGGTGGCCTACTGCCCGGACCAGCTGGGACCGGCCGTGTACCGCCTGACCGCCGGCGCCGGCTACGACCAGGTGACCTACCCGCGGCGCACCGGTCCGCAGTTCGTCGACTGGGTCGACTACAAGCAGGCGGCCCATCGGGCGAGCCCTGCCGCCTTCGCCCGCATGCTGATGGCGCGGGCCGGGTCGACGCACCAGATCTGGCTGGTGTGGGCCCCGGGCTACCAGGGCTTCGGCACCCGCTGCGAGTCCATCGCCACCGCTCTCCTCGACGCCCCGGGGTACGGGGGGCACAACTGGGTCACCCTCGATCCCAAGAAGTACTACGAGCCGATGCAGCTCACCCAGTTCGCCCCACCTCCTGGTCCACCCTCGCCCGCGGGCGGCGGCCGGGCAGGCGGGTGACGGTCGCGCCCGAGCGCGGCGCCGGCGTGCCCGCCGGCAGGGACCGCGCCGAGCGGCTCCCCGGGGCGCGGGTCGCCCTCCGGCGGGGTGCCGATCCCGTGGTGGCCGTCCTCCCCCAGTGGCTGGTCGCCAGGGCCGCGGTGCTCGGCGCGCTCGGTCTCGCCCACCTCTTCGTGACGAGGACCCACCCCGCTGGTGCGGCCGCCCGGACGGTGCACGAGGGCCTCTTGTCGTGGGACGCCGGCTGGTACCAGGCCATCGCCCGGGTCGGCTACGTGCCGCTCGGCCACCAGTCCCTCCGCTTCTTCCCGCTGTTCCCCCTGGTGGGCCGCTACCTGGCCGACGCGCTGGGGCTCGGCGACGGCGCAGTGCTGGTGGCGGTGGCCAACGTGGCGGCGCTGGCCGGCACGGCCCTGCTGTACGTGCTCGTGCGCCGCGAGCTGGGGGAGGTGGTGGCCCGCCGCGCCACCTGGCTCCTCGTCCTGGCGCCGCCGGCGTTCACCTACGTCATGGGCTACGCCGAGGGACTGCTGCTCGTGCTCAGCGTGGCCGCCTTCCTGGCGCTGCGCCCCCCGCCGGGGCGGGCCCCGGCCTTCGGGTGGGCAGCCCTCTTCGGCCTGCTCGCCGCGCTCACCCGGCCGCTCGGGGTGCTCCTGGTCCTGCCGGCAGCGGTCGAGGCGGCGCGGCGGTGGCGCTCGCTCTCGCCAGCGCAGCGGGCCGCCGCGCTGGCCGCGGCCGCCGGGCCCGTGGCCGGGGTGGTCGCCTTCCTCGGCTGGGCCGCCGCGGCCGTGGGCGATTTCTGGGCCCCGCTGCGAGTCCAGACCCAGGCGGGGCACCACGGCGGGCTGTCGGACCCGCTGCGAACCCTGTGGCACGACGCCAGAGGAGTCTTCCACCACCACTTCGGCACTGCCCTCCACGTGCCCTGGGTGGTGCTCGTGCTGGCGCTGCTCGTCGTGTGCTGGCAGCGGTTGCCGGCGGCCTACGGCGCCTTTGCCACAGGGGTCGTCCTCGTCGCCCTGAGCGGCACCAACCTCGACTCCTTCGAGCGCTACGCCCTGAGCGGTTTCCCGCTCGTGATGGCGGCGGCGAGCCTCACGGCCGGACCGAGGGTCGAGCGGGCGGTGCTGGCCCTGGCCTCGGCCGGGCTGGCCGCGTACGCCCTCCTGGCGTTCCTCGGCCTCTCGGTCCCGTAGGGGCAGCGGGGCGGGTCGTCGTCGGCCACCGGGGGGGCGGGGTATCCTTCGGGGGACCGAGGGGCCCGGACGGCACGCCCACGGCGGCGGACCGGCCAGCGGGCTGGCGGCCACGGGCGGCGGTGCGGGGCGACCCGTGGTGACGAGGAGGCGAACGCCGTGGGCCCGACGACGCCGCGACCGGAAGGGACGAGGTGCCCGACGCACGACCACTGCCTGTGAGCTCCGAGGCGACGCGCGGCGGCCCGGCGCCCATCGTCGTGATCGGGGCCGGACCCGCCGGGCTGACCGCCGCCTACGAGCTCGTCAAACGCGGGGACGACGTGGTGGTGGCCGAAGCGGACTCCCAGGTGGGAGGCATCAGCCGCACCGTCGAACGCGACGGGTGGCGCTTCGACATCGGCGGGCACCGCTTCTTCACCAAGGTGCCGGCCGTCGAGGCCCTGTGGCACGAGATCCTCCCCGACGAGGACTTCCTCCTGCGCCCGCGCATGAGCCGGATCTTCTACGACGGGAAGTTCTACGACTACCCCCTGCGGGCGCTCAACGCCCTGGGCAACCTCGGGCTCGCGGAGGCCTTCCTGTGCGGGCTCTCCTACGTACGAGCCCGGCTGCGGCCGCCGAAGGACCAGACCAACTACGAGGGATGGCTGGTCGCCCGCTTCGGCTGGCGGCTCTACCGGACCTTCTTCAAGACCTACACCGAGAAGGTGTGGGGGGTGCCGGTATCCGAGATGCCGGCCGACTGGGCCGCCCAGCGGGTGAAGAACCTCGACCTGGGCAAGGCCATCGTGCACGCGCTCACCCCCAGGCGGAACCAGAAGGACATCACCTCGCTCATCGAGGAGTTCCAGTACCCCAGGCTCGGTCCGGGCATGATGTGGGAACGCTGCCGCGAGCTCGTGGAGAAGGGTGGTGGCACCGTCCTGCTCGACACCGCCGTGCGCGCGGTCCACCTCGAGGGCGGCGAGGCGCGAGCGGTCACCCTGGCCGGGCCCGACGGCCGCGAGCGGCGGGTCGAGGCCTCGCATGTCATCTCCTCGATGCCCATGCGCGACCTGGTGGCGGCCATCGACCCGCCCCCGCCTCCCGAGGTCCGCCGCGCCGCGCAGGACCTGCACTACCGCGACTTCCTGACCGTCGCCCTGGTCGTGCCCGAGTCGCGGGGGTTCCCCGACAACTGGATCTACATCCACGCCACCGACGTGAAGGTGGGGCGGATCCAGAACTTCGGGAACTGGTCCCCCTACATGGTCAAGGACGGCAGGACGTGCCTCGGGCTCGAGTACTTCGTGTTCGAGGGCGACGAGCTCTGGCGCACCGACGACGACGAGCTGGTCGCCCTCGCCACCCGGGAGCTCGCTGCCCTGGGGTTGGTGGCCCCTGGCGACGTCGAGTGCGGGTACGTGGTGCGGGTGCCCAAGGCGTACCCCTACTACGACCACGCCTACCGGGCCAACGTCGCCACCATCGTGGCCTTCCTCGACGCCGAGGCACCCAACGTGCACCCCGTGGGCCGCAACGGCATGCACAAGTACAACAATCAGGACCACTCGATGTACACGGCCATGCTGACGGTGGAGAACATCCACGGTGCCAGCCACGACATCTGGGCGGTCAACGTGGAAGAGGAGTACCACGAGGAGGTGGCCGACAAGGACCTGGCACGGCGGGTGGCAGGCGGCGGCACCGGCCGGGACGCGCCCGTCCTCCCGCGGCGGGTGGCGGCCGGCTGAGCGGCGGCGCACGATGACGACGGCCGGACCGGTGCCGGCCGGCTCGGCCACGCCGGCTCCCGCCGCGACCCTGCTCGAGGTCCCCGAGACGGTCCGATCCGGCCTGCTCCAGGCCGGGCCCCTGGCCCTCGCCGGCCTGCTCGCCAACGGCGCCGGTGCGGTCATCACGATCCTTTTGGCCCGGCTGCTCCCCACTCGGGGGTACGGCTCCCTCGCCCAGCTGAACGGCCTGTTCCTCGTGGTGTCGCTGCCGGGCTCCGCCGTCACCGTGGGGGTGGTCCGCCGGGTGGCGGCATGGCAGGCCGCCGGGGCCGCCGCAGGTCGCGTGCAGGGCTGGGCGCGCAGGGTCTACGCCCGCGGCGCCGTCGTGGCGAGCGGGTTCGCCCTGGCGGTGCTGCTGGCCCGCAACTGGATCGACGACCGGTTGTCGTCGCCGGGCGCCGCGGCCGTGGTGGCCATGCTGGTCGCGGCCACCCTGTGGGTCCTCCTGTCGTTCGACCGCGGCCTGCTCCAGGCCCGTCGGCGCTACCGCACGCTGGCCACCAACCTGGTGGTGGAGGGCGGCATGCGGGTGGTCGCCATGCTCTGTCTCGTCGGGGCCGGCCTCGGGGTGGCCGGGGCGGCAGGCGGGGTCCTGCTCGCCGAGGCGCTCACGGCCGTCCACGCCCGGGTGGCCGCCAACCGGGCGTGGGCTCGCCCCGGCGCCGTCCGCGGGGTGGGCGACACCGACGTGGCGGACGGGTCGCCCCGAGGGGGCGCGGCCGTGGTGGGGGAGCGGCGCGCGGCAGCGCTGGACCTGGTGACCGCGCTCGTGGCCATGGCCCTCCTCGCCTTCCTCCAGAACGTCGACGTGATCGTCCTGGCTCGCGACGCGCCCCACCGCAGCGGCAGCTACGCCGCCATCTCGGTGGCGAGCAAGGCGATGGTCTTCGGTGCCCTGGCCCTCGGCGGCTACCTGCTTCCCGAGGCCGCCATCCGCTGGCACCAGGGGGGCCACGCCATCCGCCAGCTCGCGGTGACGTTGCTGCTGCTCGCCGTGCCGGCGGGCCTGCTCCTGGCCGCAGCCGTCAGCGCGCCGGGGCGCGTGCTCTCCATCGTGTTCTCCGCGCGCTATGCGGGCGCCTCGGAGGCCTTCGCACCCCTGGTGCTGGCCATGATCTGCCTGAGCGTGACGGTCACCTTCACCATGTACCTGCTGGCCATCGGCCGCCGCTGGGTCGCCGGGGTCCTCCTCGCCGGCTCGGGCGCCGGGCTGGCCGCGACGGCCGCTGCCCACGGCGCGCCCCTCGCCACGGCGCACGCCGACCTGCTGGTCCAGGGGGTGCTCGCCACCGCGATGGCCGTCGGGTTCGCGCTCGCCCACCGGGCACGCCTGGCCGGGCGCTGAGGTCGCCGGGCACGCCTGGCCGTGCGCTGAGGTCGCCGGGCACGGCGCCAGTGGCACGGGACCCCGGTACGATCGAAAAGATGCCCGACTTCGAGGTGGTGTCGCCCTTCCAGCCGGCGGGCGACCAGCCGGCGGCGATCGCGGCCCTGGTCGAGGGCGTCCAGCGCGGCGACCGCTTCCAGACCCTCCTCGGCATTACCGGCAGCGGCAAGACGGCCACCATCGCGTGGACGATCGCCCGAGTGGGGCGACCGACGCTCATCATCGAGCCGAACAAGTCGCTCGCCGCGCAGATCTCCTCCGAGCTGCGCGAGCTCTTCCCGAAGAACCGGGTGGAGTTCTTCGTCTCCTACTACGACTACTACCAGCCCGAGGCGTACCTGCCGACGACCGACACCTACATCGAGAAGGACTCCTCCATCAACGACGAGATCGACCGGCTCCGGCATGCCACGACCTCCGCGCTGCTGCTGCGCCGCGACGTGATCGTGGTCGCCTCGGTCTCGTGCATCTACGGCCTCGGGTCGCCCCACGAGTACCGCGACCGCATGCTGGCCCTGGCCGTCGGGCAGGAGCACGACCAGCGGGAGCTCCTGCGGCGCCTCGTCGACCTGCACTACGACCGCAACGACCTGAACCTGGTTCGCGGGACGTTCCGCGCGCGGGGCGACACGGTCGAGGTGCACCCGGCCTACGAGGAGTCGGCGCTGCGCATCGAGTTCTTCGGCGACACCGTCGAGCGCATCGTGCCCTTCGACGTCCTGACCGGCGAGATGGGCGACGAGCTCGAGGAGGTGGTCGTGCTGGCGGCGACCCACTACGTCGCCGGCGAGGAGACGATGCGCCGAGCGATCGCGTCCATCGAGTCGGAGCTGGGCGAGCGCCTCGCCGTCTTCGAGCGCCAGGGGAAGCTGCTCGAGGCCCAACGCCTGCGGGTCCGCACCGAGCACGACCTCGAGATGCTCGCCGAGACGGGGGTCTGCTCGGGCATCGAGAACTACAGCCGGCACCTCGACGGCCGGCGTCCGGGGGAGCGCCCCTACACGCTGCTCGACTTCTTCCCCGACGACCTCCTGGTGGTCATCGACGAGAGCCACGTGGCCGTGCCCCAGCTGCACGGGCAGTACGCCGGCGACCGCTCGCGCAAGGAGGTGCTCGTCGAGCACGGGTTCCGCCTCCCCTCCGCCCTCGACAACCGCCCACTGCGCTTCGAGGAGTTCATCGAGCGCGTGCCCCAGGCGATCTTCGTGTCGGCCACGCCGGGCCCCTACGAGCTCGCCGAGTCCGCCCAGGTCGTCGAGCAGGTCATCCGCCCGACGGGGCTGGTCGACCCCGAGGTCGTCGTCCAGCCGACCAAGGGCCAGGTCGACGACCTCATGGCGCGCATCGACGACACGGTGTCGAGGGGCGGCCGGGTGCTCGTCACGACCCTCACGAAGAAGATGGCCGAGGACCTGACCGACTACCTGGCCGACGCCGGGGTGCGGGTGCAGTACCTGCATTCGGACATCGACACGATCACGCGGGTGGAGATCCTCCGCGAGCTGCGGCTCGGCACCGTCGACGTGGTGGTGGGCATCAACCTGCTGCGCGAGGGGCTCGACCTGCCCGAGGTGTCGCTCGTGGCCATCCTCGACGCCGACAAGGAGGGGTTCCTGCGTTCCACGTCGTCGCTCATCCAGACGATGGGCCGCGCGGCGCGCAATGTCGACGGCAAGGTGGTCCTCTACGCCGACGTCGTCACCGACTCCATGCGCGAGGCGGTCCAGGTGACCCAGCGGCGCAGGGCCCGCCAGATGGCCTACAACGCCGAGCACGGCATCGACCCCCAGACCATCCGCAAGGCCGTCACCGACATCCTCGAGCGCCTGCGCAGCCCAGAGACCGAGCAGGGCGGCCGCGGGCGCAGCCGTGGCAGGGGAGGCCGGGCTGCAGCCCGCGCACGCCTGTCGGCGGGCGTCGGCCGGCCCCCGGGCACCGGCGCGACCGAGGGCGCCCCGCCGGCCGAGCTCGAGGAGCTGGCCGCCCAGCTCGACGCGGAGATGCGGGCCGCAGCCGCCGAGCTGCGCTTCGAGGAGGCGGCGCTGCTGCGCGACGAGCTGATGGCCCTGCGAGGCCAGCTCGCCGATGCCGTCCAGCGCGGCGCACCCGCCTAGGGTTGCTCGGGGCTCTCGACCGGAGGTCCCCCGCCCCTTCGGGTCACGACGCCCGCCGGCAACGGGCGGGCGCCCTCGGGCCGCTGGCCACGGCCGGGCCTCTGTTCCCGGGCCTGGCGGCAACGGGCGGGCCGGCCGTTGCCGGGCCTCTGTTCCCGGGGTCGCCGGCGACTGGGCACCCGCCATGGCCGCTCGCCGCCCGGCGGCGGTACCATCCGGTCGGCCCGTTGCCGAGGGGAAGGACGTCGGGATGAAGACCGAGGCTGCCGTGCTCTGGCCCGACGAGAAGGAATGGCGGGTCGAGGAGATCGACCTCGACCCGCCTCAGCGGGCCGACGAGGTGCTGGTCCGGCTCGCGGCCTCGGGCCTGTGCCACTCCGACGAGCACGCCGTGACGGGTGACCTCCCGGTGCCGCGCCCGCTCGTCGGGGGCCACGAGGGCGCGGGGGTCGTCGAGGCGGTCGGGCCGGGGTGCACGGCGCTGCGCCCCGGGGACCACGTGGTGCTGGGGTTCATCCCCGCCTGCGGTACGTGCCCGTCGTGCGCGCGGGGGCACTCGAACCTCTGCGACACGGGCGCTGTCCTGCTCGACGGCCTCCAGGCCGACGGCACCGCCCGGCACCACGCACGCGGCCAGGACCTTCGGACGATGTGCATGCTCGGGACCTTTGCCCGCCACTCGATCGTCAACGCGGCCGCCTGCGTGAAGGTGCCCGACGACATCCCCCTCGACAGGGCTTGCCTCATCGGGTGCGGGGTCACCACCGGATGGGGCTCGGCCGTCTACGCGGCTGGCGTGCGCCCCGGCGACGACGTGGCCGTCGTCGGCATCGGCGGGATCGGCGCCGCGGCACTCCAGGGCGCGCGCCTCGCGGGTGCGCACCGGCTCTTCGCCATCGACCCGTCGCCCTTCAAGCAGCAGCAGGCGCGGCGCTTCGGCGCCACCCATGTCGCGCCGAGCGTCGTCGACGCGCGAGGCTTGATGCGGGAGGTCACCGGGGGGCGCATGGCCGACAAGGTCATCTGCGCCATGGGCGTGGGGCGCGGCGAGATGATGGCCGACGTGATGGCCCTGTGCGCGAAGCGGGGCACCGTCGTCGTCACGAACATCCACCCGGCCGCGGAGTCCTCCGTCACGATGAGCCTCCTCGACCTGACGATCATGGAAAAGCGCGTCGTCGGGAGCATCTTCGGCTCCGCGAACATCCGCGACGACATCCCGAAGCTCTGTGAGCTGTACCGCAGCGGGCAGCTGGACCTCGACGCCATGGTGACCCGCACCTACCGCCTCGAGGATGTCAACCAGGGGTACCAGGACCTGCGCGACGCCCGCAACATCCGCGGCGTGCTGCTCTACGACTGAGGCGCACGCGCCTGCGGGGCACCAGGGCCCGGCGGGCAGGGCCAGGCGGGGCTGTCCCTGGGAGACTGGCTATGACGACGAGAAGCTCACGGTGATGCGCGTGCCGCAGACGGGCTTGCCGCTGTAGACGACGAACTTGTCGCCCTGCAGCTGCATGTAGTACCCGCAGCTCGTCTTCGGGAACATGGCGGGCGTCGCGAACCCCTTGAAGGTGACCGGCGAGGGGAGGATGCCGCCGGCGTTGTAGCTGCCGACCTTGCGCAGGTGGGAGATGAACGAGGCCGGGGTCGGGTTCTTGCCCGCCAGCTGGAGGCCCTTGATGGCCAGGTCGGTGGCCAGGTACGAGCCGTAAAGGCCGAGGTCGGGAATGCCCCCGGTGTAGGAGCTGTCGTACCTCTTGAGCGTCGCGATCATCTGGCGGGTGGCTGCGTTGGGGGTGGTGAAGTTGATGCCAGCCGACACGTAGACGCCGTCGAACGCCGCCCGGGCCGCGGGGCTCGACAGGATGTTCTGGTCGTAGCCGGTGAAGTACAGCTGCTTGGCCTTGATGCCCGCCTGCTTGACCGCGTTCGCGAGGGCGACGTCGGAGTTGTCGACGAACGAGCCGTTCACCAGGTCGCAGCCGGCGTTCTTGATCTGCAGGACGTCGGCGGTGAAGTCGACGCCACCGAAGGGAACCGACCGGTTGAGGTAGCACGGCTTGATCCCGAACTTCTGCGCCGAGGTCTGGGTGGCCACGATCGACTCCTGCGACGACTCCGAGATGCCGTAGGCGAGGCCCGCGTACTTGGTGGCGCCGATCGACTTCAAGAACTTCCCGGCCGTCGTGTAGCTGTAGTACACGCCATTGATCGGCGACTCGGCAGGGATGGCGTACGAGAACATGTTCGAGTAGGGCTGCTCGCCCCATTCCGGCCCGTCGAAGCCGGCTCCCGTGACCGGTATCCCCTGCTGGTTCAGGTAGCGGATGGCTCCGAAGGCGAAGGCCGAGAAGTTGACGACCACCATGGCGTGCTTGTTCGCCACGAGGTCCTGCGATGCCGTGAGATTCGCGGTCGGGCTGGACTGGTCGTCCTCGACGGCGAGCTTGAGGGGATGGCCGTTCACCCCGCCCTGGGCGTTCTGGGCGTCGATACGCGCCCGGGCGCCCCCGGGGCCGTCGGTGAAGGTCGAGGAGGCGACCCCCGTCAGGTCTGACACGTAGCCGATGACGATGGGGCTCTTGGCCGCCGATGCCGTGCCGGCCGGCAGGGCCAGGAACAGCGAGGCAGCGACCAACCCGGATGCGGCAGCGACGCCGGCGAACCTGAGTCGTAGCACCGGACCCCCTTCTCTCGGCCGTCTCCCTGAGGGGCGCGACCGATCGAGCCGAAACATTGTTGAGAACCATATGGCCGAACCGTGACGAGCGCAAGCGATTGGATGACGAACGATGGAGGTCGGAGGAGGCTCGGGCCCAGCGAGCCGGCCGGCCGTCGCCGCAGGGGGCCAGGGCAGCCCGTTGCCGGATGCCCCGGCCCAGCCCGGCGAAGCCTGAGGGCTCGCGCCAGCTGACATCCTGCGTGCCCAGGGCGTCGAGGCCTGCGCGTGCGGCTCGCGGGCGTTCGGTACGGTTCCGGTATCCTCCGTTCGTGCCAGGCCGTCTCGTCGTCCGCGGCGCCCGCGAGCACAACCTGCAGGACGTCTCCCTCGATCTCCCCCGTGATCGGCTGATCGTCTTCACCGGGCTGTCGGGCTCGGGCAAGTCCTCGCTGGCGTTCGACACCATCTACGCCGAGGGCCAGCGCCGCTACGTGGAGTCGCTCTCGGCCTACGCGCGCCAGTTCCTCGGCCAGATGGACAAGCCCGACGTCGACTTCATCGAAGGGTTGTCGCCGGCGATCTCGATCGACCAGAAGTCTGCTTCCCGCAACCCGCGTTCGACGGTCGGCACCATCACCGAGGTCTACGACTACCTCCGGCTGCTCTACGCCCGTGTGGGCAAGCCCCACTGCCCGAGGTGCGGCCGACCGGTCGCGCGCCAGACCCCCCAGCAGATCGTGGACCGGGTGATGGAGCTGCCCGAGGGGGCTCGGTTCCAGGTGCTGGCGCCGGTCGTGCGGGGCCGCAAGGGGGAGTACGCCTCCCTCCTCGAGGATCTCGCCCGTCAGGGCTTCGCCCGGGTGCGGGTCGACGGCGACCCTCTGGAGCTGGCCGAGCGGGGCTCGCTCCACCTGGCCCGCTACGAGCAGCACACGATCGAGGTGGTGGTGGACCGCCTGGTCCGGCGGGCCGGGATCCGCCAGCGGCTCACCGAGTCGATCGAGACGGCGCTCGGGTTGACCGGGGGTACCGCAGAGGTGCTCATCATGGGGACCGAGAGTGCCGAGGAGGAGACCGTCACGTTCAGCCAGCACCTGGCGTGCACGCAGTGCGGCCTCAGCTTCGAGGAGCCCGCGCCCCGCAGCTTCTCGTTCAACTCCCCCTACGGCGCCTGCCCCACCTGCGCCGGCCTGGGGACGCGCTTCGAAGTGGACCCCGAGCTCGTCGTGCCCGACGGGGCGCTGTCGCTCGCCCAGGGGGCCCTGGCGCCGTGGGCGGGCGCCCGCAGCCAGTACTTCACGGGCCTGCTGCACGGCATCGCGGAGCTGGGCGGCTTCTCCCTCGACACCCCCTGGTCGAGGCTCCGGGCCAGGGACCGAAAGCTCGTCCTCTACGGGGCCGGGGGGCGGACCGTGCACGTCCGCTACCGGAACCGTTTCGGGCGCAACCGCTCGTACGAGACCCACTACGAGGGGATCGTGCCCTGGCTGCAGCGCCGCCACGGCGAGGCCGAGTCCGACTGGTCCCGCGAGCAGATCGAGCAGTACATGCGAGAGGTGGACTGCCCGAGCTGCGGCGGAGCGAGGCTCAAGCCCGAGTCGCTGGCGGTGACCGTGAGCGGGCGGAACATCTTCGAGCTGTGCAGCCTGTCGATCCGGGGCACCATCGAGGCCATCGCCGGGCTCGAGCTGTCCGAGCGTGACCACCTCATCGCCGACCGGGTCCTCAAGGAGATCCGCGAGCGGATGCAGTTCCTCGTGGACGTGGGCCTCGACTACCTGTCACTCGCCCGGGCAGCCGGCACGCTCTCGGGCGGCGAGGCGCAGCGGATCCGCCTCGCCAGCCAGATCGGCAGCGGGCTCGTCGGCGTGCTCTACGTCCTCGACGAGCCGTCCATCGGCCTGCACCAGCGCGACAACCAGCGGCTGATCGCCACCCTCGTGCGCCTGCGCGACCTCGGCAACACGGTCATCGTCGTCGAGCACGACGAAGAGACGATCCGTCACGCCGACCACGTGGTCGACATCGGTCCGGGGGCAGGGGAGCACGGGGGGCGCATCGTGCACTCGGGGCCCGTCGCCGGCCCGCGTGGTCTCCTCTCGAACCGGTCGTCGCTCACCGGCCAGTACCTGTCTGGGCGGCGGCGGATCGCCGTGCCCGCGGCTCGCCGGCAGGGGACGGGCCAGTACCTCGTGGTCAAGGGGGCCGCCGAGCACAACCTGGCGAACATCGACGTGGCCTTCCCCCTCGGGTGCCTGGTGGCGGTGACCGGCGTGTCGGGGTCGGGCAAGTCGACCCTCGTCAACGACATCGTGCTGCGCGCCCTGGCCCAGCGCCTCCATCGGGCCAAGATGCCGCCGGGTCGGCACCGCAAGGTGGAGGGGGTCGAGCACCTCGACAAGGTGGTCGACGTCGACCAGGCACCCATCGGGCGGACGCCGCGGTCGAACCCGGCCACCTACACCGGCGTCTTCGACCACGTCCGCCGTCTGTTCAGCCAGACACCCGAGGCCCGCGTGCGCGGGTACCAGCCCGGCCGCTTCTCCTTCAACGTGCGGGGCGGCCGGTGCGAGGCCTGTGCGGGCGACGGCACGATCAAGATCGAGATGCACTTCCTGCCCGACGTGTACGTCCCCTGCGAGGTGTGCCAGGGGGCCCGCTACAACCGCGACACGCTCGAGGTCACGTTCCGGGGCAAGTCGATCGCCGACGTGCTCGACATGTCCTGCGAGGAGGCCCTGGGCTTCTTCGCCAACCAGCCGCCGATCGTCCGGCACCTCCAGACGCTCGTGGACGTCGGGCTCGGCTACGTCCGCCTGGGGCAGCCGGCGCCGACCCTGTCCGGGGGTGAGGCGCAGCGGGTGAAGCTGGCGGCCGAGCTGAGCCGGCGCCCGACGGGCCACACCTTCTACATCCTCGACGAACCCACCACCGGCCTGCACTTCGAGGACGTACGGCGCCTGCTCGACGTGCTGGGCCGGCTCGTCGACCAGGGGAACACGGTGGTGGTGATCGAGCACAACCTCGACGTGGTGAAGAGCGCCGACTGGGTGGTCGATCTCGGGCCGGAGGGGGGCGAGGGCGGGGGACGCGTCGTCGCCGAAGGGACGCCCGAGGAGGTGGCCAAGACAGAGGGCAGCTACACGGGCGAGGTCCTGCGCCCGGTGCTCGGGCTGTAGCGAGCCGGCGTGCCGGCGGCCAGGTGCGAGGTCAAAGCGCTCCTCGATCGGAACCATTGGCGATCGGTGACGGCACCGGGTTCATCAGCTGCCAGGTAGTGTGGACGACCGTTCTGCGGTCCGGGCCCGAGGGTGCCGGCTGGCAACCGCCACCCGGCCGCCCGTCGGTGGCGTTGGCGGGCGCGCGGCGGGCGCGGCGAGGGGGGTACGGCACCGTGGCGATCGGGTGATCGAAGGGGCGCAGTGACCGGAGACGACGGTGTTGCCAGGGCCGACCGCGGGGAGGCCCGCCCGCTCCTGAGCGCCGCCGCCGTGCCCGGTCCGCCCGCCGTGGCGGCTCCCAAGCCGGCGGTGGCGGGGCCTCCGCCGCTTGCGGGCGCCACGGTTCCCCGTGGTGAGGGGGCGCTTCCCGGGGTCGACGGTGGCCTGGCGCCCGAGGCGATCGAAGTCGGGCCGGCCCCTGGGCCCTCCGCCGGACCGGAGGCGGCGGGGTCGCCGGTGCCGGCGCGGCGCCGCCGAGGCGCCCGCCAGGAGCCCGTCCGGCCGCGGCACTTCCCGTGCTTCGACGGCCTGCGCGCCTTTGCCGCCGTCACCGTGGTGATGGTGCACACGGCCTTCATCTCGGGGTTCACGACGTCGTCGCCCTACGGGATCTACACCGCCCGCCTCGAGATCGGCGTGTCGGTGTTCTTCCTCATCTCGGGCTTCCTTCTCTACCGGCCCTTTGCCGCCTCCCACATCGGTGGCGGCAAGGCACCGAGCACCGGGCGGTTCTGGGTCCGCCGCCTGCTGCGGATCGTGCCGGCGTACTGGCTGGCCTTCACCGTCGTGAGCTACGTCATGCACGGCGACGTGCACCTCCTCCACGGGTGGCGCAACGTGCTCATCTACTACGGCTTCGCCCAGATCTACTTCCCCCACGTGGTCCTGACCGGCGTGTCGCAGGCGTGGTCGCTGTGCACGGAGGTGACGTTCTACCTGTTCCTCCCCCTGTACGCGGCGGTCGTGGGGGCGCGCCGGCGCTCGGACCGCAACCAGCTGGTGCGGGAGCTCGTGGGCCTTGCCGTGCTCGTCGGGGTGAGCCTGGGGTTCCGGACCTTCGTGTTCCACCAGCACACGCTCGAAGCCCACGTGATGACCATCTGGCTTCCCGCCTGGCTGGACCTGTTCGCCCTCGGGATGTTCCTCGCCGTCATGAGCAGCTGGCTGGCGCACCGCAACTCGGAGCCGCGCTGGCTCTGGCACCCCCTCATGCCGTGGGTGAGCTGGGCCTGCGCGGGGGCGGCCTTCTGGGCCGTGTCGAACCAGGGCATCCCGATCGTGCCCATCTACACGGACCACCTGGCCCTCAACCTGGTGCGCCAGTCCCTCTACGGGACCTTTGCCTTCTTCCTGCTGCTGCCGGCCGTGTTCGGGCCGAGCCGCCGGGGCCTCATCCGGCGGTTCCTCTCCAACCGGCTGGTGGCCGCGGTGGGCGTCGTCTCCTACGGCATCTACCTCTGGCACCAGGGGTGGATCCTCCAGTACCTGCGGTGGACGCATCGCAACCTGAACTTCCCCTTCGGCTTGCCGTGGTGGCAGCTGCTGCTCGGGGTCCTCGGGCTGGCCACCGCGTCTGCCGCGGCGAGCTACCTGCTCGTCGAGCGCCCGATCCTGCAGCTGAAGGACCGGATCGGGTGGTGGGGACGGCTGCGGCCCAGGAGCGGGAGCGCCGCCGCACGGGTGCCGGGCCCGCCCGCTCCCGTGCCGGCTCCGGCCGGGCTGCTCGTGCCCACCTCCGAGCGACCATGACTGCCGAGCACCCGCCTGGAGAGCCCCCGCCCGAGGGGTTGGCCGGGGAGCCGCCCGCAGCGGGCGAGGAGGCCCCGCCGAAGCTCGGTGACCTGGCGGCCGGCGCCGGGCTCCGGCGGATCCACATCCTTGCCTGGCGCGACCTCGACGACCCGGAGGCCGGCGGCTCCGAGCTCCACGCAGCCCGCGTGGCGGCCCAGTGGGCGGCGGCCGGCCTCGAGGTGACGATGCGGACCTCGTTCGCCGCCGGGCACCCGGTCGAGGTCGTGCGCGACGGCTACCGCGTCGTCCGCAAGGCCGGCCGCTACCTGGTGTTCCCGCGCGCCGCACTGAGCGGCATGGTGGGGCGGAGCGGCCGGTGGGACGGGCTGGTCGAGATCTGGAACGGCATGCCCTTCTTCTCCCCCCTGTGGGCGCGGGGGCCCCGCGTCGTCTTCTTGCACCACGTGCACGGCGAGATGTGGCGCATGGTGCTCTCGCCCGGCTGGGCCCGCCTCGGGGAGCTGACCGAGCGGTACCTCGCGCCGCCCCTCTACCGGTCGACCAACGTCGTCACCCTGTCGGATTCCTCGCGCCAGGACATCGTCGCCACTCTGGGACTCGACCCGTCGCGGGTCTGGGTCGTGCCCCCCGGCGTCGACCCTCGCTTCACCCCCGGGGGGCGGCGCTCGCGCCGGCCCCTCGTGGTGGCGGTCGGCCGGCTCGTGCCGGTGAAGCACTTCGACGTGCTCATCGAGGTGCTGGGCCGCCTCAAGGCGCGCCACCCCGACCTGCGTGCCGTGGTCGCCGGCGAGGGGTACGAGCTCGAGCGCCTCCGGGCGGAGGTGGCGGCCCGCGACGCCGGCTCGTGGCTGCGGCTGCCCGGGCGCCTGACCGACGCCCAGCTGCTCGACCTCTATCGGCGGGCCTGGGTGGTGGCCTCGACCTCGTCGCACGAGGGGTGGGGGATGACGATCACCGAGGCGGCGGCCTGCGGGACACCGGCGGTTGCCACGCGGATCCCCGGGCACGCCGACGCCGTGGTCGACGGCGTGACGGGACTGCTCGCCTCCGGGCCCGCCGAGCTCCTCTCGGCGCTCGACCGCGTGCTGTCCGATCCCGCCCTGCGGGCGCGGCTCGGCGCGGCCGCGCTGGAGCGGGCCAGCCACCTCACCTGGGAGGCGACCGCCCGCGGGACGCTCGAGGCGCTCGTGGCCGCGACGCGCCCGGCGCGGGCTGGGGCGCCCTCAGGCCGGTAGCGTCCGCTCCTCGAGCTCCTTGCGCAAGAGCGTGAGCTCTTCGGCCAGCACCCGGGTCTTGTCCTCCATCCGCCCGAGCTCCCAGCTCAGGTGGACGCACACCACGAGGAGGAAGAGCACCGACACGACCGAGAGCAGGTCCGGTGGGTTGATCACGCCCATGGCGTGGGCGAGACGGTTGAAGAGGCCCGGTGCGATGGCGAAGACGGCCACGACGAGGCCCACCGCCAGCCAGACCACGGCGTACTTCTCGCGCAGCTGCCGGCGGCGCGAGAGCTCGACGATCACGCTCAGCGTCACCAGCGCGCTCACCAGGGCGATCACGTGCACGCCGCTCACGGGGCACCTCCTTGCTCGAAGCCGGGTTGGACGGCTTGCTCGTAGGGTTGGACGGCTCGGTTGCCTGGCGGGCCGGCCGGGGGCTCGTTGCCTGGCGGGCCGGCCGGGGGCTCGTTGCCTGGCGGGCCGGCCAGGTGGTCGGGCCGGCCAGCCGGGTGGTCGGGCCGGCCAGCCGGGTTGCCGGGCCGGCCAGCCGGGTTGCCGGGCGCCGGCGGAACCGGTCGTGGCGAGGGGGCCCGGCCCAGGGCGGCCCGGCCGAGCGGGGGGCGGCGCCGCAGGATGGTGAGCGCCAGCATGAGGACCACCCGCGCCAGGTAGAGCGCCGCCTTGCCGGTGGACTGGGTCGAGGTGCCGGCGTAGCGGGGGCGCATGGTCACCGGCACCTGGAGCACGGTGCCGCCGGCGCCGGCCGCGATCACGAGCGACTCGACGGTGTCGGCGAGGTAGTCGGCCGGGTAGGTGCGGGCGAACAGCTCGATGGCCGCCCGGTTGTGGGCGCGGAACCCCGAGGTGACGTCGGTCAGGCGCACCCGGGTGAGGCGCGACAGGTAGGCAGCGAGGAGCCGCATCGCCAACCGGCGGGCGAGGGGCACCGGGAACTCCCCGGTGCCGGCGAAGCGGGCCCCGATGACCACCATGGGCGGCGCGTCGGGATCGAGGGGGGCCAGCAGCCGAGGCAGGTCGCGCGGATCGTGCTGCCCGTCGGCGTCGACCTGCACGACGGCGCGGAAGCCGTGGGCAGCTGCGTAGCGGAACCCCACCCGCATGGCGCCGCCGACACCGAGGTTGAGCACGTCGGACACCACCTCGGCTCCTGCGGCCCGGGCCACCGAAGCCGTGGCATCGGTCGAACCGTCGTCCACCACCAGCACCCGCACCCCGGGCGCCTCCCGTCGCACTTCCCCGACCACCACGCCCACCGAGGCCTGCTCGTTGTACGCGGGCAGCACCACCAGCACGTCGGGCCCCGGCTCCACGGCCACCCGCCAGCTACCGGGCAGCGTCGGCGAGCGACGCGCTCGCGGGGTCCCCGGTCCCACGCCGGCCCCCGACGGGGGCTGGCTCCTCGTCCCCCCGCTCGGCGGGCTCCCCGCGGCCGTGCCCTTCGGCCCGGTCGCCGAGGTCCCCTTGGCGGACCGGGCGCAGCCGGGCCCACACCCAGTCGAGCTGCACGGCGGCCAGGATGGCCAGGCTGACCTCGAAAGGCGTCCGGTAGCGGGTGTTGCCGAAGGTGAGGGACATGGCGATCACGACGTCGAGGCCGATGGCCAGAAGCGGGCCGACCGGCACCCGCCGCCGGCGGAGCACCACGACGCCCCCGATCCCGAGCGCGAAGAGGCCGTAGTACATGCCGAGGCCGACGAGGGCCCAGTGGTAGGGGCGCGTCTCGACCAGCGAGTCGAGGTGGACCTGGTCGAGCGGGTGGAAGAAGCCGAAGCCTCGCCCGAGGCGGGCCGCCTCGACTGCCAGGAGCCGGTTCTCGTGGGCCCGGACGAAGCGGAGGGCGTAGGCCTGCGCCTCGGCGGCCTGGACCGACTCGTCGGCCCGCCTGTCGAGCGGCGCGCGCAGGGCGCAGGCGTAGGACCAGTAGCCGATGAAGCGCCCCGAGTACGTCTCGTTGCAGTTGGCCGAGGCGAGCGTGACCCCGAACCCTGAGCTGATGAAGACGGGCTTCTCGAAGCGGCTCATGTTGTAGCCGACCCACGGAGCGACGACGAGTGCTGCCGTGAGTGCCCCCGCGC
>Ga0070738_10003368_pt1 | contig 21150 bp, 14 predicted proteins | sample Coa_R2_2_FD_66446 | JGI IMG/M metagenome (GOLD analysis project Ga0070738, IMG submission 66446) | Surface soil microbial communities from Centralia Pennsylvania, which are recovering from an underground coalmine fire - Coalmine... | ecosystem: Environmental > Terrestrial > Soil > Unclassified ... | reverse complement strand
GCGGTGGCAGTGCTTGGAAAACCGCTTGATAATCGTCCTTAGCAGCCCAGGACTCAGGAGTTTTTTTGAGGGCAACAGCCGACGGAGGATTATCCGGCGAATAAAAGCGGGTCCGCTCGCGGTGAAGATTCAAGCGTTCACGGTAGCGCTCGGCAAGAGCCTGCATCTCCGGTGTCATCAAGCGACTATATCGCGCGGAAAAATCATCGCGAATAATCTCGTAAATCCGGACATCCAAACTGTTTCTCTTTCGGATAGCTTCGAGATCCGCTTCCTTAGGTTCAATCGTGTGATGATGGCGGCGGACATTTTTGTTGTTATAAAGACAGAGAGGCATACCTTCGGTTAAATGCAGATACACAACGAAACTGACAAAATCTTCTGTTAACCCGATAACGTGAAAGCGCTCCTGAAGACGTTCCTTGATTTCTGTATCGGTTAGTTCTTCGTGATTTGTGTTTAGCAATATTTTCGCTAAACGGTTGGGTTGGGAAGCATGACACGCGTAATCCAGCAAACGAGCATGATCACCAAACTGTTCGCGAGCCCGCAAATTTGTATTGGGATCGTCTAGAAAGTGGCAATATTCGGAGATCACGCGCTGTATCGGATCCCGAACGATGCTGATGTACCGCGCTTCCGGCTCTACCAACCGAAACATTTCGAGAAAATGACCTGCAATCACGCGCAGTTTGCGACGTTCGCTTTTAGGCATGCGCATAAGCTGTTCGAAGTCACGTTCGTATTCTCCCGGTTTATTGGAGACGATGAACCGTTCTTCAGCGGGAAATGCTGCTTCAAGACACTCTATAAATGTCGTCCCGGCGGTTTTCGGAATGTGCTCAAAAACAAGCATGGCTCTCTCCTCCTTCGGAATCAGAGGAATTATGTCGTAAAATAAATATCAAAGCAACATAAATGAAATTGGCGGAGGGGGGATCAGCATGCCCCGTGCTCCGCTCTCCTCTGCGCCTTCCCCACTTTCCAAACCAGCACGAATGGCGCATTTTCCGGCGGAACGCCTCCTACAAGGCGCGATCGGAGAAATTTCTGTCACTGGACCGCAATCGGAGGAACGCGATGCTCAACCCAGCCACACCGCTGCCACTCAAGGACCCCTCCCTGTTCCGGCAAGCGAATTACGTCGGCGGCAAGTGGATTCAAGCCGATTCCGGCCGCACGCTCACCGTGGTTAACCCGGCCACCGGGGAGGCTTTGGGCGAAGTGCCGGCGCTCGGCGCTGCGGAGACCCGCCGCGCGATTGAAGCCGCCTATGCCGCGCAACCCGCTTGGCGGGCGCTCACCGCCAAGGAACGCGCCGCCATCCTCCGCCGGCTCTACGAGCTGATGATGGCAAATCAAGAAGACCTCGCCGTTATCATGACCGCCGAGCAAGGCAAGCCGCTCGCGGAAAGCCGGGGCGAAATCGCCTATGCGGCAAGCTTCGTCGAATGGTTCGCCGAAGAGGGCAAGCGCGTCTACGGCGACGTGATCCCGCAAAACCAGAAAGGCCGGCGGATTATTGTGCTGAAGGAGCCGATCGGCGTGTTCGCCGCGGTCACGCCGTGGAATTTCCCCTCCGCCATGATCACCCGCAAAGCCGCGCCCGGATGGGCCGCGGGCTGCACCGGCGTGATTCGCCCGGCGAGCCAAACCCCCTTCTCGGCGCTTGCTCTGGCCGTGCTCGCCGAGCGCGCGGGTTTCCCGCCGGGGGTGTGCAACATCATCACCGGGCCTTCGGGCGAAATCGGGCCGGAGCTCACCGGCAATCCGCTGGTTCGCAAATTCTCCTTCACCGGCTCAACCGAGGTGGGGGCAAAGCTTCTCGCCCAATGCGCGCCCACCATCAAGAAAACCAGCATGGAGCTCGGCGGTAACGCGCCCTTCATCGTTTTCGACGATGCCGACCTCGACGCCGCCGTTGCCGGCGCGATGGCGAGCAAGTATCGCAACACGGGGCAAACCTGCGTCTGCGCCAACCGCCTGCTGGTGCAGGACGGCGTCTATGAGGCGTTTGCTCAGAAGCTGAAGGCCGCGGTCGAGCAAATGAAGGTCGGCAACGGCATGGAGCCGGGGGTGACCCAAGGCCCGTTGATCAATGCCGATGCGGTCAAAAAGGTTGAGGAGCACATCGCCGATGCTCTCGCGCGCGGCGCCCGGATTGTGACCGGCGGCAAACGGCATGCGCTCGGCGGCAATTTCTTCGAACCCACCATCCTCGCCGATGTGCCGCCGCAAGCGCGCATTTTCCACGAGGAAACCTTCGGGCCGGTGGCGCCCCTCTTCCGCTTCAAGACCGAGGAAGAGGCCATCCGCCAGGCCAATGATACCGAGTTCGGCCTTGCCGCCTATTTCTACGCCCGCGACGTGGGGCGCATTTTCCGCGTGGCAGAGGCGCTGGAATACGGCATCCTCGGCATCAACGAGGGCATTATTTCCACCGAGGTGGCGCCGTTCGGCGGCATGAAGCATTCCGGGCTCGGGCGCGAAGGCTCCAAATACGGCATTGAGGAGTATTTGGAGATTAAATACCTGGCCCTCGGCGGGATCGGAACCTAAACGCATTCCGCCTTTTGAGTTAGGAAACAGCGGGGGTGGTCTCCCCCGCTGTTTGCATATGAGGTGCTCCGTTGAGCGGATTTGATTTTGACTTGTTCGTAATCGGCGGCGGCTCGGCCGGGGTGCGCTGCGGGCGCATCGCCGCCGGGCTTGGGGCGCGTGTCGGCGTGGCGGAAGCGCGCTTTTGGGGGGGCACCTGCGTCAATGTCGGCTGCGTGCCGAAGAAGCTTCTGGTGCAGGCCGCCGAATACGGCGGGTTCGCCGCCGATGCGCGAGGCTTCGGCTGGCAGGGGCCGCTGCCTGAGCACCATTGGGCCAGCCTGATCGCCGCCAAAGATCGCGAAATCGCCCGCCTGAACGGGGTTTACAAGCGTTTGCTGGAGGCGGCCGGCGCCGAAATTTTCGAGGCCCGCGCCCGCTTTATTGACCCGCACACGCTGGAGGTGGGCGGGCGCCGCCTCACCGCTGCCCGGATTGTGATCGCCACGGGCGGGCATCCCGTCCGGCTTCCCATCCCGGGGGCCGAACACGCCCTTGTTTCCGACGACGTCTTCTTTCTCAAAGATATGCCGAAACGGCTTGCCATTATGGGCAGCGGCTACATCGCCATCGAGTTCGCCTGTATTTTTCGCGGGCTCGGCGCCGAGGTTTTTCTGATTTACCGCCAGCCGCAACCCCTGCGCGGGTTTGACGGGGATTTGCGCGCAGCCCTGGCCGAAGCACTGGCCGATGCCGGCATCCGCCTTTACCCGCAAACCGCCATCACCGAAATCAGCGCAGAGGGAGACGCCAAACGCATCAGGCTTTCCCATGGCGAGGAGCTTTCCGTCGATGCGGTGCTGCTGGCCACCGGCAGGGCACCCAACGTGGAAGGCTTGGGGCTTGCCGATGCCGGCGTTGAGGTCGGCGAAAACGGGGCGGTGCGGATCGATCGCGAATGGCGCACCAGTCAGCCGCACATCTATGCTATCGGGGATGTCACGGATCGGCTGAACCTGACCCCGGTTGCCACCGCCGAAGGGCACATGTTGGCCGAGCGGCTGTTCGGCCGGGGGGAGCGTGTCTGGAATTTCACCCAGGTGCCTACCGCCGTGTTCTCTATCCCGCCGCTGGCAACCGTGGGCCTGACCGAAGAGGAAGCAGCCGCGCGAGGCCCGACGGAGATTTTCCTCACCCGCTTCACGCCCATGCGGCATACGCTGTCCGGGCGCAAGCGCTTTACGCTCATGAAGCTGGTGGTAGATCATGAAAGCCAGCGCGTGCTCGGCGCGCATATGCTGGGCGAGGATGCGCCGGAGATTATGCAAGGGATTGCCGTTGCCCTCGGCATGGGCGCGCGGAAGGCGGATTTCGACCGGACGGTGGGTATCCATCCCACCGCGGCGGAGGAATTTGTTACTCTTCGCACGCGCACCCGCCTTGTCGGAATGAAGGAAGCGGCAGAGTAACAAGATGGTAAAAGTAAGGGCATGAGCAGAATCGCATCCGAAGCAGCTTGGAGCCCGGAATCCTGGCGCGCCAAGCCCGCCTGCCAACTTCCCTCCTACCCTGACGCCGCGCGCCTTGCGGAAGTGGAAGCAAGGCTTCGCCGCTATCCGCCGCTGGTGTTTGCAGGCGAGGCCCGGCGGTTGCGTGCCGCCTTGGCAAAAGCGGCGGAAGGCCGGGCCTTTGTGCTGCAAGGGGGGGATTGCGCGGAAAGCTTTGCCGATTTCACCGCCAACATCATTCGCGACACTTTTCGCGTGCTTTTGCAAATGGCTGTGGTGCTGACATTCGGCGCCCGCGTGCCGGTGGTGAAGCTTGGGCGGATGGCCGGGCAATTCGCCAAGCCCCGCTCGGCCGAGACGGAAACGCAAGACGGGGTCACGTTGCCGAGCTACCGCGGCGATATGATCAACGGACCGGAGTTTACCGAAGAAGCCCGCACCCCGGATCCGACGCGGATGGAAACGGGTTATTTCCAATCCGCCGGCACACTCAATCTGCTGCGCGCCTTTGCTTCCGGGGGTTACGCGGATTTGCACGAGGTTCACCGCTGGAACCTGGATTTCGTCTCCCGCTCGCCTTTGGTGGCGCGTTACCAGGATCTCGCCGCACGCATCGACGAAACCCTGGGCTTTATGGCCGCCTGCGGCATGACCAGCGAAACCACGCCGCAAATTCGCGAAACCGATTTCTACACCAGCCACGAAGCCTTGCTTTTGCCCTACGAGCAGGCGCTTACGCGCATCGATTCCACCACCGGTGACTGGTATGCGTGTTCCGCGCATTTCCTCTGGATCGGTGATCGGACGCGCCAGCCCGACGGCGCGCATGTGGAATTCCTGCGCGGGGTGAAGAACCCGATCGGCATCAAGCTTGGCCCGAGCACGGAAATCGATTCCCTACTGAGGTTGATGGATATTTTGAATCCGCAAGCCATTCCGGGGCGATTGACGTTGATCAGCCGTATGGGGGCGGAGCGCGTGTTAGAGAAACTGCCGCCGCTGGTGCGCGCGGTCAAACGCGACGGACGCCCCGTGGTTTGGGTGTGCGATCCCATGCACGGCAATACCATTACCACGAAAGCGCGCATCAAAACCCGCCGGTTCGATGCCATTCTTTCCGAAGTGCGCGGCTTCTTTGACGTGCATGCCGCCGAGGGCACCTGGGCGGGCGGTGTGCATGTGGAAATGACCGGGCGCAACGTGACCGAATGCATCGGCGGCGCATATCACCTGACGGAAGCGGACCTTTCCACCCGCTATGAAACCTTCTGCGACCCAAGGCTGAACGCCGAGCAATCTTTAGAGCTTGCTTTTCTTCTCGCTGAAGAGCTGAAAGCCAGACGCGCCAACGGCGAATTCAACATTATGGCTGCGCAATGACGGAACCTGCCGACCCGCTCCGCCAAATCCCTATCTGGACGGATTCGTATTTTAATCGAACGCGCGCTATTGTACGAAAATACGGCGATAAGCGGGTTACCTATGCGGTGTTTCTTCGTAGGCCTGTTATTTCTGCACCGAAATTTATGCTGGAATGGCTTGAGGCGGTTGGGCAAGCGCGGGAAACCCCTTTCACGCTCGATTTGATGTATCCGGAAGGAAGCTGGGTCGGCGCCGGTGAGCCGATTGTTTATATCAGCGGAAGCTTCGCGAACTTGGTTGATTTGGAAACATTGTTTTTGCAGAAAATCGGTGCGCCTTGCGTGGCCGCGCATAATGCCTATCAGATGTGCTTGGCTTTGCCGAAGGTTGCATTTCTGGCCATGGAAGCGCGCCACTGCGCCGGGCTTGAGATGCAACAGATGATGGCCTACGCCGCGGCGGTCGGCAGCGAGGCCGCAAAACGCGAGGGCGCGCGCGGCTTTATCGGCAATGCCAACGATGCCACCGCGCATTGGTTCGGCGCGCGCCAGGGTTACGGAACGATGCCGCATGCGTTGATCGGTTATGCGGGCTCGACGGTGCGTGCGGCCGAGATGTTTCACGAAACCTTTCCGGATGAAAATCTAACGGTTTTGGTCGATTATTTTGGTAAAGAAATTAGCGATTCGCTTGCCGTTTGCCGGCGTTTTCCCGAACTTGCCGCTGCCGGGCGCCTGGCCATGCGGCTTGATACGCATGGCGGACGCTTCATCGAGGGGCTTGATCCCGCCGAAAGCTATGCCGTGTTAGAGCGGCACGCGCCCGGCGCTATTCGACGCTATCGCAGCGAAACCGAGCTTCGTTATCTGGTTGGCACCGGGGTTTCCGCCGCTGCCGTCTGGCGACTTCGGGAAGCGTTGGACGAAGCGGGCTTCTCTCGCGTGCGCATTGTCGTCTCTTCCGGCTTTAATGTCGAAAAATGCCGGGTAATGGCGGATGCAAACGCCCCGATCGATGTGGTAGGCACCGGCAGCTTTCTGCCCGAAGCTTGGGCCGAGACTTACGCCACCGCCGATATTGTGGAATACGACGGCGTTCCCATGGTCAAGGTGGGGCGTGAGTTTCTCTTGCGCCGCAACGGCGCCCGGCGAAATAACGCCGGTGGCGAAAGAAAAACTAACCGCTAAGCGCGGCCCGGAGCGGATCCGCTTGCGGATTGCTGACCGTCCCTTTCGCGATTTCCGCAGCGGTCACCGGCTTGCCGTAATAGGACTGATCGAGATCCAAACGCTGCGAAACATCGCTGCCCGAAAGAGTGAGCCCGGCGAAAGCGCCTTCCGACTTCGACCAGATCACCACATCGGCACCTTCGAGCTCTGCCTGCGTGGCTTTGTTGAAATCGGCAAAAGTGAAGCCGCCTCCGGCTTTTAGCGTGAAGTTGCTCGTTTGCAACAGGCTATCGAGCGCGCGCTGCTTCATCACGATCATCACCACCGAGCTCTCCTCGAAGCCGAGCTGAACACCGAGGGAGACCGAGGTGGTTTCGTAAAACGCCGGATAGCTCCAGCCTTGCGGGCCGTGCACGAGCATCACGCCCTGGCCGCGCGAGCCTCCCAAAACCACGCCGCCCTTGAGAATGTCAGGAAAGATCACCACCGCTTTGGCCTTTTGCAGCAGCGCCGCTATCTTCGTGCCGCCGTGCCTCTTCATCACGCCAACCGTGGCGACGGCTTGGTTCACCAACGCGCGGTCATCGGCACGCATTTCTTTCCGGCTTTCCGCGCAACTGGCGAGCATGAGGCCGCCAAGCGCAGCACTGCTGAGAAGCAGGAAACGTCGGTTCATCTGTCACCTCTCTTGCGTATCGTTGTTAAATTTATTTTTAACCCGTGGCTTTTCATCGGCTGCGCTTCGCGCTTCAGGCAGCCAATTCATCGATCCCAATCTGCCCAAAACATCTTTTCCTGAGAGAGACCCGTTTGTCAAGAAAACGCAACCAGGCAACGCCATCGTCGCAAACACTCGAGCGTTTTCGGCTAACGTGTTAGGAGCTTCAACAAAGAAACGCAATATTTTTCCCGGTCGTCGACGAGCCGGCAGGTTGAAAAGCCTTTCCAGCCCAAGAACAAGAGCCGGCGCATTAACCCACTTGCAATGGTGCTCCTTCATACTCTTTGCGGCGGCGAATGAGGGCTGTCATGGACGGGGATTCGCTATCGTTACCGGCGCCGGAATTGCTCGAACGCGGCATGACACTGTTTGCCCGTGCCAATGCCGCAGCGATGGTAGGGAAAAAAGAAGCGGCGATTGCTTGTTATCGCCAGGTGCTTGCGCTGTTGCCCAATTGGGCGGAAGCGTGGATGAATTTCGGCATCGTGCTGGCGCAAACCGGCCAAATGGCCGCCGCGATCGCAGCTCAGCGCATGGCGCTCGCGCTGATGCCGGAACACCCGGAAGCGCTGAACAATCTGGGCAACGCTCTGCAAACGGCGGGACGGATGAACGAAGCCGTGGCCGCGTTCCGCCGGGCGCTCCGGGCGGCGCCACAACAGGCGGCATTGCATTTCAACCTCGGCAATGCCCTCGCCGCACAAGGAGAGCTCGGGGAGGCCGCCGAAGCGTATCGCCAGGCGATCCGGCTTGCGCCGCGGCTGGCGGCAGCGCACTTGGCGCTGGGCAACCTGCTGCACAAGCAAGGCCGGCACAGAGATGCCGCCCAAGCCTATGAAACCGCCATCCGCGTTTCCCCCGGCGTCGTAGCCGCCCATCTCCACTGCGGCAACGCCCGTCGCGCGATCGGTGATCTCCCTGGGGCTATGGCCGCCTATCGACAAGCTTTGACATTGCGGGGCGATTTTGCGCCCGCTTGGTGCAATCTCTCGGCGGTTTGTTATCAGCAAGGCCTCATGGAAACGGCGATCATTTGCGCGCGCCAAGCGATCGGACTTGCGCCCCGCTATGCCGATGCATTCTGCAACCTCGGCAATGCGCTTTTGGCGCAAGGCGCTTTTCGCCAGGCCGAAGCGGCATACCGGGCCGCCATCGCCGCCGCGCCCAAGCTTGCCGCTGCGCACGCCAATTTGGGCGCGGCCTTGCGCGACATGGGGCGGCTTGCGGAGGCCGAACATGCGCTGCGCACGGCGCTGGAACTTGCCCCGCAATCCGCCCCGGCCCACTTCAACCTGGGGCTCGTGCTGCTTTCTGCCGGAAAATGGGAGGAAGGCTGGTCCGAGCATGAGTGGCGCTGGCACACGGGAGCGATGCCGGCGCTTCGCTTCAGCGTTCCGCAGTGGGAGGGGGAAGATCCGCGCGGCCGCACCATCTTGCTGCACGCGGAACAAGGCCTCGGCGATACGTTGCAATTCGTCCGGTATGCGCCGCTTCTGGCCGCGCGCGGCGCGCGGGTTATTCTGCAGGTGCAGCGGCCCCTCGTGCGGCTGCTCAAGCACCTTCCGGGGCCTTCGCTCGTCATTGCAGAAGACGAGACGCCGCCGGAATTTGAGCTTCATTGCCCGTTGATGAGCCTGCCTTACGCATTTCGGACGACGCTTGCCACCATTCCGGCCGCTCCTTACGAAGGCGGCGGCTATCTTCGCGCCGATCCTTCCTGGATTGCCCGCTGGCAGGACCGCCTCCCGCCGCCTCGGGGGGCCTTGCGTGTCGGGCTGGTATGGGCGGGTGATCCTCGTGCCCGCGAGCCGCGCGCGCATTACGCCGACAAGCGCCGCTCGATCCCGCTGGCTGCGTTCGCCCCGCTCGGCAGTATCAAAGGCGTGGAATTTTTCAGCCTGCAATGGGGCAAAGCACGAGACGAGATCGCATCGTCCGGGCTTGCGCTGATCGATCTGATGGGCGAGGTCTCCGATTTTGCCGATACCGCCGCGCTGATCTCCGGGCTTGACCTTATAATTTCGGTGGATACCGCCGTGGCCCATCTCGCCGGCGCTTTGGGGAAGCCGGTGTGGCTGCTCTCTCGTTTCGATGGTTGCTGGCGCTGGCTCACGAAGCGGGAGGATTCGCCTTGGTATCCCAGCATGCGGTTGTTTCGTCAGGAGGCTCCCGGGAACTGGGCGCCGGTGATTGCCCGCGTGCGCGCCGCCTTATCGGCGCTCGTTCCCGCTTAACGCGACGGCATGGTTTTTTCTTCGCGGCGTCCGCTCGCCGTGGCACCATAGGCGCCATGCAGGAAGCTCCAGTATGGCGCGATGAGCGCACCGCCATGCGCAAGCTCCGCTCTGCTTCGGAAGAGGCGGCGCTTGCCCCGCTGCTCAGTTCGGCCGAATTGCCAGAGGCCGCTTTTACCCGTGCCCGCTGGCTGGTTCGGGCGGCGCGCCGCAGCTTGCGCCCGGGCATGGATGTCAGCTCCTTTCTGACGGAATTCGGGCTTGATACGCGCGAAGGGATCGCGCTGATGTGCCTTGCCGAGGCACTCCTGCGCATTCCCGATGCGGCGACCGCCGACCGCTTGATCGAAGACCGCATCGGCACCGCTGCGTGGGAAGAACATCTGGGCCATGCCACGAATTTTACCGTGAATGCTTCGGCTTTTGCATTCATGCTCACCGGCCGCGTGCTCTCACTGGAAGAAGCAAGCCATATGCCGAGGGCGATCGGCCGGCTGATCCGCCGGCTCGGCGAGCCGGTGATTCGCGCGGCCTTGCGCCAGGGCATGCGGTTTTTGGCGCGCCAATTCGTGGCCGGGCGCAGCATTGAAGAAGCGTTCGTGCGCCTGAGCGAAGGGGACGGCAAGCGCTGGCGCTACAGTTTCGACATGCTGGGAGAGGCCGCCAAAACCATGGCCGACGCCGCCCGCTACATGCGCGCGTATCAGGACGCTATTGCCTATATCGGCAAGGCAAGCAACGGGCGCGGCGTGATCGAAGGGCCGGGAATTTCGGTAAAGCTTTCCGCCCTTCACCCCCGCTACGAGCCGTTGCAAGCGGCGTGCTGCGTTCCGGCCTTGGTGGAAGCGCTGGGCACGCTTGCCGAGGCCGCCAAAGCTGCCGATATCGGGCTGACGATAGATGCCGAAGAGGCCGATCGGCTTGAGCTCAGCCTGGATATTTTCGCCGCGCTCCGCCGCAACCCCGCTCTTGCCGGCTGGCATGGCTTGGGGCTTGCCGTGCAGGCCTATCAGAAATGCGCCCCGGCGGTGATTGCATGGGTGGTAGAGCTGGCTCGGGCAACCGGCCATCAAATCCCGCTGAGGCTGGTGAAAGGCGCCTATTGGGATAGCGAGATTAAATTTGCGCAAGTCCAGGGCCTTGCCGAGTATCCGGTGTTTACCCGGAAAGCGGCCACCGATGTGTGTTGGCTGGCTTGCGCGCGCCAGATGTTGGCGGCCGGCGATGCGCTTTACCCCGCCTTTGCCACTCACAACGCCTTGAGCCTTGCCGCCATTTTGGAGCTTGCCGGCTCGGCGCGGTTCGAAATGCAGCGTCTGCACGGCATGGGCGAGGCGCTCTACGAAAACGTTGTCGGCCCCTCTTGCCCGGTCCGGGTCTATGCCCCGGTCGGCTCGCACGAGGATTTGCTTGCCTATCTGGTGCGGCGGCTTTTGGAAAACGGCGCCAATACCGGCTTTGTGCATCGGCTGGTGGATCCCGCCGTGCCGGAGGAGGCGATTGTAGCAGACCCGGTGGCCAAGCTGCGCGCGGCGCCGGGGCGGAATACGCGCATTCCCCTCCCCAAGGCGCTTTATCCGGACCGCGCGAATTCCGCCGGCCATGATTGGGCGGATCGAGAGCAAACCGCGGACTTGATTGCCGGTGTCATCCGTTTCGCAGGCTATGAGCGGCATATTCCGGGGGAAGGGCCGACGCGGGAAATCCGAGATCCATCCGATCGTACGCGTCTGCTGGGCGTGGTGCATGACGCCACAGAGGCGGAGATCGACGCCGCGCTTGGCCTGCTTGCTGCCGCTTGGCACGACTGGGACGCGCGCGGCGGCAAAGCGCGCGCCGATATTCTGGACCGCGCTGCCGCGCTGATAGAAGCAAACCGGGCCGAATTCCTTTATCTGCTCGCGCGCGAAGCCGGCAAAACCCTGCCCGACGGAATTTCGGAAGTGCGTGAGGCTGCGGATGCTTGCCGTTGGTACGCCGCCCGTGCGCGCGAGCAATTCGCCGGACCCCGCGAGCTTGCCGGTCCGACCGGCGAACGCAACACCTGGGAGCTGGGCGGACGCGGGGTTTTCGCCGCGATTTCGCCGTGGAACTTTCCGCTCGCGATTTTCGTGGGCCAAATTGCCGCCGCATTGGCTGCGGGAAATGCGGTTGCCGCCAAACCCGCGGAGCAGACCCCGCTGATTGCCGCGCGCGCCGTGAAGCTTCTTTACGAAGCCGGGGTGCCGCAAAATGTTGTGCGCCTGCTTCTTGGCGATGGGCGCGTCGGCGCCGCTTTGGTTCAGGATCCCCGCATCTCCGGCGTGGTCTTCACGGGCGGAACGGACACCGGGCGGGCGATTGCGCAAAGCTTGGCGGCCCGCCCCGGCCCGATCGTGCCGCTGATTGCCGAGACCGGCGGGATCAACGCCATGATTGTGGACAGCTCCGCCTTGCCCGAGCAAGTGGTCACGGACGTGATTGCCAGTGCCTTTAATTCCGCCGGCCAGCGCTGCTCGGCGTTGCGCTTGCTCTGCCTTCAGGAAGAAATCGCCCCGAAGGTGCTGGCGATGTTGCGGGGTGCGGCGGAAGTCTTGCAGATCGGCGATCCGCTGGAGCTTTCCACCGACATCGGGCCGGTGATCGATCAGGAAGCTCTGCAACGCCTCTCCGATTATTGCGCGCGCATGCCCCCGCCGTTGTTTGCACTGTCGCTGCCCGATGCCTGCGCCCGTGGCACCTTTTTCGCCCCGCGCGCCTATGAAATTGCAAGCCCCGCCGATTTGCGCGAGGAAGTCTTCGGCCCGGTTCTGCACGTGGTGCGCTTTGCCGCGGCTTCTTTGGACGCCGTGCTCGATGCCATCGAAGCAAACGGCTACAGGCTAACGCTTGGGGTGCATTCGCGCATCGAAGCGGTGCAAAGCCGTATCGTGCGCAGGCTGCGGGTCGGCAACACCTATATCAACCGCAACCAGATCGGGGCGGTGATCGGCGTTCAGCCTTTTGGCGGGCACGGCCTCTCCGGCACCGGACCCAAATCGGGAGGCCCGATCACGCTCTATCGGTTTGCCGAGGAGCGGGTGGTGACGGTGAACACAGCCGCGGTAGGGGGCAACGCCGCGCTGTTCGCCACTGATGAGGGCTAACAGGCGCCGAGCGTCGTGCCATCCTTCCCAAAAGAAAAACCCGATCCCCTTAGGAGGGGATCGGGTGGCTTAGGAAGTAAAGCCGAGGGAGAGATGTTAGTTCGAGTGGCCGAGGCCCGGCAGACCCAGCAAACCGTTCAGCACCACCACCGTCGCGAAACCGACGACGAAGGAGTCCTTCACCTTCGGATTGTAGACTGGAGCTGCAGCCTGGTCGGGGTTGGTGAAGTATTGGATGAAGGGTTGGAACGAGAGCCCCGGGGCAAGTGCGATGGAGTAGCTGACTTCCACCCAGTTTTCCGATTGCGCTACGAGAGAATTAGAAATATCGGATGCGAACGCTACCGCATCGGCGAAGCGGTGGTTATACTTCGCCCAGTCGAACGCGATGTTAAATGTATCATGCGGCCGCGAAGCGAACGGGCCTTCAAACACCGCGCCCACCACGTATGACGCAGGGATCGGCGTTTGGCCTTGTACTACCCATTGCGGCTGGAAGAACACCAACAACTGCCGGGAGCCCTTGGGATCCGGCTTATAGACGGTCTGCTCGATACCGAAATAGACGGACGTCCGGCCACGGTCTAAAACCGGAGTAGGTTCCGGAGTGTTCGGGAAAATGTAAGGAGAGCTATCGTACCACCCGCCGAGGAACACGTGAGTCGGGTAGTTTTGGTTGATGCTGTCATAGCCGATCTGGAACGGCACGAACACGCCATTCGCATGCTGCAAACCCCAGTCGGTGAAACCGTGGTTTGTGGTGCTATAGAAGGGATCCCCGCCCTCTTCGTTCGCATAGATACCGGCGCGGATATAGGTGGAAAGCGTCGGCTTCACGCTCGCCCGGAAACCCCAGGTGGCCATCGGGTTGTAGACCGCGCTGTTGTTGAAGTAGTAGCCCGGAGGACCGTTGCCGCAGACGCCGATCGAGTAGAAGTTACAATAGACGTCGAAGGTGGAGAAATCCCCCAACGGACCGATACGGCCGAAGAGCAACCGGAGGTGATCGTCGAACAGCGACTGCTCCCAGGACAATTCCGAAAGCTGGAATGTTTCAACCGGACCGTATTCCGGCGAAATGCCCCACAATGCGCCGGTGAATTTCGCCGGGAAGGCAGAGGCGCGGTCGTCAAACAAGATGTGCGCCTTGGCGCCCGGAATGCCGAGCAGCTTGGTCATGTCGAAGTCCATGCCGGCCGAGGCATCGTTGGTCCACCACGCACCTGTTTTAAGTCCACCGGAGGCGTTGTCATAAAACACGCCGACGTTTGCACCGTTAAAGTAAATGCCCATATCGGCAAGCTGCTGGCCGGTGGACTTTAACGGGTCGCCCAGCGTAAACAAATACCCAGGTGGTGTTTCAGACGATGTGCCTTGGGCTTGCGCTTGCGTGCCGGTACCCAGCACCAGCGAGCCAGCCAGCACTGCCGCGGAAAGCGCTGTTGCGCCCCTAAGGCTTCTGGCAAAAGAAAATCCCATCGAGCTTCTCCTCCTCCCACGAAGCGGGGATGCATTACCTGCCGGCAAGGCCACCACGGCCTGCGCATTGCGGTTTTGTGATACGCTTTTGTTTTTCCGTCTATAGGCTTCCGCCAGATTGGGAACGAAGGCGCCATCGCTGTAGCAGAGTTGCAACAGCAATGGGTTTCGGATGCAACGCCCACGCGTTCGGAAGAAGCTTTCGGCCGAGGGTGAGAGCGATCTCCGCTTTCCGCGCGTTCCGCGGATCCTACGCGGTTTGAATCACATTGCTGGCCGGCAGATTGGAAAGCCCCAGGAGCGTAATATGCGTATTGTCCGGCAAGGTCAGCATGACTCCGCCGCTTACGGGCTGCTCATGCTGCACGACGTTGGCCGCCGTCCCGGCCGGATAAAGCTGCAGCATGATCGAATCCAAGGCCAGATTGAAACCCTGAATGGTCATCTGCCCGCCCGCGAAACCTTGGGCGAATCCGAACACTTCCGTCCCTGTGCCCGCCTGGACGTAAGTCGTGCCGCTGCTTCCCTCGATGAAATCCCACGACCGCCCGCCGATGACCGTGTTTGCACCGGGGCCGGTGAACATCACGTCGGCGTTACTCGGCCCGCCCCCGGCAAGGGTCACGGCCCCGCCTCCGGCCACCAGAATATCGACGCCGCTCGAGCCGCCCTGAATATAAGTGTTTGTGCCGGCGGCCGAACCGGCCAGCGTCTCGTTGCCTGGGCCGGCCAGCAACACCGAGGGCCCCGTGCCGCCGAAAATCGAATCCCCCGAGCCGCCGCCCTGAAGCGTCTCCGCCGCAAAACCGCCAACCAAAAGATTGTTGCCGAGCGAACCGCCGACGATATCGCCCGAGCTTGCACCCCCGAATACGGTCACGCTGGCATTGCCGCCGTTGATCGAGGAATTGCCCGAGCCCGCGAAAATCGTGGCAGTACCGCTTCCTCCGACGAAATTCAGCGCCCCCGTGCTCCCCGCGATCAGGACGGAATTGCCGACATAAACGGTATCGTTGCCGGTTCCGGCCCAAACGGTGTCGGTTCCGTCGGAATAGACCAAATCATTGCCCGAGCCGAGCGCGATGATGTTGTTGCCGCCGACACTGTTGACGGTGTCGTTGCCCATATAGGCGCCGATGAAATTGTTCCCCCCGGCGAGGTAGTAGTACCACGCTTGAGGCTGCACCGGGCCGAAATTGGTGGGGGCGCTCTGCTCATAAACCGCGTTGTTGCCGCCGCCGAGCGCAAGCTGGCCGCTCGGTGCGGCAAGATCGAGCGTTAGGCCGCCGGTGCCGCTGATAATGTCCTGATAGGTTGTGCTCGCATCGCCGATCGTGATCGGCACCGGGCTCGCGTTTACCACGGCAAACGGGTAGGGGCTTGCCACATAGAGGGGGCTGTTGCCCGGATCGGAGGATAAATCCACGAACAAAACCGTGGGTTTGCCTTGATAGTTGATCGGGGTGAAGAGTTGCTGCGGATCGTTGACCAGATAGGCGATGCGCTCGCCGTAGTAGGCGTTCTCGATCGGGTTAACGAAGTTCACTTCGACGAAGTTAATCCCAACATCCGAGAACGGAACCAGGAACGGGTTGGGCATGCCATCCGGCACAATGAGGTCAGACATCGGGCACCTCCCAACAAGGGAATGGCGTTTTCAGTGGCAAAACGCAAGTTGGGGCGAGATTACAGTTGCGTCATCAGCGGCCCGGTGCGGCATTTACCGCAGCGTCAAGCCGAGGCTGTTGATGTCGGCGGCATCCAGGATGGCCTCGGCCAACACCCGAGGCAGGCGGCGCAAAAACCATCGTCGCCGCGGGCGCAGACGAAGCGCGCGGGCACGCGGGCCGGCGAGTTCTTCAATCAGGCTCTCCACATCGGCAAAACCGTCGATCAACCCCAGCTCCTGCGCCTGCGCCGCCAGCATGAAGCTGCCGTCGGCCCATTTTTCTTCGTCGGGAGCAAGCCGCGTGCCGCGCCGGAGCCGAACCCAGGCTTTGAAGCGGGTGTGAATATCGGCAAGAAGCGCCTCGGTGAAAGCGACGTCTTCGGCGCGTTCCGGGCGGAAAGGATCCAGCCGCAGCTTGTTTTTCCCCGCCACATAGGCGCGCCGCTCGATGCCGAGGCGCTGGATCAGCTCGACAAAGCCGAAGCCGCCGCCGACCACGCCGATGGAACCCACGATACTCATGGGGTTGGCCAAAATCCGATCCGCCGCACACGCCAGCCAATATCCCCCCGAAGCACCGACATCGCCGATCACCGCATGCACCGAAACGCCCGCACTTTCCGCGCGCCGGCGGATGAGGCCGGCAATGAGATCGGACTGCACCGCCGAGCCGCCGGGGCTGTTGATGTCCAAGATGACATGGCCGCCGCGGCGCTGGGCGCGAAACGCCCGTTCAATCAACGGCCGCACGGCCGCGATGTTTAATGCGCCTTCGCGCGCGGCAAGAATGCCGTGAAGCTCGATCACCGGAAGGCGGGGCCGCCGCCATGGCAGAGCAATGGGCATAGCGCGGAACCCTTCGCTTCAAGCGCTATCGACCGCCCTTCTCCGGGCGGGCGGAACAAGCGCAAGCACGAGCAAGCCGGTAAGTGCCGAGACAGCAGAAGCCACAAACACGCCAAGCTTTACCGTCATCAAAGCGGCTCCTTCAAAAGCCAGATCACCGATAAACAAACTCATGGTAAAGCCGATGCCGCACAAGAGCGCCCCGCCATAAAGATGCGCCGACCGCAGATCCGGCGGCAATTGGCAGAGACCGAGCCGGGTGGCAAGCGTCGTCACGCCGTAGACGCCGAGCTGCTTGCCGAAGAAAAGACCGAGCAAAACTCCAAGCGGGATCGGCATCCAGAGCGCCCCCGACGGAATGGCATCAAGAGAAAGCCCGGCATTCAGCAACCCGAACGCCGGCAGCACGCAAACGGCAACCAGCCAGCCAAGCCGCTCCTCCAGCCGCCGTGCAAGGCTTTCGCCGCCGCCTGGCGAAGGTGTGGCAGGGAGCGCAAATGCCAGCGCGACCCCGGCCAAAGTGGGGTGAATGCCCGAACGCGCCAAAAGCAGCCAAAGCGCAACCCCACCCGCTGCGTAAAGGCTGCTCGCAGCAAGCCCGGCGCGGGCACAGCCATAGAGAACAAGCCAGACCAACGCCGCAATGCCGAGCGGTAACCAGGCCAAATCATGGCTGTAAAAGAAGGCGATGACGAGAATGGCAATCAAATCATCGATAATCGCCAGCGCCGTGAGAAAAACCTTGAGCCCTTCCGGGGCACGCCGGCCCAAAAGCCCGAGCATGGCAAGCGAAAAAGCGATATCGGTGGCAATCGGCACGGCCCAACCGCGCCGCGCGAGGGAATCTTCCGAATTGAACGCCAGATAAATCGCCGCGGGCATGACCACCCCACCGCCGGCGGCGAGCACGGGAAGAACGGCGCGCGCCGGGCTTGCCAAGGCCCCCACCCTGAGCTCGTAGCGGATCTCCAGAGAAGCGAGCAGGAAGAAGAGGCTCATCAAGCCTTCGTTCACCCAAAAGCTCAGCGGCTTGACGAAGTCTTGAGAGCCAAAACTCAGGCCGATGGGAAATGCGAGCAGCCTCTGGTAAAGCGCAGCATAAGGGCTATTCGCCCAGATCAAGGCCACCGCCGAACTCAGCAGCAGCAGCATGCCGCCCAAGCTTTCCGATTGCAGGAATTCCGGCACTGCCGGCAGCGGCAATCTGCGCCAAAAACTGTTGTGCATCTTTGCGCAGGCGCTGTTCAGCCGCTGCGCATGGGCAAGATGGAAGTTGATAACGCCTCGGCCAGCTGCTGTTTGAGCTCCGGCCGGCCTGTGGCCTCGATCGCCGCGCAGAGCGTGCGCAGTTGATGGCGAAGCGTATGGATATGATCGAGCAGTTGCAGAACCACCGGAATTGCTTCTTCATCGATCCCAAGCTCGGTGTTCAGCTCGAAAATCAGCCGCACGCGCGCGAGATCGATCTCGCGAAAAAGAAATTTTCCCTCGTGCTCTTCCGGCCGCACCCAGGCCTCGGCGATCCAACGCTTAAGGCGGACACGATCAAGCCCGGCAACAAGCTGCAACAAGGCGTCTTCGGTAATCATGCGTTCTCCGTGAGGTGCCGACGCGGATCAAATGCTCCGGCTGGCTGCCAAGTTTGCAGAAATGCCTCCAAGGCCGAATCTTGCGGCCCGATAACCACTTTCAGGGTCACGTATTGATCGCCGGCCGGTTGGCCGCCATGCGCCGGAACACCGCGGCCGCGGAGTCTGAGCCGGGTGCCGGTATCGGAACCTTTCGGGATGGTGAGCTGCACCGTGCCGGAGGGGGTCGGCACCGGCACTTTCGCCCCGAGCACCGCTTCTTTGAGGCTGATCGGAAGTTCCAGATGGATATCCCGGCCCTCACGCCGAAAGTAGGGATGCGGCGCCACGGTCACTTCGATCAAGGCATCGCCCGGCGGACCGCCATGCAGCCCGGGGCCGCCCTGCCCGGCGAGGCGCAGCACTTGCCCGGTTTCGATTCCCGGCGGGATGCGCACCGTGAGCGTTTTGCCGCTTGGCAGCTCAACGGTTCGCGTGGTGCCGTTTACGGCCTCCAAAAATGAAATGGTGAGCCGATAGAGCTGATCCTGCCCGCGCACCCGCAAACCCTCGCCTCCGCCAAAGAACCGGCTCAAGATGTCGCCCAGATCCTCGGGGCCGAAACCGCCTTCGGCGCCGAACCCGCCCGGGTGCCGATAGCGCGCGCCTTCACCGGTTTCGGCATAAGTGCGGTAGAAGTGCCGCTCCGGGCGTTCCTGGCCGGATGCGTCGATCTCGCCCCGATCGTAACGCGCCCGCTTTTCCGGATCGGAAAGCAGCTCGTAAGCGGCGGAAATGGCCTTAAACCGCTCTTCGGCGGAGGCATCGCCGGGGTTCAGATCGGGATGATAGCGCTTGGCGAGCTTGCGGTAGGCTTTGCGGATGTCTTCCGCGCTGGCGTTGGGCGCTACACCCAGGATTTTATAAGGATCGGTCTCGGCCACCTCGCTTTCCTTCCCGGCTGATACCAATGCTTTCTCACGCTATTCATAACCGGACATTGTGATGACAAAACCGTGTCATGACAAACGAAGCGAAACAACGGCGCGCAAGAGCGCGGATTTCAGGATTGCAGATCTCGCGCCACCTTGGGCGAGCGGAGTAAAGCTTCGATCCGGGCGGCCTGCTCCAGAGCGAGATCCGGCTCAAAAGAAAGCTCCGGCGTGAATTTCAGCCGCAAGGCATGCCCGACTTGGCCCCGCAAATACGGCGTCGCCCGCTGCAGAGCCGGCAGAAGCGCCCCGATATCCGCCCGGCCCAGACGCGCCACATAGACCGTGGCATGGCGCAAATCCGGGCTCATGCGTACCTCCGTCACGGTGAGGTTCGCGGAGGCAAGCTCGGGATCCCGAAAATCCCGCCGGGCAAAAAAGGCAGCCAGCACGTGGCGAATTTCCTCGCCCACCCGCAATTGCCGCTGGCTTGGCGGAGCTTTTGCCATCTTTAGGCCGGAACCACCTCCGTCTCAAAGCATTCCACGACATCCCCCTCGCGGATATCTTGAAAGCCCGCAAAGGAGAGCCCGCATTCATAGCCGCGCGCGACTTCGCGCACGTCTTCCTTAAACCGCTTCAGCGTGGAAAGCTCGCCTTGGTGAATCACCACGCCGTCGCGCAAGAGCCGCACGCCTGCGCCGCGCTTGACCACGCCTTCGGTGACCATGCAGCCGGCGACTTTGCCGACTTTGCTGATATCGAAGACTTTGCGCACTTCGGCATAGCCCAGGAACTTCTCCCGCGCTTTCGGGGCGGTCTTGCCGGCGATGAGTTTGGAAATATCATCCGCCACGTCGTAAATGATGTTGTAGTAGCGGATTTCCACGCCTTCCCGCCGGGCAAGCTCGCGCGCCTGCGCCGTCGCACGCACATTGAAGCCGATAATCACCGCGCCGGAAGCCTTGGCGAGCTGCACGTCGCTTTCGGTAATCTGGCCGACGGCGGCATGCAGCACCCGGAGTTGGACCTCTTCCGTGCCGAGCTTCTGCACGGTTGCCTCGATCGCCTCGGCGCTGCCTTGAACGTCCGCCTTGATGACCACGGCCACCTCTTTTTGCTCGCCCGCCTGGATGCGCGCGAGCATCTGGTCGAACGTTCCGCGCCCGGCGAGGCTGCCGGCAGCCGCTTTCTCGCGCAGCTTGCGCTGGCGAAATTCGCTGATTTCGCGCGCCCGGGCTTCGCTCTCCACCGCAATGAAGGGCTCGCCCGCGCCGGGCACGCCGGAAAGGCCCAAAATCTCAACCGGGGTGGCCGGTCCGGCGGATGCCATCGGGCGCCCCTTGTCATCCAGCATGGCGCGGATTCGCCCCCATTCGGCTCCGGCCACGACAATATCGCCCTGATGCAGCGTGCCCCGCTGAACCAGCACCGTGGCAACAGGGCCGCGGCCGCGATCGAGCCGGCTTTCCAATACGGTGCCTTCCGCCGCGCGGTTGGGATTGGCGCGAAGATCCAGAATTTCCGCCTGTAGAAGGATGGCTTCCAAAAGCCGATCGAGCCCGATCTTCTTGGTGGCGGAAACTTCCACGCATTGTGTGTCTCCGCCCATGCTCTCAACCACCACTTCATGGTTGAGAAGCTCGGTGCGCACGCGGTCGGGGTTGGCGTCTGGCTTATCGATCTTGTTGATCGCCACAATAATGGGCACGCCCGCAGCCTTGGCGTGACGAATAGCTTCCACGGTTTGGGGCATCACGCCGTCATCGGCGGCGACCACCAGCACCACGATATCGGTCACGCTGGCGCCTCGGGCGCGCATAGCGGTGAACGCCTCATGGCCGGGGGTGTCGATGAAGGTCACCCGATCGCCGGATGCAAGGCGAACCTGATAGGCGCCGATATGTTGGGTAATGCCGCCGGCTTCGTGTGCCGCCACGTCGGTCTGGCGCAAGGCATCCAAGAGCGAGGTCTTGCCGTGGTCGACATGGCCCATCAC
>Ga0070738_10003365_pt1 | contig 21162 bp, 27 predicted proteins | sample Coa_R2_2_FD_66446 | JGI IMG/M metagenome (GOLD analysis project Ga0070738, IMG submission 66446) | Surface soil microbial communities from Centralia Pennsylvania, which are recovering from an underground coalmine fire - Coalmine... | ecosystem: Environmental > Terrestrial > Soil > Unclassified ... | reverse complement strand
CGCGGCTCCATCCGCGCGCGCGAAAAACGACATCACGCCGAAACTTCCAACCATCCCAATCGATGCCGCCCTCGGTCCGAGATCCGCGCCCCCGGGCTTAGCCTCGGTGAGATATCCGGGCTAGCGCAGCTTCTCGATCTCCGCTCTCGCCAGCGCGTCGGCGCGGTCGTTTTCGATGTGACCGCTGTGGCCCTTCACCCAGGACCAATGCACCCGATGCGGCTTGGCGGCGGCGTCAAGGCGCTGCCACAGCTCGACGTTCTTGACGGGCTTCTTGTCGGCAGTGCGCCAGCCGTTCTTCTTCCAGCCGTGGATCCACTTGGTGGCGCCATCCATCACGTACTTGCTGTCGGTATAGAGCCGCACCACGCAGGGCCGCTTCAGCGCCTCGAGGCCCGAGATCGCCCCCATCAGCTCCATCTTGTTGTTGGTCGTGACCGGATCGCCGCCCGACAGCTCCTTCTCGCGCGCGCCCATCCGGAGGATCGCGGCCCAGCCGCCCGGTCCCGGGTTGCCGCTGCAGGCGCCATCGGTGAACAGCTCGACCTCGGGCTTGGTTGAGGAAGGCTTGCTCTCGCTCACGGGCGGCCCGTCACAGCCCGTAGTCCGACGGCGCCGTCACGCTGCGATGGAAGCGCAGCTTGGCGAGATATTCGTAGGGATCCTTGCGCTTCACCAGGGCGCCGGCCGGGGTGTGCACCCAATCGTAGAGCCGCGTCAGCATGAATCGTAGCGCCGAGCCGCGCGCCAGCGTCGGCAGGGCGGCGCGTTCGGTGTCATCGAGCTTGCGCACCTTGTCGTAGCCCTGCAGCAGCGCGCGCGCCTTGGTGGCGTTGAAGGCATTGTCGGGCTCGAAGCACCAAGCGTTCAGGCAGATCGCCACGTCATAGGCGAGGAAATCGTTGCAGGCGAAGTAGAAGTCGATGATCCCCGACAGCCGCTCGTTCAGGAAGAAGACGTTGTCGTTGAACAGGTCGGCATGGATCACGCCGGCCGGCAGGTCTTTCGGCCAGTTGGCGTCGAAGAAATCGAGCTCGGCCGTCAGCTCGCGCGCCAGCGCCGGATCGACGTGATCGCGCGCGCCGCCGAACAAGGGGCGCCAACCCGAGACCGAGAGCGCGTTGGGTCGCCTGATCGGAAAGTCGCGGCCGGCGACATGCAGCGCCGCCAGCGCCTCGCCCACCGGTCCGCAATGCTGCACCGTCGTGCGGCGCGGCCACATGCCCTGCAGGAAGCTGGTGATGGCGGCGGGCTTGCCGGCCAGCGTGCGCAGCGCCTGGCCGTCCCGGCCGTGGATCGGCCGTGGACAGTTGATGCCGCGCTCGGCGAGGTGATCCATCAGGCCGAGGAAGAACGGCAGGTCCTTCGGATCGACGCGCTTTTCGTATAGCGTCACCATGTATTGGCCGCGCGTGGTGGCCAGCACGTAGTTGGTGTTCTCGACGCCCTCGGCGATGCCCTTGAAGGATTCCGCCCGTCCGATGTCGTAGTCCGCGAGAAAAGCCTCGAGCTCCGCGTCGCTGACCTCCGTGTAGACCGCCATCAAGCCACCAGTTCACGCGGCAGCTTGAAGACCACGCTTTCGTGCGTCGTGCGCACTTCCTCGATCGCGACATCGTAGCGCTCGCGGCACGCGGCGATCAGCTCCTCGACCAGCAGCTCGGGCGCCGAGGCGCCGGCGGTGATGCCGAGGCGCTGCGCATCGCCCAGCCAGGCCCAGTCCATGTCGACCGCGCGCTGCACCAGCCTGGCCTTGCCGCAGCCGTAGCTGGCCGCGACCTCGACCAGCCGCATCGAGTTCGACGAGTTGGGCGCGCCGATCACGACCAGCGCATCGCATCGTTCGGCGATCGCCTTCACCGCGCCCTGGCGATTGGTGGTCGCATAGCAGATGTCTTCCATCTTGGGGCCGTGGATCGCCGGGAAGCGGCGGCGCAGCGCGGTCACGATCCCGATCGTGTCGTCGACCGACAATGTCGTCTGCGTCGCGTAGGCGAGGTTCGACGGATCGGGCACGTCGAGCCGCTTGACCTGCGCGACGTCCTCGACCAGCAGGACCTTGCCGAGCGGCAGCTGGCCCATGGTGCCGATCACCTCGGGATGGCCGGCATGGCCGATCAGGATGACGGTGCGGCCCGACTCGGCGTGGCGTTCGGCCTCGCGATGGACCTTGGAGACCAGCGGACAGGTCGCGTCGAGATAGAGCATCCGGCGGCGCACCGCCTCCGCCGGCACCGCCTTCGGCACGCCGTGCGCGGAGAACACCACCGGGCGGTCGGCCGGCACGTCGTCGAGGTCCTCGACGAAGATTGCCCCCTTGGCCTCCAGGCTCTCGACCACGAAGCGGTTGTGCACGATCTCGTGGCGGACATAGACCGGCGCGCCATAGCGCTCGATCGCGCGCTCGACGATCTGGATCGCACGCTCGACCCCCGCGCAGAAGCCACGCGGGCTGGCGAGCAGAATCGTGAGCAGCTTCTTGGCGTGCGTCATGAGAAAACAGTGTGCCCGGCCCGTTCCCTTGCGAGCCAACAGACCATTGCCTAGAGTCCGGCCGCAACGCAACGGGGATTCTGAGGGCATGACATTTGGCAAATGGGCGCTTTTGGCCGCAGTCGCGCTGGCCCTCACCGGCTGCGGCGGCCGCTCCCAGAAGGAGATGACGGCCGCGTCCTATTGTCCGCAGCCCCTCACCGTGCAGGACGCCCAGAGCATCACCCGCTTCAAGCCGGGCAGCGGCCGCGACCCCCGCGACGTGATGTTCGAGGCGCAGATGCTGGGGGTGGTCACCCAGTGCTCGCTGAGCCGCCATTCGATGGAGGTCGACGTGGTGATGCGCATCGCCGTCAATGCCGGCCCGGCGATCAGCGGCGGCGTGACCCAGGTGCCGTTCTTCGTGCGCGTGCTCGGGCCCGGCGACCGGGTGGTGCAGGGCAGCGACCAGTTCGCCGACTACAAGATCAGCCAGGCCAGCCCCCGGGGCGTGAGCCAGGAAACGATGGCGGTCACCCTCCCGTTCAACGAGCTGCGCGACCTTGGCGCTTACCGCATCGCCGTCGGTCTGAAGCCGACGCCGGAAGAGCTGCAGTACAACCGCCGCGGCGACCAGCAGCGGCAGTAGCGGCGGTCGCCGCTCAGCTCAGTTCTTCAGGAAGCCGGTCGACAGCCAAGGGATGGCGGCGACCGCCACCAGGCCGACCAACAGGGCTGCGAGGTAGGGCCAGATCCGCTTCATCCCGGCGTCGGGCGAGACTTGGCCGATCGCGCAGGCGGCGTAGTAGCCGACGCCGAGCGGCGGGGCGAACAGGCCGACGCCCATCGCCAGGATCACCACCATCGCGTAGTGGACCTCGTTCACGTGCGCGGCCTTGGCGATCGGGAAGAGGAGGGGGCCGAACAGCACGATCGCCGGGATGCCTTCGAGCACGCTGCCCAGCACGACGAAGGCCGCGATCGAGATCATCAGGAAGCCGAAGCCGCCGCCCGGCACCGACGCCATCGCCTGGGCGAGCTGCCGCGAGAAGCCCGACTGGGTCAGCGCCCAGGCCATGCTGGTGGCGGTGCCGATGATCAGCAGGATCGCGCCCGACAGGCAGGCCGTGTCGAGCAGCATGGGATAGAGCTTCTTCCAGTCGAACTGGCGGTAGATCGCCAGGCCGCAGACCGTGGCGTAGGCGATGCCGATGGTCGAGACCTCGGTCGCGGTCGCCACGCCCTCGACCACCGCCGAGCGGATCACGAAGGGCAGCAGCAGCGCCGGCAGGGCGACCATGAAGGTACGGCCGATCTCGCGGCGCGATGCGCGCTCGCCGGGCTTCTCGCCGCGCGAGCGCGACCAGGCCACGACGCCCAGCGCGATCGCCAGCACCAGGCTCGGCAGCAGGCCCCCGGTGAACAGGGCGGCGATCGACACGCCGGTTACCGAGCCGATGGTGATCAGCACCAGGCTGGGCGGGATCGTCTCGCTCATCGCGCCGGAGGCCGAGAGGATCGACACCATCTCGCCGTCGTTCGAGCCGCGGCGCTTCATCTCGGGGAACAGGACGGGCGCGACCGCGGCCATGTCCGCCGCCTTGGAGCCGGAGATGCCCGAGACCAGGTACATCGCGCCCAGCAGCACGTAGTAGAGCCCGCCGCGCACATGGCCCAGCAGGCCGGCGAGGAAGGCGACCATCGCGCGCGCCATGCCCGTCATGTCGATCAAGAGGCCGAGGAAGACGAACAGCGGCACCGCCAGCAGCACCAATCCGCTCATGCCCTCGTCCATGCGCGAGACCACGACGGTGAGCGGCACGTGGGTGACGCACATCAGGAACGCGAGGGTGACGGTGCCGAAGGCGAAGCCGATCGGCACGCCCAGCAGAACGCCGGCCGACAGCAGCACGACGAAGAAGAAGGCGAGGTTCCAGTTGCCGATGGTCTTGAGAAGCGGGGTCGCAATCCACAAACCCATTGCGAGGGCGGCGAGGATGGCCGCAACCGCCAGCAGCGGCTTCAGCCGCAGGCGGGCGAGGCGCAGCAGGCAGCTCGCCAGCATCAGGACGACGCCGACCGGGATTGCACCGGCGCGCACGATGTTGGACAGGCCGAGCGCCGGAGTCTCGATGTAGAACTCGTCGGCCGCATAGTCGATCGAGATCGGCAGCAGCAGGAGCAGGAACAGCGCCGGCACCATGACGGCCAGCACCTCGACATGGTCGCGCGGCGCGGGCGAGAAGCGGCCGATCACGGCGGTCAGCCGCATGTGCTGCATGCGCTGAAGCGCGATCACGGCGCCCAGCATGGCGAGCCACAGGAACAGGATCGAGGCCAGCTCGTCGCTCCAAACGAACGGGTGGTGGAAGACGAAGCGGCTGACGACGCCCGCCAGCAGCACGACGATCTCGGCGAGCACCAGCGCCGCCGTGGGAGCTTCCACGGCGACGCGCAGGCCGTTCTCGATACGCGCGATCACGATCAGGACAATCGCGAGTTACGACAGGTTGCCGACGGCCTTTTCCAAAAGGCCCCAGGCCTCGGGGCCGAACTTGCCCTTCCATTCGGCGTAGAAGCCCGCGCTCTTCAGCTTGGCGCGGAACGCCTGCGCGTCGGTGTCGACGAACTGAAGGCCCTTGCTCTTCAGCGAATCGGCGACGGTGTTGTTCATCTTGGCGAGGTCCTCGCGCTCGGCGACGGCGCCGGCATTGAACTCGGCCTCGACGATGGTGCGCAGGTTCTCGGGCATTGCCTCCCAGGCCCTCTTGTTGGCCAGGAACCAGAAGCCGTCCCACATGTGGTTGGTGATGGCGACGAACTTCTGCACCTCGTAGAGCTTGGCGGTGTCGATCAGCGACAGCGGGTTCTCCTGGCCGTCGACCACCTTGGTCTGGAGCGCGGTGTAGACCTCGCTGAAGTTGATCGAGGTCGGCGACGCGCCGAATGCCTTGAACAGGCTGGTCCACAGCGGCGCGACCGGGACGCGGATCTTGAAGCCGTTGAGATCGTCCGGGGTCTTGATCGGCTTGGTCGAGCTGGTGATCTGACGGTAGCCGTTGTCGTACATCTTGCCGAACGCATAGAGGCCGCGCTTGGCGATCTCGCCGCGGACGTGCGCGCCCAGCGCACCGTCCATGGTCGGCCATACCTGGCTGTAGTCCTTGAAGGCGAAGCCCACGCCGTTGATCGAGGCGACCGGCACCAGGGTCGCCAGGATGAGGCCCGACAGGGTGAAGAACTCGAGCGCGCCCGAGCGCAGCTGGCTCAGCATGTCGGTGTCGGAGCCCAGCTGGTTGTTCGGGAATACCTGGATCTCGACCTTGCCCGAGGTCTTCTCCTTGACCCGCGCGGCCGCCTCGGTGGTGCGGATGTTGAGCGGATGGCTGACCGGCGAGTTGTTGGCGTACTTGTAGCTGAACTCGGCGGCATTGGCCGGCCGCGTGCGGATCGCGACCAGCGGGAAAGCAGCGGTTGCAGCCGTGGTCGCCAGCAGGCGGCGGCGCGGCAGACGAAACGTCATCTATCTCCTCCAGATTGTTGGAGGAGGTATTGCCTTCAATTCGCAGGGGCTGGCAACACCGGCGTGAGCCAGGTTCGCTCTTCGACAAGGATGCATTTCTGCTCCTGCGCGAAGCGGAAATTGGCCATGGCGGCCGGATCCTGCCGGAGTCGCGCGCGATAGGCCTCGTAGGCGGCCAGACTCTCGAACGAGATCAGGGCATGGGCGATGTTGTTGGTCCCCTCATGCGGCAAGAAGTAGCCGATCAGGTCGCCGCCGCAGGCCGGGATGATGGTCAGCCAGTTGCGGGCATAGGTCTCGAAGGCGTCGCGCTTGAACGGGTCGAGGCCGTAGCGGATGGCGCAGGTGACGGTCATGAAGCCTCCTCCCTCTGCTCCAATTGGGGCGACCCCAAGGTAAAGTCAGGCTGCGTGCGGATGTTTCGGCGAGCGCCGAAGCGCTAGACTGTTGGCGACACCCCCGAGGGAGATCAGCGTGAGTGCATACGCAGACCGGTTGGAGGTTCTGGCAGCCGAGGCAGCGGATCGCTGCACCGGCTGCGGCACGTGTTTCGAGGTCTGCCCGACGGCGCGCGAGATCGGCATGGATGTCGCGGGCGCCAAGGACCGCGTCGGCGAGCTGGTGGCGCTGACCCGTGGCGCCGCGCCGGCCGAAGACCTGTCGAAGTGGCTGAACGCGTGCGACGGCAGCGCGCGCTGCAGCACCGCCTGCCCGGAGGAGATCAATGTCCGCCAGTGGGTGACCATCGCCAAGCTGAAGGCGCTGGAAGCGACCCGGCCGCGCACCGAGAGCGCGACCAACGCTGCCAACCGCTTCCGCCACATGGCGCAGTCGGTGCGGCTGCTGGCCAGCATGCAGTTGCCGTCGGATACCCTGCAGCGCATCCTGGCGCCGGCCGAGCGGCGCACCGCGGACGTGCTGTTCTATACGGGCTGTAACGTGCTGCGCACGCCGCACATCGTGCTGAACGTGATGGACATCCTCGACGCGCTGGAGCTCGACTTCGACGTGGTCGGCGGCACCGCCCATTGCTGCGGCGTCTACCAGTTTCAAGAGGCCGACCTGCCGACCTACGAGCGGATGGGCCATCGCACCTTCCAGCGCTTCGGCCAGTCCGGCGCCTCGAAGGTGCTGACCTGGTGCCCGACCTGCACCAAGAACTTCGACGAATTGGAAAAGGACGTCGAGCCGCCGGCGTTCGACCTCGGCCATGTCAGTGAATTCCTGGCGAGCAATCTCGACGTGCTGAGGCCGCGCTTCACGGCGGATCAGCCGAAGCGCCGCGTGGTGATCCACGAGCATCTCGGCATCGGTGCGACGCTCGAGAGCATCGGTACCCTGCTGAAGGCCGTGCCCAATCTCGAGCTGGTCGAGCTGCCGCAGGACTCGGGGTTCTCCTATGCCTGCGGTGGGCAGGCCGCGAAGTTCAAGGACCGCGAGGCGGCGATCCATCGCGCCCTGGCCGAAGGCGCGGTCGCGGCCGGCGCCGACACCATCGTCACGATGTATCATTCCTGTCATCGCGCCTTCGCCGGCGCCGAGGCGCTCTATCCGCTGCGCGTGGTGAACTTCACCGACGTGATCGCCGAGGCGTTGGGCCGCGGCGGGCATCCCGACTATTACCAGCTCTACAAGAAGGGCGGCGCGATGGACGAGGCGGTCGCTGCCGCCGCGCGGTTCCTGCAGGACAACGGCGTGAAGCTCGAGCCGGGCTCGGTCCAGTCGCTCACCGCCGACATCTTCAACGAGACCAGCCTGGGCGCCGGTCGCGAGGCCTTCGCGACGGCCTTCACCGCCCTCGCACGCCAGTCCTGATTATTTCTCCTTCTCCTTGATCGACAGCACGGACCACGCCGCGTCGGCGAAGTAGCGGGCGTGGGCCGACAGCGGCCCGTTGAACCGGCCGTAGACCTTGTAGGCGGCGGGCTGCATGACCACGCCGATCGCGGCGGCGGCGGCGAGGTCGGCGTTGCGGCGCGGGATCTCGCCCGCCTTCATCGCCTGGGCGATCACCTCGCGCACCACCACCACCGGATTGGGCGTGCCGTCCGGCACCTGGATCAGGAAGGAGTGCTGGTTCAGGAGGTGATAGGCGAACAATGGCCAGTCGCGGTCGGCCCATTCGCAATAGCAGCGCACGATCGCCTCGACCTTGGCCTTCATCCCCTTGTGCGGCTTGTGCGCCGCGACCAGCGCCTCGGCGAGCGCACGATGGTGGTTGAGGAACAGGTCGAGCGCGAGCTGCTCCTTGCTCGGAAAGTAGCGGTAGATCGTACCCTCGGCGATCGACGCGGCCATGGCGATCTCCTTGGTCGTCGTCTCCGCCACGCCGCGTGCCACGAACAGGGTCAGTGCGGCGCGTTCGACCCGCGCCTTGGTGTCCTCGGCTTTCCCCATCGCCTCAGTCTATGAGGCGCCGCTCATTTTCGGAAGGCTCAAGCTGCCCAACTCAGGCAGCAAGCGGCGGCTTGAGCTCGTAGGTCTTGAGCAGCTGCTCGGTCTTGGCCTCCTCGATGCGCTGGTGCAGGCGCTGCGCCTCGTGGCGGTCGCGCAACATCTTGGCCAGCGTGAAGGACGAGCCGGTGAGCAGCAGCGCCGACATGGCGAAGTAGGCGCGAACCCAGCTCTCGCCCGGCATCATCGAGATGCCGATGCCCATCATGATCGCGGCGATCGCGAACGACGCGCAGCAGTACAGGCCCCAGGCGGGCGAATCCGAATGCATGACACTCCTCCGTCAGCTTGCAGAAGAAGAACCGGCCATGCGTGCCCGCAGGCGTGCCAGGACGGCGTCGGCAGTGTGCGGCTCGGGACCGGCGATGCCGGTGTCCGAGAGCTTGACGCGCAGCGACGCGCCGCTCTTCTCGTCGGCCAGGATCGCGGCCGCCGTCTCGCGGTCGGCCGCGTCGGTCTGCAGCTCGGTGATGCGCGCCAGTGTCTCCTCGGCCGCGGCCAATGCGCTCGACACGCCCTGGGCGCTGGCGGCAAGTGCGCCGGTCGCCCGTTGCAGCGCCGCCCGCGAGCGGGCCGCCAGCAATTCGCGGCGGATCTCGCCGATTCGCGCATCGGCCGCGGCGATGCCGCTGCGCAGCGAAGCGATGTGCCGCCGTGTCGCGTCGAGGTTGGCGGCAAAGCGCTGCCGCTCGGTCTCCGCTGCGGCGACCACCTCGGCGCATTGGCGGGCGATCGCCTCCTCGCCGGTCTCCAGCGCCTTCAGCGCGTAGGCCTCGTACTCCCTCGCGCGCTGGTCGGCGCCGGCATGGGCGCGGCTGTCGGCGATCTCGCGCGCCATCAGCCCGGTCAGTTCGCGGGTGGCCTGCGCCACCCCTGCCGCCGCCTCGCGCAGCTCCTGCTCCAGGATGCGCAGCGCGTGGGCGTCGATCACGGTCTGTCCGGCCTCGTGTTCGTGGGCGCGGAACAGGGTCACGATCTTGCGCACGAACATGGGCGTCACTCCGTGAACCAGCGCCAGTCGACGACGCATTCGGTGTCGACAGGTGCCGCCTCGCTCCACAACTCGAGAAACAACGTCACAGCCTTGCGGATGAACATCTGCCCCTCCTAAAAGTGAGCATACACTCACATTAGGTGAGTATTAGCTCACTTTCAAGGGCCGACTTATCCGGGCTGGACGCTAGCCGTGGGGCCGCTTAAGGTCCGGCCACCCAGATGATCCCTGTGGGAGAGACCGCTCACCTCTTTTTGAGGGAAGGCGGCGCCGAAGGAGCAACCGGCCCCGGAAACTCTCAGGCAAACGGACCGCAGGGGGGATTGGGTCTCTGGAAAGCGGTCGGCGCGCGAGTGCCGGCCCACCGACGAAGTAAGGTCCTACCCGACCGAATCTTTCAGGTCTCCGGACAGAGGGGGTCGCGAGCGGCGCAATCCTTGCGTCGTGGAACGCGATCGCTGGAGACCTGTTTGTCGGAGCTCAAACGCACACCTCTCTACGACCTGCACAAGGAACTGGGCGCTCGGCTCGTCCCGTTCGCCGGCTACGAGATGCCGGTGCAGTATCCCAGCGGCATCCTCGCCGAACATGCACAGACCCGCACGGCGGCTGGTCTGTTCGATGTCTCGCACATGGGGCAGGTGCGACTCACCGCCAAGCCCGGCCAGAACGCCGCGAAGGCACTGGAGACGCTGGTGCCGGGCGACATCGTCGGCCTGCAGCCGGGCCAGCAGCGCTACACGCAGTTCACCAACGACCAGGGCGGCATCCTCGACGACCTGATGGTGACCTCGACCGGCGACCACCTGCTGCTGGTCGTCAACGCTGCGTGCAAGGACGACGACCTCGCGCACATTCGCAAGCACTTGGCAGGAGCTTGTGAGATCGAGCCGATGTTCTCCCGCGGACTGATGGCGCTGCAGGGCCCGCAGGCGTCGCAGGCGCTGGCGCGGCTGGTGCCGTCGGTCGCCACCATGAAGTTCATGACCGGCGCCTTCGTCACGATCGACGGCGCCCAGTGCTATGTGACGCGCTCGGGCTACACCGGCGGCGACGGCTTCGAGATCTCGACGCCCGCCGACAAGGCTGAGGCGATTGCGCGCCTTCTGCTGGCGCAGCCCGAAGTGAAGCCGATCGGCCTGGGCGCCCGCGATTCGCTGCGGCTCGAGGCGGGTCTCTGCCTCTACGGCCACGACATCGACACCATGACCACACCGATCGAGGCGGTGCTGCTGTGGAGCATCGGCAAGGAGCGCCGCACGCAAGGCGGCTTCCCCGGCGCGTCGGTCATCCAGAAGCAGATCGCCGAAGGCGCGCCGCGCAAGCGGGTCGGCCTGCTGCCCGACGGCAAGGCAATCGCTCGCGAGGGCAGCGAGATCGCGCTCGGCGGCAGGGTCATCGGCAAGGTTACCTCGGGAGGGTTCGCGCCCACCCTCGGGCGCGCCATTGCCATGGGCTACGTCGAAAAGTCCCACTCAGCCAACGGCACCAGGGTCGAGCTGCTGGTGCGAGGCAAACCCGTGCCGGCCGAGATCGTGCCGATGCCCTTCGTCAAACACGCCTACTACCGCGGATAGGAGCGCCGAGATGGCCGTCAGATACAGCAAGGATCACGAGTGGATCAGCGTCGAGGGCGACGTCGGTACCGTGGGCATCAGCCAATACGCGCAGGAGCAGCTGGGCGACGTCGTGTTCGTCGACGTGCCGCAGGCAGGCCGCAAGATCGCCAAGGGCGAGTCGGTCGCCGTGGTCGAATCGGTCAAGGCTGCGTCCGACATCTATGCGCCAGCCTCCGGCGAGGTGACCGAGGCCAATGCCGCGCTCGCCGATTCGCCCGGCGACGTCAACGCCGACCCGATGGGCAAGGGCTGGTTCTTCAAGGTCAGGCTCAGCAATCCGGCCGAGTTGGACGCGCTGATGGACCAGGCCGCCTACGACGCCTTCGTGAAGAGCCTTTCGTAGCAGGAACAGGCTGATGCGTTATCTCCCCCTTACCGAGACCGACCGCCGCGAGATGCTGGCGAAGATCGGCGCCAGGTCGATCGACGAGCTGTTCCGGGACGTGCCGCCATCGGCGCGGCTCGGCGGCAAGATTGCCGGCCTGCCCGATCACGTGGGCGAGCTCGAGGTCGAGCGCGCCTTCCAGGCCTACGCGGCAAAGAACGTCTCGCCTGCATCCGCGCCGTTCTTCATCGGCGCGGGTGCCTATCGCCATCATGTGCCGGCGACCGTCGACTACATGATCCAGCGCGGCGAGTTCCTGACCTCCTATACGCCGTACCAGCCGGAAATCACGCAGGGCACGCTGCAGTACCTGTTCGAGTTCCAGACGCAGGTCACGCTGCTGACCGGCATGGAAGTGGCCAACGCCTCGATGTACGACGGCTCGACCGGCGCGGCCGAGGCCGTGCTGATGGCCAACCGCGTGACGCGCCGCCACAAGGCGCTGATCTCCGGCGGCCTGCATCCGCAATACCGCAGCATCATCGAGACCACGGCGAAGTGGGAAGGTTACAGTGCCGTCGTCGGCAAGCCCGACGTCGACGGGCTCGAGGACCTGATCGCCTCGATCGACAAGGACACGTCCTGCGTCGTGGTGCAGAACCCGAGCTTCTTCGGCCACGTGCGCGACTTCGGGAAGCTCGCCGAGGCCTGCCATGCGGCGGGTGCGCTGCTGATCGTGGTGGTGACCGAGGTGGTGTCGCTCGGCGTGATCAAGCCGCCGGGCGACATGGGCGCCGACATCGTGGTCTGCGAGGGCCAGTCGATCGGCAACGGGCTGGGCTTCGGCGGCCCCTATGTCGGCCTGTTCGCCACGCTCGAGAAGTACATGCGCCAGATGCCGGGTCGGCTTTGTGGCGAAACCGTCGATGCCGACGGCAAGCGCGGCTTCGTGCTGACCCTCTCCACGCGCGAGCAGCACATAAGGCGCGAGAAGGCGACCTCCAACATCTGCACCAATGCCGGCCTCTGCGCGCTGGCGTTCACCGTGCATCTCACGTTGCTGGGCGAGGCAGGCTTCAGGCGCCTGGCCGAGCTCAATCATGCCAAGGCCTCGCAACTCGCCGACAAGCTGGCGGGCGTGGCCGGTGTGCAGCTCGTGAACGACAGTTTTTTCAACGAGTTCACCGTGCGCCTGCCGAAGCCGGCCGCGTCGGTGGTCGAGGCGCTGGCGGCGAAGAAGATCCTCGGCGGCCTTCCGGTGTCCCGGCTGCTGCCGGGCGATCCGTCAGTCGCCAACCTGCTGCTGCTCGCGGCGACCGAGACGTCGACCGACCAGGGCATGGACTCGCTCGTGGGCGGCCTGAAGGAGGTGCTGTAATGGACCGCTCCCAGGGTCGCAGCGGCGGCGTCGTCTCGGTTGGCGCCTCGACGCCCGCCACCTTCACCGGCAACAAGGCCCTGCAGATCGAGGAGCCGCTGATCTTCGAGATGGGGCAGCCGGGGCGCTGCGGCGTCGACTTGCCGGAGCCACCCAAGGTCAAGGATCGCCTGAATGGCTTGCGGCGCACCGGCGAGATCGGCCTGCCCGGACTCAGCGAGCCGCAGGTGGTGCAGCACTACACGCGGCTCAGCCAGAAGAACTATGCCATCGACATGGGCGTCTACCCGCTGGGCTCGTGCACCATGAAGCACAATCCTCGCATCAACGAGAAGATTGCGCGGCTGCCCGGCATCGGCGACCTGCATCCCTTGCAGCCGGTCTCGACCGTGCAGGGCGCGCTGGCGCTGATCGATGCGCTGGCGCATTGGCTGAAGACGCTCACCGGCATGCCGGCCGTGGCGATGTCGCCGGCCGCCGGCGCGCATGGCGAGATGTGCGGCATGATGGCGATCGCCGCCGCCCTCGAGGCCAAGGGCGAACGGGCGGCGCGCAAGATCGTGCTGGCGCCCGAGTCCGCGCACGGCACCAATCCGGCGACCGCGGCGGCACTGGGCTTCACCGTGAAGCCGATCCCGGCGAACGAGCGCGGCCGGGTCGATCTCGCCGCGCTCAAGGCCGCGCTCGGCCCCGAGGTGGCGGCGATCATGCTGACCAACCCCAACACCTGCGGACTGTTCGAATCGGAGATCGTCGAGATCGCCAAGGCGGTGCACGCGGCGGGCGCCTACTTCTACTGCGACGGCGCCAACTTCAACGCCATCGTCGGCCGCGTACGGCCGGGCGATCTCGGCATCGACTGCATGCACATCAACCTGCACAAGACCTTCTCGACGCCGCATGGCGGCGGCGGGCCGGGCGCAGGTCCGGTGGTGCTCTCGGCGGCGCTGGCGCCCTACGCGCCGTATCCGTGGATCGTGAAAAACGGCGATACGTGGTCGGTCGCCGAGGACGGTGCCCGCCTTCGGTCCTTGGGGGTCGACGGCCAGCCGCTCGGCCGGCTCAAGGCGTTCCACGGCCAGATGGGCATGTTCACCCGCGCGCTGGCCTACATCATGAGCCACGGGGCCGACGGCCTGAAACAGGCGGCCGAAGACGCGGTCCTGTCGGCGAACTACGTTATGGCCGCGCTGAAGGACGTCATGACGCCGGCCTTCGAGGGGCCATGCATGCACGAGGCGCTGTTCGACGACAGCTTCCTCAAGGACACCGGCGTCAGCACGCTCGACTTCGCCAAGGCGATGATCGACGAGGGCTATCACCCGATGACCATGTACTTCCCGCTCGTCGTTCATGGCGCGCTGCTGATCGAGCCGACCGAGAGTCAGGCCAAGGAAGACCTCGACCTGTTCATCGATGCCCTGCGTTCGCTCGCCGAGCGGGCGAAGAGCGGCACCGCAGCCGGGGAGTTCAAGGCCGCCCCGCGCTTCTCGCCGCGGCGGCGTCTCGACGAGACGCTGGCGGCCCGCAAGCCGGTGTTGCGCTGGCGGCCGAGCAACAGCTTCAAGCAGGCGGCGGAGTAGGGCGATGCTTCACATCGCGCCTGGCCTCCCGGCTGGTCGCGAGTCGTGCAAGTTCGCAGTGTTGGAGGATGTCTCGGCAACGAACGGAATTGGAGGCCTCCAAATTGAAGGCCCCCAATCCATTCGGACCGCTGTTACGAACGCTGCTGGCAGGACGCGACCGACAGGTGCTGCGCGGCCATCGCCCGCTGGCAGTCGGCCATCGTCGCATAGGTCTGCTGCTGCGGCTGGACCTGCTCGGCCTGCAGGGCGCGCTCGCGGTTCTGGGCGCTGGTGTCGCTGGTCACATCGACCGCCGTCGCACCCAGGGTGAAAGCACCGGCGCCGATCGCGATGATGAAGAAAAGCGGCATGATTCCTCTCCTTCGTTGAGACGCGGAGAAGAACGCAGCTTGCGCGGCCGGGGTGGCATGGCAAGTCGTGGCCAGATGGCCGATTGTCACGACAATGCCTTGCAACCGCTTCCTACGCGGAGCGTTGGGCGGCGTCGATGATCGCCTCGAAACGATCGGCGATCGGGCCGATGGCGAAGGCGCTCTCGGCATAGTGGCGCGCCCGCTGCGTAGTGCACGAGGCGTTGCGGCGCGGCGTGGAACGTACGCACCAGCTCAACCGCCCATGCGGCTGCCAGTCGATCAGGACGAGGCTGGCGAGCCCTTCCTCCTTCTGCGCCCGTCGCAGTCGCTCTACGCCGAAGCCGCGGCCGACCACGACGATGCGCAAGCCGACATCGCAGCGGCACGCGCGCCAGGGCGAGGAACGGCGCGATCTCGTGCTTGTGGCCCAGCACGCCGGCATAGAGGACGTTGAACGTGTCGGCGAGGCCGAACTCCCGGGAGAAGCCGTTGTCCTTCGGGCACGGCGCGATCTCGTCGTTCGGCATCCAGTTCGGCACGGTGAAGCTCAGCCGCGGCTGAATGCCGTAGGCCGCGAGCTGGGCGTTGAAATCGTCGGTGATGACGATCACCGCGTCGGCGTTGGCGACGACGCCCTTCTCGAGATGGCGCACCAGACCCTGGCCGCATAGGCCCAACGGACCGAAGCGCTTGCGCAGGACATAGCCGATGGTGGGGGTATGGATATCCTGCATCCAGTGCACGTAGGCGAAGCCGCGCGTCGCCGCCGCGCGCTGCAGACGGCGGCTCATGATCATGGTGCCGTTGGTGTTGATCACCACCTCCGGCGCGAACTGCGCGACCGCGCGCTCGAGCACCCGGGCATAGGCGATTTCCTGGCCGGCGCGGCGCAGCAACTCCTGCTTGGCGAAGGGCCGGCCGATCGAGACGGGCTCGACCGAGAAACCGGGCGCGTCGTTGGCGCTCCTCGCCAGCCGGCCACCGCGCATGTCGAGGTCCTGCGGGCCCGTGCACCTGCTCGAGCAGGGCGTCGAGCACGCGCCTCCCAGCCCTCACGTGCCAGGCGCAGCGCGACGCGCGAACCGATGAAGCCCGCGCCGCCTGTGACCAATACGCGGCCAATCATCTTGTCCACCTCACGCGCGCCAGGCCGCGTCTATGGTCGGTGGATGACATCGCTTTTCCATCTCTCGGTCGACGACGTGCTGCCCGGCCTGTTCGAGCCGGCGCATCCGATGATCGGCGCGCTCGATCGCCTGCACGACGAGTTCGCCATGCCGATGGACCTCTACCTGTTCGGCGAGAGCGATTGGCGGCGGCTCGACGAGCTGCCGCCGGCGATGGTGAACGAGTTGCGGGCGAGGCCGTGGCTGCGGCTGGGCCCACACGGCGCCAATGTCAGGACGCCGCCGCACCGCCAGTCGCCGGCCGAGCTCGAGCTGACGCTCGAGTACCTGTTCACGACGATCGAGCACATCGTCGGCCGCAATGCCCGCAGCTCCTGGGTGCGCCTGCACGAGTTTTCCGAGGCCTACGAGGCCGCGCCGCTCCTGACGGCGCACGGCGTCGAGGCATTGCTGACCACCGACCGCCCAGCCATCGCTTGGCGCTTGCCGGCGCCCGAGCGGGCGGCGCTAGCACTGCGCGGGCGTGTGCCGTTCGGCGGCATCGATTTCGTGCGCTCGCATCTGCGCATCGAATGGCTGATCGGCGAAGGCGTCAGCCGGGTGGCGCTGGCCGACCGCATCAAGCGTATCGTCGATGCTCACGGCGTCCTCGTGGTGTTCACCCACGAGATCTGCTTCGACGATCCACGGACGACGGCGATGCTTCATACGCTGCTCGATGTCTGTCGCGCGCTCGGTCTGCGGCCGCGCTGAGTTACGGCGATGCGCCGACCGCCCAGCGGACCGCGTCCCGGCCGGAGCGGCTCCGCTCGTCCCCGTCGAGGGTGCTGCACAGGCCGTCGAGCATCTCGTCCCAGCCGGGCACGGAGATGCCGCTGGCATTGGCGAAGCGATGACCGTCGAGGCTGCGGTCGCACTCGAACGAGTCGTCGCGCTCGATCGTGATGCCGCGCTGCAGCCGGCGCTCGATGTCGCACAGGAGCGCATACTTGCTGATCGGCGAAGCGGCCACGTGATACAGGCCCGAAAGCGGCAGGGGGCCGTCGATGACGCGCTCGATGACCCGCGCGAGCGCACATGTCGTCAGCCCGCTGAAGATCGCCTTGCCGTAGCCCTTGATGGTGCCGCGCTGCGCCAGGAACCAGGCGAGCAGTCCTTCCCGGCCGGAGAGCTGCGGGCCGATGAACGACGTGCGCAGGGTGAGGTGCGGTGGCGTGCCGACCTCGCCCAGCAGCTTGGACAGGCCGTAGAGGTCGACCGGATCGGGCGTGTCGGATTCGCGGTAGCCGCCACGCCGGCCCGAGAAGACGCAATCGGTGCTGATGTGAATCAGCCGCGCGCCTCGCACCATTGCGCGAGCCGGAGCGGCATCAGGGCATTGACCTGCATCACCGCCATCGGATCGTTCGCTGCCGGCCGCTGCTTGATGAGCCCGGCACAGTTGACCACCACCGCGATGCCGCGGCCCGGCAGCCGCTCGGCCATCGCCCGCGGATCGGTGAGGTCGACCCGATCGATCAGCGAAAAGGCTGGCGACCGGCAATCCAGGGCCGGATAGCTGTCGCGCGAACCACGACACGTGCCGATTACGCGATGCTTCTGCGAAAGGACGCGACACACGGCATGGCCCAGCGTGCCATGCGCGCCGGTGACGAGAATGGTCTTCATTGAACCCCGTATGAATCGACCGTCGCACTATGAAGCGGCGTGGGCGCATCCGAAGTGATCAACCTGTGGTATTGCTGTGCGTAAGATGGCGCGCTGGATGGAGGATGAATGCGGGTCTTCACGACGCTTCCCCAGGAGAATCTTCAGAAGGTCGGGCCGGCCGCGCAGAAGATCGAGGCCGACGGCTATACCGGCGTGAGCACGCAGGAGAACCGGCACGATCCGTTCCTCGCACTCGCGGTTGCCGGCGTGGCGACGAAAAATATCGAGCTGCATACCGGCGTGGCGATCTCCTTCCCGCGCTCGCCGATGGTCGCAGCCAACATCGGCTGGGATCTCGCGGCGAGCACCGGCGGCCGTTTCACGCTCGGGTTGGGCTCGCAGATCCGGCCGCACAACGAGAAGCGCTTCTCGGTGCCATGGTCCGCCCCGGCACCGCGCATGCGCGAGTACATCCAGGCGCTGCGCGCGATCTGGGCCGCATGGAAGGGCGACGGCAAGCTGAACTACGAGGGCAAGCACTATCGCTTCACCCTGATGACGCCGAACTTCGTTCCCGAGCCGTACGATGCGCCGGCGCCGCGCATCGGCCTCGCCGCGGTCGGGCCGGCGATGCTCAAGGTCGCGGCGGAGGAGAGCGACGGCGCCAAGCTCCATGTCTTTTGCACGCGGAAGTATCTCGAGAACCGCATCCTGCCGATCATCACCGACGGCCTCGCGAGGTCGGGCCGCGGCCGCGAGGCCTTCGAGATCTCGGGCGGCGGATTCCTGGTGACCGGCAAGGACGACGCGGCGGTGCAGAAGCTGTTCGACTGGGTGCGCTATCGCGTGGCGTTCTACGGCTCGACCCCGGCCTACTGGCCGGTGTTCGACGAGCACGGTCTGGGCGATCTCGGCCGCAAGCTCAACGCCATGACCAAGGCCGGCCAATGGGACAAGATCGCGGACGAGGTGAGCGACGACGTCGTGCACCTGTTCGCCGCGGTCGGCCGGCACGACCAGATCGCCAAGGCGATCGAGGCCCGCTTCGGCGGCCTGGTCGACTCGATCAGTGCCAGCGCCAATTCGGCCAAGCCGTCGGACCTGCCGCCCGGCCTGATCCAGGACATTGCGCGGATTCCGACGCACTATCGTGCGGCCGCTTGAGAAGGAGGACGAGATGAAGCTCGAAGGTCGATGCTATTGCGGCAACATCCGCTACGTTGCCGAGGGCGAGCCGATGCGCATGGCGCAGTGCCATTGCCGGGAATGCCAATACATCACCGGGGGCGCGCCCAACACCTTCATCGTCATGCCGGCCGCCGGCCACAAGTACACCAAGGGCACGCCCAAGGCGTTCACCCGCAGCGACATCGAGCAGGCGGTGACCCGCGAGTTCTGCCCCGACTGTGGCACGCATCTCGCCACCAAGCCGCCGGGCCGGCCGGTCGTCGTGGTCAAGGTCGGCACGCTCGACGATCCCAAGCTGTTCACGCCGCAGATGGCGATCTTCACGGTCGACAAGCAGCCCTTCCACCAGATACCCGAAGGCCTCAAGACCTTCGAGCGCCGTCCTGGGTAAGAGTCCTCGTCGCGGCCTACGGCTTGCCGAAGGTCGCGATGCGCTCGACGTTGCAGACGAACAGCACGCGCTTCTCGTCGATCGCGGGGTCGCGCAGGCCGTAGGGCGGCGGGTTGCCGGTGTACTTGGTCCAGATCTTGTCGAGCTGGCGCGTCACCCGTTCGCCGCCCGGCTCCCCTTCGCGCTCCTCGTGGTCGACCGAGCATTTCAGCTGGACCCAGTGGTAGGCGTTCTCGGGATTGACGATCAGGATGGTGAAGCGCGGGCTCCGGCGGATCCAATCGCATTTCCGGCGGTGCGAGGCGGTGTTCACCAGGACCTGGTCGCCCTCGTAGTCGAACCACATCGGCGTCAATCCGACCGTGCCGTCAGGCCCGATCAACCCCAGCGTGACGGTGATCGGCCGGTCGAGCAGCGCCTTGTAGATCGGATCGAGACTGGAAAGGCCCTTGATCTTGACCCTGTCGCCGATGCCGAACTGGCCCGGCTGCAGGCCGCCGGCGACGTCGCGGAACTGGGCAACCGTGATGTTGGCCATGGATCCTCCCGACAGTATGCGGGGAGGCAGCGTGACTGCGGCGGCGGCAAAAGAAAAGCCCCCGCCGTGAAGCCTGGGCCACAGGTAGCCCGCGATTGTTATGGTGCGGGCAATCCCGGTGCGTAGGCTCAGTGCAGCCGGCGCGGCAGCTCGGCAATGGCCTGGTCGACCAGGTCCTGCGACTTGCCCGAGCCGACCTGCTCGCGCAGCAGGCTGCGGGTCGCGGCCAGCGCGGTGTCGACCGCCATGTCGCGCACCTGCTTGGATGCCGCCGCCTCGCTCTGGGCGATGCGGTCGAGCGCCTGCTGCTCGCGCAGCGCGATGGCGTTCTGCAAGCTCTGCGCGGCGCGCGCCTGCATGCGGCTCACCTCGTCGCGTGCCTGGCCAAGGATGCCCTCGGCCTCGGCGGTCGCCTGGGCGAGCGTCTGCTCGGCGGCAGCCTTGGCGGCGAGAGCCTCGCTGCGCAGCCGCTCGGCGTCGGCCAGTGCGGCGGCGATCGTCGTCGAGCGCTTGTCGAGCAGGGCGGCGAGGCGCGTCCACATGATCTTGCCGAGCAGGACCACGAACAGCAGGAACGCGATCGCGACCCACGTCTCCGGATTGGCGAAGAAGCCGGCATCGTGTCCCTCGACGGCGGCTTGCGCGGCCTTGTCGGCGGCCCAGGCGCTACCCATCAGCGGCCTCCTTTTGCAGCGGCGACCTTGGCCCGCAGCGCCGCTCCGTCGGCCGGCTGGCCGGAAACCTTGCTGTAGACCTCGGCCGCGATCTCGTGCGCCATGTCTTCGAGGCCTTCCACCACCTGGGCCCGCTGCCCGGCGATGCGCTTCTCGGCTTCGTCGATGCGTGCGTTCAGCGCGTTGCCGAGCTCGGCGAGCCTGGCCGCAGCGGCGGCGCTGTCGGCTTCCGCCTGCTCGCGATGCAGCTTGCGGGCCGTCTCGCGGGCGTCGGCGAGACGCTTCTCGTAGGCGGCGACCAGCGCGCGGGTCTCCTCGCTCGCCTTCTCGGCGGCGTCGAGGTCGCTCTGGATCTTGCCTTGGCGCTTCTCGAGCGTGTCGGAGATCGTCGGAATCGCGAGCTTCGACATGACCAGGTACAGCACCACGAAGGTGACCACCAGCCAGACGACCTGGGGCGCGAAATCGTGGAAGTTCAGCTGCGGCATGCCGCCGCTTTCGGCCATTGCCGTCCCGCTGACGCCGGCGACGAGGGCCGCCGCCAGCATGCTGTAGACCGGTATGCGCATGATGCTCAGTCCCAAGCCTTTGCGGCTTAGAACACGAACAGGATCATGAAGGCGATGACCAGCGCGAACAGCGCCACGGCTTCCGTGAGCGCGAAGCCCAGGAGCACGTTGCCGAACACGCGGGGAGCAGCCTCGGGATTGCGGAGAGCGCCCGAGACGAAGCTGCCGAAGATGTTGCCGATGCCAACGCCCACGCCGGCGAGGGCGATCGTGGCGAGGCCGGCGCCGATGAGCTTGGCTGCAGAAGCGTCCATAGTACTAAGTCCTTCCTTCAGTGATGCAGATGGATGGCGTCGTTGAGATAGAGGCAGGTCAGGATCG
>Ga0070738_10003362_pt1 | contig 21190 bp, 19 predicted proteins | sample Coa_R2_2_FD_66446 | JGI IMG/M metagenome (GOLD analysis project Ga0070738, IMG submission 66446) | Surface soil microbial communities from Centralia Pennsylvania, which are recovering from an underground coalmine fire - Coalmine... | ecosystem: Environmental > Terrestrial > Soil > Unclassified ... | reverse complement strand
AGCTCCCAGGCGGTGAGCGAAGCGCCTTGATTGCGCGGCCGCGTCTCATCGACAAAGACGCGGATGTCGATGCCGGCGTCGTGCGCCTTGTAGATCGGTGCCGTGGCCGTGCCCCAATCGACGGTGGCGAGCCAGCCGGCATTGCAATGGGTGAGGATATTCACCGGGCCGCCTTTCTTTTCGGCGATCGCGCGGATGAGGTCGAGGCCATGTCGGCCGATTGCGGCACATTGAGCTATATCGATTTCGGCGAGTTCTCCGGCGCCCGCGAGCGCTGCGTCATAGCGCGCGCTCGGCGGAAGAGACTGCAAGCGATGTTTCATTGCGGCGAGCGCCCAGGCGAGATTGACGGCGGTCGGGCGCGTTGCGAGCAGTTCTGCGGAAGCCGCGGCAAGCCCCGCATCCGACGGGTCTCGTCGCATTGCAAGGGCGAGGCCATAGGCGGCGGTAACGCCGATCAGCGGCGCGCCGCGAACTTTCATATCCTTGATCGCAATGGCTGCGTCAGTCAGGTTCTTGAGGCTCAAGATGACGAATTCGTGCGGCAGCCGGGTCTGGTCGATGATCCTGACCTCGCCACCATCCCGCCAGATTGTTCGATAAGGATTTCCATCGACGCGCATGCGATCACCCACGTGCAGCATAAGAGCGCGCGGCCGCCTCTGCCGCAATGCTCCTTGAGATGAACGGCCAAAAGCCGCCTAATTAACAAGCTTTTAACGAAATCTGCTGCAGTCTCCTAACCCGTTGTTAACCCGGGGTCGCACCCATGGATTTGGAACCGCAAAACGAACCGAAACTCGCTGTGCCCGTGCCCGACGCGCCCGATCAGGCTGCGCAGGGGGCCGGCGCTGCACCGGGAAGCGCGGCAGCCGGGGCGCCCCAAGCGGCTCTTTCCGGTCCAGCCGAAACTGCCGCCGCGCCAGAGACGGCTCCGGCCAGTGTGCCGCAACCGGAAGCGCCGAAGGAAGATCCCAAAGGGAAGAAACAAGAAGCGGTACCGAGCGTGCCGCCCATTCCGAGTTCGGCGCTTGTCATTCTGCCGCCCTCGATGCGCAGGTTCGAATCCGAGAAGGAGAGGGAGCCGAAGCGCCCGGCAGGTCGCGGCGGATTGTTCCGCTATGCCTCGCGCGCGGCCATCTTCCTCCTGCTCGCAGGCGGAGCCTTTGCCGCAGGGGGGCGTTATCTCGGATCGGTCCCGTTGCTCCATGGCGCAGCTGATCCCTCCGCGCCCGCTTGGCAAGCTGCAAAGAACAATAATGACCCGAGTGCCGGCAGCGCCCAGGCTACGACGGCCGCTTTGAGCGATCAGGTCCATGGCCTCGAAGCGAGGTTCGACGCGATGCAAAGCGCCGTCGAGACGCATGCGCCGGACGAAATTCGCTCGCTCCAAGAGAATATCGACGCGCTGAAAGCGAGCCTCGAGGCGGAAAAGGCGCAGACCGATGCCTCGATCGCGCAACTTTCGGCCAAGCTGGATCAATTGGAGAAATTGAACCCACGTCTTGCAGCGCTCGAGAAAAACGAGCGCGGGGAGGCGAAGTCCGAGAAAGCGATCGATCCGAAGGCCATTCAGGCAACGCTGGAGCGGGCGGCAAGGTCCGAAAGGGCGGATGCGATGACCACGGCTTCCGTGCCGGCGAATGTCGAATCGAAGGCGCAACCGGCGGCGGTCGAGCCGCAGAGAAAGCCGCCGCTCCTGACCAATTGGGTCGTGCGTGACGTCTATGACGGAATCGCGCTCGTCGAAGGTCCGGAAGGCGCCATCGAAGTCATGCCGGGCGACGTGCTTCCCGGTGCCGGCGTCGTCAAATCGATCGAGCGGCGCGGCGGCGGCTGGGTCGTTCTGACGAGCCGCGGCCTCGTTCAATACGCCGGCGAATAGGATCGACTTTATCCGCTTTGCGCCCGCTCGCGGAGAAGTCTATCGTTCCCTCCCCAAAAGGGAGGGAACGTTTCATTTTACGTCCTTGGGCAGAAAATAGGCGAGAAGCCCGATGGCAGGCAGGAAGGCGGTCACGTGGTAGACCGCTCGAATGCTCGTGAGATCGGCAAGCTCGCCAAGCACCGCCGCGCCCAATCCGGCCATGCCGAAAGCAAAGCCAAAGAACAATCCGGCGACCGTGCCGACGCGTCCCGGCAAAAGCTCCTGCGCAAAGACGATGATCGCCGAGAAAGCCGAGGAGAGAACGAAGCCGATGATGAAGGCGAGCACGCCCGTCGCCGGCAGATTGGCGAAGGGCAGGGCGAGCGTGAACGGCAGGACGCCGAGGATCGAGCCCCATATGACATAGCGCCGGCCGATCTTGTCACCGATCGGTCCGCCGAAAAACGTGCCGAGTGCCGAGGCGGCCAGAAAGACGAAGAGAAAGATCTGCGCCGTCGGGACGGATACGCCGAACTTCGAAATCAGATAGAAGGTGAAATAGCTGTTGAGGCTCGCGAGATAAACGAATTTCGAGAAGACGAGCGCCAGCAGGATCGCAATCGAGATGGCGACGTGTTTGCGCGTCAGGCCTTCGGCATGAAGCTGTCGGCGCGGCCGCTGCGGCTTGTTGGCAACCTGCGCCGCATACCAATTGCTGATGCCTATCAAGAGGCCGATGGCGAGAAGCGGCACGAGCGAAAGCCAAGCGATCGCCCGCTGCCCATGCGGCACGATGATAAAGGCAGCGAGCAAAGGCCCTGTCGCAGCACCCGTGTTGCCGCCGACCTGAAACAGGGATTGCGCAAAGCCGTGCCGGCCGCCCGCCGCCATCCGCGCCACGCGCGAAGCTTCCGGATGAAAAATGGACGAGCCAATGCCGACCAAGGCGGCTGCGAGGACCACTTGGCTGAAATCGCGCGCCATCGAGAGCAGAAGAAGGCCGATCAAGGTTGCGCCCATGCCGACCGGCAGCGAATAGGGACGCGGATGCCGGTCCGTGGAGAGACCGACGAGCGGCTGCAGCAGCGAGGCCGTGAGCTGAAAGGCGAGCGTGATTATGCCGACCTGGCCGAAGTCGAGATGAAACGAACTCTTGATGACGGGATAGATCGCCGGCAGCAAAGACTGAACGGTGTCGTTCAGAAGATGCGCGAGACTGAGCGTCAGGAGCAGAGCGAAAAGAGTAGTCTCACCGGTTCCGTGGCCGGACCGGACTTCAGCTTTGGCGTCCATGGTTGATGTGTCGCGGTCGTGCTAAGTGCCGGCAGACGGGTCGCGCGAGACCCACGGCGGGCGGATATTTTCCCAGGCTCGTTTTAGTCTCAAGATGTTGAATTGGCAAGGATCGGTCGCAGAGTCTTGATGCCGCATAGCCGGGCGATCAATTCCTGGGTCAAGGAAAGGCCGAGCCTATATTGAACGCTTGATCGGCAGCTCCAATTTTCCGCAGATCCGAAGGGCGCGAACAGGAGGGGCGACATGAACGACAATTCGATGGTGGACCCTAGGCTCGAAGCCATTATTGCCGCCGAGCGACAGCGCTGCATCAACCGCGTGTTGAAATATGCGGCGCTTCGCGATCAGGCCGCGATCGATCTCGACAAGGCAGCGCTGGGGGAGGGCGATGACCTGCCGAGCGAAGGCGCTTCGGAACGAGCGCGCATGCAGGCGGAAGTCGCGCGCGATGTTGCGCGTTTCCTGGAAGAAGAGGCCTAGGGGCAGTGTGCTCGCGGCCGCTTATTGGGCGGCCTGAAGCGCCCAAGTCGGCACCGTAGATTTCGCGGGGAACGTGCCGAACGAGCAAGTTTCCCAGAAGCTCCGGTCGGAAGGCCGCAACCTCCAGGCGTCGTGCTCTTGCGCGGTCAGGGCGCGAAACTCACCCCGCCGATTGATCAATCCCACTGCCGTCTGGTCGTCGGTCACGACGGCGAGATCCGGCGTGACGCAGGTGAACTTGTAGCGATCCTCGTTCGCCCACCACGAGACGCAGAAGCCCTGATCGCGCACGCCGAGATAAACCTTGCGGCCGTCGATTTCGTACGCGCGAATAAAAACTTCGTCGAATATTTTCGGCATGGAAAAACTCTGAAAATATATGACCGAAATAATAAAGCTTTAAGCATCCGTGACATTGCAACGATCGGCGGAGCAACGCAAGGGAATTAAGAGAGAATTAAGCAAGCGCTCGTAATCGCGCGGCCGCTCAAGGTGGTCCGGACTCTCGTGATTGCGTGACAAGCTGATGATGTAGCGCGCTAAATCAGTTTAAGTCTGATTTGCCAGTAGAAGCGCAGGAGCTCGAGGAACAGCGCATGAAGCTGCCTGAAAATGGGTCCGCCTGCGCGAGCCTGGGCCGCCTTTCTCGCCAAAGTATGCATCGCCTGGGTTAAAATGCCGATCGATGAGGTTCTCCTCGCGAACTCGTCGATGTGCGACGCGACATGCGCAAGGATGAGCTTGGTTGCGATCGAGGCGAGTTCTGTTCCCGGCTCGAAGGGCAAAAGATTGTTGAGCGCCGCGGTCCTGGTGAATCTATTGGCACCGTGAATTCGATAGGCGGAGAGCGTCCTCTCGATCAGAATGCTGCCGGTGAATGCGTTGATGGCATAATTGAAAAATGCATCCGTCGATCGCCTGAGGTCCGCCAGACCCGGGCAATCGACGAAGAGCGCAAGCGCATCGCGCCGGTACATGGTTCCGGAAGTCGGCGCCCACACCCAATCGAGGGTGGTCGGTCGAACAAATTTCACCTTGAGGCATTCGCGCTGAGCACGCGCAAACAAGGCGTGGCCATCGGGGATCCGGCCGGACTCGGTGAGTGCAATCTCCAAGAAGCTTTTCGGATCGCGTTTGCCGCTCGCATCGAAGACTGTTCCCAGCACGACGGCTTTGTTGACGACCTGCGCCATATCGCTCGAGGTAAATCCGACTGCGAACGGCGCCGACATATGAACGAAATAATGTGTTTCGGCGAAAGCCTCGAATAGATAATCGTCGGCGTCCACGAACACGACATATTCGCCGGACGACTGGTGATAGCCGTCGAGACAGGCCGCACTTTGCCCGGCATTGCTCGACTTGAAGATTGTTTGAAGCTTGGGATGATCTCTCTTGAGAGTCGAAACCACGTCAGCCGAGTCATCCGTGGAACAATCGTCGACGACGATACATTCGATATTGGGGTAGGTCTGGCTGAAAATCGACTCGACACACTGGGGCAAAAATCGTCCATAATTGTAATTGATCACGATGAAACTGATGGTCGGCAATTGGGCGCCGGCAAATGGATCGCAAAAGCTCATAAAATATCCGTATGCAATGCGGCAATTGCGTCCGGCAAAATGCTCAGACGCTCAGAAATTTTGTTAGGTATACTATGGAGTGGGCGAAAAGCAATTTAGAACGACTACAAGAATGGCGCTGCAGAATAAGAGCCGTTCGCCAAGCTTATGTCGGACGCCACGGCCGCGACGCATCGATATTTTTCCCGCGGCTCTATAGCGAGAAAATTCAATGGCGCAAGCTGTTCGGCTTGGTGCCCATGCACAAGGTCTTTTGCGACAAGCTCTCGACGCGCAGGTATGTCGAGGAAATGGGACTTGGCAATCTGCTTTCCGAGCTCGTGTGGTCCGGCACGGATCTCGCTCAATCGCCGATCCGGTCACTCACTTTTCCTTTCGTCCTCAAAAGCAATCACGCAAGCAGGCAGTACATATTCGTTCACGATCCCGCATCGATGAATTATGACGAGCTGTCCGCTGAGGCGGAGCGCTGGCTGAGCATCTACTGGGGGGAACTCACCAACGAGTGCGGCTATTGCGGTATCCCGAGGCGCTTGATGATCGAGCGCATGATTATGAATCCGGACGGGTCTCAGCCGATCGAACATCGGGTCTTCGTCTTCGGGGGGAAAGTGAAAATCATCGCCAGCATGATCGTCGAGGGCGGCGGCGTTTTCAGTCTCTTTCATACCGCGGACTGGGAAAGACTGAACTGGACGGCGGTCAACGAGCCCTATGAGCCTGGGCTCCCGAGGCCGCAACGTCTCGATGAGATCATCGCCATTTCTGAAAAGCTTTGCGGCGAGTGTGACCACCTTAGAATCGATTTCTATGACGATTGCGTAAGGCTCTATGTCGGGGAAATTACGGTCTATACCTGGTCGGGTCTCCAACCGCTCGAGCCGCCCGAGGCCGATGCGATCATCGGCGCCTATTGGAAGCTCGATTGGCCTTTGCCGAGAGCGCTTGCGAAAATCGCCTTCGGACGCTGGGGCATCCTCGGCCTAGAGGATCATCGCGGTAGGGAGAGCGCCGCGGCCTTGGCGCGATAGGCGACGACATTTGGGGCAAGCTCCGCAGCTCGGCGATAAGCAAGCTCCGCTTCGCGGTAGGCGCCGGCACATACATGTGCCGCCGCGGCAAGGTCCCAGGCGAGGTCGCCAAAAAGACGCTTGTCGTAGGCGACAAGCTCTTCTTCCAGGCTCTCGGGATCGACGGATCTCAATCGGTCGGCAATGGCGAGCGCAGACGCATGGTCTCCTTTCGAAAGATCGAAGCGGGCCTTGAGATAGAGAATCGACCAGTCCTTCGGCGCCTCCAGCAGAAGCGAGGCAAGCACCGGTTCCGCATCTTCTCCCGCCTCGAGAAGCAAGCGCGCATAGGTCTTGGCGAGCTGCCGGCGATCGCTGGCCGTCTTCGGCAGGCGGCTGTCTATTGGAATTTGCAGGCCGCAACGGCAGGCTTCGATAGCCTCGCATTTGCGCTCGAGGCTTGCCAAGGTCTCGGCCAGATGATGCCAGCAATAGGGGCGGGCGGGGTTTTCGGCGACTTCCTTCTGCAGAAGCGGAAGATTGCGCGCGTGCTTATGCGATTGATCGCCCTCATAGCCCAAATGTTCGATAAGAACCGGCGTTTTCGCTATGGAAAGATCGCGTTGCGCGGCGAAGGCATAAAGATCCGGCAGATGGCTTTCGTGTATGCGCCCTTTGAACCTGATTTGCCGATCGTTCACGAACAATCGAGGCTCGTTGTAGCACGTATATCCGAGCTTCGGCCTAAAACGGACATAAGCTCCTGCGCTTGTCCGACTATCGAGAAAGCTGCCGATCGGAAGGTTGGAGGGCGTTTTCACGCGCTCGTCGGCATCGATATAAAGAATCCAATCTGCGTCGACTTCGTCCAGCGCTCTATTGCGCGCGGCTGCGAAGTCGCCATCCCAGGCACGAACAAAAAGCCTCGCGCCGAACGAGGAGGCGATCGCCTGCGTTCCGTCCGAGGAACCTGTGTCTACGACGACAACGTCGTCAACGACGTCCCGCAGGCTTTCCAGACAACCCGGGAGCAATTTCTCTTCGTTGCGCGCGATGATCGCCGCACCGACCTTCGGCCGAGTTAGAGAGCCGATGGCCTAAATGTTCCCGACCATTGAGGTCTGACCGACCGGAAGCGGATCGGAAAGCGGAAACGAGTGCACGCTGGGAGCGGCATAGCGGGAATTCGCGACAAGCCCGGCGAGCTTGGAACGCTCAACCGATTGATCGGCACCGAGTTCAATCTTGCGGTCCGAAGTATTCGACAAGGAAATGGAGACATCATCCATGGCGTCACCCCCAAATGAGGCAGAAAAATAGCAGCGTCGTTTCGCACGCGTCAAGCCGATCAGCCATTTTACAAACAACCGGTTTGGAAACGCAATGCTCTTCACCCGCTCTCTTCACCTCAGTGAGCGCGCGAGGCGATCCGATTGTCATCAATTCGACATCGGGCCGGTTCAGTCCCGCAAATTGATGTTCTAAGCTCTGACTTTCGGGGGTCTGGGGCAGAGGTCCAGCAGCACCAATATTTCGAGACGAACGCCCCTCGACGTTATGTTACGAAGAGCGGTCGATGCTCAAGCCGGCCTCGACATTTTAAATCGCCCCGTCCGGGGCGAGATGTGCTTTCTTTCGGCAAGTGCCGCGCTGCCGGCGCGGCCGATTCACATGGAACGATGTGGCGCGATTATGCATCGCGAGCCGTATGCGCGAGCTCCGGCGATTGTGTCCGTGGAGCGACTGGCCTGCGCGGATAATGTGAGCCGGCAGGTTCCGGACGCGGATTGATCTTTTGTTCGCTCGGCTGTTGCGGCCAGCGCAGACGATTGCCGATCAAGACCTCATCCATGAAATATTTCTGCCGGCGACGCGGCCACAAAGCATAGACCTGCATGGCGGGTCCGCAGATGGCGAACGAGACCACGACCAGAAACCTCAATGCACCTACCGCTCCGGTAGGAGGGCCAAGGGCCGCGAGAATAATGCTTGCCGCAATGAAGGCTCCGCCAAGAGCCAGGGCTACTCTCTTCTTCATGACCGATGCTCGACGTTGGAGTGGCGGGAATGGCGTGTTTGTGCACCGCGAAAAACGAGCCAGCGCGCACCCAAGTTCCCTCGCACTTGCGAGATTTGAACGGCAAAGCGCAAGCTCGCCTATGAGCCAATCACTTTGAACATCTCTTTTGCAGATTGATGGCAAAGCAGCGGCGCGCTCGCGTCAGCGGCATTTCTGCGCAGGACAAGATTTCCCATTGCCCAGTCAGCTTTCGCTCGCCGATTCTGTCGAAACCATTCTCTTGAGATAAGCGGCCACGGCATCGGTGACCGCAAAGTTGCCCAACTCGCTTGGTTTCACCAGGCGCGCCGAAACGATCTCACGATTGTCGAGCCGCACGTGCGGTATTTGATTCAATCGCAACTCAAAGAAATGGACGTGGTCCTCTCGTCCGTCCCAAAGTCCGGAAGCGTCCCCCGCGGGTGCCAGCTCGGGTGCGTTCAGCCCGATTTCTTCGGCGAGCTCGCGCCGCGCCGCACCTTCCGGAGTTTCGCCCGGGCGAACCGTGCCGCCCGGCAGATTCCATTCGCGCCGATAGGACGAGCGCAAGAGCAAGAGCGCTCTTCCGACATAGATCGCCACGAGCGCGCCTTCATGTCGCGGTCGCCGCAGGCTCCACCACATTCGGGCAAGCGGAAAAGCGAAGCGAAACGCGAGCTGCCAAGCCCGATCGATAATCTTTATGCGTCCCGATGGATCAAGGTCGGCCAGAGGCGGACTCCCTTCGCGAGGTCGTCATAATAGCAAGGTCTACCTGGAAGGCGAGTTGCGTGAGTTTCTCCGGCTGCGCCGCAGCCTTGGCTCAGTGTCATGGTGGGAATCCGATGAAATCCTGGCTTAAGCAATCTCAAACGCTCGTCGGCCTCTCTCGCGATCTCCGTGCGATCCGCGACGCTCATTTGCGCGGTCAACGTTCAGCTATTCAAGACTATCTTGCGAAGTCCTCGTCGCCGAAACTGCAGATCGGGGCTTCGAACGGCAGTCTGCCCGGGTGGCTCAGCACGGACATCCGGCCTTCCGGAGAAGAGGTGATCTACCTCGACGCGACCAAGCCGTTTCCATTTCCCAGCGCCTCGTTCGACTATATTCATTGCGAACATATGATCGAGCATATCTCGCAAAGGGATGGGCTCAACATGCTGAAGGAATGCCGGCGCGTTCTCAAGCCCGGCGGGGTCCTGCGGTTGGCGACCCCCGACCTCGCGTTCATTCTCGGCCTTTACCAAAATGCGAGCGAAGATCAGAAAAAATACGTCGAATGGGTGACCGCCAAATTTCTGCCCGAGCAGACAGAAGCCAAAGCCTCGCTCGTGATCAACAATGCGTTCAGAGCCTGGGGCCACCAGTTCATCTATGATGCGGAAAATCTGGAGCAGGCGCTGCGCAAGGCCGGATTCACTGAGATCGTGCGGGAGAAATATAACCAATCCCGTCACGAGCCGCTTCGCGGCATCGAGAAACACGGGCTGAACGTCGGCAACGAGCAAATGGCGATCTGCGAAAGCCTCGTCTTCGAGGCCGCCTGACGCTTGGGTAGCAGAGGTTTTATTTTCCGGACCGCGCCATCAGTTTCTCATAGGCGGCGACATATTTTCGCGCCTCGTTTTCCCAAACGAAACGGTCATCGGCGAGCGTCTTGGCCGCCTGGCCGCGCGCCGATCTTTCCGCATCATCTTCGATCAGTTTGAGACAGGCACGCGCCAAGCCTCGAGGCGTCGGCTCTTCCGAATATTGCGCGGTCGCGCCCAGCAGGCGCCGTGTCTCCGAAAGATCATAAGCGACCGTCGGCACGCCGAGAGCCGAATATTCGAAGACTTTATTCATGCTGATCTTGTCGTTATATTCGTTGATCGGATCCGGAATAATGCCGATATCGAAAGAGCTCATGGCGGCATGGAGATCCTCGCCGCTCAAATAGCCGGTAAAGGTGATCCGCTCCGCAAGTCCGAGCCGAATGGCGAGCTCGCGCACGCTTTGAAGCGCCGGGCCATCGCCGATGACGATCGCATGAATGTCGCCCCTGCCGAAATCCTCGATCAGGTGCTGCATCATGAGGACAAGCTGATCGACGCCGTCCTGATCGGAGATGATCCCGACATAGCCGAGGACGATGCGGGCGCCATTGCGCAACTTGCTGTTCGGGGCCACGCGTTTGAGACTGTCGAGGCGCGGCACGCTGTAAACGGCTGTGACGTCTTCCGGGCGCCGGCCGCCGCGCGTGATGGCGAGATCGCGATAGGTGTCGTTGGCGCAAATCACGATGTCTGCCGTCTTCATCGTCGCTTTTTCTGCCAGAAGCAGAAGCCGATAGAAAAAGCCGCGCGTACCGAACTTCGCCGCGAAGAGCTCGGGGCAGGTGTCGTGATGGTCGAAGACGAGCCGCTTGCCCAGAAGCTTATAGGGAAGCGCATTGAGGAAGAGAATATCGGGCGGATTGCAGACTTGGATGACGTCGAAGCCGGGTCCTGTTGCGATCTTGAACAAGAGCCGCGCCTCGCTCAAAAGCGCGCTGAGATATTCCCGAAAAAAGCCAAGCTTACCGCGCGCCTCGAGCGGCAGGTCATGGCGGTAGACGGCGATCTTCTCGAGCTCTTCGAAATGCGCCGAGTGGATCTTGCTCGTCGGGCAGATGACGGAAACGCGCCAACCGGCGTCGCGCAGCGCCCGCGCTTCCTGCCATACGCGCCGATCGAGCGGCACGGGAAGATTTTCGACAATGATGACGCAAGATCGCACGAGAGCCCCGTATCACGCGATTGAAGGTTACGATGGTCTGACCGGAGCCCCGTCGAGAGCCCGCGCGATAGCGTCCCAGAGGGGTTTGCGCTGAAGCTTTGCATCGAGAGGCTGCCCGCGACTGGGAAGCCCGTCTCTCCGTGCAAAGGGCGGCACGTCGAGCCACGTATAACGGTCGGAGAGGCCCCAGGCGACGAGGCCTTTCACCGCTTTTTCATCGAGCGTCGTCTCGAGATAGCGAAAGGCGTGATCGGCGACTTCTCGATCCCGTGTGGCAATGTCGGCCGGCGCACGCATGTCGTTGACGTCGAACTCGGTCAGAAGAATGGAAAGGCCGAGTGAAGCGACGTCAGCGAGAAAGCTCCGAAAGGCTTTCGCATCGAACCATAATCCGATTTTCAGGTGGGACTGAATGCCGAGCCCGTCGACAAGGCCGCGCTTGCTGAGCGAAGATAAGAGCTCGAGCACGGCGTCGCGCTTACTCCCCTGAAAGTTATATTCGATGCCGTAATCGTTGTAATAGAGAGGGGTATGCGGCAGGACGCTGCGCGCGATCTCGAAAGCGTGCGGAATATAATCGGGGCCGAAGCGCTTCAAGAAGGGCGAATTGCGATAGGAGCCCGGTAGCTTGTCGTTCGGCTCGATCGCTTCGTTGACCACATCCCAGTTCACGACTTTCGTGCCGAAATGGCTGAGCACGGTTCGAATGTGGGTCTCATAGAACCGGCGTCCGTCAGGGCCAGCGAGCGCCTGCGGAACCCAGGGAGGCAGGTTATTGTACCAAACAAGCGTATGGCCACGAATCTTGAGCGAATTGGCGTGCGCGAATTGGACCAAAGCATCGGCCGAGGAGAAGTCGAGCGATCCTTCCTCGCGCTCGAGAAAGCCCCATTTCATTTCCGCCCAGGGCACGATCTCGGCGCAATCGGCCATGACTGCGGCGCGGAACGCTTGATCTTTCGCGATCTGCGGCGCCGAGACCCCGCAGCCGAAAGTGATGCCACGGCGTGCCGCCTTGGATTTCAGCGAGTTCGACGCATCCGCCTCTTGGCCAACGGCGCCGGATGCGAGGGGGACAAGCGCGGCCGTCTTCAGGAGGCTGCGCCGGGTGAAGTCGAGATTGCGGCTGCTCATGCCCATTTCCGAATTGATCCGAAACGCTCGAGCCCTGCGGTCAAGGCGCGCCGCGTTCGCTTGGTGACCGGGCTCTCGACAAACACGTGATAGGTGAGCCCGATCCCGATTGCGAGGAGCGAGGTGATGATGATCGCGGCATTGAGCGGGATCGCTCTGTGACCGAAGCGCGCGAGGATCGAGCAGAGTGCCGAGAGCGCCTCCGGGTGCACGAGATAGACGGCGTAGGAACCTGCGCCGAGCAGCGCCAATACCGGGGGTAACCGGATCGTGTGACGCAGTTCGAGTTCGACCGCGCCGACGACGATAGCTAAAGAGCTGAGGCCGAACACCGCGCGCCCGGCAATAGGCACATCTTGGATATGCGTGCCGAAGAGCAGGGCTAGGAGAAAGATGCCCGTGCCAATGCCGAGGAATGCGCTTGGCAGCGGCACGCGATATCGTTGCAGGAAAACGGCGGCTCCGACCCCGAACAAAAACTCGAGATTGAATGGGTCGAAGATGAAGTTGGCCGGATAGCCGAGCTCGCCGAAGAAGCTGCACACGAGAATTGCCAAGCCCCAGGCCGCCAACATCCAGATTGCCGGAAATCCGATCGCGATGATGAAGCCGAAGAGCGTGTAGAAAAAAACCTCGTGAACCAGGGTCCAAGCGACGCCCAGAACCGGCGGATTGACGTAAGGCAAAAGGGGAATCGAAAAAAATGCAGTGGCGAGATCATGCTGACTCGGTGCGCCGGCTGCAGGAAAGATCTGATAGAGAATGATGAGCGGAACGAGGATGCACCAGTAGGGCGGATAGATGCGCGAAAAGCGGCGCACGGCGTAGCGTCCGAGCCGGTCCCTTTTGCCGATGTCGCCCCAATGAACCCACGCGATGATGAAGCCGCTGAGGACGAAAAAGAAGTCAACGCCCACATTGAAGTTGTGCAAATGGCCGCCGAAAGCATCGATCCCGTAGAAGCGCTTCTCCGCGAGAATATCGCCGCTGTGATGGAAGACGACCAGAGCGGAGGCCAGCCCCCGCCCAAGCTCGAGAAGGCCGAGCTTCTTCGCCTCCTGCTCGAGCGAGCTTTTTGCGCTCTGTCTTGCCAAGGCCTCAAGCATGGCGATCCTTGCGAATGGGTTTTTGCGAAAGTTCGCCGCAAAGCGCGAGATATTTTTCGGCGCAAAGTCCGGTGGCAAATTCCATGCCTCGTGATTGCAACAGGCGCGTGTCGATCGGATCGGCGAGCGCGGCGAGAATTGCTTGCGCGAGCGCTTCGACATCGCCGACCGGCGCCAATCGTCCAAACTTTCCGTTCGCCAGGATTTCCGAAGGGCCGAAGGTGCAATCGGTGCTGACGACCTGCGTCCCGCACGCGAGCGCTTCGACGAGCACGTTGCCGAATCCCTCGAAGCGAGAGGAAAGCACCAGTGCCGCAGCCTGACGCATAAAGGGCAGCGGATTGGCGACGAACCCGGGCATATCGACCAGATCCGCGAGGCCGAGGGAGGCGGCGAGTCTTCCCAATTCGGCCCTCAACGGACCCTCACCGAGAATGATGAGACGAACATCGCGCGAGCGATTGACGATTGCGAGCGCGCGAATGAGGGTGGCGTGATCCTTTTGCTCGACCATTCGGCCAACTGCCACGAGCACGCTCGATTCGCCGAACCAGCGATGTGCAATCGGCTCGGCCGCACGCGCCTCGAAGGAGTCGTCGATGAGGCCGTTATGAATCACGCGAACAGATCCATTGGTGAGCCCGCAGATTTTCTCGACTTCGGTCGCCACGCCTTGCGAGACGGCGACGATCGCATCGGCTTTGCGCAGGGATAGCCGATAGAGAAGCGGAACCGCCCTGTATTGCAAGCTTGGCCGCTTCGCTTGTTGCGAGAGCGCGTTGTGCTGCGTGACAATGACGCAGCTTCGCGCAAACGCGAGGGATACGGCCCAGAGCGCGATAATATTCATGTGCTCCGTATTGCTGATCAGAAACGCAGGCCGCTCTTGTCGCAAAAACCCAATGAGAGGCAGGAGAGCTGCGGCAGGCCGGGTGACATCGAGAGATATCACGCGCGCGCCCGAAGGAATCGCATCGAGCAATTCGCCACGCCGACGATGCAACAAAAACGTGACCTGCATGCCGGCTGCAAGAAAATGCGGTGCCAAGCCGACATGCAGACGTTCTGCCCCTCCGCCGGAAAGATCGGGCAGATAGATCACGAGTTCCTTGCCGGCGAGATACGTATCGCCGCTCATGCTTTCGCCGCGGCGCGCTCGGCCTCGACCGAGGCGACAATGTCCATCAGTTTCTCCGCGCGCGCATGCCACGTCTCGAGATGCGCGCCGGCGTCGATGTTGCGGCGGCACTGTGGCTTTGTGACAAGATCCGTCACCAGAGTCGCGAATTGCTCCGGCGCGTCGATGATGTGCAGGCGCTGCGCCAAATGCCGCGCCTGCGGAATGTCGGTCGTCACCACCTCCATTCCGGCGTTGAGGCAATGGTAATAGCGCAAAGGATCGAGGTAATGCGTGAGACGCGTATTGGCGCGATAAGGCGCGAAGGTCATCGAGTATTCGCTGGCTAGCCGGACAATGTCGGCGTTCTTATAAGGTCCGCGATAGACGACGTTGGGCGACTTCTTCTGCACTTGCTCCAAGCGCTCGGCGATCAGCGGAGTCTTTGTGAGCCGTCCCCAGATGACGAATTGAATCTGCGGGTTCAACCGTGCCACCGCTTCGAGGAGATCGAAGTCGAAGCGCTGATCCAGGCTCGCGAGAATGAGCACGCGGCTCGCGTCGAAAACCGCGGGCGCGACCGGCTTCAGATCCGACGCGTTCCCGAGATGGCGCGACTGTGGAAATAATTCGGCGAGTGTCGGCGCCGAATGCACGATGAAATCGGCCGATCGCACAAGATCTTCTTGCGCGCGGCGGGCACGCGCGAGCTCTTCGCCCGTCTTGTCGTAGAGCAGATCGTCGTGCATATCCAAGCACCAGAGACCGCCGCAGAGGATCTTCAGGATCCGGGTCAGTCGCGGGAAGACGAGATTGGTGGAATTGAAGATCAAGGGCTGCGGCGCGGTCCGACATTGCTTCGTCATCCATATGACGAAACCGACAATGGAGACGGATCGCGGTCGCTCCTCGCCGATAAGTGTGATGATTGGCCGGCGCCGGACTTGGATATAATAGACCTTGTTGCCGAGCTCATGCAGCGCCTGCGCGAACGGGCGCCGGAACCCGGTTTCGGAATCGCTGCAGCTCATGAGGAAGATCGTGCGCCCACCTCCGGCTGTTCGGCGCGCGATGAGCGATCCGCCCTGCGCTCCCGCCATCTTGTAATAGGCCGAGAGCTTTCGCAGCGAGATTGGAAGGAGCAATGCGGCGAATGGAGCAGCGATCGCCCAGGGCCCTAATTCTCTCCAGAAGAGGCCGATGACCGTGGCGACCCACCAAAGACCTGCGAGCCTGTAATCGGGCGATCCCACAGCGCGGGCGATCAGAACATGTAAAATAAGGTAAGGCGGAATGCCGGCGAGTTCGCCGAACCCATAGCCTTTCATTCCGACATGCGGGACGGTCAAATAGGCGGTTCCGGCGAAACATAAAATATGAACCGCATGGAAAATGGCCAGCCGCATGTTGCGAAAGAGCACGGACATGGTCGCCGTGTGCATGTTGAACATTGCGGCCGTGAGATAGGACACGGCAATATATGGGTAGATTTCGAGCACCGGCAGCCAGCGGGCGCCGAAGATCATTGGGATGATCCAACGGCCGAACCAGGCAAAGCCGAGGACGATCGACCCGGTTGCGAGGAGCTGTAGCTCCATTCCTTCGCTGATGGCTTTGCGTATGCGCGGGAGATCGTCTTGAAAGCGCGCCAGAACGGCAAGCGATATGCGCCAGGCGATGGTCCTTAAAATGCCGAGCATTTCCAGAATGCCCACCGCCATGCCGATGATGCCGACCGCGTAAGCCCCGAGCGCTGGGCCGACGATCAGCGGATTGACGAGCATGCGCAGCTGCCAAATCCAGTTGGCGAACGAGAAAGACGTCGTGTAGCGCAGCATTTCCTGCGCAGCGGCTCCGTCCCAGCGCAGAATGGGCCAGCGCCGTGCGTAATAATGGGCGAGAACGAGCGTGCCGGCCTGCTGGATAATCCAGGCGAAGGCCAAGGCGACAGGGCTGCGGTTCAGGAGAACAAAGGGAATTGCGATGAAATAATAGCCGACCTGACCGGTAATTTCGGTGAGCGCGACGGCGCGGTAATTGAGCGCACGTTCGAGCGGGATCAGCGCCGGAACGGTGAGCAATTGAAGCGGCGCCGCCAGGATCATGACGCCCATGACCTGCGAAAATCCTTCGACCTTGACGAAGCCGGAAAGGACATCGCGGCCGGCCTCGGCGCCGACGACCAGCGCGACGGACATTGCAATGAGTATGACGTAGGAAGTTCCGATATATCGCTCGCCGAGCTCGCCCGCGTGCCGCAGGAGAAAAACGCCGATCCCCAATTGGCCGAGCGCGATCGCATATTGATAAAGGTTGAACGCGGCGACGAAAGCGCCGTATTTGGTCGGGCCGAGGATGCGTGCGATCAACAGCACGCCGATGAATTTCAAAACGACCGAGACAATTTGACGCCCGAAGAGCAGGGCGCCGCCTTTCATCACCGACGAGCGATAGCTCACGGCTTCGGCCTGGACTTTGGTGCTCATGTCGGCTGATACGCTCCGGTGAGGACCATGGCCTTGGCTGTCAGATCCCGAGATTTCCATCAGATCCTGAGATCTCTTCAGATCCTGAAATTGTCGCAAAAATCGGACCGCGAGGAACCTCTCGCAGCCCTACTTCAGATGTGCGATTAACCTGCTATGCTTTCATTCGCTTGAAAGCAGACGCGCGGGAAGTTTTGATGACGTTCAGGAGCGTTGAGACATATGGCGCGGCTCAGGCCCGCCGGCAATCGGACGTCGGCCTGTTCGATTCGCCTATCGAAACGGGCCTCACGTTTTTCATTCTCCTCTTCCCTGTCATCGGCACGTTCTTTCCATTCGAGGATTATCGGACGCAGCAGCTTAACGGCCAGTTGCAGACCTTCAGCGAGAGCACGCTGAGCTCCGGGACGATCGGCTTTGCGGTGATGCTCGTCCTCTTTTCCTACTGGTCGCTGCGACGCGGGCATGCGAGCCTCGTCGGCTTCCTGCGGATCTGGCCGCTCTGGGGCTTCACGCTCTACGCACTTCTCGCATCGAGCTGGGCGGAAGCGCCGGGCATTAGTCTCAATCGGGGAGGACGCATGGCGATCATGATTCTCGCCGCGTCCTATCTCGTTCAACGCCATCCTCTGAAGAAGCTCATCGCGATGCTCACCATCGCGCTCTTCGTCTCGGCCTGCCTGTCGATTGCGGTTGCAGTATTCGTGCCGAGCCTCGGCGTCACTTTCGGCTACAGCGCTTATAGCGGCGCCTGGCGCGGCGCCTTCGACCAGAAGAACAATCTCGGCGCCATGGCCTCCATCGCCATTATCGTTTCGGCTTACTCGTTTCGGATCAAAGCCAATCCGGTCATCGCGCTACCGACGATCCTGGCTTGCGCCCTTCTGTCCGTCACTGCGCGTTCCGCGACCTCAGCGATTGCCACGGTCGTGAGCGGATTGGTCGCATCCTACCTCATTCAGTTCGTGCGCGTCCGTCGCCCTCAAGACAAGATTACACTCGCGGCGATTGGTCTCATCCTTGTGATGGGCTCGATGAGCCTCGTCTATTTCGCGGGGGATCTTCTCAATTCCATCGGCCGAGATTCGACCTTTACCGGCCGGGATACGATTTGGGCTCTCGTGCGCGTTGCTATCGATCAGCGGCCGATATGGGGATATGGACTTGGCTTCTGGCAAAGTTCCAGCGGCATTCTCGCCGAGATCTGGAATGCTTTGCGCTGGGACGCGCCGGAGGCGCACAACACTTGGCTTGATGCGTGGCTGCAGCTTGGCCTTGTCGGTCTTCTGTGGCTCATTTCGCTTTGGCTGCTCGCAGCGAAGGACATTATCGTTCTCCTTCTGTCGACGAGGGTAGAAGCCGTCGTGTTCTGGGCCGCCATTCTTGTCGATATTCTCGTCCGGAGCTTCACCGAAACTTTGACCATAGACCCCGGCATTCAATGGATGTTCTGGTTCGCTCTTGCGTTCGCGAGCATACAAAAGCTGCGAGCGGAATATCACGCGGCCCCGAGCGACCGCTACAGCTTCTCCGCTCCGACGCGCTGAAAATCGAGCGTCTCTCAGAATGTGATTTCATCAGGCTCGGCTGGTCACGATGATGAAAAGCCCGAGCAGGACGCAGGCGACACCGAGCATGCCTGAGAGGGAGAATCGTTCCCCGAAGACGAGGACAGAACCGGCATAGACCATGACGAAGGTCAGCGCAGTGAACGGATAGACGATGAGGAGCGGCGCGCGCGACAGCGCCCAGATCCAAAGGATCGTGCTGGCGCCGTAACACATCAATCCACCGATGATGATGGGATTGATGAAATCGGCCATGATCTGCGCGCCGCTCGCTCCGGATTTGAATAGGCATTGGCCGCTCGCCGCCAAAAGTGAGCTCAGCAGCAAAATGAAATAGATTATGGGATTCACGGCAAATCTCTCCCCAAGCTGCCGACGTTCGTCTTCATGCGATTGGCTTTCCTTCGGTTGCTGCGCCGCGGACCACTTCGCGAATGAGATAAATGGGCCGGCGTTTGCTTTCGATGTAAAGCCGCCCGAGATATTCGCCGATCATGCCGAGCACCAGAAGTTGGGCGCTCCCCAAAAGGAGAACCACGGTGATCAAGCTCGTCCAGCCCCGCACCGACTTTGCGAACAGCCAGCTGAATAAAACGTAGAAGAGGCAAAGAAGCCCTACGAGGCCGAAGAGAACGCCGAAGTAGGAGGCAACTCGAAGAGGTTGCGTCGAAAAGCCGGTAATGGCGTCGATCGCCAATTGCAGCATTTTCCGGAACGGATATTTCGTTTCGCCCGCAAATCGCTCGTCGCGCTGATAAGGGAAGGGGACTTGCTTGAGGCCGATCCAGCTCACGAGCCCGCGCACGAAGCGCTGGCTTTCCGGCATGGTGTTGAGGATGTCGACCACCCGCCGGCTCATCAGACGGAAATCACCTGTATCGACCGGGATCTGAACATCCGTGACGCGATCGAGAACCCGATAGAACCAATGGGCCGTCAGTCGCTTGAGCGCCGTCTCCCCTTTCCGCGCGAGCCGCTGACCGTAGACCACGTCGGCGCCCTGATCCATTACCGCCATCATCGGGCCGAGAAGCTCGGGCGGGTCCTGCAGGTCGGCATCGAGCACCAGAACGCGCGCGCCGCGCGCCGTCGCAAGTCCGGCAGAGAGCGCGAGCTGATGGCCATGATTCTTGGTGAGTGCGACGCCGATCACGTGGGGCGAATTCTTGGTCGCCGTCTCGATCAGCGGCCAGGTGCGATCGGTCGAGCCGTCGTCGATTAGGACGATCTCGTAGCTCACAATACCGGCCTGGGCGACCGCGGCTGCGACCCGCCGCAACAGTTCCGGTATTCCGGCTTCCTCGTTGTAGCAGGGAATGACGATCGATAAATCCAAGGACTGCTCCCGGTTGGAAAATGGTGCGCTCATGACTTTAGGCTCCATGCCGAGGGGAGAGACGGATAATGTTCGCTTGCGTGTTCAGCGTCTGAAAGTCGTGCGGCGCAGCTTGCGGATCGACGACGAGGTAAATCGGTTTTGTCTTTGCCAAATCGAGCGTCGCTTGCGCGGCTTCGTTCTCCACCCAGCCCTGGATGAAAAAGATAAAGTCATTGGTGTCGGTTTTGGCGTCGATCCACGGCACGTCGATCGACCAGTTCAAATGAACCTGTGGGTTGATGAGCATCGCCGCGATGACCGGATACGCGTCTGAGATGACGACCACCGGCCGGTCGAGCCTCGGCAATGCGAGGAGCGGTCCCGCGATGGCGCTCAATCGGACCGGGTCATTCTTGTCGTAGGGATTGCGCTCGACGATCTTGCCCGGCAAAAAGACGATTGCCGCGATGACGAGGCAAAGACCGAGCGCGAAAGCGGATTTGCGTGCCGGCGAGACCCGCTCCGGTTCGAAGCAACGCGCGAGCGCCAGTGCACCGACCAATGTTCCGATGAAGTAGAGAGGCTTGGCGCTTCCAGTAAGCCAAAGCGCAAGATAGGACAGCGGGCCGAGTCCGAGGACAGCGAGGCCAATACGCCGGATCGCGGCTGTCGGCGGCCGCTCGATCGCGTCGGCGAGAACGAAGGCGAGAGCGAGGGCCAATCCCGGAACGAGATAAAGAAAATGCCGCTCGGGCTGCGGATTGGGGATCCAGAAAAGATAATTGAGCAGCACGAGCGGAAGCACGGCGGCGAGCCGTGGCAGATCGCGCGCTCTGATAAGGAGAATGATGGCGCAAACGAAGCCGAGGACGAGCAAGGGATTGAGTGCTCGCATGACGCGCAGTTGCGCGGCGCCGAAATTCGCGACGAACCGCTTCGGATTGTGCCATTCGGCGAGAAGCGCGGGAACGCTTGCATGCGCCGGGGGCGGGGAGGGCAAAAGCGCAAAAATGCCGAGCCCGATCCCGATGCCGGCAATGCCGAGCGCCGCGAGATAGGCGGCCTTCGTGAGGGAGAACCGCCCTTCGTCGAAGCAGAAGGCGAGGAACATCGGCGCCATCAAAAGGACGTCGACGCGCATGCTGAAGGCGAGCCCGATGAGGCAGACCGCCGCGAGATCGAGGACATAGCGCCAGCTACTGCGCATGTTGCTGCGCAAGCCGACTGCGGCCAGAGCCGCGAGGATGAAAAATATCGCCGGCCACATCGGGTGGGCATATTCACCGCAGAACACCCAGATCGGGACGGTCATGACGATGACGGCTGCCGCAAGTCCGGCAGTGTTTCCGGCGAGCGCCCGCGCGATGAGACTGATCGGGATGAGGCTCGCGACCACCGAGACATAGGTGATGAGATTGAGCGCGCGG